>Ga0070673_100000104_pt1 | contig 38120 bp, 35 predicted proteins | sample KBSM23metaG_FD_65342 | JGI IMG/M metagenome (GOLD analysis project Ga0070673, IMG submission 65342) | Miscanthus rhizosphere microbial communities from Kellogg Biological Station, Michigan, USA - KBS M2-3 metaG | ecosystem: Host-associated > Plants > Roots > Rhizosphere > Soil ... | reverse complement strand
ATCCTCGCCAAGGACAACATCGTCAACGAGGTCGATCGCTACATCGCGTGGCCGGGCCAGGCGCTGGCATACAAGGTCGGCGAACGCGAGATCCGACGCCTGCGCGCCGACGCGGAGAAGCGCCTGGGGGCGAAGTTCGACGTCAAGGCGTTCCACGACATGGTGCTCGGCGGCGGCGCGGTGAGCTTGCCGGTGCTGCGCGAGCAGGTCGACGGCTGGATCGCGGGCACGACGAACGCCACGAACGCGCCCAACGCCGTTAACGCGCCGACTGCCGCCCCCGCCGCGCCGCGCTGAACGCCATCGGGTTATTGGCGTATCATCGCTACCGAGACGAGGCGGCGATGCGATCGTGGTTCGTCAACATCCTGCAGTTCTGGTTCGGCGACGTGGATTCGCTGGGGCGGTCGGACGTCCTGCACTCGCGTCGCTGGTTCATGAGGGACGACGCGTTCGATCGCGAGATCGCCGATCGCTTCGGCCAGACGTTCGCCGACGTACGTGCTGGCTTGCGCGAGAGCTGGCTGGACGACCCGCGCGGACGCGTCGCCTACGTGATCGTGCTGGACCAGTTTCCACGCAACATGTTTCGCGGCACGGCGCGCATGTTCGAGGGTGACCGGCAGGCGCTGGCGGCGGCCGTCGAAGGCGTCGCGCGCCACGACGACCAGGAGCTGACCGTCAACGAGCGGTCCTTCCTTTACATGCCGTTCATGCACAGCGAGGACATCGACATGCAGGAGCGATCGGTCGCGCTGTTCAACGAGCTGGCGGCGAACGCGCCGTCCGAGCTGCGCGGCAGCCTGGTCGCGGCGGTCCAGTACGCCGAGAAGCACCGCGAGATCATCGCGCGCTATGGCCGCTTCCCGCACCGCAACACCGCGCTCGGGCGCGACAGCACGCCGGAGGAACTGGCGTTCATCGCGCAGCCAGGCAGCGGGTTCTGATAGAGACTAGCCCGATGACGGGGCAGCGCCCGCTGGTGACCGTTCACGCCGCGGCGCTGGTCGTCGCCAGCATGGTCGGGACGGGCGTCTTCACGACCACCGGTGTGCTGCTGACGTCGCTGCCGTCGCCCGCGGTCGTGCTGATCGCATGGGCGCTGTCGGGACTGCTCGCGCTGTGCGGCGCCGCGGTCTATGCCGAGCTGGGCGCGATGATGCCGCGCGCGGGCGGCGAGTACGTCTACGTGTCGCGCGCGTTCGGTCCGGCGGCGGGGTTCATGTCGGGCTGGGTCGCGCTGATCGTCGGGTTCGCGGCGCCGACCGCGGGCGGGGCGCTGGGGTTCGCGAGCTACGTGCACGCGCTGGTCCCGGCGTTGCCCACGCTGGGCGTGGAGATCGCGTTGATCGTGGTTCTCACGGCGGTTCACATGTTCGACGTTCGGTTCGGCGCGCGCCTGCAGACCGGCCTGGCGGGACTGGTCGTGGCGGTCATCGTCGTGTTCGTCGTTGCGGCGCTTGTGACAGGTCGGCTGACGTTCGCGAACATCGGCGCCACGGTCCCGCGGGGTCCCGAGGCCACCGCGGGCGCCTTCGCCATTGGCCTCGTACAGATCTCCTATGCGTACTCGGGCTGGAACGGCGCCGCTTACGTGGCCGGCGAGGTGCGCGATCCCGCGCGCGCGGTCCCGCGCGCGCTGGTGATCGGCACGGGCCTGGTCACGGTGCTGTATCTGTTGCTCAACGTCGTCTTCCTGTGCGCGGCGCCGCCGGCCGCGCTGGCCGGCCACGTCAACGTCGCGCACATCGCCGCTGGCGCGCTCTTCGGCGCGGGCGGCGCGCGGATCGTGTCGTCGCTGGTCGCGTTGACGGCGGCGGGCTTCGTCAGCGCCATGTTGATGTCGGGGCCGCGCGTCGCGGTCGCGATGGCGGAGGACGGCGTGTTCTTCCGCGGGCTCGGACGGCGTAACGCGCGCGGCGCCCCGGCCCTGGCGGTCGGACTGCAGGGCGCCCTGGCAATCGTAGCGATCCTGACGGCGAAGTTCGATCAGCTGCTGGTGTACGTCGGCTTCACGCTGATCCTGAACGCGGCGGCAGCCGTGCTGGCTGCGTTCGTGCTGCGCCGGCGCGATCCGGCGGGCGAGCGTCCGCATCGCGCGCTGGGCTGGCCGTACTCGGGCATCCTGTTCCTCGCGCTGGCCGCGTTCATGATCGTTCTCGCGGTGCGCGAGCGCCCCTGGGAGAGCGCGGCCGCGCTGGCGACGCTGGTCGCGGGCGGCGTGGCGTACGCGGCCTGGCATCGGCGCCGCCGTCGGACATGATGTCGTCCCCCGATGACTGACCGACAAGATCGGCCCGCGCCGCTCGCGGCCGTGCTGACCGTGACGTTCACGGGCTCGCTGAGCGGCGGCGTCTTCTGGCAGGCCATCTTCTTCCTGACCGCCGGGCATTACGGATTTTCGCCGGCGCGCAACCTGGTGCTGGGGGCCGTGATGGGAGGCGTTTACGCGGTCGCGGCGTTGGGCGCGGGCATCCTGGTGCGGCGGTTCTCGGCGTCGTCGTCGCGCGCCGTGTTGATGGCGGCGCTGGCCGCCTGGACCGTGGCCGCGGTCCTGCCGCTGACGGCGGTGCGGTCGGAGGCGGTGTTGTGGCCGGCGGCGTTGCTCGGGGCGGCCGCGTCCGCGGTGACCTGGCCGATCGTCGAAAGCTACCTGAGCGCGGGCCGGCACGGCGCCGACATGCGCGCGGCGATCGGCCGGTTCAACATCACCTGGACGCCGGCGACGGCGCTGGCGTTGCTCTTGATGCCGATCGTCAGCCAGGCGGGCGCCCTCGCGCCGCTGGTGCTGTCGGCGGCGGGCAGCGTGGCGGCGCTGGCCGCGACGTGCGCGCTGCCGCCGCATCCCGGCGTGCACGAACCCGAAACCGCGCAGGCGGCGGTCGGCCGCGAGTACACCCAGCTGATGCGCGCGGCGTCCTGGTTGTTGCCGATGGCGTACGTCCTCTGCTCGGTGATGTCGCCGCTGTTGCCGCATCGTCTGGCAGCGGTTGGCGCCGGAAGCACGGGCGCCTTCGTCGCCGGCCTGTGGATGGTCGCGCGATTCGTCACGTTGCTGACCATGTGGCGCACCGGTTTCTGGCACGGGCGCTGGGCGACGCTGGCGGCCGGCGGAGGCGCGCTCGCGCTCGGGCTGGCGGTGATCCTGCTTGCGACTTCGCTGTTCGGTTTGGCCACGGGCCTTGTGATCTTCGGCGTCGGCATGGGCCTGACCTACTACGCGGCGATCTACTACTCGCTCGCGGTGGGCCACGCGGCCGTCGACGCTGGAGGGTCGTTCGAGGCGCTGATCGGCGTCGGCTACTTCGCGGGGCCTCTGCTGGGCCTGTCGGCGGAGGCGGTCGCGAGTCCAGCCCACGCGACGTCGGTGACCGTCGGGCTCGCCTGGCTGGTCGTCGCGGCCGGCTCGGTGGGTGCCTTGCGTCCTTATCTCGCTGCGCGCCGGGCCAGGGCGGCGCGCAGCAGCCCCCCGATCTCGCGAATGCCGAGGTGACTCGATCCGATCGTCAGGGGCGCGAGCGTCCGCTCCAGATAATCAGCGCGTTCGGCGTCGTCGAGATCGGCGAACAGTACGGCCGGTAGCGCGATACCCGCGGCGCGTAGCTGTCGAAGGATGAAGATGCCTTGCATCTCGGCCAGCCGACGCCGTCGATCGGCGTCCAGGCCGGCGAGCGCGGGGCCGCGCTCGTCGACCAGGCGCCCGGGAGGCGTTCTGCGAAAGTCCAGGTCCAGCAGCAGGCCATCAGCGCCCGCGGCGAGAGAGCGCGCGCTGTCGAAGTCGGGCGCGGCCACAAACGTGAACTCGTCACCGAGGAACCGACTGAATCGGTCGAGGTATTCGGTGCCGTCCTCGCAGACGACGAAGCGGGGCAGGGCGGTCATAGCGGGAAGCACGCCCCCACGATCTTCGTGAACGGCTGGGCGTCCGGACGAACGACGAGGTGCCCGCGCCACTCGCGAACCAGGTCGCGGACGATCGCCAGGCCGCGCCCGCTCTCTCGGGCCTCGATGGTCTCCAGGGTCAGCGGCGTGGTCGCGGAGTCGCCCAGCTCCAGGCTGACCTCCTGGCGTCCGGTGACGTCGCGCGCGCGGTCAATTCGAACGATGACGCGCGCGTCGTCCTGTCCGGCAACGGCGGCCTGCGCGTTGCGCAGCAAGTTCGCGAAGATGGCGGCGAGCGCGTCGTGCTCGACGGGGAATTCCACGTCCAGGTCGGCGAGCGACAGCGCCGGCGCGCTCCAGCCGCCGCCCGCCTGGCGGGCCGACGCCTCGACCGCCGCGATCCAGGCCGACAGCGTCGCGGCGTCGAGGCGCGTACGCGGGCCGAGCTGCAACAGCGCCGCCAGCGCCTCGCCGTGCGGTCCGCGCAGCCGCTCGTCGATCGCGCCCAGTTCGGCGTCGCCGCCGCCGGCCACGAGGACCTGCTCGGCGCGCGCAAGATCGGCGTGCAGCGCGCCGAACACGGGCTCGCGCGCCAGCGCGCGCAGGGTGACGCCGTGACCCGTCGCCGCCTGCGCCAGCCGATCGTAGATCGCCGCCAGCATCGCCGATGTCGGTTTCGGCTCGGTCATCGTCCGGATGATCTCCTCGCGCGGCGCATCCGGGTCCGCGAGCAGACCGAGCAAGCCCGCGCGGTGCTTGAGCACGTCGTGGCGAAGCTCGTTCACGGCGCGCGCCACGTCCGGAAACAGAGCGGGCCGGCGCCGAAGCGCCTTCGCGACGGTGCGTCCCTTCCACCGCCGGCGCACGAACAGCCACGCGATGATCACCGCCGCGGCGACGACGGCGACGCGGCCCCACATACGCCGAGACGCGCGCGCATTTTCGTCCGCACGCATCGTGTCCGACAGGCGCCTCTGGGTCGCGCGCGCCGTTTCCACCCACTGGTCGCCGTCGGTTGTGTTGCCCGCGGCGAGTGACAGCGCCTGCTCGGTGCGCGTGAGCGCGGTCGTCGGATCACCGTCGGCTTCCGCGAGACGCGCCAGCGCCCATTCGGCCGCTCCGATGTGAGCGCCGGCGGCCACCGCCAGCGTGCGGCGATCGGCCTTGCGCAGCTCGGCATCGGGCAGCCGCGCGTCGAGGTTGGCCGCACGCGCGAGGGCCGCCGCCCCGTGCTTTCCGCCGGCAGCGGCCGCCAGCTCGTAGCAGACCCGCGCCACGGATAGACGGTCGGCGTACTCGTTGACCAGGCCGAGGGCGATCAGACGATCGGCGGGGACGTCGCGCGCGCAGGGACCGCCCAGCGCACGCAGCGCCCACTCGGGCTTGTCCTCCAGCAGGCGGATGCGGGCCAGCAGCTCGGGTGACGGCTGCGAATCCCCGCGCGGGCTGGCGCGGTCCTCGATCTCGGCGCGCAGCGCCCGTGCCTCGGCCAGGTGCTCGGGATTCGGCTCGCGCGCGACGTACGCCGTGAGATCGGCGATGGCGCCGGCGCGATCGCCCGTCGCCGATCGCGCGATCGCGCGCGCAAAGCGGGCCTCCTGCACGTCCATCGCGACGGCCTTGTCGATCAGCGGCCGGACCAGCGCCTCCAGGTCGTCCGCGCTTCCCGCCCGCTTCCCGGTCTGGCCGAGCTTGCGCACGCCGGATGCCAGCGCCCACAGTCCCGGCCCGTCGTCCTTCAGCGCCTCCAGCGTCGCGGGCGGCAGCTTGCCCGTCAACGCGAACGAGCTGACGGCGGCCGCGACGAAACCCGGCGAGTCGGCCAGCGCCTGATCCAGCAGCTCCCGCCCCAGTCCCACCGGATCGCCGACGCGGATCCATTCCTCCGCGCGCTGGTACAGGCCGCGCGCGATGTCGGACGGCACCGTCGCGCGGCCGGGACGGGACTCGGTGCTGCCGGCGGCGCGCCGCCGCGCGAGCTTGTCGCGCAGGTCGCGAAGATCGGTCCAGCCCGGCTCGAGCGTCAGCGCGTTCAGCAGCGCGTCGTCGGCGCGTTCCGCCTCCAGCGCCCCACCGTGCTGCGCGAGGATCTTGCCCAGCATCCGCCAGGCCAGCGCGTTCGAGGGCGCGAGATTGACCGCGACCTCCAGATCACGCGCGGCCTCATCGACGCGGCCGGCGGCCTCCAGGGCGCGCGCGCGCAGCACCAGGGCGCGCGGCCAGGTCGGGTAGCGCTGGGCCAGCCCCTCGGCGATAGTGATCACCCCGTCGGCGTGGCCGGTATCCAGGGCGCGCATGGCTTCAGCGGCCTGGGCGACGTCGGCGCGCGCGACGTCGGGCCGCGGCCAGTCTTCCAGCGCGTGCGCGCGATCATCCAGCGCCAGCGACTCGATCAGGTCGAGCACGCGCTTGCGTTGCGCGCGCGACAGCGGCGGGTCCGCGTCGGCGGCCAGCAGCGGTTTCAGGCGCGCGCGCGCCGCGGCGGTCCGCCCGACGGCCCGTTCGAAGTTCGCGAGTCCGACGACCAGGTTGAAGCGCCGCTCGCGATCGTCCTTGAGCGCGTCCAGCCCCTTCTCCAGGAAGGAGACGATGGCGTCGCGGCGGCCCCAGCGCGTCGGATCGTCGGCGTAGATCTCCGCCAGATTGACCCACGCATAGACGCGATGCGGATCCTTCTCGATCGCCCCGCGTAGCAGCGTCTCGGCTTCGCTGCGCCGGCCCAGGCGTCCCAGCGCAAATCCGAGATCGGTCGCGTAGCCCACGTTGCCGGGGTCGTGCTCGACCGCCGCGGTCAGCAGGGCGGCCGCTTCTTCCAGATGTCCGTCGCGCAGCTGCGCCATCGCCTGTTCGTGTTCCGAGCGCGCGGTCGCCCGTAACGCCGGAACCGCCAAACCGGCGCCGGTGCGGATGGAAGCGCCGCCATCGCTGCTGGACGGGCCCGCATCGGGTGCCGCGGCGTCCGGCGTCGCGAGAAGGATCGCCGCGAGCAGGGGGACCGTCGTCGTGGGCATCACGCGGTTTTTCGCATGTCGCGCAGCCGCATCCCCAGCTGGTTGAGGCGCAGATGGACCTGGCGCGCGGAGCCGCGCGGTCCGAGCAGCTCCTGCGCCATGCGCGCCAGATCGCCGCCGCACGCGTCGAACAGCGCACGGAGGTACTGCCGCTCGACGTCGGCGGAGACGCGCGCGAAGCTCGCTTCGGCCTGCAACTCGACCTCGATGCGCCGCGCGCCGGCGTTTCCCTTCACCGCGGGTTTCTCCCGCTTGCTCGCGACGGCGCCCAGCAGGCGGGTGACCAGCGGGTCGGGTACTTCCAGGACTGCGGGCGCGCGCGGCGCCTCCGTGGCGCGCACGGCGAAGTCGAGGTGCCGCGTCAGGCAGAACACCAGCGCGTTTGCCGCCAGCAGCTTCAGCTCGCGATGGTTGCCCGGCCAGTGGTGCTCGACCAGGCGTGCGAGCGCTTCGCGGCTGATGAAGACCGAGAACGCGTCGCGCCGCGCGGCTTGCGCGCGCGGCCGGCTGAAGACGATCACGCTTTCGTTCTCGTCGAAGTCCTCCGGGGTCGGGAACTGCGCCAGGTACGAGCGCACCAGCGGCCGCAGCGGCTCGGAGCGCAGCGCTTCCAGGAACGCGAAGCGGACCAGGTCGGGAAGGTCCTCACGCCGCTCGCGCAGCGGCGGTACCCGCAACCGCGTGGCGGGGTTCAACCGCATGTACAGGTCGGAACGAAAGCGCCCCGCGTGTACCAGCGCCTCGACGTCTTCGTTTGTCGCTGCCACGAGCTTGGGCGTCGCGGGCCGCGCGCGCGTATCGCCCAGCCGGGTGACCACCCCGCGCTCGAGCACCAGCAACAGCTGACGCTGCAGCTCGAGATCCAGGTTGGCGATCTCGTCGAGAAACAGCGTCCCGCCGTGTGCCTGCTCGAACACGCCGGCATGGTCCTCGACCGCTCCCGTGTAAGCGCCGCGCCGCGCCCCGAACAGGTGCGACGCGAGCAGCGCCGGCGGAACCGTCGACAGATCGGTGACGACCAGCGGCCCCTTCGTGCCCGAGCGGGGATGAATGACCTGCTCGGCGAGAAAGCTCTTGCCCGTTCCCGTCTCGCCCTCGATCAACAACGGAAGCGGCGAGCGCGCCAGCGTGTCGAGCTGGCGGCGCAACTCGGCCATCGCAGGCGCCTGTCCCCAGAAGATCCCGCCTTCCTGGCCCGTATGGTGGACGGCGAGCGCACGCGAGATCTCCGCGGCGAGGCTGCGGCTGTCGACCACTTCGTTCTGGCAGAGGTAGACGAGGGGATCGGTGGGCCGCTCGGCGCCCAGGTCCGATCCCGTGGTCGTCAGCATCACGACCGGGAGCTTCGGATAGTTCGCGCGCAGCTTCTCCAGGATCAGCAGGCCTTGCCGGCGCCGGAGACCATCCAGCGCGGTCTTGCGGGCCTTCGGGTCCTCGGGCAGCGCCGACTTGTCTTCGGGCAGCAGCTTCTCCTCGGGCAAGGCGAAGTGCAGGTCGAGCACGACGAGATCGGGCAGGGTGTCGAGCCGCCCCAGCGCCTCCGCCGCCTCGCCGTAGTCGTGGGCGCAGCGCAGCGGACAGCCGCGCTCGCGCTCTTCGCAGACCTGACACGGAATATTTCGATCGCAGCGGGTGACCGTGTCGAACTCGGGAAGTTGCCGCTGGACCATGTCGACCGTCTGGTCACGGTCGTCGATGACGAGGAGGCGGGGCACTATGCCTTTCCTTCCAAGGATCGGGCCAGCGCCGCGAACGCGTCTTCCAGGGCGATGACGCCCTGCACATCACCCGCGTCGGCGGCCGCGGCGGCGCTCGCGACGGCGGCTTCGAACGGGGCGAGATTGGCGCCAGCCGGCGCATCCGCGGCCAGCGCCGTCCACAACGCCGCAGCCGTTATTGGCTGTCCTTCCTCATCGATCAGATCAGGCACGAGCTCGCCCGCCGCCGGTGCGCCGCCCATGTCGCGGCGGTCGCGCGCCGGCCAGACCAGGCGCTTGACCAGGTCGTGGCGAACGCGGGCGAGCCATGTGTTGGGCTGCATCGGGTGATATTGATTCTACATAAACCAGTATTTAAAAGGTAGAACGATGGTTTCGGGCTGATTTTCCAGGCCGATCCGGCCTCCGTGGGGTCCGGCACAACCGCTGCAAAGCGGGGTGGTTATGACCCCCACGACCACATCGATCAGCTCGGAAATCGCCGCGCCCGTGACGGCGCCGTACACCCGTCTCGTGTCCCTGGCGGTCGGCCGCCGCATCGTCAATGACGACGTCATCGGACGCCCGCAAGCGGGCGATCCGTTCCTCGCCGGCGAGACCGTCTACGCGCACACCAAGATCGCGTGCTTCCGCGACGGCTTTCTCGAGCACGTCTGGAAGCGCGACGGCGTCGAGGTGCTTCGCGAGGTGATGCCGATCGGCGAGGGGCGCTGCTGGCGCACCTGGTCGTATCACCGCCTCGAGTCCGGCGACTACACGGTCGACGTGTTCGCACCCGATGGCCAGCGCCTCGCATCGCGATCGTTCACCGCCTTCTAACCCCCGCAAGCAGGAGATTGACATGGATGCCTTCAAGCAACGCTTCAAACAGATCTTCACCAGGATTTACGTGTTCATCCGCGCCGCCGTCGCGGCCGTCGTGCTCGGCATGCTCGAGACGTTCGGCAGCCCGCGCGGACGGCGCTTGCTGGCCGTCGGCGCGATGATCGGGTCGGGCCTGCTGCTCGTGCTGCGGCCTCCGGTCCGGATGGTCGCGCCCGGCGAGGTGGGCGTGCGCATCAATCGACTGACGGGAGGAATCTCGGTTCTCAGCGAGGGCCCGGCGATGGTGGTGCCGCTGTTGCAGGAGCTGCGGCGGTTCCCGTTGCGCGATCAGATCTACAAGCCCGCCGCCAGCGCCAGCGCCGAGGGGGCCGCGCCGTTCCAGACCGTGGAGGGGCTGTCGATCGGCGTATCGGTCGCGGTGCGCTACGCGCTGGACCGCGATCGCGTCGGAGACATCGCCAAGCGGTTGCCGGCCAACGTGGGCCAAGAATTGATCGAGCCGGTCATCGACGGCGTGTTGCATCGATCGCTGGCCAAGCACACCGTGCGCGAGATCTTCACGGACAAGCGCGTCGAGATTCAGCAGGACATCGAGCAGGAGCTGCGGACGCTGCTGGCGAAGGACGGGATCGTTCTGCGCTCGATGTTCATCGGACACGTCGATCTGCCGGCGCAGTATCGAGCGGGTCTCGAGGGTTTGCTCGCCGAGGAGCTGGCGACCGAGAAGATGGCCTACACGCTGAAGCTCCGGGAAAAGCAGGTCAAGGAAAAGTCGCTGGAGGCGGACGGCGCCAAGATCCAGCGCGAGAAGGCGGCCGAGGCCGCCGCGTCGGAGGAGATCATCGCCGCGAAGGCGCGTGAGGAGGCGATGAAGCACGTGCTGCCGCTGAAGGAGAAGGAGATCGAGCAGCGGCGGCTGGAGGCGGAGGCGCGCAAGGTGCAGAAGATGAAGGACGCCGAGGGCGACGCCGAGGCGCGCAAGATCGAATCGACCGCGGAGGCGGATTCGCGGCGGAAGCTGTCGGATGCCGACGCCTACCGCATCGAGGTCACGGGCAAGGCGCAGAGCGCGCAGCTGGCCCGCGATTCGGCGCTGATCGCGAAAAACCCCCTGCTGATCCAGAAGACGCTGGCCGACAAGCTGAGCGACAAGATCCAGGTGATCGTCGCGCCGCCGGCGGCGGGTGGCTTCTTCGCGGGTGGCCTGATCGGCACGCAGGCGCGCGGCCAGATGGCGGCGGCCGTCGACACCAAGACCACGGCGCCGGCCAACGACAACGCCGGTGGGGAATAACGTGAACGCCGCCGCCATCATCCTGGTCGCGCTGGTCGCGGATGATCCCGCGGTCCTCCGCAACGCACCTCGGGACGACGCGCCCGCGCAGGCCACGCTGTGGCGGGGCGACTGGCTGGAGGTGCGGGGGGAGACGGCGGGGTTCCTGCGGGTCTACGACCATCGCCACGAGCGCCCCGGCTATATCCGGCCGACCATCGTGCGCGTGCACCGGCTGGAGCCGGCGAGTACGGCGGAGCTGACCGCGGTCGTCCGCTTCCTGCGCGACGCGAACGGCAGCGAGTCGCTGGGGATCGGCTACGCCGCGCTCGCGCTGCGCGCCGCGCCCGCCGGAGCGGATACGACCGAGGTCCTCGCGGCGATCGGGACGATGGCGGACCGATTGGCGCGGCGCGCATCGGCGACGCGCGCCGACGCGCGCAACACGACGCTCACCGCGCACATCGAGGTGGCGGAGAGTTACGGCGTCAAGTTCAAGTCGGTGGAGATCGCCGCCACCGGCAACGTCATCGGAACCGCTGCTCAGCGCACCCGGCTCTGCTACGACGGCGAGGCCTGGGAAGGCGTGCTGGCCCGGCGCACCGCCGCGCCGCTCGAAAGGGCGCGCGCGGCGCTGTTCCTGGCTGGACGGTCCTGCCTGGACCGGACGACGCTGGCGCTCGAGCCGACCGAAGCGCGCGCCTCGAACGATCGCCGGCTCCAGGCGCTGCAATCTCTCGAATATCCCGCCGAGAGCGCCCTGCCGCCCGCACTGCTGGGCCGCGTGCGCCTTCGCCGCGCGGAGGCGCTCGCCTGGCGGGCATTCGACGAAGCGCGCCGTGGAAATTTCGATCCGGCGGCCCGCGCGGAAGGGGCGGCCGTGCGCGAGCTGGCGCTCACCGACCGCGGCGTCCTGGCGCCCGAGGACCTCGACCTTTACGAGGACGTCGCGATCCGTGTCGCCGCTTCGCGCTGGGCGACCGAGCCCGAGCAGAAGGCGACCGCCAAGCGCACCGTCGACGTCGTGTTCGCGCCGCGCGACGAGGGGGAGACGTGCGTGCGTGTCGTGCACACGGCGGGCACGGGCAAGACGCGGACCGTCGGGGAACGTTGCACCTATGGGCTGGTCTGGAGGAACGCCCTTCGCTGGGCACCGTCGGGAACTGTCGCGACCATCGCGGTGCAGCCAATGGCCGCCTGGACCGAGGTCTGGGTCCTGCGGCGCGGTGACGACGCGAGCTGGACGATCGAGACGCTCACGCCGGCGACGGCCGACCCGGACACCGCCGCCGGTTACGTGGAGGCGGCCGGCTTTTCGCCCGACGGTGCGCGCCTGCTGCTGGTGCGCGAGGCGCGCGCCGGCGCACAGGTGACGCGGCGGTTTCAGGTCGTCGCGACGACGACGCTCGCCGTGGAGAAGTGGGCCGCGCACGCCGACAAGCTGGGTGCGTTCAAACGCTGGAGCTCGCCGTCGTGGCGCGCCGGAACGCTGGCGCTGCGATGAAGGCCGCGACGCTGCGCTGGGGGCTCGTGCTCGCGATCGTCGCCGCCGTCGGCATCCATTTCGTCCTTTATTGAAACCGAAAGGAGATCACGCCAATGACCGCTGCAGTCGCACTCGCCGCCATCATCGCCGTCTCGTCGTCCGTCCCCGAACGAGATCCGGACGTCGTCCGCAAGTCGTTCGTGATCATCAAGGCGACGCCGGATTACGGCGAAGCGCGCGCGCTGGCGGCGGCCGCGGCTGAACGGCTGGCCATCCGGTTGGATCTGCGCGACCTGGCGCCCGACGCCGCCGCCGGCCTGACATTCCCCAGAGAATCCTGCGAGAACGAGTTCGGCGAATACCCTTGCTACGTTCCGCGGGGGCGCTGGGACGACGGCGTCTACATCAGCGTCGAGCACTCCAGCTCCTATGAGGGGTTCGAGGAAGGCCTGTATATCGTCATCCTCGCCAGCGGATCGCCCCGCGATCGGGTGATCGGCGCGGCCGTCCGCCGCGCGAAGAGCCAGTATCCCGACGTTTCCGTGAAGACCGCGCCTGTGTATCTGGGCTGCATTCACTGACGTCAACGGGCGAAAGCGGCCCGCCGCGCGACGTCCGCGACGACCGGCCGGTGATCGGAACCCGCGCCTTGACCGACGCGCGCGCCGAGGACGCCGAGGTCGTGTGACACGAACACGTGGTCGAGTCGGATGGGCGGAAGCTGGAACATGCCGTTCGGCCAGGTGAAGCCGAAGCCGCGGCCGCCCGCCTCCCAGGCGTCGTCGGCGAGATCGCGCATTCGCGCGGCGAGATCGGAGTCGGGCGTGGAGTTGAAATCACCGGCGACGATGAAGCTGCGTGAGCCGAAGCGGCGGACGATGTCGAGCAGCTCGTCCGCACCCTTGTGGTAGTAGGCCGTGTAATCCAGCGTCCGCGGTGGAAGCAGGTGGATGCTCACCAGCTCGACGTCGCGATCGTCAAGCCGCAGCACGCCGCGCAGCTGGGGCAGCTCGGCGCTCCAGAACACCTCCAGGTCGCGCACGGGAACGCGCGACGCGATCGCGGCGCCGAACGCGTCCTCGCCGTTGATGCGGCGGTTGAACGGGTACCTTCGCCAGAATCCGAGCCGTTCGAACTGCTCGTCCCAGTCGGCGGAGAGCTCCTGCAGGAAGTAGATGTCGGCGTCGAACCGTACGAGCTCGGCGGCCAGCGCCTCGGGCGTCTCGTTGACGACCAGCAGGTTCGCGCTTGCGACGCGCAACGTCCGTCCCGTCGTTGCAGGCGGCGCTCGCGGCAGCAGAGGAAGCAGCACCCAGTTGAAATGAAAGACCACCAGGGCCAACGTCGCTGCGAACAGACGCCACCGTCGCGCGAAGGCCGCGCAGGGCGCGATCAGCCACGCCGGCACGTACAGGTACGGCGTCGCGATGTTGCACAGCAGGAATAGCCAGGCGCCGTCGTGCCAGACGAGGCGCATGACGACGACGGTTGCGAGCACCGCCGTGATCGCCCAGGCCAGCCACCACGGCAAGCGGCGGATCGACGCGGGCAGTGCTCGTGTCACCCGACCTCGATTGTACGCTGCCGAAACCTCAGCGCAGCGTCGCGCGCGGCGCCAAATTGGCAGGCGTCAGGCGTCCAGCATCGCGCGGACCGCGCCGATCGCGGACTTGGCGGTGGTCCCGCGCTTGCTAGTCACCAGACCATGGGGAGGATGCTCGCCGCGCTGCTGCTGCTGGTCGCCGCGACCGTGGGGCCGGCAGCGGCGGCGCGGGCGGGCGCCCGAGCTGCGGCGCCCGAGGTGGTGGCGGCGCGGGGGGGCGCGCGGTCCGCGACGCCCGAGGCGGGCGATTCGTGCCGCCGTTTGCCTGCCGGCAAGCGCCTCAGGTTGAACTTGAAACCGAACACCGAGCTGGTCGACCTGATCTCGTGGATCTCCGCGATCACGTGCAAGCACTTCGTCGTTCCCGGTACGATCCCGTCGCAGAGCAAGACGGTCACCATCATCGCCCCGCAGCCCATCACCGCGGCCGAGGCATATGACCTGTTCCTCGATGCGCTCGATTCAGTCGGGTTCACCGTCTACGCGTCGGGCCGCGTGCTGCGCGTGATCGAGACGTCCAAGATCAGATCGGTTCCGATTCCCGTCCAGATCGACGGGAAGGACGACGCCTCTCAGTGAGGGGCTTTGTGTTCGGGATCGCCCCCGGTGCCGCGCGACAGAAGCAGTGACAGCAGGGCGCTGCCGCCGAACAGCAGCACCATGGTCCAGAACAGGCGGTCGTTCGGGTGGGCGGCGTAGCGCGCGAAGCCGCGGCCGAAAGCCGGCGCGGCGAGCACGGTCAGCAGTATCTGGCGCCGCGGGTTGTAACGGAGGCCGCCGAAGCGCTCGATGACGAACTCCAGCGTTACGGGCAGCGGCAGCAGGAAGAGCAGCGTGCGATCCCACGGCGCGGGCCAGTGCGCGCCGAACAACGACGCGATCGCGACCATCAGCGTCAGCGGATAGAGCACGGCGCAGCGTCGGCAGATGTGGTGACGTCCCACGCGGATGCAGCGGTCGTACTGGCTGGGCGGGTGATGCGACAGGAACAGCGCGGTCAAGGCAGCGTCGACTCGGCGCCGCCGCCCGGCAGCGTGTACCGGCGTTTGAAGGTCTGCCCGGGCTTGACCAGGATCGAATCGGTCTCCGCGATGTGCAGATCCGGCCGCTTGAAGTCGATGCGGTGGGTGCCACAGTCGACCGGGACGTCGACGAACGGCGTGTGCATGCCGGTGTTCTTGCCGTCGAGCCAGACCTCGGACCAGGGGACGGAGTTCACGCTGACCGAGCACGGCTGATCGTTCGCGCCGGCGGCCGCGACGGCCGGGGCAGGGGCGACGGCGGGTCGCGGGAGCCGGCTCGGGCGCCGGGCTGCCGCGGGCGCCTCTATGGCGGTCGCGATGGGAGACGGGCAGACGGGCAGCGGAACGATCCACGGCGGGACCGTCGCGGCCGCGGTGGCGTGCGCGGGAGCGCGGCGGGGGCGCCCGCCGCCGGACGCCAGCGCCCAGACCACCGCCACGAACACCGACAGCACCGCGACACCGCCCGACATCGGCAACGCGAGATCGCGCGGACGCTTCACGCGCCACGTCTCCCGCGCCTGACGCCAGCGCGGGGACCTCAGCATCGCCGTCGCCGTTGCCAGCAGGCGATCCTGCAGGCGCCTGGTGGGCGTGCGACGCCGGATTGCGGCGACGCCCGCGCGCGCATCGACGGCGTCCAGCAACTCGGCCGCATCCTGCCAGCGCTGCCCGGGTGACAGAGCGAGCGCCTTCGCGACGACTGATTCCAGCGCGCCCGCGTCCACACCTTTGCGCCGCGGCGTCGGGCGATCGGTGGACATCACCTGCTCGAACAGCTGCTCGTCGGCGCTCGCCGCGAACGGCGGCTCGTCGGTGAGCAACTCGGTCAGCAGCAGTCCGAGCGCGTGCACGTCGGTCCAGGGGCCCGTGCGCGAGTACGTGATCTGCTCGGGCGCCGCGTAATCAGGCGAGAAGCCGGTGGCGCCGCTGCTGCGCCCGACCCGTGTGTCGCCGATGGGGTCGCCCTCCATGATCTTGGCGATGCCGAAATCGAGCATCCGCAACATCGGACCGGCGTCGGTCTCGACGAGCATGATGTTCGCCGGCTTGATGTCGCGATGAACGATGCCACGCCGGTGCGCGTAAGCGACCGCCTCGATGACCGGCCTCAGTAGGCCCACGGCTTCCGCGACGGTTCGTCCGCCCGCGCCTCGCCGGCGGTCCAGATCGTGCTCCAGCGTCTCGCCTTCCAGCCACTCCAGGGCCATCCACGGCGCCGACACGCCCGACGGCATGGGCGATACGCCATAGTCGTGCACGTCGACGATGTACGGGTGCTGCAGCTTCGCGATGGTGCGCGCCTCGGTCTCGAACCTCTGCTCGAAGCGCACGCGCGCGGCGTCGCTCAGGCCGGGCGGCGTCTTCAGGACCTTGAGGGCGACCGGGCGATCCAGCGCGATCTGGAAGGCGCGGTAGACGACGGCGAAACCACCCTCTGCGACCTCCCGTTCGACCCGAAAGCGGCCGGCGAGGGTCGTGCCCGCGAGCGCGAAGCGGTCGGCGGGAACGATCATCACCTCATCTTACTTACAGCACGAAGTTCACGAGCAGCTTTTCTTCGCCGCGCAGCAACTCTTCCGGGAAGCGCCACCGTTTCAGGCGGTTGGCGTAGCAGCGCTTGACGTCCTTGGGCGATCCGTCCGCGCCCAGGATCTGCACGAAGTCGACGGCGCCGTCCGATCCGATCTCGAACGCGGCGCCCAGCTTCAGCGGCGGCCCGCGATCCGGCTCGGCGACGCAGTCGCGCAGCTCGGGAGCCTTCTTCTCGGCGAACGCGCGCAGGGCCTGTGTCCGCGCCCCGTCGTCCAGCTGCGGCTTGTCCGGCAGCGGCGACAGCGCCTTGGCCGGCGCCGGCTTGGCGGCGCGCTTGCTCGCTGCCAATGGACGCGCGTGCGGGACGCCGGTTCCCGACGGTGGTGGCACGCAGGCGACGGCCGGCGGACACACCGGTGCGGGTGGCGGGGGCGGCGCGACGGCGACGCCGCGGCGCCCGTAAAGGAGACCGGCGCCTGCGCCGGCAGCGAACAGCACCAGGCCGAAGGTGACGGCGGCCGCCGCGCGCCGCTGGGTTCCGCGGGGCGCCGCGCCGGAGCGGCGCAGCCACGGAGGCAGATCGGAGGAGGACGGTGGCATCGCTGCTGCGGCTCAGTGGCCCCCGAGCACACCGGCGACGCTCGTACCGAGCTTCATGATCGCCGCGTCGGGCTTGTCGCCGATCAGCTCGCAGAAGTCGCCCATGCTGCCGGTGCCCCTGTTGGCACTGTTCAGCGTGGACGCCAGTGGTCCGAAGTAAAGATTCGGCGACGGTGCCATGACGTCGAACAACGTCATCGGGAAACCGGGAACCTCTCCGCAGCGGGTGCGGAACGAACCGAGATCCTCGTTCTCGGAGGTCGCAACCGCGACGTGCAGCAGCCGGCTCGCTTTGATGCCGGGGCCGGCGAAGTTCAGCCAGGCGGCGTTCCCGGACGAGTCGGTCTCCAGGAAGATGTCGGTCGGCTTGCGCCCGTCGACCAGGCAGGCCGCGCTGTCCATCGCGCACCGCCGCGGCAGCGGTTGCAGGTAAACGACGATGAACAGGTCGCGCGGCTTGTCGAATAGCGCGCTCCGTTCGATCCCACCCTGCGTGACGGGCAGCGGCTCGGTGCCCAGCCCCCGCCCGAACTGGATCAGGTTCTTCGCCTCCGAGGTCTCGCCGTCGCCGTCGAAGTGTCCCGACGCCGCCAGCAATTTCAGCGCGTACGGCAGGTCGTCGTCGGCGATGTCGCCCAGCGCGTTTCCGATGTAAGGCAACAGGTGGTCGTAGTCTTCGATCTGCGTGCTGGACGCGAGCGCGGCCTGCACCAGCAACTGGAGGGTCGGGTTGGGCGTGGACCCGGCCCGCCGCCCGAGCAGCAAGCGCGGTCCGAACTGATCGCCGTAGGTCGCGATCAGGCCCATGTTCTCGAGGTGCAGCCCGACGGTCTCCAGATAGCCGCTCAGACCGACCATGACCTTGGCGTAGCGCTCGGCCAGGTTCGCCGACGACCGCTCGAGGTTGGCGACGACGAGCACGCTGGCTTCCAGCGGCTTCGGCGGCGGCAGCGCATCCGGCCGGATCGGAATTCCCAGGATCATCGTCATGCCCGCGTCGGGGTTACCCGGCGCGACCACGGTACAAGCGGACGCGCAAGCGACCGCGGCAATTCCCAGAGCCAAGCCAGTCTTCATATCGCTACCACCCTTCCTTTGTCCGAGCCGCCCGCGATCGCCAGGTTCGGCGCCGCGAGCCCACGATCACGCAGTGCCTTGCGAAGCGAGGCGAACATCATCCGGCGCGCGTCGACGATTTGCTGCGGCGTCGGTGCGACGTCCAGCGACAGGTCCTCCTGGATCGCCGCCGCCACGGTGCGGGGCAACGCCGCGAGCGCGCGCGAGCCGATGCTCTCGGGCGCGTCGCGCAGGAAGCGCGCCAGCACCTCGGTCGGCACGGCCATCGCGGCGGCGGTGAGGACTTCGTCGGACACCCGTTCGAACGACTGATCGCTGATCAGCGCGGCCTGGACGGCGCGTGCCTTCGCGGGGTCACCGCGCCGCATGGCCTCCAGCATCTCGGCCTGCTCGGCGGGCGGGCGCTCTTCGATCAGCTCGACGGCGAGATCGACGTCGCCCGTCTCGCCCGCGTCCAGGTGGGCCTGATCGGCGGCGCGTGCGCGCAGCGTCGAGGCGACGTCCAGCAGGTGCTCCTTCGACAGCGACTTGGGGGAGGCCAGCGCCGCCGCGAGCGCCGAGCGCTCGGCGAGCGACCGGTCGGCCAGGAAGGTCGCGCGGACGTGGGCGGGTGCGTAACGGAGCGCCGCCGCCTGGACCGAGGCGGGCTCGCTCTCCAGCACCGCCGACAGTCGTTGCGGCGACAACCCGAGCAGGAAGGCGAATTCCTGCTCGACGGGATCGTCGGCGCCGACCATGCGGTGCTTGAGGATGCGGCGGTGAAGCTGCGAGACGATGTCCTTGGTGTCGCTGCGGGGGCGCCCCTCGACGAGCAGCGCCGCCGCCTCGCGGAGCGGGATCGCGCAGGTCGGATCGGCGCGGAGATCCTCGACGACGGTCGGCCCGACCAGCTCCACGGCCACCGCGACCTTCTCGATCTGATTCTCGCGCAGTAGCTCGCTCATCACGCGCCGGGCCAGCACGCGATCCTCGCGCAGCGCCCGCCGCACGTCGGGGAGGTGATCGGCGGCGACGGCGGCCGCGGTGGGCGCTGCCTTGCCGGCGCCGTCGGTTGCGTCGGCGCGACCGCGTTGCGACTCGTCGCCCTTGCCCCGGCGCCGCAGCGCGAACAGCGCCGCCACGAACACGCCGATGAGAACGCACAGAACGGCCAGCACGATCGCCATCCACAGCGGTACGCCGCGCGCTCCGGCGGCTTCTGAAGGAGACGCCGCCGGCGCCGGCGGGGGCGTGGTCGCGGCGGGGGCGGGGGCCGGCTGCTGCATCTGCGGCATGGGCGGGTAGCGGAACGGGATCTCCGGCGGCGTGGTCGGCTGTGGCCGCGGCGTCGGGAACGCGATCACCGTCTCGTGCAAGTCGACAGGAACGGCCAGTCCTTCCAGGCGGTTCTTGATGAGGTTCTTGAGGTCCTTGCGGAACGGCGGTGGCAGCTTGGCGTCGAACACCAGCGAGACCTCCGCCTTCTCGGCCACGAACTCGGCCCCGGGCGCGGTCTCCTCGAAGCCGGGCGACGCGCCGGCTGGAAGCGCCGTCGGCTTCGTGACCCGCACGTCGACGTATTTCAGCTCGGCCTGCCCGGGCGCCATCTGCTCGAGCAGCGGCGCGATCCGACGTTCGATGGACTCGCGCACCTGCGCTTCGAGGAGAATCGGGTCCATCCCATACGGGGCCCGGCGGTCCGCGCGTGCGGTCGTCGCCGCGAGCGTGACCGCGGTCAGCACCAGCGCCGCTGCCGGGAGCACCAGTCGTCTACTGCGAGCCATCGCACTTCCCTCCATCTCGGGATTCAAGTTTACGCGTTCATTAGTAGACACGAATCACCACCCTCCGGTTTTCGGAACGGGCGCGGGCGTGGGCCGCCGCGCTGTCGCCCTGCAAAGCGGCCGCCGGCCGTGTGTCGGCGTACCCCTGCGCTGACAGGCGCTGCGGGCTGATGCCGCCGGCGGTGAAGAATTTCAATACGTTGATGGCGCGCCCCGACGAGAGGTCCCAGTTGCTGTCGAACCGGGCGGTGTGGATCGGGACGTCGTCGGTGTGTCCCTCGATGGCGATCTGATAGCGCTGGTCGATGGTGGGCAGCAGCTTGACGACGCGTTCGATGGTCGCGCGGCCCTCCGCCGTGATGTCCGCCTGCCCGCTCTCGAACAGCAGGGCGTTCTTCAATTCCATGCGCAACCCGGCGTCATCGACGACGGTCTTCACCTGGCCGACCAGGCCCTGCTGCTCGATCATCTGGTCGATCTTTTCCTTCAACGCATCCAGCGAGGGGGGCGGCGCGGTACGTGACAGCGCCGCGGACACCAGCTCGAACCGGTGCAGGCTGACCTTCGACATCGCCAGCGCGAGGATCAGGAAGGCCAGCAACAGGCTGATCACGTCGACGTAGGGCAGCAGCCACGAGGTGTCGTCCTCGTCGGCGTACGCGAGCAGATCGACGGGCTCGCGCCCCGGCTTGCGTGCGCGTCGATCGCGGAATGGCGCGGCCGGCTGTGAATCCGCGACGCTCACGCAGCCTCCACCGACGGCGTGCCGCCGCCCTCACCGGTTCCGGACAGCAGGCGCAGGTCGTAAAGCGATCGGCCCTCCGCGATGCTGGTGAGGCCGCGCTCCAGCAGGCGCGCCGACACCGACAGGTTCCGCCCGTAGTTCTCGATGCGCTTCGCGAACGGCGCCCAGATGCCGTACGCCAAGATCAGGCCGTAGAACGTAGCCAACTGCGCGACGGCCATCGCCGGTCCCAGCTGTTCGAAGTTCTTCAGGTTCATCAGCATGTTCACGAGCCCGACGATGGTTCCCATCAGTCCGACCGCGGGCGTCGTGCGTGCGAGGAAGCGGAAAACCTCCTCCGAGGACTTCACCTGCGCGAGCCGCGCATACGACAGGGTGACGACGGTTTCGCGCGCGTCGGCACCGCCGCCCGGCTGCAGCAGCAGCGGTCCGACCTCGCGCAGCAGCGGGTCGCCCGCCTCGGCGAGCACCTTCGACGCCTCGACGTTACGTCCTTGTTTCAGCTCGCGGCCGAAGCGGTAAAGGTCGGCGATCATGCGCGCCTCGGCGCGGCGCGCGTTGTGGCGCAGCGCCTGGGTGAGGGTCACGATGCCGCGCCAGATCTCGCTGACGTTGTGCCCGACGAGCAGGATCGACGGCGGCGCGCCCAGCAGCAGGATCAACGCCGCCGGGTGGAAGAAGCCCGTGAAGCCGGTCGGCATGTGGCTGCGCGTCGCGATCAGCGTCGCGATGAGACCGGCGAGGCCAAGGATGATGTGCATCGATCGATCTGCCTTTCTAGGTGCTACTTGCCGAGGCGCTGCAGCGCCTCCAGTACGGCCAGGTTGTAGGGGTTGATGCGCAACGTCTGCTGCCACGCCTCGCGCGCGAGGTTCTTGTTGCCCAGGCGTTCGTAGAGCGAGCCCTTCATCGACAGGATGTGCTCGTCGTCCGGGTACTGGCGATCCAGCTCGGTCAGCTCGACCAGAGCCAGCTCGTACTGCTTCGATCGATACAGATCCTTCACGCGCGCGAGCGTCAGCAGATAGCTCGCCTTCGCCGCCGGCGCCTTGTCGTCGCCCGGCTTGCGCGCGGGGCGCTTCTCCGGCGTCGGCTTGGTCTCGCCCTCGTCGCGCGCGCCCGCCCACTTGGCGCGGGTGGTGGGCTTCTGCGCGCCGGCCTCGTCCTTCGCCGGCTCGGGCTCGCCGCTCTCGGCGCGAGCGGCCGCCTCACGGTCCTGCAGGATCTCGCGGTCGGCCGCGGTCATCGTCGCCATATCGACCGCCAGGCGCGTCGCCGGCTTGCCCGACATCGGCACCTTCACCTCGTAGGCGGTCGCGATCTCGGGCAGCTGGATCTCCCAGTCGCGCTGCCCGTCGGTCATGCGCACGACGTAGCGCGTGCGCATCGGCTCTCCACTCGTCGCGTATCCGGGCCCGCGCATCAGCTCGGGCGGGACGCGTACGTCGGCGGGGATCGGCCGCGTCAGCGTGCACGCCGCGGGCAGCGCCGCCGCGACAAGAGCTCCGATTGCCAGTGTTCTGTTCATCCGCATTGTTTCACCAGTTGATAGCGACACGAAGCCGGTAGCCGACGCCGCCCAGATCCTGTCCCGAGAACTTCGTCTCGAGGAGATACATGAGGCCGCCCTGCAGCGACATCCGCCATTTGAGGTGCACGTCGAGGCCGGACTCGAAGTAGAAGGTGTTGCCCTCGTTCCCGGTGAACATCCCGCCCGCCTCGCCGTAGAGCCAGACCTCGGGCCGGTTCAGATTGGGTGGCGACAGGTCGTACGAGTAGTACGCGCCGAAGAGGCCCGAGTTCAAAGCCTGCGGCTGCGCGTTCATGTTGGGTGCCCCGGTCAGGAACGCCCCGAGCGAAAGGCCGAATTGATGGTTGCGGGTTTCCCCGAATCTCTCGACGATTCTGACCGCGAGGGTGAAGCCCATGATGTCGCCGGTGGCACCGGCGTAGCCGATCTGCGCGATGCCCATCGCCAGCGATACGCCCCAGTACGCGCGCTCCTTGAGCGCCCGCTCCAGGTCCGCCGCGCGTTCCGCGCGCGTCGGGATCCGCTGGCCGGTGCGCAAGAGCGCCGACATCGTGGCGTCCGAGCGATAGGCGTCGCTCCACACGACACCGCCGTCGGAGGCGCGGTAGACGATCGCCGACATCCACACGACGTTGGCCGTGGGGCTGTACGTGAAGTCGATGTCCATGAACGTCTTGACGCCTGACTTCATGCCGATGCGGCGAAGGTCCTCGGTGCTCGCCGCGCCCAGGGTCAGGATCCAGTTGCCGTCCTCGACGCGCGATCGCGCCGACGTGCACTCCGCGCAGACCATCATCTTGACGTTGGTCGCGTTCATGAGCCGCGCGGTGAGGCGCGACTCGAGAGTCCGCGCGAATTCCGGCCGCAGGTTCGACGACAGCCGCACCAGCTTGATCGCCATTGGCCCGACGATGTTGGGATCCTGGAGCGAGAGCTGGCGGGCGATCTCGTCCATGATGTCGTCGACCAGCTCGAAGAAATCGATGCTGTCGTGCGACCGCTGGACCAGCTGTTCGATCTGACCGGGCGATGCGACACGTTGGCGCGTGGCCGGCGTCTCGACCTGCACCTTGCCGGACGCGCTGCTGCTCGAGGCCGCTTCCACCATGGTGGGGCGCTTCCCGCCGGGACCGGTGGCTGGGTCGGTCGGCTGACGGAAACGATACTTCGGCGCTTCTCCGTCGGCGCGCTGCTGGACCTCCTGCCCGGGGTACAGCGTCGTGCTCGAACCGCCTGCGTTGGTCTGCTGCGGGGGCGCAGGCAGGTAAGGGTAGGCCGGGTTGGCCGGCGCGGGCTGCGCCGCCGCGGGACGCTGCTGTGCCTGCGCGCGCGCGACGCCCGGGATCGCGATCGCCATCAGCAGCGCGAGACGGCAGGATCCTTTCAGGTCAGAACGCAAAGCCCACCTGGACACGGACGCCGTGGCGGTCCTGATGAAGGCTGTCGTCCCAGATGAGGCGAAGGTCCTCGCTGGGCGTCTTCTGCATGTCGTTCAAGTTCGCTCCCGTGTAAAAAACGTACTCGTAAAGGTACTCGACGCTCAGCCGCACATAGCTGAGGGCGATCTGGAGGCCCACGGACCCGCTGAAGCTGTGCGCGCGGCCGTTCCCCTGCAGAAAGCTGGTCGCGCCTGTCATCGGATCGGCGTGATTGATCGCCAGCGCCGCCGACGTCGACGAGAACGCGGTCCCGATGAAGGGCGCGAAATCCCGGTCGAGCAGGAACCCGCGCACGCCGAGGTTCCACATCGTGCGCGTGCAGTCGCCGCCGGTACTGGTGAACGCGCTCGACGCACAGCTCATTTGCCGCTGGCCCACGCGGGCCGCCAGCTCGAGCTGGCTCAGGACGGTCCACGAGAACACCACGCCGTAGTTGGCGATGCCCTGGCCCAGGAACAGCTCGACCGCCATCGGATTGATCACGCGCGCCGACTGCGTGCTGGCCATCCATTTCTGAATCCGTTCGTCTCGCGCGTTCTCTTCGGAGGCGACGGACAGGCGCCGCTCCTCCGCCATCTTTGTCTCGAACACCGCCAGGCGGCAGGCCCGGCGTGCTTTCTGCGCCGTGAGGGTCGAGTCCCGCGGATCGAACGAACGCGCCCGCTCGCAGGGATCCTCGGGGATCTCGTCGACGAAGGTGTACGCGTGGGCCTTTCGCGCCGTCAGCGACAGGGCGCCCGCGAGCGCGGCGGCCACGCAGAGTCCGGTGACCACGTGAGCGCGCCGCGCGATCACGATCGGCTCCCCGTCCAGGCCACGCCCATGCGGCCGGGCCATCGTTCCAGCGACGTGGTGCTGGCGTCGTTTCCACGCCGGGGCACGAACACCAGCGTCCCGAGTTCGTCGAGCGCCGACGAGAGGTCGATGTGCGGGACGGGCACGTCGTACTTGCGGCCGATCAGCACGTCGCCCAGCAGGATGGGTCGCCGGTCTGAGCCCACCGTCTCCGCGTAGGCGCGCGCGCCCGTCTTTAAATGCGCGCTGGCGGCGCGGTACAGCGTGGTCAGCTCCTCGTCGACGGGGCCACGGCCACCGTCGACCAGATGGCGCTTCAACGTGTCGACCAGCGTCGCGAGGTTCGCCTGATCGTCGTTCTCGACCAGCCCCGGCAGCGCATCGCGCGCGACGACCAGCAAGGCGCGCTGCCAGTTCACCGAGCGGCTGGCCCGGCGTTTTTCCCGGACCTTGTCGCTCTCGGCCGACGCGATCATCGCACCGTCGCGCGGCTTGAGATCGATCTTCGGCTTGTCGGCCTTGTCCGGCTTGTCGCTCCTGTCCTTCTTCCTGGTTGCGACCGGCTTCTCGTCGCCCGGTTCGCTGCGATCTTCCTGGCCCGCGAGCAGGCGGAAGGTGCGCGCGAACTCGGCGCGGTCGCCGGCGCGGGCGGCGGCGACGGACGCGCGGGCCAGATTCTGCAACTGCCGGTTCGGATCGTTGTCGTTGTCGTACAGCCACAGGAACGTCGCCATCGCGGATCGGAACGCGCCCGCTTCCAGCGCCGCCTGCGCAAACGCGTCGGCGCGGCCCAGACGCTCACGCGGCGGTCCCAGCGCCTCCAGCACCTCCATCGTTTCGTCGGAGACCGGCGACGCGAGCAGGGTGCGCAGCGCGATGTCCATGACCGCCGTGGACGTCGCATCGTTCTCGACGTCGCCGTGGTCGCGTCGGGCCAGTACCTCGCGCGCCTCCGCCAGCAGCGGACCATGGCGGCCGGCGCGCGCGTGCGCCTCCATCTGCTTGAACGCGATGTAACGGCCGACCGCATCGTCGCCGTGCGGCGGCGGCCCCAGCACGCCGACGGCGTCGTCCGCGCGTCCAGCCGCGAACAGGCGCTGCGCGAGCAGCAACGACAGCGCCCGTCGCGCCGGTGCGCTGGTCTTGAGGCTGAGCGCGGCCCGTCCCCGCACCAGCAGCGCGTCCGGCTTCGCCGCCGGGTCGGCCACGGCGGCGAGCGCGTTGGCGATCACGACGCGGTCCCGCTCCTCGGGCGCCAGGCGGGCCGTCGCGAGCTGCTCGAGCTGCGCCAGCGGCGCGGCGGCGGCCCTCGCGTCGCCGCGTTCGATGCTGAGCACCGCCGCTTGCACGAGCAGCAACGGCTTGGCCGGATGCCCGGCCGGCAGCTGGCGCGCCGCCGTCGACACCAGCGCGACCTCGGGCACCGCCACCGGCCGGACCGGCGTCGCCAGCGCGTCGGGCGCGTCGGCGCGTGACGCCTCGGCGGCCGGACAGCGACTGACCACCGCCGGCGTCGGGAACTCGTCGGTCCACAGCTCGTTCTCGACCGGCCAGACCATCTGCTGATCGTCGAGGCCCAGCTTCAGGTGGCCGCCGCCGGCGGGGGCGGGTGCCGCGGGCCGGCCCTCGCGCGCCAGGCGCACACGTTCGATCTGGGCGAGCCGGCGCAGGCCGTCCCACGGATCGTTGAGCGCCCGGTCGCCGGGACCGGTGCGCGGGATTCGCGGCAGCGGCTCGCAACGCAGCAGCGCCAGCAGCTCCGACCAGAAATCGAGGGCGCTGTCGGCAACGCCGCGCTCGCGATCGGCGAGCCGGGTCAAGGTCGCGTGCGCCGTCGTCAGGTCGCCGCGCCAGACGGCGTCGCCGGTCGCGACCAGCAGCTCGTCGCGCGTCTCCGCGACCTGGGCGCCCGCGCCCACCATCGGACGGCCGCGGCCGTGGCTGCACCCGACCGCGATCGCGCCGAGCGCGAACGCGACGATCGGCGCGGCGCGCGTCACAGCGTCCCCCCCACGGCGAGCGACGGCAGCGTGCCCCACACGCCGACGGCGGAGCCCGAACGGGTCTCGCGCTCGTAGACGATCGCGGTGTCGATGCGCGCGAACATCTTCGGCGTCAGGAACACCAGCAGGCCGAGGCCGAGGTCGCCCGAGGGTCCCACGTCGCCGTCGTGCACGTGGACCCCGGCGTGAACGAACGCCTGCGGCTCGAAATGGATCGCGCCACCCAGCCCACCGACCATCAACTTGCCGTAGCCGATCGAGTAGCGGGTGCCCGCGAGGAACAGCCACTGCGGCGCGTGGCTGTCCGGGAGCAAGCCCAGCATCGCCTTGACCCGCTCCGCCTCGGCGTTGAGGTAGCTCCAGTAGTGCGAGACGTTCAGCTCGACGCCCAGCGACTCCAGGTAGTAGTAGGTCGCGCCCACGCGCGCGCCGGGGCTGTTGTAGAAGTCGCCGCGCGACAGGTACTCCGCGGCGCCGTACAGCTGCGTGTTCTTCGCCTTCACGGCGAAACGCGACTGCACCCGCACGTCCGTGGTCGGGCGCGGCGCTGCTTCGCCCAGCGCCGTCGGCGCCGCGACCGCGCCGGTCGCACGCGCGGGTGCGCGCGTCGTCGGCGCCGCGGCCCGCGCCGCGGGCGTGGCTGCGACGGTCGGCTTGCTCGCGGCGGCGGGCGCCGGCGCGGGGTCGCCAACCAGCGAAACGGTCGGTACGGCATCAGCGGCCGGCGCCGACCCGGGCGGCGCGGACGGGGCGCGCGCGGGCGCGCGGGCGGGTTCGGCGGCCAGCGCCGTGCCGGCGACGAGCGTCGCCGCCAGCGCCACGGAGAGCGGAATGGAGCGTCCGGCGCGCATCAGAAATCGCTCGCGCACAGGGTGCTTTCCATCCACGAGTCCTGGCCCGTGTCGGTCGTCGCCAGGAACGGGTGATCCACGCAATAGCGGCTGCAGATCTGGTACTTCACCGTCACGCTCGCCTCGACGTACTTGCCGACTTCGACGACGGTCTGGGTCTCAAGATCCACGAGGTAAGACGGTGGGTCGGCCGCCGTGATCTGCCAGCTCGGATCGACGATCTCGTGCGGGAACGGCAGCTGCGCCCAGCGGCGGATCGGCGCGCTCGGGACGCAGACCTTGATGAAGTCGCCGTCGAAGGCGGTCACCTCGTCGGGCGACAGCAAGGGAACGGGCTTGTTGTCGTCGTGTGTCTGCGTGGTGTAGGGCAGGCTGCGCAGGCTGTAGTCGGCCAGCTTCAGCTCGAAGTTCTTGTCGGGTGTCTGCCAGGGCCAGTAAGCCCACCAGCCCAGATCGGATGTGGAAGCCGCCGCGACCAGCGGGCTGAACAGCCACGAGAACGTCTTCACCTGATAGCCACTCGGCGCCGCGGACAGGTTGTTCTCCAGCGCGCGAATCGACGTCTGCAGCGCGCTGGGGACCGGCGCGTCCAGGTTGTTGAAATACATCATGTGGTACTGCTGGTGAGGCCCGGGCAGCGTGGTGACCAGCTGCTTGAGGGCCTGCGACATCTCGGTGGAAGGCAGCGCGCGCGTGTCGGTCTGCGCGCAGGGAGACGAGGGCCCGGACAGGTTGATCGTGGGCAGCTTGTGGACCGGGACGCCGCCGCCCATCAGGTATCTCTGCGTCAGGTCCTCCAGCTTCTGGATCGTGTCGGCGCAGCGATCGGGCACCGGGATCTCGAGGTCCAGGATGAGCTGGAAGATGACGGGCGACCGCTCGACCTCCGGCACGTACGTCTTGGTCGCCGTCGTCACCTCGGGCAGCGTCGCGATGCGCAGCTGCAACAGCGTCGAATCGCCGCCGTCCTGGGGGATCGCGCGCGTGCCCACGCAGTAGGTGCCGTCGACGGTGAGCGGCTGCGGCGAATCGAACGTGCCGGTCTTGTCGTCCAGCGGTGAAAAGCTGACGTCGTCCGGCGCCCTGTCCGACACGCACAGGCCGTAGGCCGACCACATGGCCCGCTCGAACGGACGCGGGAAGTGATAAGGCTCGGCGGTTCCGATGGGGTCGCTGATGTTTATTGTGACGCTCGCGTTGCCGGGATGGAAAAACGAGTCGATCGAGAGGTCGTGTTTGTCGTCCAGCGTCTTCGTCGTGGCGGGGCCGCCGGGAAGAACGCCGTAAAGGTCATGAACGGCGATGACCGGGCGTGCGCCGGGGTCGACCTGGTACTGGCCGCGGACGATGTACTGCGCGCACGAACCACCGCCGAACGTGCAGTCCGTGATGCCGCCGGTGAAGGCCGACTGCGTGAAGTCGATCGGGCTGTAGTTTCCGTCGGAGCCGAGCAACTCGAACCGCGTTTGCGCCACGGGCGCGGATGCATCAACCCGCCAACGCACCACGGTAATGTGTTCCTGAGGGCTGTAGATCAGCTCGACTTCTTGCGGGGTGAAGGGCGACGGCACGAAGTGAACATCCCCGCACCCGGCGACGGCTATCAGCACCAGGGTGGACAGGACGAGAGCGGGGCGCACCCGGGCAGACGGATGGCCAGCTCCTTGCTGCTGTCGCGGGGGTTGTGGAAAACTTTGCACGGGGTTGTCGGCAAATCGGGGGGGCGAACGGCGCAAAAACCCAAGCAAGAACCATGCTTGTAAGAGCAGGGAATTCGGCGCTTGCGGACAGCCGTCCCCTCGCGATTGTCCCTCAAATTTGGGAAACTATGATCAGAATGTCGCGGACGGATTGCCGTGTGTTTCAGACAATCTGCGGGATCGTGCTGCTTCTTGTCGGTTGCTGCGGGGGGGGCACGACCCATAAGTGCGACTTCACCCCGCCCGACGTACCAGGAATCGACGCGGGCACCGACGGTCCCATGCCGTGCGGGCAGGATATCTGCGAAGGGGGGGAGGTCTGCTGCCTCAAGAAGGCCCCTCCGCTCGCCCTCTGCATCCCGCCCACGGAGTTCGTGAAGCAGGGCTGCGAGAAGATGGACCTGCCTTGCTTCATGTCCAGCGAATGCCCCCGGGGCCTGAGCTGCTGCCTGATGTTCACCGGCACCGGCGACAACATCGGCGGCACGGTCACCTGCCGGCAGAGCTTGCTCTGTCCCGGCGACGGCGTCATGACGCTGATCGCCTGCGGGACCAACGAGGAGTGTCCGGCGACGCGGCCCAATTGCACGTTCCTGACGTCGACCGCCAAGGGCCCGTTCAACGTCTGCGAGTGAGGGGCGGGGTCACGTACTCTCGTGACGTGCCCCGCGCCGTGGTCGCGTTCGTTTTCATCGCGTCGCTGTGGCTGCCCGCGGTGGCGGCGCCGGCGCGCGCGGCGCCCGCGGCGCGCGTCGAACCGCTACCGTATCTGGAGATGGTCACCGGCGGTGCCGCCGCCGATGCGGAGCTGCCGCTGGTCATCGCGCTGCACGGCCGGGGCGACACGGCCGAGAACTTCGCTCCGCTGTTTCGCGACCTGTCCGTGCGGGCGCGCGTCGCCATCCTGCGCCCGCCGCATCCGTGGGGCGGCGGGCAGGCCTGGTTCCTCGGCGCCCGCGCCCACCTGGACAGTCGGCCCAAGATCGCGGCCGAGCTGCGGGCGCTCGCCGATCGGGTCGTCGCCACCGCCGACGCGATCCGCGCGGCGCGCCCCACGCGCGGGCGGCCGGTGGTGATGGGATTCTCGCAGGGCGGAATGCTGACCTGGGCGGTCGCGGTCGGGCACCCGCGCGCAATTGCTGCGGCCTTTCCGGTGGCCGGTTTTCTGTTTCCCGAGATCGTCGAGAAGACGCGCGTCGACGTCGCGGCGACGCCGCCGATCGTTGCGTTCCACGGCGCCGCCGATCCGCTCGTCTCCGTCGACGACGAGCGCCAGGGCGTGCGGCTGCTCGAGAAGCGGGGCGTTCGCGTCGACCTGCGCGTTTACCCCGGTCTCGGGCACGAACTGCCGCCTGTGCTTCGCAACGATCTGTTCGCGGCGATGTCGCGGGCGCTCTCGCGCTGAGCCTCGACCGGAGTTTCGTCGACGCGCGCGCGACAAACCGCGTCGCGGTTGATAAAAGAAACGCGACATCGGCGTCATGGGTTCAAAGTCTCGATGACCACGGAAGGGCCTCCCCAGGCGCCCGACAGGCCGGATCCCGTCGCTGGTACGGTGGATGCAACGCCGCGCGCGGTGACGACGCGGGTTTACGAACGCATTCGAAGCGTTTACCTGTCGGCGGATCTTCGCAGTCTGTCCGCCGGACGCATCGTGCTGGCGCTGGTGCTGCTCCGCGATCTGTTCGCGCGGTGGATGGAGATGGGGATCTGGTACACGAACGACGGCATCATCCCCAACCACACGTTGCTGTGGCGCCCGTCGTGGGACCACGTGTTCTCGCTGTTCTACCTGGCGTCGTACCCGTACGAAGCGGCGATCGGTTTCGTCATCTGCCTCTGCGCGTATCTGGCGCTGCTGATCGGCTTGCGCACGAAGCTCGCTCAGATCGCGACGACCATCTGCATGATCAGCCTGCACGGCCGCACGTTGCTGTTCGACAACGGCGGAGACGTCGTGCTGGGGCTGCTGACGATCTGGACGACGTTCCTGCCGACCGGCCGTTTCTGGTCCGTCGACGCGGTGCTGGCGCGCCGCCGCCAGGCGACGCCGCCGCCGTCGCCGGATCCGGCGCCCATCGTCCTGGCCGCGGCGAAACCGGAGGCGAAGACCTTCGTCTCGCTGGGCGTGCTGGCGGTGGTCGCGCAGCTCGCGATCATCTACTTCTTCAACGCCGTTCACAAAGGCGGACACAACTGGCGCAACGGCAGCGCGGTCAACTACGCGATCCACCTGGACCGGCTGGCGACGTGGTTCGCGGTCTGGCTGCGGGAGCACATGTCGCCGGCGCTGTCGAAGGTGCTCACGTACGGCTCGCTCGCGACCGAGGCGATGCTTCCGGCGCTGCTGCTGTCGCCCTTCGCCACGCGCTATTGCCGCCGCGCCGCCATCGTCCTGGTGATCGGCCTGCACCTGGGCTTCGCCATGTGCCTGAACCTGGGCAACTTCGTGCCCGGGATGATCGCGTACACGCCGTTCTTGATCGCGGGCCAGGACTGGGACGCGCTGGAACGGTGGTGGGCGCGCAGCGTGAAGCGCGTCGACCTCGCGGCGCGCGTCCGGACGCGGCTCTCGTCGTGGATCCTGCGGCTGGCGGCGTTGCTGACGCCGGGCCGCTGGGTGCGCGTGGCCGAGCCGGGTCCGGTCGCCGCGGCGATCCGCAGGCGGATCCCGGCGGCGCGCGAGATCGCGGTCGTCATGCTGATGGGCATCGCGGGCAGCCAGGTGCTCGACGAGAACTGGGGCGCGCACAAGGTCATCGACTACCGCAATCCGAAGCCCGTCGCCGCCGCGGTCAGCTACCTGGGCTTGTTCCAGGGCTGGTCGATGTTCGCGCCCGAGGCGCCGATGACCGACTTCAACCTGATGGTCGACGCGGTGACGATCGACGGCCGCCACGTCGACCCCTACAACGAGATCGCGAACCCGCGCCATCCTCATCCGGGGTTCACGATCCCGGCGTCGCTGGGACCGAGCCACATCTTCTACGGCTACGGCAACCACATCCCGGGCCGCGGCGCCTACCACCAGGCGTTGCAGGAATGGGTGCTGCGCTACCCGGAACGGACCGGGCGGCCCAACGACAAGATCGCTTCGTTCGTCCTCTACAAGGTCGAGGACGACAGCCCGCCGCCGGGCGAGCTGAAGCCGCGCAACCTGCGCTGGAACGTCATGATCAAGTGGCCCCAGTAGTCGGATCCGTTCAGATCCAGAAGCGGATGATGGCCAGCGTGTGGCCGAAGCCGACGCTCTGATTCCGCCCCCAGCCGGCCAGCGGCACGTCCGAGAACAGCGTCGCCTGAAGCCGCCACGAATCCCACAAGGGCACCGCCAGCGCGCCGCCCGCCGTCACCAGGGCGACGGCGCTGTTCGCGATCACGCCGTTCGCATCGTGCGCGTCGCCTTGTCGCGATGCCATCGCGAACGCGCCGACCGTGGTCTCGTGGGCGAAGGTGTAGCCGCCCGACAGCAACATCGACAGGCGCGGCGCGAACGACTGCTCGACGCCCATGGACGCGCGCGCGCTGCGCTTCGACACCCAGCCCGAGAGCGACACGAATCCACGCCTGACGATCTCCTCGACCGCGAGGCCGACGTTGCCTTCGTAGGAACCGGTTCCGGTCCCCGACGTCGCCAGTGGGTCGTCCGCCTCGTCGAGCGGCTGCCCGGTTGGAAACGACGCGCCGGCCAGGATCGCGACGCCGGGCCAGCTGCCGCGCGTGCCGGCGTCGACGGCGTCGTAGCGAAGGCTGGCGGCGACGTCGCCCAGCCCGCCGCCGAAGCCCGACATGCCGGCGACCGAGCGGGCGGTCTGGATGAACGGCGCCGACAAGGCGACCTGGAACCGCGAGCCGAGGCGAAGCGCGCCGAACAGGTCCTCCTCGAACCCCAGCTCGCTGCGGTCGGCGGAGGTCGCGTAGCTGCCGCTGCCGCCGAATTCACCCATCACGGAGCGCGCCCGCATCTGCACACCCACCGCGCGATCCTCGAACGTGCGCAGCCGCGCGGGCGTGACCAGGCCGGTGCCGACGCAGCACGCCTGCGCGGCGGCGGGGCGCGGGCGCGCCGCAAGGCCCGCGGCGAGCGCGAACGCGACGACGGCGACCGCCGCGGCGCGGTCACGGAATCTCGAACGCCGCCTTCGCCGTGTCATCGACGGTTCCGCTGATCGTCATTCGCAGCTCCCACGATCCGGGCATGAACAGGTACAGCGGCGTGGCCAGGAAGGTGCCGGGCGCCGTCTCGGTGACGGTGGGATCGACGGACGTTCCGTGCCCATGCGCGGGCATCCAGGGAACCACGCCGACCGTCAGCCCCGTCAGCTGGGCGCCGCTCGCGTCCCTGACCGTCAGCTGGGAAGCGTCGGTGCCGATCGCCGGCGGGTAGGGCGAGTAGCGCACTTCGATCGTCAGGTTGCCGGAATCGGAGGTGATCGTCTGATCGGGATCGGCGCCGAACGACGGCTCCGTGGGCTGCATGGGATCGGTGCCGCAGGCGCCACCTGCGACGAGCATGGTGGTCGCGACACACAGCCAGATGCCCCGCGCGAACATCGGCCAGACTCTGGGCCGCGCGGGCGTCGAACGGAATGCGTAAAAACTTCGCAAGGGCTACCCCCGAGCGTCGGTGAGGCGCCGGAGATGCTTGCAACCGTTCGTGACTAGCTTTCCCGACGCGCCTGGGGCGTCCGGGGAGGGTGGAGATGGGGAAGGCGTTCGGTCTCGTCTGGTTTCTGTCGGCGGTCTTGATCGCGGCGTCGTGCGGGGAAGTGACGGCAAGCGACGCGCAGGAGACGCAGGCATGCGCGAGGAAGGTCGCGCCGGGGCAGGGCCGCGGCGCCGCCGGAACAGCCGGCGATTGCGCGACGGCCAACGGTGGCGGCGGTGGTGCGAGCGGGGAAGCAGGCGGTGGTGGCGCCGGGATCGCCGGCGCGAGCGGTGCCGGCGGCGCGACCGGCGCCGTCGCGACGGAGGTCGCCGAATTTCCCTGCACGGTTTGCCGGAGAGCGGAGAACTGCTGCAAGGCCGAAGGACTCACCGACTGCGGCTACACGGCCGCGTGCGCGTCGGCGATGAACGCCGAGCAGATGGAGTTCTATCGCGCGCTTTGCCGTGCGGTGCTGCGAGCAGCGGCCGGTAAGAAAACACCTGACGCGTGCGGCATCTAGCGTAATCCGGTTCAGGACGGCTCCTCGGTTGGCGCGGCTGCGTCAATCGCTACTCTGCAAATGAGGTTGTGGAAGGAGGGCGAGGTGGAGCAGCGCAAGAAGTGGACGAGCTTGGGTTGGGAGAGGTCGCTGTTGCTGGTCGGCGCGCTTGCGGTCGGCGTGTTCATGGCGGCGAACTCGTGTGACAGCACCAAGACCGGCGCGATCGGTCCTGGTGGGACGATCACCGGCGGCGCGGGAGGTGTCGGCACGGCCTTCGCGGGCGACGACGCGGTCCTGAGCGGCGCGCAGTCGATCGCGAACGGTCGCAAGGTGTTCCGCTTCGACACGTTCGGCGACGAGGCGTTCTGGGGCGGCAAGCTTCGCCTCCACGAGGCGATCGCCGGCAGCGCGAACGGCGGCGTCGGTCCGGGCGTCAGCCCGAAGACGGCGCTCGCGGTGGGGTTGAAGGTCGACGCCGAGGCGGTCCCCGCCGACGTCGCGGCCGGCATCAAGAACGGCACCGTCAACCTCGACGATCCGGCCACCACGCTGGCGTTGCTGAAGCTGAACGCCGTCGTCGGCGTCACGGGCTTCTTCTCCAGCACCGGCGGGCTGCAATCGATGGGCATCCAGTGCGCGCTCTGCCACTCGACGGTCGACAATTCCTTCGCGCCCGGGATCGGCAAGCGACTGGACGGCTGGCCGAACCGTGATCTCAACGTCGGCGCGATCATCTCGCTGGCGCCCGACCTGTCGCCGTTCACGACCGCGCTGCAGGTCGACGACGCGACGGTCAGGAAGGTGCTGGGCGCGTGGGGGCCGGGGCGCTTCGACGCCGAGCTGATGATGGACGGCCAGGGCTTCCGCCCCGACGGCAAGACCGCCGCGACGCTGCTGCCGGCCGCGTTCGGCCTGGCGGGCGTCGGCCTGCACACGTACACGGGCTGGGGCTCGGTCACGCACTGGAACGCGTTCGTCGCGAACCTGGAGATGATGGGGATCGGGCGGTTCTTCGATCCGCGCCTGAACAACCCGACGAAGTTCCCGGTGGCGACGCGCAACAAGTTCTTCAACGTCGAGAGAGAGGTCGCGGACGATCGGATCACGGGCAAGCTCGGTGACCTGCATATTTACCAGCTGGCGCTGAAGGCGCCGGCCCCGCTGGCGGGCAGCTTCGACGCCGCGGCCGCCGCGCGCGGCAAGGCGTTGTTCAACGAGAAGGCGGAGTGCTACTCGTGCCACACGCCGCCGACGTTCAGCGAGCCGGGCTGGCCGATGCACACGGCCGCCGAGATCGGCATCGACGACTTCCAGGCCAAGCGATCGCCCGACGAGCGCTACCGCACGACGCCGCTGGGCGGCCTGCACACGCGCGCGCAGGGCGGCTTCTATCACGACGGGCGCTTCGCGGATCTGGCCGCCGTCGTCGAGCACTACGACAGCTTCTTCAAGCTGGGGCTGTCGGGCGCGGAGAAGGCCGATCTGGTCGAGTACCTGAAGTCGCTGTAGCTCCGTCAGCCTTTGAAATAGTCGTAAAATTCGGCGCGCGCCTCGACCTTGTGTTCGAGCGCGCGCCGTTCGCTGTCCTGCATCGGCACGAAGTTTTCGTTCACCGCGAGGTTGGCGCGCACCTCGGCGACGCTGGAGCAGCCGACGATGACCGTGTCTGCGTGCGCGGCGCCGTAGCGAATGAGATCGGCGGCCGGCGCCTCCCGCACCAGCCGCCCGGCCGCGAGCACCTTCATGCCGACCACGCCCATGCCCTGCCGGCGCGCCTCGGCGACGGCGGTGGGCAGGAACGGCCGGTAGCGCGTATCGGCGGGGTTGATCGACACCAGCAGGTTGTCGAACGGGAAGCGGCGCATCGCCTCCAGCAGCACGTCCGGATCGTGGTGGCCGGTGAGCCCGATGAAGCGGACGCGGCCGTCGCGCTTCGCCTCCGCGGCGGCCTCCAGCGCGCCGCCCTTGCCGCACAGGACGTCGATCTCTTCGAGGTCGCGCAGGTCGTGCATCTGCCACAGGTCCAGCCGGTCGGTGGCGAGCCGGCGCAGCGAATCGTCGAGCAAGCGCAACGCCCGATCGCGCGTGCGCTCGTGCGTCTTCGACGCCAGGAACACGCCGTCGCGCGCCGCGGGGCCGGCGGCGCGGAACGCCTCGCCGTAGTAGTCCTGGCTCTGCTGGTAGGCAGGCGCCGTGTCGCAGTAGCGCACGCCGAGGCGCAGCGCCTCCAGGATCACCGGCACGGCCTCCTTCGCCCGGCCGGTCGTGCGCAGGATGCCCTCGCCGCCCAGCGACACGGGCGGCACGCGCGCGCCGGTGCGTCCCAGGGTCCGTTCACGTCTCGCCGAGAACCTGACCACGACGCCGCCGCGCTCGCGCAGGATCTCGAGCACGCACGCCTCGGTCTTGGGGTCCATCATCGTGCGGACGTCGAGCTCGAATCCGTATCGCTCGACGGATTCGAAACCATAGGAAGATCCGATGCGCGCCTCGACCTCGCGGCGGATCTCGGCCTCCGTGGGCGGCTCGCGCTCGAAGCGGACACGGTTCACGATCAACCCCATTCGTCGGGCCTCGCGCGCATTCTCCCCTAGAATGACCACGATGGTCATGCGCGGGTGCGCGTTCTCGCTGCTGCTCACGGTCTTGCTGTCCGCGCCGGCGCTCGCCGGCGGTACGATCGAGGGGACCATCCGCGTCGCCGGCCCGGCGCCCGCAGTCGCGGCGCGGCCGATCGCGAAGGACACGAACGTTTGCGGAAGCGCGGCGCCCGCCGAATCCGTGCTGGTTGGCAAGGCGGGCGCCCTCGCCAACGTCGTCGTGTCCGTCAGCGACGCGCGCTTCGCGGGGACCCCGCCGCCGGTCGCGGGCGCGTCGCTCGATCAACGCAGGTGCCGCTACCTGCCGCACGTCCAGGCGCTGACGGTCGGGACGCCGCTGGCGGTCATGAACAACGATGCGATCCTGCACAACGTCCACGGCAATGCGGTGAAGACCGAAGGCCCGACGCTGACGGTGTTCAACCTCGCGCTGCCGATCAAGGGACAGAAGCTGCCGGTCACGATGACGAAGCCCGGCGTCGTCAAGCTGCAGTGCGACGCGGGCCATACCTGGATGAACGCCTGGATCTACGTCTTCGATCACCCGTACTACGCGGTCACGGACGACAGCGGCGCGTTCGTCATCAAGGACGTCCCCGCCGGCGAGCACGTGGTCGAACTGTGGCACGAGCCCGCCGACGGGCAGGGCCCGGGCACGCGCACCACCGCGAAGGTCAAAGTCATTGACGGAAAACGGGCGCGGCTGGACCTAACGGTCCGGCTCTGACCGCGCCCAGCGAGACAACCATGCGCGTGCGGCAAGCCGACGTGCCGCCTGGCGATTTCGTGATCGGGCGGTTCACCACTCGACATTGAAACCCACCCGCCGTGCGGGTTCTCAGAGGAGGCCTATCAGCATGCGTCATCCCGAGTTCAACCATCGTTTCGTCTGGGCGGGTGTGCTGGTGGGCGCGCTGGCGTGCGCGTGCGCGAGCACCCCGGGCGACGGGAGCGGGACGTCGGGAAATAACGGCGGGGCCGGCACGACCGGCGTCGCCGGCAACGGGGCGGCGGGCACCGTCGGCGGGGCCGGCACGACGGGCGTCGCAGGCAACAGTGCGACGGGGATAGCGGGAACGAGCGGCAACGCGGGCAACGGTGGCGTGACGGGCAACGCCGGCACGACGGGAAACGCCGGAACGACCGGCGCCGCGGGAACCACGGGCGCGGGCGGCACGACGGGTCAGGCCGGCCGCGGCGGCACCACCGGGACAGCCGGTCGCGGCGGCACGACGGGCCAGGGTGGAACCACCGGCGCGGGCGGTCGCGGCGGCACGACCGGGACGGCGGGCACGACGGGAACAGCCGGGACGACGGGCCAGGGTGGAACCACCGGCGCGGGCGGCTGCACGAATCCACCGGCGGCCGGTCCGCTGGTCGGCTGGGCGTCGCTGAACGGCAGCACGACCGGCGGCGGCAGCGCGACGCCGCAGGTGGTGACCACGCTGCAGCAGTTCACGTCGGCCGTCACGGGCAACACCGCCGCGGTGATCTACGTGAACGGCAAGCT
>Ga0070673_100000099_pt1 | contig 38673 bp, 61 predicted proteins | sample KBSM23metaG_FD_65342 | JGI IMG/M metagenome (GOLD analysis project Ga0070673, IMG submission 65342) | Miscanthus rhizosphere microbial communities from Kellogg Biological Station, Michigan, USA - KBS M2-3 metaG | ecosystem: Host-associated > Plants > Roots > Rhizosphere > Soil ... | reverse complement strand
AGTCGCTCGCCATCTGTACGTTCGGAGAGCCGGGTGATCCGAAGCCGTGACCTACACTAAGGAGCAGAAAATGACCACTACGGGAGGCACCATGAGACGCACGCGCACCATGCTGTTCACGTTCGGCGCTATCGCAGCCATGTTCGTGGCCCTGGCGATGGCGAGGGAGGCTAGCGCCCAGGTGATTGAGGGAACGAGTGGCGGCGACGTGCTCGTGGGCACCGACAACGGCGACAAGATTTCCGGCTACGGCGGGTCGGACACGCTCCGTGGCAAGGCTGGCGGCGACACGCTCACCGGAGGCTCCGGCGACGACACGCTGGAGTGTGACTTTGGCTGGGACGAGGCGTTGGGCAACGGTGACGACGACCTTATCGGCTGCGCCGAGGCCGACGGCAAGGCCGATTTCATCGACGGCGGCTCCGGCTTTGACACCTGCTTCTGGCGCGTCGGTGGAACGGTGATCGAACGGTGCGAGCAGGTCATCCGGGTGAGTTTGCGGGACGCGTCCACATCCGGTGGCATGGCACCCTGGTGCTACTACGCGGAAGGCGACGCCTGCGCCGATGGGAAGGTGAGCCAGCCGTGACTCTCTGGTGCATCGACAGTTCGCGCAACATCTGCGACCAGACGGCGAGCGCGCTACGCGGCCAGGGACGACCAGCGGCCAGCATGCCGGTCTGGGTCGCTGGGTCGCTGTTTCCTGCCCAGCTAGACGACCCGGAGTCGCTGGAGCACTGGGCCGTCGTGGTGGCGGAATGACCGGCGAGCGGGTGGAAGTGTTCCCGCGCGACGACGGCCGCTGGGCCTGGCGACGGGTCGCAGAGAACGGCCAGGTGATCGCAACCGACGGCGGGCAAGGCTACGAACGCGAGGCCGAAGCGGTGCGCATGGCGGCAGAGGTGAACCCGGGCCTGCCTGTGATTGCACCCGGCAACGTGTCGGAGGGGTTCTGATGCCAGACCCTGGGCGACAGGTAAAGCCACCCGGCCAGCGCCGACGCCGGAACGTGAACGAGGGGCCGAAGTGGAAAACGCTCCCGGCTGAGTCCGGCCGCGAGGCTCCACCGCTGCCTGAACGCGAGGCCGGATGGTCTGACCGCACACTGGAGTGGTGGCAGACCATCTGGGCCAGCCCGATGGCGGCGCTCTGGCTCCCGGCCGATATGGGCGCGCTGCACGACCTGGCAGAGCTGCGCCAGCAGTTCCAGGACGGCCAGCCGGTCACGTCCGGCATTCGCGCCCTGGAGGATCGTCTGGGCCTGAGTCCGAAGGCGCGGCAGATGCTGGCGTGGCAGGTGCCGACCGATGGCGTGGTCGCACCGAAGGCTGAGCCGGACGTGGAGTCGCCAGCGGCAGCGACTCGTGCGACCGTTCACCGGCTGCGCGCCGTAGACCCTGGCGCATGAAGTCTGCCCAGGAGCTGATAGCGGAGGCCAGCATGGGGATGCTGGACGTGCTCGCCGCAGACGACATACCGGACACGGCTGTGCCGGTCGCGTGCCACCTGATTTTCGCCTACGACATACCGGACGAGAACGAACCGGACACGGGCCTGGGGATGGTGAGGCAATACTGCACAGACCCATCGTGGTGGAAACAGTGGGGCCTGCTGCGTGGAGCACTGGCGGTGCATGAGCGCGACACGTTCGCTGAGCGTGACTGATGCCCTGGCGCGGCCCGCAGTTCCCTAACGAATTCCCCACGCTGGGGTACGTGCGGGCCGAGTGGATAGAGGCGCACTGTGTGATCCCGGACGGTGAGTTCGCAGGCCAGCCGTTCAAGCTGACCGACGAGCAGCTGCTGTTCCTGCTCTGGTTCGACCGTCTGGACCCGGACACGGGCCGGTTTGTCTACGACCGTGGCGCACAGATCGTGCGGCCGCAGAAGTGGGGCAAAGGGCCGTTCGCGGCGTCCATCATCTGCTCAGAGGCCACCGGCCCGGTGCTGCCCGCTGGCTGGGACGTGAACGGTGAGCCGGTCGGACGCCCGTGGCCCACGCCGTGGATTCAGGCTGCGGCCGTCAGCGAAGGCCAGACCGACAACGTGTGGTTTTCGCTGCTGCCGATGATCGAACTGGGCGCGCTGAAAGAGGCCATCTGGGACACCGGCCAGACGCGAATCAACCTGCCGAACGGAGGGCGCATCGAACCGCCTACATCGTCGGCGCTCAGTCGCCTGGGGCAGCGCGTCACGTTCGTGGCCCAGGACCAGGCAGAGTCGTGGACGGCATCGCGCGGTGGCCACCAGCTGGCCGACACGCAGCGGCGCAACGTCGCCGGGATGGGTGGGCGCTGGCTGGAGACGTGCAACGCATGGGACCCGAACGAAGCGAGCGTTGCCCAGCTCACGTCGGAGTCCGGCGAACCGGGCGTGTTCTTCGATGATGCCGACGCTGGGCCGGGCAGCGTGCGCAATAAGGCCGACCGGCGCAAGATGCTGCGCAAGGTCTACGGCGATTCGTGGTGGGTGGACCTAGACCGCATCGAGTCGGAAATCCAGGCGCTGCTCGCGCGCTCAGAGGCGGCGCAGGCCGAACGATTTTTCCTGAACCGTAAGCAGGCGGGCGAGGACGCCGCGTTCGCGCCAGAGAAGGTGGACGATGCCGTGGCTGAGTTCGACGTGGACGACGGCGCGTTCATCACCGTGGGCGTGGACGGCGCACGCTTCGCTGACGCCCTGGGCATCGTGGCCACCGAAGTGGAGACGGGCTACCAGTGGCCGCTGGGCATCTGGGAACGCCCGGAGGACGCGCCCGACGACTACGAACACCCGGCCGACGAAATCGACGGCGCTATGTCGGATGCGTTCGACCGGTTCGACGTGTGGCGCGTCTACATCGACCCGCAGTGGATCGACCACCTGATGGAAAAGTGGCAGGGCCGGTGGGGAAACCGGCGCGTTCTGCCCTGGTACACGAACCGCACCAGCCAGATTGCGTGGGCCGTGCGTCGCTACTCCGACGACCTGGGCGCGGGCGTCGCGCTGATCCAGGACCACCCGAAGCTGCTCCAGCACATGAAAAACGCGCGCAAGTCGAAAGTGAACGTGTACGACGACGACCACCGCCAGATGCACACGCTGCGGAAGGATCGTCCGGACTCGCCACGTAAAATCGACGGCGCGATGGCAGCAGTGCTTAGCTGGGAAGCGCGATGCGACGCGGTGGCGTCCGGCGAGCGCCCACGCGAACGCGTCGTCCGGGGCTGGAACTGAGCACGCGCCCCACACCCAGACTTTCCCACAGTGAACTGCTGCGGCGTGGCAAGTACGCGCGCTGGGCCGTTCGCCACCTGAGCATGGACCCGGCCCTGGCGCTTTACTACGTGGTGCGCCCGTCGGACGACCTGCTGGCCCGAATCCGGGCAGCGGAGGCCGAACAAAAAAGGATGGCCGCATGAGCACAAGACCGCTGGAGCCTTTGTCGCCGGAATGGTGGCTGAAGCGCCTGGAGGCGAAGCTGTACGAACGCCAGGGATCACTCGCCGCCTGGGACGACTACTACGACGGCAACCACCCGCTGCCGTTTCTGACGCAGGCCCATAACGCGAAGATGCACGACGAGTTCCGGCGACTGCTGGACGAGTCGCGCTCTAACTTCTGCCGTCTCGTGGTGGACGCCACGGAGGAACGCTTGCAGGTGGAAGGCATCCGGCTGTCGGCACAGTCCGACGCGCAGGCAGACCAGGCGAGCTGGGATATATGGCAGGCAAACCAGATGGATCAGGAGTCAGCGACGGCGATCCTGGACGCGCTCGTGAAGGGCATTTCCTACATCAGTGTGTGGCCCGGCGAGCAGCCGGACGACTACCCGGTGATGGCTGTCGAGGACGCGCTGGAAACCATCGTGGAATACACGCCCGGCACCAGCTACCGCCAGCGCGACGCGGCGCTGAAAATCTGGGAGGACACGCAGGCCGGAGTGAAGCGCGCGAACGTGTACCTGCGCGACGGCATCTACAAGTTCAGCGCGAAGGACGACCGAACGAAGCAGCAGAGAACGAGCGCCTACCAGTACGACCCGAACCAGGACGACGGGTTGCGCTGGGAGCGTCTGACGGACGGCAAGGATTTCGTGGGGAATCCCATCGGTGTCGTGCCCATCGTGCCGCTGCGCAACCGACCGCGCACGCGCCTGGAAGGGCAGTCGGAACTGAAGGACGTGTTTCGTATCCAGAACCAGATAAACGGGTTTCTGTTCCTGCTCGCGCTCGCCGGATATTTCGGCGCTCACAAACAGCGGTGGGCCGTCGGAGTGAAAATGATGGTGGACGAAAGCGGCAACGCCGTGGAGCCGTTCGACATTTCGGTGGACAAGATGCTGACAGCCGAACACCCGGACGTGAAATTCGGAGAGTTCAGCCAGACCGACCTGGACGGCTACATCCGCGCGATTGAACAGAAGGTGCTGCATATCGCTGTCACGACCAGGACGCCACGCCACTACCTGATCGAACAGGGCCAGTCACCCTCCGGCGATGCCATCAAGTCTGCGGAATCCGGCCTGATAAAGAAGGTCGAACGCAAGCAGCGCCCGTTCGGTGAGGGTTTTGAGGAGGCGCTAATTCTGGCACGCCGATTCCAGGGCGACGAGTTGCCACCCGTGGACAGCGAAATCGTCTGGGCCGACGCGGGCACGCCGACGGAGGCCGAAACCACTGACGCCGTTATCAAGAAGTTTCAGGCGAACCTAATCCCGCGCGAGCAGGCGCTGGAGGACCTGGGCTACTCGCAAACGCAGATCGCGCGCATGATGGCCCAGGCCCAGACGGACGCGCTGCTGAACGCGCTCACGAATCCGCCACCGCCTGAAACGCCCAGCCCGCAGGACGTTGTGCCGACCGCGTAAGTGGGCACAATGCACGCAGCAGGTGGTTGCGATCACTGGCAGGTAACGGCTAGCCGCCACCTGCTTCGAACAAGGAGGACAGCATGGCAGCAGGGACGAAGGACGCGGCCGCACGAAACGCGCACACGCCGCGAACCGGCGAGGCTCTGGAGCGCATCCAGGACCAGCTGGACAACGGCTACGGCCAGGTGGAGACGGGCGTGGACGTGTCCATCGACCGCGAACTGGCCGACAAGAAGGCCGCGCAGGACGCCGGACTGCTCTAGGCGGGAGGCGGCAGTGCTGCCACACTGCCGCGCCCAGCCCACACTATGAGCGCCGAGCTGGATAACGCGTTTCAGACGCACCGCACGCGGCTGACGAATCTCGTGGCGTCACAGGCGGCGCTCGCCTGGCAGCAGATGCACAACGAGCGCGAACAGGCCGTCGCAATGTCCGTCTCCATCGTGGAATCCGGGCAACGAGCGACAGCCCAGCTCGTGGATGCGTACATGGTGGCGTCGGCGCGCGAGGTCGGTCACACGATCAGCGCGCGTGGTCTGGACCCGGCCGCGTACACGACCGAAGTTCTGCGCGGCATCCCGGCGTCGGAGGTCTACGACCGGCCGTTCGGCGCGCTGGGTGGCCAGCTGGAGCAGGGCGCGGAGTTCGCCACGGCGATGCAGTCAGCGCAGGCGGCGCTGGACAGACTCGTGCGCACCGACCTTCAGCTGTCGCACACGAACGCGGCGCGCGACTGGATGCAGGGGGAGGAACGGGTGGTCGGATACCGGCGCGTGCTGGGTGGCGCGCACCACTGCCCGCTCTGTATCAGCGCGAGCAGCCGCACGTATCGCAAGGCCGACCTGATGCCCATTCACGAACGCTGCCACTGCTCCGTTGCTCCGGTTTTCGGCCGCGAGTCCGTGGCGTCCGTCGGCACCGACGTGCGCGTGGAGCACGACCCGGAAATCGGCCCGCGCCTGGTGGCCGACTCCTGGAGCAGCACCGGCCCGCGCCTGTTGTCCTAGCCGTCGTCTGAGCGCGGCTCTATCTTTCGCAGGGACAAACGCACTGGAGGAAACCGTGCGGAGACTATTCGGGAGGTCAGAGAACGTGCCGGAGGACGACGACAACAAGCAGGGAACGGACGACGACACGACGGCAGGTCGTGAGTCCGGCTCCGACGACGACAAGCAGGGCGAGTCGGAGGGAAAGACCTTCACGCAGGCGGAAGTGGACGCCATCGTGCAGGACCGGGTGCGGCGCGCAGAGCGCAAGGCCGCGCAGGAGACTGCCGAACTACGCGCGAAGGCAAAGCAACTGGACGAGCGCGAGGAACAGGAAAAGACCGATGCGCAAAAACTCCAGGACGCACTGGCGAAGGCAGAGAAGGACCGCGACGAAGCGGTGGCCGGAGCCAGGGCGGAACGACTCCGCACGCAGCTGGTGACCGCTGCCGTGAAACACGGGGCCGTGGACCCAGACGACGTGGTGCGCCTGGTAGACCAGGACGCCATCGAGTTTGACGACAGCGGAGCGCCGAAGAACGCAGACGACGTGGTGGCGTCGCTGCTGGAGGCCAAACCCCACCTGACGGCCACAGCCGGGACCGGACGCGCCGGGAGCGCGGACCAGGGCGCACGCGGAGGATCAGGCACCGGCCAGATCAGCCGCGAGGCGCTGAAGAATATGTCTGCCGACGAAATAAACGAGGCCCGGCGCGAGGGCAAGCTGGATAACGCGCTCGCCGGTAGATAACGCAACCGGAGGACTGAGCAGTGGCCATTTCCAATTTCATCCCGGAGGTCTGGTCGTCAGCGATCCTGACGAACCTTCGCGACGCCGGGGTGTACGTCGAAAGGTGTAACCGGCTCTACGAAGGCGACATTGCGAACGCCGGAGACACGGTTCACATCATTTCGTTCACCGACCCGGCCGTGCGGGACTACACGAAGAACACCGACATTTCGTGGGACCTGCTGACGGACGCGGAGCGCGCGCTGGTCGTGGACCAGGCCGACTACTTCGCGTTCACGGTGGACGACGTGGACAAGCGGCAGGCCATGAGTTCGTTTGTGGACGCCGCAGGGAACGGTGCCGGGTCGAACCTGGCGCTGGAGGCCGACGAGTACGTGGCCAGCATCATGTACGCAGCCGTGAACCAGACTTCGCAGGACCTGGGAGCAATCACGGTGGACATTTCCAACAACAACGCGTACGGCGACCTGTTCGTCGCGATGCGCACGAAGCTGACCCGCAACAAGGTGCCGTTTGCCGGTAGGTGGATCGTCATTCCACCGGAGGTCAGCGCGGCGATTCTCCAGGACCAACGGTTCATCGACGCGTCGGCGTCCGGGACCACGCAGACTCTCCGCGAGGGATTCCTGGGCCGCATCGCCGGGTTCGACGTGTACGAATCCAACGTCACCCACGCGGCGACGGCGGGCACGTATCACGTGATCGCGGGCCATCCGATGGCCGTCACGTTCGCAGACCAGATCAACGAGACGGAGGCCATTAGGCTCCAGAACCAGTTTGGAGACGGAATCCGTGGTCTGCACCTGTACGGCGCGAAGGTCGTCTATCCGACGGCGCTCGCGCTCGCAAGCGTCACGGTTCAGGCGTAGTTGCATGACGGTGGCGGCTGTCTCTCACGAGTCCGGCACCTGTGCGTGTGGGTGTGGTCAGAAAACGAAGATCGCAACCAGGACGCGCAGGGAGTGGGGCACCGTGAAGGGACAGCCGCTGCCGTTTGCGCAGGGACACGGACTACCTGCGTGCAGGTCTGGCTAGTTAGTCCTGCGTGGCGCAGGTATAGCGTCACGCGCCTGGCACTAGCCCAGCGCCGTCGTCTCTGCGACGCGCTCGCGCTGAAGGGCATCGAGGCCCACAGCGTGGTCGTGGCCGACGACGAGAACCTGGAGATTGCCCGCGAGTTCGATTTCGACACGGTGGAAATGCCGAACGACGACGTGGGCATGAAGTTCAATGCGGGCATTCGATACGCGGCCGAACAGGGCGCTGATGTATTCGTGCATGTTGGCTCCGACGACTGGGTGCATCCGTGCGCGTTCGACGTGCTGAACGAGCTGGACCTGTCGCTAGCGCCCGACCCGGTGTGGGAGCCGGGCCAGTGCATCGTCTGGAGACGCGGGCCTATTGTGCTCGCCCAGCGCCAGGCCACCATCGTGGACCTGCCCACCGGCCGGGTCCTTCGCTGCAACGTCGCCGGGTCGCGCGGCGTCATTCCGTGGTTCATTCCACGCATCTGCATGGACGTGAACGACTGGCACCCGATTGCGCCGGGCAAGATGCGCGGCATTGACGCGGCGCTGGCAAAGGGCCTGGCCATCCGGCCTAACTGGGTGTTCCAGGAAATGCCGGACGACACGCTGGTGGACTGGAAGTCCGGAACGAACATCACGCCGTACATCGCGCTGGCCACGAACATAGGGCGCGGCGAACCTGTGGGCCTGGACGCCCTGCGCGAACGCTACGACGACGACCTGGTGGATATGGCCGTGGCGCTGCACGAGTCCACCGCACTGGCGGCAGCATGAGCCGTCGCATCTGCACGGGCCACCACCCTGATTGCATCTGGGACGCTGAGTGCCAGACGCTGGCCCACGAAATGGACGAACTGTTCAGCACCGGTCGCTACGACTACCCGGCGTCGATTCTCCACTGGTGGAGTCCGGACGCGTGGCGGCACGAACACCGCACGGCCCGTAAGCGCGCACATCGAGCTGAGCGCCTGGGCTACACGGTGGAACAGATCGACCGCGAGGACTACACGGACGACATACACGCGGTGAACACGTCGCTGCCCGCGCGTCAAGGCAGGCCCATGTCGCAGGGCTACCGCGAGCGGCCGGAGTTCACGCCGCTGCCGGTCTACCTGTGCCCACGGCACTACATTCAGGCGTTCGGGTGCTTCGCGGGTGACGGCACCCTGGTGGCCTACCTGGTGCTGTACGTCTCCGGCGACCTGGCGATGGTGTCGCAGATTCTGGGTCACGGCGACCACATGGAAAACGACGTGATGTATCTGCTCGTGCGCGACGTACTCGCAACGGTGCCTCTCCCTAGCATCGTGTTTTACAACCGACACGACTCCGGCACCGACGGCCTGCGCTACTTCAAGGAGCGCCTAGGGTTCCAGCCGGAGCGTGTCTCCTGGGCAGCTTAGGATGGCGCGCGCTCTACGACGAAGGCTCCGGACGGGTGTTCCCGCAGCATCTGCTTCGCCTGGGCGAGTCCGGCCTGTGCCTGTTCGCGGCCGGGTTCCTGGGCAAGCAGGACGCCTACTGGATGGCGAACGCCGGGATGGACGCCACGTGTGTGGACACGGACGCGGAGAAACTGGCCGTGATGAAACAGCTCTACCCGCGCGACTGGGAGTTCGTCGTGGCCGACGTGTTCGATTTCGCAGCTGCGGCCGACCGGCAGTGGGACGTGGTGTCGCTGGACCCGTTCACGAACCTTTACGACCAGGTGGGCGACCTGGTGGACAGGTGGTGCGCGCTCGCCCGGCGCGGTGTCGTGATGGGCTGCGGGCGTCGGCAGGCAATCCGTGCGCCGGTAGGGTGGCGCGTGTCTGAAATGGTCAGGCGTTCAGCCTTCCACGGCGGCACCTACTGGGCCGTGCTGGAGCCGCGATGATCAGCCGACACGACGTGACGGCCTGCCTGGTGACGCGCGGCGACCAGCCGGAGGCGATGGCGAAGATTCGGCACAGCCTGATTTTCGGAAAGGTCGTGGTCTGGGACAACAGCGAGCGCGACGACCACAAGTGCGCCGGTCGCTACTACGCGCTGCTGGACGCCGACACTCCGTTCGTCTACTTCCAGGACGACGACGTGATGGTGCCACCGGCCACGCAGATTGCGCTCGTGCAGGCCCACAGTGAGGGCGACGTATGCACCGCGAACTGGGGCCACGGGGCGACGCCTGCCGGATACGACGACCTGCCGCTGGTCTGCGGCGGTGCCATCGTGGACACGCTGGAGCCGTGGCGCGCCATCGACCGATACGCCGAACACTGGCCGCTGGATTCAGACTTCGACTATGAGGCCGATTTCGTCGTCGGCGCGCTCTATCCGACGTTCACGCACGTGCGCCTGCCGTTCCACATCGACCTATCTATCGCCCAGCACCCGTCACGGCTCTGCAACCAGCCCTGGCAGCGCGAATTGAAATACACGCTGACGCAGCGTGCGCGAGCGATTCGGGATGCGGCGTGAGGGAGAACGTGACGCTGGCGTGCGAGGTCGTCACGGCCCTGGGCGTGCTCGTGGTGGCGTGGGCTGGCTGGGAGCAGCGACGCCACCGGAAGGAATCCGACCGACACAGGCAGCATGATTAGGCGCGTGTTCGGTGAGCAGGACCTGGAGCAGCTGCGACGGCTGCTGAGTGATGCCGCAGGTGTCGTCCCCATGCGCGGCATCTACGAAGGCGAGCGCCACCCGTCCGTTATCGGGATGCGTCACGACGTGGACGACAACCACGGGAGCCTGCGCACTGCCGTGGCCATCGCAAAGTGGGAGGCTGAGCACGGATTCCGGAGCACGTATTTCATCCTGCACACGGCCCGGTACTTTGAACTGCGGCGTGACCTGGAACTGTTCACGGCGCTGGACACCATCGCGTCGCACGGACACGAAATCGGCATCCACGCCGACGCCATCGGCCTGGCGCTCGTGACCGGCGAGGACCCGGACGTGATTCTGGAGCGCGGGCTGATGCGGCTGCGAAGCTACGGCCACGAGGTCGTCGGAGTCGCGGCACACGGGAACAGCATCTGCCGTCCGGCTGGGTTCGTGAACGACGAGCAGTTCATCGAATGCGCACGGCCGGAAATGGGCGAGCCTGACCGGATGGTGTCGTGGGGCTACCACAAGCTGCGCCTGGCACCACGACCGCTGGCCGATTTCGGCCTGCTGTACGACACGCACCGACTGCCGCATGGTCGCTACCTGAGCGACAGCGGCGGCAAGTGGAATGAGCCGTTTCCCGGCCAGGGGAGTGGCCAGCTCCACGTGCTCTGGCATCCTGACTGGTGGTCCAGAGCATTTCCCACCCTGCAACCCGTGGAGGCATAGACAGTGGCCGCTTTCAACAAGCACCAGGATTTCGTGGAACAGCTTGGCCTGGCCAAGCACAACCTGAACACCGACACGCAAAAGGTGCTGCTGACGAACACAGCGCCGACGGCAGCCAACGCCGTGAAAGCCGACCTGACGGAGATTTCCGCAGGCAACGGCTACACGGCCGGTGGCGAGGACACACAGAACACGTGGGCTGAGTCGTCCGGTACTGGCACCCTGACCGGCACGAAAGTGGTCTGGACGGCATCGGGCGGCACCATCGGCCCGTTCCGCTACGTGGACATTTACAACGACACGCAGACCAGCCCGGCTGACCCGCTTATCGGATGGTGGGACTACGGCTCCGCGATCACGCTCGCCATCGGTGAGACGTTCAGCTGGAAGCCGAACAACAGCGACACTACCGGCACCATCCTGACCATCGCCTAAAAACGGGAGGCACCACAGATGGCCGACGACGGCCTTACCGAAGTGGGAGGCAATATCATCTTCCCCTGCTGCAACGACCGCGCGAATCTGGACAAGTCGGAGCAGCTGGGGCCGGGCCTGATTGTGCGCTACTGCCGCGTGTGCGGTCGTCGCCACTTTGAGGCCGAAGCAGAACCAGGGCGGCTGGGGCTGCGCGGGGCGAATCTCTGACGCGTGAGGGCTAGCGGTGGCCTTCCCTACGTTCGTCGCCGCACAGACGACTTCCATTTCGTCTGCCGCTAGCCCGCACACCGTAACCATCGACTCTGGGTCACCGGCCATCGGTGACACGTTCATTCTGGTGGGCCGCGTGAATGTCGGAGGGTCTGCCTTCACGCTGCCCAGCGGGTGGACAAAGCTAATCGACGCCGACCACGCGAGCACGTCCACCGACCGCGAGATTATCGCCTACAAACGCCTGCAAGCCGGTGACGCAGAAATCGGCCAGACGACCATCAGCGTAACGCCACCAGGCAGTTCCAAAGGTGCCTATGTCGTGCAGAAGATGCGGCTGGCCGGAGTGCCGCAGATTTCGACCCGTGCCAGCGGTTCCAGCACGACGCCGGACGCACCCAGCTTCACTCCGTCTGGAGGCGCGCAAGACTACGGGTGGATGGTGGTGGGTGGCTGGGAGGGGGAACAGACTTCGCCACCGACGACGCCACCGACGAACTACACCCACAACGGCGCAGGGTCCGGCACGACAGGCAACGTGGACACGAACTGCCGCGCCTACCTAGCCCGGCGCTCGCTGAACGCGGCGACGGAGGACCCACCGTCCGTGACCATTTCCGTGACAGACGAATGGTCTGTCTACACGATGGCCATTCCCCCATTCCCTGGTTTCAGCCTGGACGCGCAGCCGGGTTCGTACACCATCAGTGGGACGGCGGCGACGGTTGGGCGTCAGCTCGCACTAGATTCTCAGCCTGGCAGCTTCGCGGTGACGGGCGCTGCGGCAGGAGTGCTAGCCGGGCGCATGGTGAACGCAGCACCCGGCAGCTTTGCGATCACTGGAGTGGACGCAACGCTTGCGCGGTCGTATCTGTTCAATGCCGCGCCAGGATCGTTCGCAATCACCGGAGTGGCGGCGGGCGTGTTGCGCGACTATCCCATGAACGCCGTGCCAGGGTCGTATGCCATCACGGGCACGGCGGCGACGCTGGCACGCACGTATCTGTTCGACGCTCAGCCAGGCAGCTTTGCGATCACAGGCGCGGTGGCGACCCTGGCGCGCGGGCTGACAGTGAACGCGCAGCCTGGTTCATACGCGCTCACCGGAGCCGACGCGGGCGTGCTCCGCGACTACTACCTGAACGCGGCTGCTGGGTCGCTCGCCATCACCGGAACGGCGGCGACGTTCCTGCGCTCGTACGTCCTGGGAGGCGACCCGGCGACCTACGCCGTGTCCGGAGTTGCCGCAGGTCTGATTTACGACCGCGTGATGGACGCCGGGCCTGGGGCCTACACGATCACGGGCGCTGTCGCTGCGTTGGTCTACACACAGTCCGGCGAGACGTACATGCTGGACGCCGCTTCAGGCGTGTTCGCTGTCAGCGGTGCAGCGGCGGGCGTGCTCGCCACCCGGACGCTGGACGCCGCGCCGGGGTCGCTGACGATCACGGGCGCGAGTGCCACCGTGGTGGCCACACGGCAACTGGCCGGAAACCCAGGCAGTTATGCGATCAGCGGTGCAGCGGCGGGCATCCTCGCCACGCGGTCACTGGACGCACAGCCTGCCGCATACGCGCTTACCGGCTTTCAGGCAGGCATCCCAGCCGACCGTTCTGTGGACGCCAGCCCAGGCGCTTACAGCGTGTCCGGCGCTCCGGCATCGTTCCTGGCAGGCAAGTTCGCACTGCCACCGACCACAAGCGTGACGCGTGCGCGCGTCTCTGGACGCACCGGCCTGGGTGGGCGTCGGAGTAAAACCGGAATACGCACGGCCGGACGTACATCTACGCTACTGGAGGACTGATGGCTGGAGCCGATTTTTTCATCGCGCAGGGTGACACCACGTCGCCACTGGCGACCACGCTGCTGGACAAGAACGACGACCCGGTTGACCTGGCTGGTGCAACAGTCACGCTCCAGTTGTACGACCTGGAGGGCGGCACGTCGTCGGTCGTCTCAGACGACGATGCGAACGCCCAGGTGGGCGACGGCTCCGACGGGTCGATGGGGAACGTGTCCTACGACTGGAACGACGGCGAGACAGAGGACGCGGGCTACTACCTGGCGTCGTTCCTGGTCACGTTCGCGGGTGGCGACACGCAGACATATCCGAACGACGCGCCGTTCCTCGTGGCCATCACGCCGGACGGGTCGCGCACCTACGACGCCCTGGCGACAACCACTGACCTGGAGACGCGGCTGGGTGTCGAGTTCACGGCGACGGAGCACGTGCGCGCGAAACGCCTGCTGGAGTTGGCCAGCGGTCTGATCCGTGCGGCCACCGGCCAGACGATTTCCCTGGTGGAGTCCGACGTGCTGACGCGGCGCGGCTCCGGCGCAACGCTGCGACTGCCGCAGCGACCAGTGGGCGACGTGGAGTCCGTGACCATCGACGGCGTGACCATCGACCCAGCGGGCTACTACCTGCTAGGCGATGAACTGGTGCGCGCGAGCTGGGGCGGCTCCGGGTTCGGCAGCAACCTGTTCGGCTACGCGAACCAGGAGCTGGTCGTGACCTACTCGCACGGCTATGAGTCGGTGCCGGACGAAGTGAAGGCCATCTGCCTGGAAATGGTCGTGCGCGTCTGGACGAATCCGGCCAGCGTCGTGTCGTCCAGCGTCGGCCAGGTTCAGACCACCTATACCGTCACCGGCACGAATGGCCTGCTGCTGACGGACGCTGAGCGCGACGCCCTAAACGAACTGACCGGCCGCAGCCTGGGGACGATTAGCCTGCGATGAGCCTTGCCGCTTCACGCGTGGCGCTCACGCACCGGACGACCATCGAACGCGACACCGCGTCCGTGGACGACTGGGGACAGCCGGGCAGTCCGGCCTGGGAGGGATTCCTGTTCGACGTGCCGTGCTACGTGACGACGCAGGCAGAGCGTGAGCCGGTCAGCGTGGATCGCACCATCGTCGTGGAGGACCTACGGGCGATCATCGAACTGGACACGGACGTGACGGAACGTGACCGGCTGGGCGATGTGGTCTGCCGGGGCGACACGCTCTACGAAGGGCCGCTAGGCATCGAGGCCGTCCTGCGCTACCCGACGCACAAGGAACTAATGCTGCGGAGGATCGGCTAGGTGACTGGGTTCAACATTGACCGCTGGTACGGCGACCGGATACTGGACAAGGTGCAGAAGGCCAGCGTGGAGGCCATAGACGAAGTGCTGGAGGACACGGCCAAGGACGCCGCGTCGAATCACTGGTGGGCATCCCGGAGCGGCAACCTGGAGGGTGCCATCGTCGCGGAGGCGGCAGAGCGAACACCGCGCGGCGCTCGCGGCCGGTTCGGGTCCACGCAGCACGAGGGTTTCTACGGCCTGTTCCTGGAGCGCAAGACGCCTTTTTTGCGGCCAGCCGCTGACCGGCAGTTCCCGAAGCTGGCGGCGGCTATCAAGCGGAGACTGGACTGATGGTTCCCGCTGACCCGATAGGCGCGCTCGTGGCTTACCTGCGCGCCGACGACGCCGTGGCCGCGCTCGTGGGGATAACGACCCTGCCGAATGCGCCGTCGTCCATCGTGCGCGTGTTCGGTGGCACGTTGCCGCGCAGTGAAGTCGGGTCCATGCCACGCACGTCCGTAGTGGTGAAGGCCGCAGGCGGTGGCCTGCTGGGACTGGAGGGCCAGGTGTACGGCGACCGGCGCGTGGACGTGGACTGCTACGGGGCCACGGGCCATGAGTCGTGGAATGTGTACCTGGCAGTGGAGGCCGCACTGGAGTCGCTATCGCACGAAGTCTGGGGCGACGCTCTGCTGAAATGGGCGAAGCCGTCCAGCAGGGGATTCCAGGCGAAGGACCCTGACACCGACTGGGACGACACCGTGTCGTCCTGGCAGGTGCTCGCTGGGAAGGAAGCTGCGGCCTAGCCGTCGTCTGGCTCTGCTGCGATTCTTTCGACACCACCCGAAACACGGAGGAAAAAATGCCAGCACCGCACGAGGTTGTCGCCGCGCCTCTGGAGGTCTACCTGGCCACGGTAGGGACTGCGTTTCCCGATGTGTGGGAGCCGCAGGCGTCCTTCCCGTCAGGCTGGACTCTCCTGGGCACGGAGGGAAACCGGAACTACAACGACGACGGCGTGGTGGTGAACCACGGTGAAGAGGTTTTCGATTTCACACCGGCCGGTTCCACGATGCCGTCCAAGCGTTTCCGCACTGCGGAGACGTTCATGCTCAGCCTGTCCCTGGTGGACGTGTCGGCCGCTCAGTACGCGCTTGTGATGAACGACGCCGACGTGACCGACGGCGGGCGTTACAAGGAGTTCAGCCTGTATCGCGGCGACCAGGTGAACAGCTTTGCCGTGTTCGCTCGCGGCATGTCCGGCGAGGACAACGCCTACTACATGTCGTATGAGTTCAGCAAGGCGTTCGTGTCCGTGAACGGCGACGTGACGTACAACAAGGGCGAAGTGGCCGCGCTCCCGGTCGAAATTCTCGCCGTCAAGCACGAGGATTCGGACGTGATTCGCGTTCGCATCCAGGACGTGACGTAGACGGAAAGCAGACGGAAACTTTCCGTGCCTGACCTAACAGTGAAAGCGATGCAAGAGGCAGCGCGGAAGCTGGAGAATGACGCCGTGGCCCATAAGCGTGCAGAGCGCGAACACCGACGCAGAGCACGCCAGGCGCGGTCCATGTTGTCCCGGCTCCACGCAGAGTGCGCGGCGCTGGGCATCGAACTGGTGGACGACACCGCAGAGTCCGAAGGGGGACATAGCGATGAACCAGCACGACGAGCAGGACATTCTTGAACTGAGCGCCATCGCACCCGAACGCCGGGTGCTGCCGCTTAGGTGGGACGAGGACGGCGCGGCAATGGAGGAAATGGTCGAACTGGCCGTGCCGGAGGATTTCGGGACTATCGACCACGCCGAGCTGGAGCGCGACCGAATCCGGATGGACTCGCTGCGGCTCCGGGACAACCTGACCGACGAGCAGCGCCTGGAGGTCAGTTACCTACTGGGCAAGCTGTTCAGACGACTGGTTATCGGTGGGCCTGACCACGCGCTGAAGCTGGTCCCAGAGGCAACGCAGCAGCTGGTGGTGGATCGTTTTTTCGCGCCATCGCAAGCGCGTTTGCTCGCCATGCTGGAACAGATGGACGAAGCGGCGATCCTACGGCTGGCACAGCTGGGTGGCTTTACGCCCGGCTCCAGCGGTTCTACGGAGGCGACCCAGAACGGTGGGGAAGGCTGAGTCCGGCGCTGCTGGACGCCTACGCCATCATGCTGCCGCGACTCCAGGCAGAGGAGGCACTGCTAGAGCGCAGCCTGATGCTGTCCGTCAGCGGCTATCAGATGCGCAAGGGCGACGCCGACAAGTTTGTGCGCAGGCTGGAGCGCACGGCGCGAGTCAGCGGCGCGAGTGGCAGGCGCGTGCGGTCGGTAGACGACCTGCGCGGCATGGGAATTCAGATCGTGGACGAGCGCAAAAAGGTGGTGAATCCCGATAGCTGAGGACCTGGGCACCGCGTCATTAGGGCTGGAGGCCGACCAGACCCAGCTAAAGCGCGACCTGGCCGCGACGAAATCCACCGTGGCGAAGGCGGGCACCGACGCCGGGATGGGATTCAAGAAGGGCCTGGAGAAAACGGCGATCCCGGCTGCGCTGATCCTGGGCGCGGTGGCCGTCGGAGCCAAAAAGGTGATCGGCTCTGCGTCCGACCTGAACGAAGCGATGAGTGCCGTCAATGTCACGTTCGGTGATTCGGCCGACCAGGTGCAGCACTGGTCTAAGAGCACAGACGACGCGTTCAGCCGCGTGGAGTTCTTGTCGGCAGCTAAGACCTTCGCTGGGTTCGGCAAAGCGGCCGACCTGACCGGCGACCAGCTGAACGATTTTTCTAAAGACCTGATCGACGCCGCAGGCGATATGGCGTCGTTCCACAACGTGCCGGTGGCCCAGGTACTGGACGACCTGCGGTCAGGACTCACGGGCGAAGTGGAGCCGCTGCGGAAATACAACATTCTGCTGAACGAGGCCGCGCTGAATGAGACGGCCTACGCGGAGGGCATTGCAAAGCGCGGCCACGAACTAACCGACCAGCAGAAGGTGCTCGCACGCCAGGCGTTCATCCTTCAGAACCTGGGCGCAGCGAACAACGACTACGCACGCACGGCCGACGGCGCAGCGAACACTGAGCGACGCCTGGCAGCGAATCAGGAGGACACGGCCGCCAGCATCGGTGAAGGTCTGATGCCTGCATACCAGGCGCTGCTGGGCGTCCTGGAGGCCGTCACGGGCGTGATGGCAGAGCACACCACTGCGGTGACCGTCGGCACGCTGGCGATCACCGGTCTGGCCGCTGCCCTGCTGACGGCGAACGCCGCGCTGAAGGTCTATAACTCGCAGCTGCTTGCAGGCGCTCGTGCCCGCGCCATCATGCTGGGCATAGCCCGGTTCGCTGGGCCGGTGGGCCTGGTGGCCGTCGGAGTGCTCGCGCTGGGACAGGGCCTGAAGGCTCTAGGCATCCAGGCGAAGGACGCGGCCGGAACGTTTGAGTCTGTGGCCGACGCAGCGCGCGATATGGACGCGGCGCTGGACAACGTGCAGAACACGACGAAGGACCTGCGCCGGGCGAACCTGGACAACCAGGCCGCAATACTCGCGGTGAAGGCGGCACACCAGACCTACACCCAGACGCTGAAGGAAGAAGGGAAGAACGCGCTGGCGACTAAGGAGGCGCACAACGCCTACCGGCAGGCCCAGGAAAGACAGATCGACACTCAGATCCGTGTCAATGAGGCGACTGTGCGGCACAACCAGTCGCTGGTCGCTCAGCGAAAGTCCATCCAGGAGGCGAAGGGCCAGACCGCTGCGCTGACGAAGGGCCTGGACGACGCGCGCCGGAGGATGATCGCGGCCACCGAAGTGGCGGGCGACTATGGGTCAGAGACGGAAAAGAACATCGCCCGGCAGGAGGCGATGAAGGCCACCGTGGACGAAGCGAAGGACAGCCTGCGGAATCAGATTGAGGCTTTCCACGGAAACACCACGGCAGCTGGCCAGGCGGCGCAGCGCGTCCTGGACTACATAAACCAGACGAACGAAATCCCGGATAAGAAAACCACAGACATTCTCCTGCACAACATGGACCACTCGCTGGACCAGGTGGAGCAGTTGCGCCTGGGCATTTCACGAATCAAAACGGTGAACATCATCGACTTTTTTATCCGCACCCACGGGTCTGCGCCTGGCACGACTCCCACCGGCATTCCGAGGGCGACGGGCGGGCCGGTGTCGCGTGCGCGGTCGTACCTTGTGGGCGAGCGCGGGCCGGAGCTGTTCGTGCCGTCGTCGTCCGGCAGCATCGTGCCGAACCACGCGCTGGGCGCTCCAGGCCGGGGCACGGTGGCGATCCTGGAGGGCGACCGGCAGTTCGTCGCCTGGTTCCGTTCCATGATGGGCGACTACTCGCTGGCCAACGGCGGGCGCGAGGCGATTTAGTCAGTGCCGCTGGTGACTCGCTGCAAGGTGGAAGTGTCGCCGGACCCGCTGTCCGTGATTTTCCCCACCTACTACGACGTGTCGCCCTACCTGGAGTCGGTCGAATGGGGCGCGGGCAAGTCAAAGGAACTGGACGGCGTACAGGCGGGCTACGCGCGGGCCGTGTTCGACAACGACTCCCGACGGTTCGACCTGCTGGACCAGAACCGCCAGACACTCACCGTGTCCGGCAACGAAATCACGGACGCCCTGCGCGTCAGCGGGCCGACCGGCGACGGCCGCGCCTACCGCAACCAGCGGAACATCTACGACATGAGCTGGGTAGGCCAGACCACGCTGGACGGCGCGATAAACAGCAGCGTCACCACTATGACCATTTCAGCCTGGCCGGAGAATCCCGACGGCTCTAGTCCGTGGCCGACGGACTCTGCCTTCCGTCTGATGATCGACAACGAAACGGTGATGGTGACGGGCGGCTGGCTTACAAACGTGCTGAACATCACGCGCGGCGTGACCCAGCACTGGGGTTCGGCACAGGCCGCTGCGTCACACTCCGACGGCGCTGTGGTCACGAACGTTCAGTCGCCACCGGACGGCTGGGAGTTCAAAGCCGTGTCCCTGGGTGGCAAGATCGCAGACCAGGCCGAGGTCGTCACCGGGGCCGATGGACTGCCCGCGCTGAAAATGACGGTGCATCCCGGCGACCAGAACGACGCGGCCGACGCGACGCGCGAGCGTATAGAGATGTACTGGACGGGCGACGTGGGTGCGACCGGCGAGACGCGCGTTTATTCCTGGTCCGACGAGTTCCCGGACGATTTCTCAGAGAACAACGAAGGCTGTTTCATCGGCCAGATAGGTCCGAACCACAACAGTGGCACCGCAGCCGTCTATGTGCGCGTGGCAAGCACCGACCGTTTCCAGCTGGGGTTCAATGCGGGCGTGCTGGACACAGGCACGTTCGTAGGCACGTTCACCGACGAATACACATTCGACACTCCGGTGACGAACGGAACGCGCCACGATTTCCGGCTGGAAATCGAGTGGCAGCTGACGGCCACCGGGCATCTGAAGTTCTGGCACCGTGAGCAGGGCGGCGAGTGGGAACTGCTGCTGGACCTGACCGGCATCACCACGTCGTCGTCGCTCAGTGGCTCCACTCCGGCAATCAAGCGAAAGCACGGCATCTACCGCAACGCCCACGCGACGAAAACGAACTACCTGCTGCTGAGCCGTGTCAGGCAGGCACCCAGCTGGCGCGACTCCATCCTGGATGCACCGGGTGGGGACAGCTCGTTCGGCATCTGGGCGACGGCCGACAACATACTGACGGCCGACCTGGGCGAAGGCGGGTCCTCAGCCGCTGGCGTGGACGACACCGACTATCAGTTCATGGGTGCGGCCATGAAGCTGGTCACGTTCGACGCGACGAACGACAACTGGTTTCGGACATTCTCCGGCCTGACCATCGGCAACGTCTACACGGCGCACGGATGGGTGGACCGGCACGAAATTGACGCACGGTTCCTGAAGGTGCAGGTGCGCAACGCGGCCAACAACGCGACGGTGGCAGAGACGAACGTGCGCCGACAGAAGGGACGCCAGCACGTCACGGTGACGTTCACGGCGACCGACACGACAGGACGCGTGCGCCTGATAGCCACCGACTCTCAGGCGCTGCCCATTCTGGCATGGGCCGGTCGGTTCCAGCTGGAGGCCGGGGCCATCGCCACGCCGTTTGCCGGGTACAGTGCCGCACGCTCTAACGCCCGCGTGCGCATCCCTGTGGACGACCTGGACGAAACGCAGGGCTGGGTGGCCATGCGAGTGCGCCCGGGCTGGTCACCGGCAGCAGAGGCGCTGGGAGGCTCCGGCATCCTGCGCCTGTTCTTGTGGTCGGTGGACGGAAACAATCGGATAAGCGGCTACTACTCAGAGAGCACGGGCCTGTTCACCATGCGCCGGAAGTCTGGCGGCTCCGGCTCCGACGCGACCGTGGCTCCGTCGTTCGTGCCTGAATCGGAGGTCACGGTGGTGTTCGCCTGGACTGCCACGCAGGTGAAAGTCAGCGTGAACGGTGGCACGTTCCAGACAGCATCTAATTCGTCCATCCCAGACCTGTCGTCTATCACTGACGTGGACATAGGGTCGAACGGTGGCGGCTCCGAACACCTGGATGGTGACGTGCTCTGGTTCGCCTACGGACACGGCACGCTGGACGACGACGACGCTGCGGCGCTCGCTGAGTTCAGGGAGGACGATCCCTGGGCGCACGATTTCGACCTGGACGCCGGAGTCATTTCGACGTGGGACGCAGTGAGCGCGACGGCTGGCGCGTCCTTCACCGACCTGTGGCGACGCATGAGGATCACGCTGGAGGACGACTCGCGCACGGTGCAGCAGGGCGTGTACTACCTGCTGAAACCGACGCTGAATTTCGTGGGGAAAACGAAGTTTTCCCAGGTCCAGTTCGACTACGTGGACGGCGTGGGCCTGCTGGCCAGTCAGCACCTGCCGCGCATGAATCCACCGGACGCTGAGTCGTACCTGGACGTGGCCGACTACGACGGGCCGACCATGCTCTACGAACTGGCAGAGCGCGGCGGCACGAAGGTGGTCCAGCACGCCTACCGCAAGCGCAAGCGGCGCAAGGGCGAGTCCAGACGCCACTACCGGCGACACGGGTTCCGTCGCTGGCACACGCGCGAGACGCGCCCGGAAGTGGAGGGACAGGCCGGGCCGACGGGCACCTATAAGGAGACACCCTCGCTGGGGCAACCCAGCCTGATCGTCGGCAGCGATTCCACCTGCGTGTCGTTCGCGCGAGCGAATGAGGAACACGTGCTGATCCACGTCGAGGACCCGGACGACTACACGCTCCAGAATTTTTCGTTGGAGGCGTGGGTGCAGCCAGTGTCCATTCCCGGCACGGGCTACATCTGGTCTGGGCCGGAGAACACGAGCGTGACGAACGAGCCGATATGGGCGCTGGGTTACGACAGCACCACGGTGTTCTTCGCAGTCGAGGACGGCCTGGGGTTCACGGACATTTCCGCTGCGTTCGTCGTGCCGACCACGACACCGACGCACATCGTGGGCACCTGCGATAACACGGGCGCGGTCACGCTCTACATAAACGGCGTCCAGGTGGCGACCGGGACGACGGCCGGGCCTATCACTCCGCAGGGCGACAAAATCTACATCGGCAACAACGGCGGCAACCTGTCCACACGAGGCGTCAATGGCCGCATTCAGTGCCCGGCGTTCTACCCGGTGGAGTTGTCGGCAGAGCGCGTGCTGGCGCACTACCTGGCTGGATCAGCGCGCGGCTACGGAGTGCAGTCTGCCGGTGCCCGCGTTGCGGCCGTCTCCGCGTCGCCGCTGTGGGACACCGACCGTATCGACACGAATGGATACGACGTGCAGCCCATCTTCACCGTGGGCCAGTCGCCACTGGATGAAATCGACGCAGCGGCCGAAGCGGAAATGCCGGACGCGCTCTATTTCTTCGATAACGACGGCCAACCGGTCTACCTGCCCGTGGGCTACAAAGCGACGACGCCATACAACGCGGTGACCGTCACCGTGGCCACGAATCCGGCGAACGGTATCCCGTACGACGACGACAAAGTGGACTGGGATAATGAGCTGTATAACGTCGTGCCGTGCAGTGCCGATGGAGGCACGGAGCAGCTGGCGGTGGACGCCACGTCGCAGGCTGAGCGTGGCGACCACGTGTTCCAGGGTGGCACCGGGCTACTGAACAATGACGACGCCGACGTGCTCGCCATCGCTGAGACGATTCGCGACCGCTATTCCGGCGTGGCACCGCTGCGGCCGTTTGAAGTGACGCTCCACGGCGTCGTAGACGAAGCGCGCCAGCACATCATGGAACGGGAAATAGGCGACCTGGTGGGCTACGTGCGCGAGCGCGACACGGGCGACGCCCTGAACGTGCAGGCCCGTATTCTGGGCTACGTGAAGCGATACGAAAAGGGCCAGGTGACCTGCACCTGGAGCCTGGGTCGTGGCGAGTCCATCGGCAGCAGCCCGACGCCGGAAGAACCACCGCCAGTCGTACCGGAACGCATGGGCCTGAAGGGTCTGCGCGTGGACTCCCAGCTGTCGCTCGCCGCGCTCCAGGCGAAGCTGGACGAAGCACAAGACACCTACGGGGCCGAACTGATCCGCGTGTCCTGTTTCTGGGACACCATCGAACTGTCGGACGGGTCGTTCACCTGGACGAAGCCGGACGCCGTGGTGAGCGAATGCCAGGCGCGCGACCTGGACGTGGTGTTCCACATCGCGCAGGCACCGTCGTGGGTGGGCGTCAGCGGCTGGAATCCTCCAGTCCACAACGTGACCCAGCTAGGCCACTGGCACGATTTCATGCAGGCGCTGGCCGGACGCTACGGCACCGATGTGCGCCTGTACGAAGTCTGGAACGAACCGAACGGCAATTCGTTCTGGGCGTCAGGTAGCGCGACGGCTGCAAAGCCTGGCGAGTACGCCGACCTGCTGCGCTACGCCCACGATGGGCTGCGCGCGGGAAACCCGGACGTGACTATCTCGGCCATGAACATGAACCGGGGCCACGTGTCCGGCTGGATGAACGAGGTCTACGACGCGCTGGAGGCCGATATGGGCGTGTCCACCTGCCAGGCGAACGGCTACTACTACGACGTGCTGAGCCTGCATCCCTACTGCCTGACGCATCAGCCAAACTTTGCCGCTGGTGGCGACGACATAGCCGACTCGTGGGGTGGCGTTATCGGCCGGTCGTTCCAGGACTACCGGCGAGCACGTGACCTGGTGTTCACGCGTGAGGGCGTCCATAAGGATGTGTTCATGGGGGAGTGGGGCCAGAACACCGACGGGTCGTCAAACAACGGCCCGGTGACCGACGCGCAGCGCGCGCTGAACATCGTGCAGGCGTTCGACCTGATCCGGGCCGACGGTTTCGTGATCGGACTCGTGCCCTACTCCTGGCACCAGGCAACGTCGGCCTGGGATATTGCGGGCACGGCCACGGGGACTGCGTTCGCTGGCATCGCGCCGGGCGCACCGTAGCCGTCTCCGGCAGTCAGTAACCTTTTCGGCACACACAACGGGAGGCGAGCATGGCTGGGATTCGTAAGCAGTGGCTGGACAAGGTGGGCGACGTAACGGTGGAGCGCGTCAGCGGCGTGAAGCGCAGCGGCGTGACGGCCGACCTGTCGGTGCCACCGAAGGGCGACCTGCACACGACGGAAGGTGGGCGCGCGAGCAGCATTAGCGTGTTCACGAACAGCACCGGAACACCGACGTTCGGGGCTGGACGCGCAGAGGATGGGAAGCTGCACGTGGATCAGTTCATGCCCATAGGCGAAATGGCGCTGACGCTCCAGAACGACGCTGGTGGGACGGAAACGAACCGCGAGTGTCGCGTCCAGATTGAGGTCTACGCGTTCAGCAGGCAGACCACGAAACCGCGCTGGTTCCTGGGCCTGAACAAGAAGGAAATGGACGACGCCACGAAGAACCTGCTGGCAGACCTGGTGTACGAAGCGTCGGAGGCGGCCGGTATTCCCCACCGGCACGCTGGTAAGGGGTTCCTGAACCGGAGCCTGTCGCAGTGGGACACCGTGGCCGGATGGTACGGCCACAGCGAGACACCGGAGAACGACCACTGGGACCCTGGCACGTTCGACTGGGCCGACCTGTTCCGACGTGGCGAACGCTGGGAGGTCTGGCTGATCACGGGGCGTGGCGGCAAGGACGACGTGATCGCAAAGTCAGACCGCGTGCGTGGTAACGAAGTAGGCAGCACGGCGGCACGGTTCATCGCGGCGCGTGCTGCGAAGTTTTCGCGCCTACTGGTCACTGGGAAGCGCCCACGGATTGTGCGCCGACGGGTGCGCTAGGGGATGGCCCGGCGTCGGCCACAGGATGAGTGACAGCCGCGTGGATTCCCGTCGTCGTGGCCCTGGTTGCGCTCGCGGGCGTTCTGGCTACGGCGCTATTCTCGCGCCGGTCGTCAAACACGATGGCGCGAAGCGACGAGCTGTCTAAGACTGTGGCCGGACTGGTAGACCTGCTGGAGCAGACGCGCATCCAGCTAGACCGCGAGCGCGCCGACTGCGACCGAAAAACGGCCATTCTCAATGCCCAGATCGAACAGCTGAGGCAGAGGCTGAACGATGGCACCTGACCGTCTCCTGACCGACCGGCCGGACGTGGAGGAAATCGCACTGCGCGAACGGACGCGGCGTGAGCGACACACGTTCCGTCTGATTGTCTACGCGGCCACGGCCGTGGTCATGGTCACGTTCCTGCTGTCTGCGATCCAGACCCTGGTGCTTATCAACTTTGTGCGCGGTGAAAATAACCGCTCCCAGCAGTCGCGTTCTGAGTTGCAGGCCACGTCGTGCCACATCGAGGAATCCATCCGGCGCATGGCACGGAAGTTCGGGGCTACCATTCCGCCATCGGACCAGTGCCTGAGCGGGGCCAGGGGGACAACAGAACCATGATGAACAAGCTGCTACTGCTTGCCGCTGTGCTCGCGCTCGTGGGCGCGGCCGGGGCGCAGGTGATCGTCGGCACGCCGGACGCCGAAGTGATAAACGGCACGCCGGAAGTGGACTGGCTGAACGGGCGCGGTGGTGGGGACACGCTGCGCGGGAAGGGCGCAGCTGACACGCTTATAGGCGTGGGTGGGAACGACACGCTGTTTGGAGGCCACGGCAAGGATCACCTGTACGGCGGGCGAGGGAACGACACGCTGTCAGTGGTCGCGGCCGACCGCGCGAGGGAATGGGTGGATGGCGGGCCAGGGGTAGACCGTTGTATCGTTCGTGGAAAGGTGACTATCGAATCATGCGAAGTTATCGAACGTCACTAGCCGTGATCGTCGTCCTGGGCGCGTGGCTAGCGTCCGGAGCAAACGCGCAGCAGGAAGGCGATACCGTCACCTGCTTTGATAATCCGGCCGTCGTCCAGAGTGGGTTTGTGGAGGGCACGAATTTTGACGACGTGATAGCAACGGCCGACTCCGACGACGACGTGTATCCCTACGACGGCGACGACACCGTGTGTACCGGAGGCGGGCGCGACGACGTACACGCAGGTGCTGGCCAGGACACCGTAGACCTTCAGGGTGGCGGTGCCAGCTCCGACGCGCCGTGCAAGGACGACGGCTCAGAGCGCGCCTGGGGCGAGGACGGAGCAGACTACCTGGACGGGGGCGGTGGCTCCGACTGCCTGCGCGGTGGCGCTGACTCGGACGCCCTGTTCGGTGGTCCTGGGTCGGATGGCGTTCGTGGTGGAGACGGGCCCGATTTCATCCGTGGCGGTGACGGCGACGACCTGCTGCGTGACGGCGACGGTGCCGACTCCATCCTGGGTGGGAATGGATATGACGTGTGGTTCCGCTGCCCTGATGGGATCACGGAGGCGGAAGTGGACGGCGTGGAGGAAATCCGCGACGCCGACGCCGCGTCCTGTTAGCCGGACGCCGCGCTAGCGTTCGGTCACTTCAATTCGACCCTGGAGGTACGCAACGTGTGGACACAGCTTCTTAGGGATTTCGCCAGCGACGACAAGCTGGCCGGAGTCCTGTTCCTGATCGCAGCTGACCTGGTGCTGGGCATCGTGGCCGCGCTGAAACTGGGCACGTTCCGGCTGGCCTACTTTGCCGATTTCCTACGCACCGACGTGCTGGGCAAGGTCGTGCCGTGGTTCGCGCTCTACTCGCTGGCGTTCTTCGCACCGGCCGCAGTGCTGCCCATCATTCCGGTGGATTTCGGGGACCTGGCCGGGGCCGCGTACGTCGTCCTTCTGGCCGCGTTCGTCGGCAGCATCCTGGGATCAGTGAAAGACCTGGGCGTGCCGGTTCCGTCACCGCTGGGTGGCGACGTGGGCACAACGCAGCCACCGCCACCGGCAGAGCAGCCAGCACCTTAGATAAACTCCGGCGCTCGCGGTCTTGTGCCGCTCGCCGGTCTGGGGCGTGTCCTTCTGGGGCGCGCCCCATTCCATTCTTGACAGCATCCGAATGCATCACTATGATGCGCCGTGCTTAGGCGAGCGACACGAGAGGAGTCACAGGCAGTGATCACCTGGCAGCGAGTAGGCGACGACTGGGCCGTGCGCTGGGAAGGCTCCGAATATCCCAGCGGCACAGCCACCGGGTTTGTGGTGGTAGTGAAGGCCAAGTCCGGCCGCAAAACTCGCGTGATTCTGGGCGACCACCTGCGGCATTTTCTCGTAAAAGGTGGCCGCCACGTAGACCTGTACGCGGTGGCAGAGAGGATGGAAGCGTGAAGGCTGAACCACCGTTCGCCCGCGACGTGGTGCAGACCACACTCCGGATGCCGACGGAGTGGCGCGACGAGCTGAAGGACTGGGCCGACCAGAACGAGCGCAGCTGGGAGGGCGAGGCGCGTTTCGTGCTTCGCTACGGCATGGACAGGCTGCGCGAGCAGAGGGAGTCGCAGTGAAACGTCTGGAGACACTGAGCCGCGAGGCGAAGGCCGACCTGGATGCGCACGAATATCGAACGTTCGACCGCAACGGCGTTGGGCCGCTGGACGTAGCCCGCGCGCTGGACAAACTGAAGGACGCGGAGGCAACGCTGCGCCGCGCCTACGACAACGACGCCGCACGGCGTCCGTAAAAGGAAAGGAGCACAGCATGGAACACATGGCTGCCACACAGCCCACCATCGCAGACCTGGAAGCCGCGCAAGCAGAGCTGGAGCAGGCGCGCGACGCACTGACCGACGCGCTTAGCCAGTACGGAAGGCATGGACTGGCCTACTCCGAAGCTGAAAAACGCGTGGAGGCTGCCACCCGGAAGAACGACGAACTGCGACGCGCCACACAGCACGTGTTCGTCGTGATCGACCTGGAGACGGACGACGAACACGCCCGCGTTCTGGGTCAGCACCGCTGCGATGTAGAGGACAGCGTGGAATACATCGACACGGACGGCGGTATTCGCCAGGCACCGGCCGACTGCGTGACCGTGCGCAAGGTGACGTTCTAATGCTGGTTCTTCACTCACACGACACGCCGCGAGCGTTCGCAGTCCGACAGTCTGAGCGCATGGAACGCCTGGCAGGGCCGGAGTACGCAGCCCGGTTTCGCGCCTGGTGCGAGTCCCACCAGCTGGGGCCGCAGGTGCCGGAGACGCAGCGCCACTGGTGGCTGCGCGAGGGCGAAGCGGTGAACGTCTGATGCGATCACTGTTCAAGCTGCTGTCCCTGATGGCCGACGTTCGCGCGATCCGCAAGGGTCCGGGCGCTGTCGGCAGGCGCGTCGTGCGCAAGCGCGCGCACAAGGCGGTGAACCGCTACCTATGACCAGTCACCTGCGAGCAGTGCCGGACGAAGGCACGCACGAAGCACAGATCGAAGCGGCGATGCAGGAGTGCCGTCGGCTGTGGTCGGTGCTGGGCGCTCAGATGCTCACGCTGGAAACCCGGATAGGCAGGGACCAGGACGGTGCCTACGACAAGGCGCGCGAGTGCGAGCGCACGGCCATCGCCCTGGAAGGTGCCTACGACCGGCTGGCCCACCTGGTGGACTCGTGATATTCCGTCGCGTTCCGTGCCGGTTCTGCGGCAAGAAAGGCGCGAATCCTCGGCCCAGCTATGGACGAGGGCCGTCAGCCACCTTCGCGTGCCAGGATCGACGTGCGTGTATAGCCCGCCAGAAAGAGACACGGACTGGGCAACCGGTGAAACCCTGATGGCCGCGACTCGCTGTCCAGGGCACGGACGCCACTGGTTCGCTGTCAGGCGGGCCGTGGGGATGCGGTCGCCATACTGCGTCCGTTGTGGAGCACCTAACCCGCGACCACTGAGCGACGAGGAACGGCGCGAGTTCATCGACTGGAACGACAGCATGGGCGAGCGCGCTGGGCGACGTTATCGTGAGTGGCGCGCAAACCAGGTGAACGTCTGATGGCCACGCCCGTGCAGGAGTTCACGCCGCTGGAGCACGTGAAGGACGCGGCGGCCCATCTGGATTTCGCGCTAGACGACCTGAAGCGCGACGGCGCACCTAAGCGCCTGATTCTCACCGTGTCTAGAACGCTGGGCCAGGTGCAGGGTCTGGCCGACGTTATCGAAGGGAGTAACGGACTATGAGAGGCGAAGTCCTGCCCGCAGTTCTAGGGCCACCGTCGGAGGACGAGCTGTCTGCGTGGAGACGTGACGCGAAGGTGATCCAGCAGAGTCCGGCCGTACCGGAGGCGTTCCGTGGCAAGCCGCGCGAAATCTTCGCCGTCTGGCTCCAGGGCCGCGAGCTGGGCATCCCTCCGATGCGCAGTCTGCACCTGTTCGACGTGGTGGACGGCCGCACGGCACCGCGCGCTGAGTGCCTGGTTCTGCTCGCTGCTCGCGCCGGTCACAAGATCGAAGGCGACGCGAATGCAGAGCAGGCTGTGGCCCGTGGCACGCGCGCCGACAACGGGGCCGAAATGGTGGTCACCGTGACGATGGAGGAAATGCGCAAGGTGACCCAGAAGGGCAAGCCGCTGACAGACAAAAAGGTCTGGCAGGAGTACCCGGCCGACATGCTCTGGGCGCGCGCAGTCTCGCGGCTGGTGCGCAGGCTCTGCCCGGACGTGCTCGCCGGTTCGCTGGCCGTCTACGCGCAGACCGAAGCACCGCAGGCGCTCAGTGGCGAAGTGATCGAAGCACCGGCCCTAGACCTGGTGGACGATGGCGGGGACCTTCACATCACGCCCACGCCCACCGTGGACGCGGAGTCCGGGTCCGTCTCCGACGGCACTGTGGCCGGAGGGGATACGGCAACGGACCCGGCTCTGCCTGAATCCTGATGGGTGAAAGTGACGCAGCCATGATCGCCGCACCAGAAGAAATGCGGCGAGCCTTAGCACGTCTGTCTGTGCTGATGGACTACGGCTACACGATCGAACACCACCAGCGGCCGGGTTCCTGGGACGACCTGGTGGCGCTCGTGAACAGCGACGAACGCCTGGAACAATGGTACGGCGAAGGCTGGGCTGCGCAGTACGTGCTGGACGCTCTGGCCGAAGTGGACAGGGTGACGGCGTGACGATGGACGGCGTGCGACTCTCACAGCTGGCGAAGTGCTCGCGCATGGCCGCATACGGCGCACTGGGCACGCTTACGGACGAACTGCCCTACGACCCGGAGGAATCCTGGTTCCGTGGCAAGGTCTACGAAGCGGTGGCCGCACTGCGTGCCGGGTCTGAGTGGGGCACGGAGTACGACGGCCAGCCGAACATCGAACGCCAGCGAGTCGTGCCCTGGCCGCTGGGTGAAGGCCACGCCGACGTGTTTGTGCGCAGCGAGCGTCTGCTGATTGAGTGCAAGTCGTCGGTTAGCGACTCCGACATACCGCTGGTCGATGGGATGCGCCAGCTTCAGCTCTATGTCCATTTCGACCCGGAGGCCGTGGCTGGCGAACTGTGGTTTTTCGACCCGCGTAAGGGCGCGTTCAAGCCGCTGCGCATTCGTGCCGAAGCGATGGACGTGGCGACGGCAGAGAGACTGGTGGATAACGTGCGACAGGCGATGGACGGTGGCGACCTACCGCCACGTGTCTGTTCGCATCCGAAGATGGGGCCGGAGCATCTGTGCCCGTTCGTGGAGACGTGCTTCGATGGATGGGTGGAGCCGGTCGCGCGCATCGAACGCGACGCGGAGTCCGAAGTGGAGGCCCTGGCGATGGAATGGCTAGACCTGAAGCTGCGCGAGACAGAGAAACTGACGAATGCGAAGGGCTACCACGAGCGACGAAAAGAAGTGGAAGAACGCCTGCGCGCGCTCGTGCCCGCTGGCAAGTCCGAAGTGGAGGGCTACACGCTGAACCGCATCCAGGTGGGCGAGTCGTACAGCCTGCCACTAAAGAAGGCCATGAGCATGGGCCTGTGGACGGACGCGCACAACGAGCAGTTCGGCCAGCTGATCAGCAGGCGGAAGGGCCACGAGCGGTTCCAGATCGCGCCGACCGGCGACGACGAGACGGTGGCCGAAGTGGACGACGCCGGAGACGTGCCATTCTGATGCCAAAGCCACTGGTCAGGATTCTTCACGCGCTGATCGGCCACCCGAACGACCGGGTGCTGAAACTGGGCCACCGGCGCTATACGTGCCAGGCGTGTGGAAAGACGAAGGACCGTGGCAAACGAAGGATGGCGCTGTGATGTTGGAGCGGGGCTAGTGGCCAGCTTTCACCAGGAGTCGCCAGACCGCGCGTGGGTGCGTCGCGTGCTCGCGCTGTCGGCAGCGGCCTACGGAGTGACCATCGCGGCAGTGTTCGGGAGGCGACCATGAGGCTGCGTGGAGCAGGTTCGGGAAGGTGGGTGCGCGCCTGTGAGCGACCCAGCCACGCCTGCTCCACGGAGTCCCAGGCCACCCTGGATTCCAGCGGCGCAACCGCGACCGCTAACACAACGGGAGGTAAGACAGAATGCGCAGGATTCTCGCAGTGCTCGCCGTGGCCGGTCTGGTTGCGGTCGCAGCGGTGACCGTCGCCACGGCTGGCGGTGTGAACTGGAAGCACGAAGTGCGGCAGGAGTGCAAGCGCCTGGTGACGAACGCGCGCTGGGTCTACAAAGCCGATAGCCCAGCTCGCCACGCTCGCCTGAAGCGCACCGCGAAGGCGTGCGGCATGGCGCTGAAGGACATTCCGGGCAACTAGCTGCCCGCATCTATTCCCGGCCCTGGCCGTCGTTCTGGCGGCTGGGGCAGGGCCAACAACGAGGACGGAGGACGAATGGCACAGCAGACCGGCTACGTGGTACTGAAAGAAGTGCGCGGCGTGAAACGCACGTGGGAGGTGGCAGACGCGAACGTGACTGCCCACAGCGCGGCGGCGGCGTGTCGCGCAGTCGCGGAGACGAACGACGAGCGCGGCACCTACGTCGCCCTGCCGTCACGATCCTGGGTGCCGGTGGAACTGGACAAGAAAACGACGACCCGCTGGACGGTGGGCGCTCCGTCGGAGTCCGTCGCCGTAGAGGAATGACCCAGCCGCTGATCCAGGCGCGTGTGCGTTCTGCCAGTTACCTGGCAAGCAGCGTGGTGAACCAGGCTCTGCTGTGGTCGCTCGTGTTCAAGTGGCGCGAGTACGTGCAGCGCGGCCTGTGTACGGTGGACGAAGCTGTGCGCCTGGCTGGTGCCGAATACAACAGGCGCAAGTCGTGAACAGCCCGCTGATCCGCGCGCAGACGCTGGAACTGGTGCTGCGTGGCTATCTCCAGACTCGCGGCGCGTTCTTCACGCGGGCTGACGTTCGCCTGTGTGCCGTGAATCTGGAGCAGGCCGCGCGTGGGTCGCGCTCCCCGGCCGACGCGCCACCCGGTGTGCGGCCGGTCTACAACCAGCTACCGGAGGGTTACTGATGAGCAACGACGTAGAAACTCTGCGAGGGGCGCTTGGGTTCCTAGGTGGGCGCGCCGTCATGGTTCCGGGTGCCCCAAGATGGCATCGCGACGGCGGAATCGCTCTGGATAACTTGCTCGCCGCGCTCGCCAAGGCCGAACAGCGTGTTTCACAGCTTGCGCTGGACGCTGCGACGTTTGAGACACGCGCTCTAGCCGCCGAAGCGCGAGAGCGAGAGTTGCGGGAGTCCGAGCAAACGGCCTGGGCCACTGTAGGGCTAGCCGTCTCCTTCATTCCCGCCGACCAGATAGCGGAGTTCACAAGGGCGCGGCGTACCTGCTCCAAAGCAACCCCTGCGCAGCATCAGGACGCCGACTCCGAGGCGTCCGACCGGCCACCGACCATTTCTGAGTGATGCGGCACGTCCTGTTCCCTAACTGGAGGTTTTCCTATCCGGTTTCTGACCACCACACTGGTGGCGCTGTTGCTCGCGGCTGGTGCTGCGTCGGCAGGCGTCACTCCACAGCCGGACCCAGCTCCGATGGGCTGGCAGACGTTCCAGCCACGCGGCTGGGACAAGTATCACGACACGAACCGAATGCTGAGCGACCGCTGCCGGGATCAGTTCGCTGGCATGGTGGCGTTCGCTGGCAAGCCGCTAAGCGAGGTCCGACCGAACTGGCGGCGCACGAAGCTGGACAGGCTGAACGCGAAGCGCGAGCGCATCAGCGGCAAGTCGTCCCTGTGCTGGCCTGCCCACCACTCGCTGTGGCTCTGTATCCACGAGGGCGAGGGCGACTGGGAGGACGGCGGCGACCCGTACTGGGGCGGCTTGCAGATGGATCGCAATTTCATCACGGCGTACCTGCGACACTTCGCGCCGGGCAGCGACCCGCCGCACGGGTATGTGGGGCCAAACGGCTGGTCGAACGCCGCCAGCCAGTATGCACAGGAGACTGCGGCCGAGTATGGCTACCGCGCCAGCGGGTACTCCGCAGCGTGGATTCACGGCAAGTGGCCGGTCAGCAGTCTGTCGTGCGGCGAGCATCTGGCGTAGTTGGCAGACTGTCGGCAGGCGCTGACTCGTGCCGCACGGGACAGCGTTTAGGTGACGCCATCCCGTCGTCGCCGACTCCAGGGTGGTGGCCCGTCATTTCGGTGGCGGGCCACTCCCGTTCATGGTGTCTCGCGTGAATACGCGAAACCGTGTCAAGAAAATATTTTTTGCAGGGGGTTTCTGCACTAAAGCCCTGCAAAGCGTCTGTCCAGGCGGAATCCCGAAAATTGACTTTGATAAAATGTGGGGTGGAGTCAATCGAACGGGAGGCAAGCATGAGCAGCACGCGGAAGTACGAATGCGGCGTGTGCGGTCGGTGGAAGGCAGCCGACCAGATGATTTACAGCACGCACACTGGCCGACGGTTCTGCGCCAGCGGCAGGCTGTGCAAGCGGCCGCGCTCGCGGAAGGTGGCGGCGTAGATGGCCCGCGACACGACCCACGAATACGAATGCACGGAGTGCGGCGTGCGCATGAAGGGACGGCGGCGACCCGACGGCATGATCGTCGCGTCGAACGCAGCGCCCAGTGGCGAGACGCAGCCGTGCGTCTGCACGACGTGCGCGAGGGCATCCTGATGGCCAGCCCGCGAATCATCAGAGCGCATCGGGCGCGCATCGCCTGGGCGAACACCAGCCGGGTGCCTGACGACGAAGTGGTGGCCGCGCTGCGCGCGCTGGCCAAAGAGCTGCCCGGCGCGCTGGACGGCTACCTGGTGCGCGTCAAGCACACGCGCCAGTTTGACCGTGGCTGGCATCGCTCCGGCATCTACACAGACGCCCTGCCGCCAGGCCGGTGGCGCGGGACCATCAGCGTCATGACGCCCGGCCCGCAGGTGACCGGCGACGAGTGGCTGGACACGCTCGCCCACGAAGCGAAGCACGCTGAGCAGCGCACGTCTGGGAAGATGCACAGCCAGAAACGCGAGCGCCAGAGTCAGCGAAACGCCGTGGCCTTCGCCAGCTGGTTTGTGGAGCAGCACCGGAATCGTTGCCTGTGGGCTGGCACGTGGCGCGAACGCGACTGCGCAGCGCCTGCCTGCCCGGTGCATGGCCTGGTGACGGCGTGAAGGTCAGACGCATGGGCTGGCGCGTGTGGGTGCGGGCACGCGGTCGCTGGTGGGGTTTCCCCTGATGCCGCACACGCGTGAACAGAACACGGCCTACCGGCGAGCGCGCTATCACGACGACCCGGTGTTCCAGGTGAAACACCGCGAGGCGGCAAACGCGACTAAGGGCCTGCCAGCGCGCGGCTACTTGCCTGTGACGCTGGACGACCACGTGCCCGCGCTGGAAACGCGCATCGAACGCGTGCCTGCCGACTCCGGCACGGCCAAGTGGTTCGACAAGTGGAAGCAGCTGCGACGGGACGGCTGGAACGTGACCGTGCTCGTGTCGGCTGACCGTCGGTCCCTCGTGGGGCTGGCGTGTAGAAATGGCGAGCGATGGAGGTATTGCTGATGGACGCTGAAACCGCAGCGAGGCTGTACCGCGAACAGATGGGACCGGAGGCGGCGCAGAGACAGGAGGCCCTGGCGAGCGCGTTCAAAACACGCACGTGCGCCTGCGATCACCTGCCGGGCGTCAAGCCGGACGATGGCCACAAGCTGGGCTGTCCCCTGGGCGTGGTCGTGGGCAGGTATCCCAAACGGGCATGAGCCGAAGCGAACGACAGAAGGGCGCGCGAGGCGAACGCGATTTCCGCGACCTGGTGCGCACGTTCGGATTCGACTGCGAGCGCGACGGGCGACTGGCGGCTGACCTGCGCCACGGCGTCGCTGGTGTCCACTTTGAAATCAAACGGCAGGAACGCCTGGACGTGCCAGCGTGGTTGCGCCAGGCGGAAGCGGAGTGCGGCGAGGCCATCCCAGTGGTGGCCTTCCGGCGCTCACGTGAGCCGTGGCGCGTCGTCGCGCCTGCGGCCGACTACCTGGCTGCGAAGGCTGCGGCCCAGCACCTGGAGGCTGTCAGGGCCGCGTGGCACGACAACGACCTAGAGGCCCTGTCGGAACTACTCACGAACGGGAGGTCAGACTGATGGCATGGCAGTGGATAGCGGCGATTGCGTGGGCTGCGTTCCTCGTGGGGTTCGTCGTAGGCGGTGGCTGGGCGACCGAAAAGAGTTACGAAAACGGCTACGCCGACGGGAGCGCCGACACTGGCGAAGCGGTCGCGGAATGGGCACGGCACTACGGCGTTTCCGTGTACGACGACGCCGCGCCCGATTTCATCTACCCCGAACACATTGACCGGGAGCGCGGTTCGTAGTACCGTGGCCGACGTGCGCAGAGAGTGGACACACTGACCTTCGAAATCGCTCTGAGTACCCGGTGCGCCAGGTGTCCCTCTGCGCACAACAGAGCTGCGGCTATGGCCACCGGGCACTGAGAGCGACCGAACAGACGGGAGGCGAGCATGGCACGACAGCAGCAGCATCACGTTTTAGAGAGACGGACAGTAGGCGAACACGTCGTGGGGTTCTGGGGCGACCCAGGCCCGGCCACGTGCCCCGTGGTGGTGAACGTGCTCCGGCAGGTCTGGGCCGAACTGGGCGAACCTGACGCGCTCGCGGTCACCATCGCGCCTAAGCCGACGCTGGAGGCAGTGCGATGAACCACTACGAATGCGCGTGTCCCACGCCGGGCTGCGGGCACATCGTCTGTCTGCCACCACAACTGGAAGAACGCCTGCGGCGCACGCATGAGACGTTCTTTTGCCCGGCCGGTCACAAGATGTGGTTCCACGGCAAGTCGGACCTGGAAAAGTCGCGCGACTCCTGGCGGAGACAGGCGCAGGACGCCTGGAATCGCATACGCGGCCTGCACCAGCTGCTGGACTCGGCACGCGAGGGTTCGCGCCACTGCCCGCTGGAGTGCGGCTACAGGGTGGCCAGGGTCTGGACGCAGGAGGCAATCCGCGAGCGCATGGCTGGCCATCTGGTGGACGTTCACGGGGCGGCAGTGATCGACGCGCCCCACGTCGCTGACGCAGCCTGATGGCCACCGCACCGTGGTGGACTGAGGCAGACCAGGCCGAAACGAATCTGGCCGTGTGGGTGCTCGTGGGCGCTCTGGAGGCGATGCCTGCGGGCCATCCCCTGCGCGCCGTGATCATCCAGGCGACCATCGACTGGTACGTGGGCCGCTGTCTAGCTTCGCGGGCTGAGTGGTTCCGCAGGCAGCACCTGCTGGCCCTGCTGGGCGACCTGGAAACAGAGAGGCGCGCGGCATGAACATCACTGTGACCTACCACGCCGTGACCCAGCTCGCTGAGCGCCATCCGGACGCGCCACTGCGAAACCGGGCGGAATTCATAGAGGACGAAGTGCGGGCCGCGTACCGGGCCGGACGCGTAGGCGTCGAGTGCCCAGGGCGCGGCTACCGGGCAAACACGAAGGGCCATAAGCGGGCCGCGAAGCGATACCTGGCCTGGACTGAGGACAAGGCCCGCTGTTACGTCGTCATACGCACCCACAGCAAACGATGCGTGGTCACGACGACGCTAAAGGCCGACCGGCGCGACGTGGCAGCGTGAGCGCCGTTCAGACAATCTCGCCGCAGCTGGCCCAGACCGTGGAGGTATTCCGGCGCTGGCTCTACCTGCCAGACCCGTCCGTGCTGTTCGCGGCGGCAGGCTCCATCGCCGCTAACCGGATGGCGGGCGATCCGGTCTGGCTGCTGATCGTCGGCCCACCTGGTGGCGGCAAGTCGGAAACCATCCAGGCGTTCGGTGGCCTGCCCCACATTCACGCCGCGTCCACGCTCACGGAGGCCAGCCTGCTGTCCGGCACGCCGAAGCGCGAGCGCCAGGACGACACGAAGGGAGGGCTACTCCGGGTCATAGGCGATTTCGGGATCATGCTGCTAAAAGACTTCACCAGCGTGCTGAGCGCCCAGCGGGACGAACGCGCCCGTGTGCTCAGTGCCCTGCGTGAGATTTACGACGGCAGCTGGACGCGTCACGTGGGAGTCGATGGCGGGCGCACGCTCCACTGGGAGGGACGCGTGGGGATGCTCGCGGGCGTCACGCCGACCATCGACCGACACCACGGCGTTATGTCAGCGATGGGCGAGCGGTTCGTGTTCTTCCGCCTGCCGAACGTGGACGTGGGCGAGCAGGCACGCATGGCGATGGCCCACGCCGGACGCGAGCTGGCCATGCGGCGCGAGTTGGGCGAGGCCGTGCAGTCGCTAATGTCCGGCGACCTGAGCCACGGCCGCGAGCTGTCCCACGAGGAATCCGAACGCCTGGTCAGTCTGTCCATGCTCGTGGTGCGCGGTCGCTCTGCGGTGGAGCGCGACAACTACACCAGGGAAATCGAAATGCTGGGTGAGCCGGAAGCGCCGACCAGGATCATTGTCGTACTGAAGCGGCTGCTTCAGGGCATGGAGGCAATCGGCTGCGACACGGAGACGGCCTGGGGCGTTACTACGAAGGTGGCCCTGGACTCGATGCCGCAGCTACGGCGACAGCTGCTGGAATTCCTGGAGGACGAGACGGACGCCGTGGAGACGGGCGTGCTGGCGGAAATGGCCCAGTGCCCGACGACCACAACGCGGCGCGCCCTGGAGGACCTTCAGGTGTACCGGCTGATCGAACGCAGCAGCCAGGGCAGCGGCAAGTCGGACGTGTGGTGGCTGAGTGACTTCACCCACGACCGGCTGTCCGAAATCGGAGGCAGCCTGAAAACGGCTTGTGACCGTTCCCGTTATGTCTCTCTAAGCGGGGAAGGGGATAAAAAGAGAGAAACTAGGGGGGGGATACATTCCGGGAACGGTTCCGACCCGACCCGAAACGGGACTCCCCACGGCGCTGATCCGGAACTAGGCTGGTAGCTGTGCCACGTCCCAGACAACCATCCGTCTGCCGTCGTCGCGGCTGTCCCCACCTGGCGGTAGCCGACGGCCTATGCACCCACCACAGACGGGAGGCCCAGGCCCACCAGGATGCGGTGCGTCCCAGATCGACACGGCGTTACGGCACCACGTTCGAGTCGAACCGCAAGCGCCTACTCCGGCAGCACCCAACCTGCCAGCGGTGCGGCAACCTACCTGCTGTCGTCGCTGATCACTGGCCTACCAGTAGACGGCAGCTGGCGGCGGCGGGGGTGGCTGACCTGGACAGCTTGCACAGACTGCGGGCGCTGTGCATCCGATGTCACAACATCGAGTCAGGAAAACAGAGACAGGGTGGGGTACCACCACTAGGCGATGGCCCGAAGCC
>Ga0070673_100000080_pt1 | contig 41486 bp, 34 predicted proteins | sample KBSM23metaG_FD_65342 | JGI IMG/M metagenome (GOLD analysis project Ga0070673, IMG submission 65342) | Miscanthus rhizosphere microbial communities from Kellogg Biological Station, Michigan, USA - KBS M2-3 metaG | ecosystem: Host-associated > Plants > Roots > Rhizosphere > Soil ... | reverse complement strand
GTCGTCGCTGCGGCCGTGCCGGCGTGGCGCGCGGCGCGCGTGCGCATCGTCGACGGCCTCCGCGCGGTGGGGTGACGCTCATGCGCACGGCAAAGTTGACGTCTGCGTCGCGGGCTCCGGGGGAGACACCGCCCCGGCCGCTCGCGCAGGCCCCCGGCCGAGCGCTCGCGTACGTGGCAGGCGCCTGATGGCCATCCCGATCGCCTACATCGCGCGGAACCTCGCGGCGCGGCGGCTCACCACCGCGCTCACCGCCGGCGGGATGGCGCTCGTCGTCTACGTGTTCGCGACCGTGCTGATGCTCGCCGCCGGTCTAGAGTCGACGCTCGTGTCGACCGGCCAGGACGACAACGTCGTCGTCATCCGCCGCGGCGCGCAGACCGAGGTGCAGAGCGGCATCGACCGCCTGCAGGCCGGGATCATCGAGAGCCTGCCCGAGATCGCGGTGTCCGCCGACGGCCAGCGTCTCGTGTCGAAGGAGCCCGTCGTGCTGATCAACCTGCCGAAGCGCGACACCGGCAAGGCGGCGAACGTCGTCATCCGCGGTGTCACTGCGGCCGGGCTCGCGCTGCGGCCGCAGGTGAAGATCGTCGAAGGGCGGATGTTTCGCCCCGGCACGTCGGAAGTGATCGCCGGCCGGGCGATCGCCGACGGCTTCAGGGGCGCCGGCCTGGGCGAGACCGTGCGCTTCGCGTCGCGCGACTGGACCGTCGTAGGCGTGTTCGACGGCGGGAAAACGGGATTCGATTCCGAGCTGTGGGGCGACGCCGAGCAGATGCTGCAGGCGTTTCGGCGCGTCAACTTCTCGTCGATGCTGTTCCGGCTCGCCGATGCCGACCGCTTCGACGCCGTGAAGCGCGACCTCGAGGCCGATCCCCGGCTCACGGTCGAGGCGAAGCGCGAGCAGCGCTTCTATGCCGACCAGTCCGAGTCGCTGTCGAAATTCATCACCTACCTCGGCACGTCGATCTCCGTGATCTTCTCGATCGGCGCGATCATCGGCGCGATGATCACGATGTACGCCAGCGTGGCCTCCCGCGTCGGCGAGATCGGCACGCTGCGCGCGCTGGGCTTTTCGCGCGGCGCCATCCTGACGGCCTTCCTCGGCGAGTCGCTGCTGCTGGGCCTGGTGGGCGGCATCGTGGGGCTCGCCGCGGCCGCGTGCATGCAGGCGTTGACGGTGTCCACGACCAATTTCCAGACGTTCGCCGTGCTGGCGTTCTCGTTCACGCTGACGCCCCGCATCGTGGTGGCGTCGATCGCGTTCGCGCTCGCGATGGGCTTCGTCGGCGGCTTCCTGCCGGCGGCGCGCGCCGCGCGGATGAAGATCGTCGACGCGCTGCGGGCGGCCTGAGCGACCGCGCACGCCATGAGCGACGAACGCCCATCGCACGCGACGCTGCTGTTCCTCGCGCCCTCGCTGATCTGGGGCTCGACGTGGCTCGCGATCAAGTACCAGCTCGGCGTCGTTCCGGCGGAGGTGTCGGTGGTCTACCGCTTCGCCGCCGCCGGCCTCCTTCTGATGGCGTGGTGCGCCGCCACGCGCAAGCCGCTGCGCTTTTCGCGGCTCGATCATGTCTATCTCGCGCTGCAGGGCGCGCTGATGTTCGGCTTCAACTATGTGGCGGTCTATCTGTCGGAGGAGGAACTGACGTCAGGCCTCGTGGCCGTGCTGTTCTCAACGATCGTATTCATGAACCCGGTGGGCCTGCGCCTCGTGCACGGCACGCCGCTGTCGCTGCGCCTGCTGGTCGCGGCCGCGCTCGGCGTCACCGGGGTCGCGCTGATGTTCCTGCCCGAGCTTCTCGCGGCGCGGCAGAACGACCGGGCGGGCATCGGCATCGCGTACGGCCTGGCCGCGGCGGCGCTCGCGAGCGCGGGCAACCTCGTGACGATGCGCAACCAGCGCGCGGGTATTCCGACGTTTCCGGGCACGGCGTGGGGGATGCTGTACGGCGCGTGCGCCGCAGCGCTGTGCGCGCTCGCGCGAGGGTCGCCGTGGACGATCGACCCGCGGCCGGAGTACTGGCTGACGTTCGCCTATCTCGTGCTGGTCGGCAGCATCGCCGCGTTCGGCGCCTACCTCACGCTGCTGAAGCGCGTGGGCGCGGGGCCGTCGGCGTTCGTCGGCGTGGCGACGCCGGTGATCGCGCTCGCGCTGTCGACGCTGTTCGAAGGCTATCGCTGGACGGGGGTCGCCGTTGCCGGCGTCGCGCTGGCCGTGATCGGCAACGTGCTGGCGATGCCTGCCTGGGCGCGATGGCGCGCTCGCGCGGCCGCTAGTCGAGCTTCAGGCCGGCATCGCTGATGAGCTTCTTCCAGCCGTTGAGATCGGTCTCGATGATCGCGCGCAGGCGTTCCGGCGGACCGGGCAGGATCTCGACGCCCTCGCGCTCCAGCCGCGCCCGCACGTCGGTCTGCACGAGGAGCTTCTGCACTTCGGCGTTGAGGCGCGCGATCACGTCCGGCGGCGTGCCGGCCGGCGCGACGATGCCCCAGTAGTTGATCACGCTGGCGTCGGCGACGCCTTCCTCCTGCCAGCTCGGCACGTCGGGCATCTGCGCGACGCGCTTCGCGCCCGTGACCGCCAGCACCTTCACGCGCTTTTCCTGCATCTGCGGCAGCGTCGCGGGAATCGACGCGGTGATCGCCTGGATCTGGCCGCCCAGCAGGTCCTTCGTGGCGTCGGCGATGCCGCGGTACGGCACGTGGACGATGTCGACGCCCGTGCGCGCCTTCAGCAGCTCGAGCGCGAGATGGTTGATGCTGCCGGCGCCGGCGGAGCCGTAGTTGAGCGTGCCGGGCGCGTGGCGCGCGAGCGCCAGGAATTCGCGCATCGTGTTCGCCGGCACGTCAACGTTGACGACGAACGCCAGCGGACCCACGGCGATGGGCGCCACGGCCGCGAACTGCCGCAGCGGATCGTAGCCGGCGTTGCGCTGCGATGCCGCGACCGTGGTGAACGGGCCCGCGACGAACAGCAGCGTGTAGCCGTCGGGCTCGGCCCTGGCCACCTCCGCCGCGCCGATCGCGCCGCCCGCGCCGGTGCGGTTGTCGATCACCACCGACTGGCCCAGCGCTTCGGAGAGCTTCTGCGCGACGAAACGGGCGACGCCGTCGGTGCCTGCGCCTGGCGGGAACGGCACCACGAGCCGGATGGGCTTGCCGGGATACGCGCCCTGCGGGCCCTGGGCGCTGGCGTGGGGGACGACGGCGAGCGCCGCCCACCAGGCAAGCGCCGCGAGCGCGCGGAGGGACGAGAACATCGTGGCGGCCGGGAGGCGGGGCGAAGGAATCGTCGAGTGTGACAGCCGCGTGTGACGGGACGATGACGGGGACGATGACCGCGTCGGTCAGTCCTCGCCGTCCTTGCGGATCACGTCGACGTTGTCGATGAGGCGGGTCGAGCCGAGCGTCGCCGCGCCGAGCACGATCAGGAGGTTGGGGTGATCGAAGCCCTCCGGGTGCGGAATGCGCAGGCCGAGGCCGTGGCGCACCGCCACGTAGTCGACCTTCCAGCCGTTCTTCGCGAGCTCCGCGCGCGCGGTGGCCTCGAGGTTGGCGTAGTCGGTGCGCCCGGCGGCGATCTCGTCGGCGATGGCGCGCAGCGTGCGGTACAGCCGCGGCGCCTCGGCGCGCTCGAGCGGCGTCAGGTAGTTGTTGCGCGACGACAGCGCGAGCCCGTCATCCGCGCGCACCGTCTCCGCCGGCACGATCTGGATCGGCATGTTGAACTGCTGCACCATGCCGCGCACGATCTTCAGCTGCTGCCGGTCCTTCTTGCCGAACACCGCCACGTCGGGCTGCACGAGGTTGAAGAGCTTCAGCACCACCGTGCACACGCCGTGGAAGAAGCCGGGCCGGAACGCGCCGTCGAGCTCGTCGGCGAGCGGCGGCGGCTGGACGCGGTAAACCTGCGGCGTCGGATACATCTCGTGCTCGCGCGGCGCGAACAGCACGTCGACGCCGCAGCGCTCGAGACCGGCGCGGTCGGCGTCGATCGTGCGCGGGTAGCGGTCGAAATCCTCGTTCGGCCCGAACTGCAGCCGGTTGACGAAGATGCTCGCGACGACGCAGTCGGCGTGCGCGCGGGCGATCTCCATCAGCGCGAGATGGCCGGCGTGCAGGTTGCCCATCGTGGGGACGAACGCCACGCGCTCCGCCTGCCGCAGGCGCTCGCGCAGCTCGTCCGCCGATTCCACCAGTTCCATCCGTCGTCCCCGTTTGCGCCGGCGCCCCCCGCCGGCGCGGCATAGGTTACCAGCACCCGCCCCGGGATCAGTCCGCCCCGAGGTTGAAGAACTCGCGCGCGCCGCGCATGCCGGCAATCCGCTGCAGCAGCAGGTCGACGTGCCGCGGGTTGTCGACGAAGTTGAGCCGCTCGCTGTTCACGATGAGGAGCGGCGCCTCGTCGTAGCGGTAGAAGAACCTCGTATAGGCCTCGGCGAGGCGCGAAAGGTAGTCGGCGGGAATCGCGCGCTCGAAGTCGACGCCGCGGCGGTGGACGCGCTCGATCAGCGTCGGCACCTGGGCCTGCAGGTAGATGACGAGGTCGGGCACGGGCGTCTGCGGCTTGAGGTGCAGGTACACCTTCTCGTAGAGCGCGTACTCCTCGTCCGACAGGTTGATCCGCGCGAAGAGCGGGTCCTTGTCCAGCAGGAAATCGGCAACGGTCGGCCGGCGGAAGAGATCGAGCTGGGCGAGGCCGCGGAGCTGGTCGGCGCGCTGGAACAGGAACGTGAGCTGCGTGGGCAGCGCATAGCGGCCCATGTCGTCGTAGAAGCGCGCGAGAAACGGATTCTCGTCCGGCTGCTCGAAGAGGTGCTCGGCGTGCAGCCGCTGTGCGAGCTCGCGCGCGAGGCTCGTCTTGCCCGCGCCGATCGGCCCCTCGACGACGATGTAACGGCAGCGCTCGAGTTCCATCGTCAGTGCATGTGGTGGGTGCGCGTGCGGGCGATGCGCTGGCTGCGCACGCCCGTAAGCATTTTGCGCGCGAGGCCGCGGCCCGGTATCGTCGCCGCGGGCGCCACGTCGAAGAGCGGCCGCAGAACGAACGCGCGCTCGTGCATGCGCGGGTGGGGCAGCGTCAGCGTGGGCGTGACGAGGCGAAGGCGGCCGTATAGTAGCAAATCGAGGTCGAGCGACCGCGCCGCGTTGCGGGCCGAATTCGCGCCGCGGCGGCGGCCGTGGCGGCGCTCGAGCGCCATCAGCCGCGCGAGCAGCGCGCGCGGCGGCAACGCCGTGGACAGCATCGCGACGGCGTTCACGTAATCGGGCTGCGGCGCCGACACGCCCTGCGGCGCAGACTGCCAGTTGCACGACACGCGGGTCACGCGGGTGTGCGGCAGGCGGGCGAGGCGGCGGACGGCGCGGGCGAGCTGGCGTCGCGGATGCGCAAGGTTGCTGCCGAGGCCGACGAAGGCGACGGCGCGGGTCAATCGGCGGGCGGTTCCTGCGCCGGCGTCGCCGGCGCGGCCGCATCGTCGTCGCCGCTCGGCGCCCCGCCTTCCGCGGCGCGCTTCCTGCCGCGGCTGCGCGGCCGGCGCTTCTTCTTGGTCGCCTCGTCGGGACGCAGCATCGCGGCACGCGCCTCGTCGTCCGCATCCTGGAACTCGGTCCACCAGTCGACGAGCGCGACGGGTACCTCGCCGCTCGCGCCGCGCAGCAGGAGGAAATCGTACGCGGCGCGAAAGCGCGGATGCTCCAGCAGGCGGAACGGCCGCGCGCCCGCGCGCTGCTCGAAGCGCGGCTGCAGCGACCAGATCTCCTTGATCGTCGCCTCGAAGCGCCGCGGAATCGCGATCCGCTGCGCCTGCGCGTTCAGCACCTTGTCCATCGCGTCGAACAGCGCGGGCAGCGGCTTCTCGCCGCGCTCCTTCGCCTGGTTCCACGTCATGAGCACCTCGTGCCACAGCAGCGTCGCGAACAGGAACGCGGGCGATACGCTCTTGCCTTCGCGCACGCGGTCGTCGGTGCCTGCCAGCGCGACGTCGATGAACTTCTGCCCGAGCGGCTGCTCGATGATCACGTCGAGGAGCGGCAGCAGGCCGTGCGACAGGCCGTGCGCGCGCAGCGCCTTCAGCGTTTCCACCGAATGGCCGGAGAGCAGCAGCTTCTGCATCTCGTCGAAGAGGCGCGCGGGCGGCACGTTCTGCATCAGCGACGCGAGGCGGGAAATCGGCTCGGCCGTCTTCGCGTCGATCGTCACGCCGAGCTTCGCCGCGAGCCGCACGCCGCGGAGCATCCGCACCGGGTCCTCGCGATAGCGGGTGACGGGCGGGCCGATCAGCTTCAGGCGCTTCGCGCGGATGTCGGTGACGCCGCCGACGAAGTCCCAGATCGTCTCGTCGGCGGGGTCGAAGTACAGCGCGTTGATCGTGAAGTCGCGCCGGGCGGCGTCCTCGGCCTGCGTGCCGTAGACGTTGTCGGTCAGCAGCCGGCCGTGCTCGTCGGTCGCGTCGTCGCCGGTCTGGGCGGCGCGGAACGTCGAAACCTCGATCACCTCGTTCCCGACGTGGACGTGCACCAGGCGGAACCGCCGGCCGATGAGGAAGGCCCGCCGGAACAGCGGCTTCACCTGCTCGGGTGTCGCGTCCGTGGCGAGGTCGAAGTCCTTCGGCGCGATGCCGAGCAGCAGGTCGCGCACGGCGCCGCCGACGATGTACGCCTTGTAGCCTTCGTCCTGGAGCTTGCGGACCACCGTCCGCGCGCCGTGCGAGAGCTGGTCGCGGCGCACCGGATGCTGGTCGGGGCCGTAGATCCGCGGGTCGCGTTTCTGCCGGCCGGGAATCAGGCGGGCGAGCAGGCGGCGGATCATCGGTAGGGTGCGGGAGCGGAAGGCGCGGGAGACGCCGGGCCCGGGGGACGTGGTCGGCGGACGGGCGCGGATGTTACCACGCACCCGCCGCGGCGGCTTCGCGCCACCGGCCGGGCGCCAGCCCGTCGAGCGTCCAGGGGCCGACGGCGACGCGGACGAGCCGCAGCGTCGGCAGGCCGACCGCGGCCGTCATCCGCCGCACCTGGCGGTTGCGGCCCTCGGTGAGCGCGAGCTCCAGCCACGCGGTGGGGATGGCCCGCCGGACGCGGATCGGCGGCTCGCGCGGCCACAGCGACGCCGGCTCGGCGATCGCCCGCGCCTCGGCCGGGCGGGTGCGGCCGTCCGGGAGATCGACGCCGCCGGCGAGGGCCGCGAGCTGCGCCGCCGTCGGAACGCCCTCGACCTGCACCCAGTACCTCTTGGCGAGCCTGTGGCGCGGCGAGCTGATCCTCGCCTGTAGCGCGCCATCGGCGGTGAGGACCACGAGCCCCTCGCTGTCCGCGTCGAGACGCCCGGCGGGATAGACGCCCGGCAGCGGGACGAGCGCCTTCAGCGTGGGACGCGTGCCGTCGCCGGTGAACTGGCACAGCACTCCGTACGGCTTGTTCAGCAGCACGACGCGCGCTTCCGGTGCGGCCGCTGCACGACGGCGGGGCGGGCGCTGGGGGTGCGTGGCGGGATCGCTCAAGATGCCGGATAATCGCAGGTTTTGACGGCGCCACTCCGCGACGGATTCCCGTCCGGTCCGCTGCCTCGTTCCGCAGGAGATTCCATGCCCTCGTACCAGCACGTCAAGGTTCCGGCCGGCGGCGCCAAGATCACCATCAACGCCGACTTCAGCATCAACGTCCCCGACAACCCGATCATCCCCTACATCGAGGGCGACGGCACCGGGTTCGACATCACGCCCGTGATGATCAAGGTCGTCGATGCGGCGGTCGCCAAGGCGTACGGCGGCAAGCGGAAGATCCACTGGATGGAGATCTACGCCGGCGAGAAGTCGACGAAGGTCTACGGGCCCGACGTCTGGCTGCCGGAAGAGACGCTGTCGATCCTCAAGGACTACGTGGTGTCGATCAAGGGCCCGCTGACCACGCCCGTGGGCGGCGGCATCCGCTCGCTCAACGTCGCGCTGCGCCAGGAGCTCGACCTCTACGTGTGCCTGCGGCCGGTCCGCTACTTCAAGGGCGTGCCGTCGCCCGTCAAGCATCCGGAGCTCGTGGACATGGTGATCTTCCGCGAGAACTCGGAGGACATCTACGCGGGCGTCGAGTGGGCCGCGGAAACGGAAGGCGCGAAGAAGGTCATCGATTTCCTGATCAAGGAAATGGGCGTCAAGAAGATCCGCTTCCCGGCCACGTCCGGCATCGGGATCAAGCCGGTGTCGCGCGAAGGGACGGAGCGCCTGGTGCGCAAGGCGATGCGCTACGCGATCGACAACGACCGCAAGTCGGTGGCGCTGGTGCACAAGGGCAACATCATGAAGTTCACCGAAGGCGCGTTCCGGGACTGGGGCTACGCGCTCGCGCAGAACGAGTTCGGCGCGAAGCCGATCGACGGCGGCCCGTGGTGCTCGTTCAAGAATCCGAAGACGGGCCGCGACATCGTCGTCAAGGACGTGATCGCCGACGCCTTCCTCCAGCAGATCCTGCTGCGGCCGGCGGAGTACGACGTGATCGCCACGCTCAACCTCAACGGCGACTACATCTCGGACGCGCTCGCCGCCGAAGTCGGCGGCATCGGCATCGCGCCGGGCGCCAACCTGTCGGACACGGTGGCGAACTTCGAGGCGACGCACGGCACCGCGCCGAAATACGCCGGCAAGGACTATGTGAATCCCGGCTCCGAAATCCTCTCCGCCGAGATGATGCTGGTGCACATGGGCTGGAAGGAAGCGGCGACGAAGATCACCGAGAGCCTCGAGCGCGCGATCGCGGACAAGGTTGTAACCTACGATTTCGCGCGGCTGATGGAAGGCGCTACGCAGGTTTCCTGCTCCGGCTTCGGGCAGGCGATGATCGCGCGGATGTAACAGGGCGTTGCCGCGGCGGGCGGATGCGTCGCGCGGCGGCGTTCGCCGCCCGCCATCCGCCGCCGACTGTGCTCGCCGGCGTACGGCAAAACCCTGCGCGCAGTCGGGTCACGCGCGCCGGCGACGCGGGCGGTGCGCGCGAATGAACCACTTCGCGCAGCGGTTGACATACAGCGTGTCGCGTACACCGTCGATTTCTACGCGTGCCGTCCGGCGGGCGTCAAGCGGACGCCCGTTCCGTCGTCTTCCCCTTGATAAAAGTGTTGCAATCATCAAACATTGACCCCACGTTCGTCAGGGGTCGGCAAGGCAATGTCCAACAAGGAGCAGAACGGCAGCGTCCTCGAGGCCGAGCGTACTCGGGTCAAGCCGCCGCCGCTTTTCAAGGTCATCCTCCTGAACGACGACTACACGCCGATGGACTTTGTCGTCGTCGTGCTCCAAACTGTGTTCAGCATGAGCAGGGAAAAAGCGACACTCGTGATGCTGCAGGTCCACCGGGAAGGCATGGGGGTCTGCGGCACGTTCACCCGGGATGTCGCCGCGGCGAAAGTCGACCAGGTGACTGAGATGGCAAGAAAGCATCAGCACCCTTTGCAGTGCACGATGGAGGAGACTTGAGCGTTAAGCGTTTATCCGGGAAACCGTTTCCGGACAACGCCGCACTCGGAGGTTCTGAGGAAGCACCATGATCGCGCAGGAACTTGAAGTCTCCCTTCATATGGCCTTCGTCGAGGCCAGGCAGAAGCAGCACGAGTTCATCACGGTCGAGCACCTGCTGCTCGCGATGCTCGACAACCCGTCGGCCGCCGAAGTGCTCAAGGCCTGCGGCGTCGACCTCGAGGAATTGCGTGGCGTCCTCACCGATTTCATCAGCGAGCACACGCCGCGCCTCGCCGCGCACTCGGACGCCGACACGCAGCCCACGCAGGGATTCCAGCGCGTCATCCAGCGCGCGATCCTCCACGTGCAGTCGTCCGGCAAGAAGGAAGTGACGGGCGCCAACGTGCTCGTCGCCATCTTCGGCGAAAAGGAGTCGCACGCCGTCTATTTCCTGAACCAGCGGGGCGTCACGCGCCTGGACGTCGTCAACTACATCGCGCACGGCATCACCAAGAGCCCGCAGAACAAGCAGGAAAAGCCCTCCGAGTCGAAAGAGGAGAGCGATTCGGGCAGCGAGTCGCAGGGCGCGCTCGACGCGTACACGGTCAATCTCAACCAGCTCGCCAAGAACGGCAAGATCGATCCGCTGATCGGCCGCGAGCACGAGCTCGAGCGCGTCATCCAGGTCCTGTGCCGCCGGCGCAAGAACAATCCGCTGCTCGTCGGCGAGGCCGGCGTCGGCAAGACCGCCATCGCCGAGGGGCTCGCGCGCCGCATCAACGAGGCCGCGGTCCCCGAGCTCCTGCGCGAATACCAGGTGTTCTCGCTCGACATGGGCGCGCTCCTCGCCGGCACGAAGTACCGCGGCGATTTCGAGCAGCGCCTGAAGGCCGTGCTGAAGCAGCTCGCCGAGAATCCCAAGTCGATCCTCTTCATCGACGAGATCCACACGATCATCGGCGCCGGCGCCGCGTCGGGCGGCACGCTCGACGCCTCCAACCTGCTGAAGCCCGCGCTGTCCACCGGCGCGCTGAAGTGCATCGGCGCCACCACCTATGGCGAGTTCCGCCAGATCTTCGAGAAGGATCACGCGCTGTCGCGGCGGTTCCAGAAGGTCGACGTGCCGGAGCCGTCCATCGCCGAGACGATCGAGATCCTCAAGGGGCTGAAGACGCGCTTCGAGCAGCACCACGGCGTGAAGTACGCGCCGGCGGCGCTCACGTCGGCCGCCGAGCTCGCCGCGCGGTTCATCAACGACCGCCACCTGCCGGACAAGGCCATCGACGTCATCGACGAAGCGGGCGCCGCGCAGAAGATCCTGCCGAAGTCCCGCCAGAAAAAGGTCATCGGCAAGACCGAGGTCGAGGAGATCGTCGCCAAGATCGCGCGCATCCCGGCGAAGAACGTCAGCTCCGACGACCGCAACGCGCTGAAGACGCTCGACCGCGACCTGAAGAACGTCGTGTTCGGCCAGGACAAGGCCATCGACGCGCTGGTGTCCGCCATCCGCATGGCGCGCTCCGGCCTCGGCAACCCGGTGAAGCCGATCGGCAACTTCCTGTTCTCCGGTCCCACGGGCGTGGGCAAGACCGAAGTCGCGAAGCAGCTCGCGTATTGCCTCGGAATCGAGCTCATCCGCTTCGACATGTCGGAGTACATGGAGCGCCACGCGGTGTCGCGCCTGATCGGCGCGCCGCCCGGCTACGTCGGCTTCGACCAGGGCGGCCAGATGACGGAGGCCATCACCAAGCATCCGTACAGCGTGCTGCTGCTGGACGAGATCGAGAAGGCGCACCCGGACATCTTCAACATCCTGCTGCAGGTGATGGATCACGGCACCCTCACCGACAACAACGGCCGCAAGGCCGACTTCCGCAACGTGATGATCATCATGACCACGAACGCCGGCGCGGGCGAGCTCGCCAAGAGCACGATGGGCTTCACCAACGCCAAGCAGTCGGGCGACGAGATGGGCGAGATCAAGCGGATGTTCACGCCGGAGTTCCGCAACCGGCTGGATGCCACGATCTCGTTCGCGCAGCTCGACCATTCGATCATCCTGCGCGTCGTCGACAAGTTCCTGCTGGAGCTCGAAAGCCAGCTGCACGAGAAGAAGGTCGAGCCGTCGTTCACGCCGGCGCTGAAGGAATTCCTGGCGAAGAAGGGCTTCGACCCGCAGATGGGCGCGCGGCCGATGTCCCGCCTGATCCAGGACACGATCCGCAAGGCGCTCGCCGACGAGCTGCTGTTCGGCAAGCTGACCAACGGCGGCCGCGTCACGATCGACCTCGACGCCGACGAAAAGGTGAAGCTGGTGTACGAGGAAGCGCCGGTGGAGGCCGAACCGGTGGCGTAGCGAGTCCTTCGCTCCAGCAAAAACGGCGGCCCTTGGGTTGCCGTTTTGTTTTCTCGGTCGCGGCGCGACGCTCACGAAGGACTACGTCAGCATGTCGGCCCAGATGTTCGCCGCCCAGGCGAACGCGTATTCGCCTTCCTGCGCGTTCATCGCCGGCGAAAGGCCGCCCGAGCCCGGCACGGTGACCAGCGTCTTCTGCGCGCGGTCGTACTGGTGCACCGAGTCGATGTGCACGACCTCTCGATCGGTGATGAAGCTGTAGCACGCGTTCGAGAGCACCGGCGCCGGGTTCGGCGGCTGCCCGGCGAGCGCCGCGAGGATCGCCGCCGCCGCCACCTTGCCGTGCTGGTTCGCCATGTGACCCGACTTCGGCATGCCCGGCGCGATCTGAATGGCGTCGCCGAGCACGTGTATGCCCGGCACCCTGATCGATTCGAACGTCAGGAAGTCGACCTCGCACCATGCGTCGTTCGCGGTGATCACGCCGGCCTGGCCCGCGATGGCGCCCGCGCGCTGCGGCGGGATCACGTTGGCGACCGTCGCCTTCACGTCGTCGGCGGTCTCGAACCGGAGCGTCATCGTCGCCACGTCGACGTCGGTCAGCACGCAATTCGGGCGGTACTCGACGATCCCCTTGTACGTCTCGTTCCACGCGCGCGTGAACAACGCCTTCTTGGAGATCACGTCCTCGTTGCCGTCGAGGATCAGGACCTTGCTGCGCGGCTTCGCCCGCTTGAAGTACCACGCCGCCTGGCACGCGCGCTCGTACGGGCCGGGCGGACAGCGATACGGCGCCCGCGGGATGCTGATCGCGAACACGCCGCCGTCGTCCATCGCGACGAGCTGCTCGCGCAGGCGCGCCGTCTGCGGCCCCGCTTTCCACGCGTGCAGCATCTTCGCGCGCGCGTCGGCGCTCTCGAGGCCGCCGACGCGATCGTAGAGATAGTCGACGCCCGGCGACAGCACCAGCCGGTCGAACGGCAGCTCGGCGCCGCCCGCGAGCCTCACGACGCGCTTCCCGGCGTCGACGGCGGCGGCCGTGTCGCGCACGACCTTCACGCCCCGGCGCCCGAGCCCGTCGTACGGCACGGTTATGTCCGCCATGCCCTTGCTGCCCCCGACGACCAGATTCGACAGCGGACATGAGACGAACGCGGCATCGGACTCCACCAGCGTGACGTCGACCGCGCCTTCGCCCCACATCGCGAGGTACTTCGCCGCAGTGGCGCCGCCGTAGCCGCCGCCCACGACGACGACGCGGCCGAGGCGTGTAGCTCCGCGCGCCGATGCCGAGCCGCCAAGCAGGGCCGCGGCCCCGACGGCGCCGATCGCCCGCAGGAACTTGCGGCGTGGCGCGTGCGCCGCTGCGCCGCTCATTTGCGCGGCGCCGGCTGCGCGGCAAACCAGGCGGCAGCGCGGTCGATCTGCTCGTCCGTATAGCCCTTCGCGAGCTGCGGCATGATCGTCCCCTCGCGCCGGCCGGCCTTGTACTCGCCGAGCTTGGCGGCGAGCTCCGCCTTTGGCACGCCCGCCAGCGACGGCACGGCGCCGGCGCTCACGCCGTTCGTGCCGTGGCACCCGGCGCAACTGGCCGCGATGCTGCGTCCGGCAGGATCGGCATCCGCGGCGCGCACGCCCGCTGCCGCGGCAGCGAGCACGAGGGCGACGAGGGCGACGAGGATGCGGAACGGCAGCATGGTCGCCGACGATTGCATCCGGGCGCGGGGGGTGTCAAGCCGCGGCGAGGGCGCGGCGGCCGCCGGTCCATTGCCACCCCGAGGCGCGTGCGCCGGAATCAGTTTCCACACGATGAAATGCGCGCGCACAGTGCACGCGCACATAGGCTCGCACGGGATGTTCATGCAATCAGCGGGTTGCGCGGCTTCGCAGCGCCATCCGGGCCATATCCTGTACAGGACCGTGCCGCGGTGCAACCCCAAAACCGTGCAAATTCGTGCACCATTTTCCATCTAGTGGAAACTCCTTCTAATCGTCTGATTCGAGAGCGAAAAAAGACTGATGCGCCGCGCCATTTTCCTCTTGTGCGCGTGCGCGCGGTTTGCTACCGTGGGCTTTGTCACGAAGCACTGCACCGCAGCATCAGCGGCGCAGCGCACGCAGGGCCCGGGTGCCATCCATCCCAAGCCCGCCCGACCGGAAAGCGATCCTTCCCGGTCCGTGCCGCGAAGCCAAGGCGACTGGGTTTGCCGAACGCTTCGCACCGCAGGCGCAGTCCGGCGCATCGCGCGGGACGCGCCCCTGACCAACGAGCCGGCGCATCGCGCCGGCGTGGCCAAGATGGAGCATCACGATGAACTACGATCTCGAAGCGGCACGGCTGAAGAAGGACTGGGCGGAGAATCCGCGGTGGAAGGGCATCAAGCGCGGCTACACGGCGGAGGACGTCGTGCGGTTGCGCGGCTCGGTGCAGATCGAGCACACGCTCGCGCGGCGCGGCGCCGACAAGCTGTGGAAGCTCCTGCAGGACGAGGACTTCGTCAACACGCTCGGCGCGCTGACGGGCAACCAGGCGATGCAGCAGGTCAAGGCCGGCCTGAAGGCCATCTACCTGTCGGGCTGGCAGGTCGCGGCCGACGCGAACATCGCCGGCGAGATGTATCCGGACCAGTCGCTCTATCCGGTGAACTCGGTGCCGCTCGTCGTGCGCCGCATCAACAACACGTTCCAGCGCGCCGACCAGATCCAGCACATGGAGCAGTCGGGCACGGTCGACTACTTCGCGCCGATCGTCGCCGACGCGGAAGCCGGCTTCGGCGGCGTGCTGAACGCCTTCGAGCTGATGAAGGCGATGATCGAGGCCGGCGCCGCCGGCGTGCACTTCGAGGACCAGCTCGCATCGGTCAAGAAGTGCGGCCACATGGGCGGCAAGGTGCTGGTGCCCACGCGCGAAGCCGTCGACAAGCTGATCGCCGCGCGGCTCGCCGCCGACGTGATGGGCGTGCCGACGATCGTCCTGGCGCGCACCGACGCCGAGGCGGCGGATCTCGTCACGAGCGACGTCGACGCCAACGACCGTCCGTTCCTCACCGGCGAGCGCACGATCGAAGGCTTCTACAAGTCGCGCAACGGGCTCGACCAGGCCGTCGCGCGCGGTCTCGCATACGCGCCGTACGCCGATCTCATCTGGTGCGAAACGGGCAAGCCCGACCTCGCGTTCGCCAAGGCCTTCGCCGACGCCATTCGCGACAAGTTCCCCGGCAAGCTGCTCGCGTACAACTGCTCGCCGTCGTTCAACTGGAAGAAGAACCTCGACGACGCGACGATCGCGAAATTCCAGCGCGAGCTGGGCGCAATGGGCTACAAGTTCCAGTTCATCACGCTGGCGGGTTTCCACAGCCTCAACTACTCGATGTTCAACCTCGCGCACGGCTACGCGCAGAACCAGATGTCGGCGTTCGTCGAGCTGCAGGAAGCCGAGTTCGCCGCGGTGTCGAAGGGCTTCACGGCCGTCAAGCACCAGCGCGAGGTGGGTACGGGCTACTTCGACGCGGTGACGACGACGATCCAGGGCAACCAGGCGTCGACGACCGCGCTCAAGAACTCCACCGAGGACGAGCAGTTCTTCGAGACGCCCAAGGCCGCGCTGCACGTCGCCAACGGCTGATCGCACCCCGACCTGCGGTCGCCGCCGCAACGCCGCGTCACCCGCGAGGGGGCGCGGCGTTTTTGTTTGCGACAATGCCCCGCATATCGCGATGCGCCTCTTCTTCGCTCTCCTGCCGGACACCGCGCTTCGCGCCGCGCTGGGCGAGCGCGCGCTCGCGCTGGCGCGGCGCATCGGCGGCCGGGCCGTTCCCGCCGCCAACCTCCATCTCACGGCGGCTTTTCTCGGCGACCTCGACGCCGCGCGCGCGACGGCGCTGGCGACGATCGGCGCCGCGCTCGCCGTCGACCCGTTCACGCTCACACTGGACACGATCGGCGAATGGCACCACGCGGGCGTCGCCTGGATCGCGCCGTCGGTCGTGCCGCCGCCGCTCGTTGCGCTGCATGCGCGCCTCGCCGCGGCGCTCGCCGGCGCAGGCTTCGCGGTGGAGTCGCGTCCGTTCCGCCCGCACGTGACGCTCGTCCGGCGCCGCGCGCGACCGCTGGCCGACGCCGCGTGCGCGCCGCTCGACTGGCGCGTCGAGCGCGTGGCGCTGATGGTGTCGGAACGGGCCGGCGGCGCGCTCCGCTACCGCGACATCACGCCGCGGCCGGCGTAGCGCCTAGCGCTGCGCCTTGTTCACGGGCCGCGCGGGCTGCGTGATCCATTCGCTCCACGACCCCGGATAGAGGCGGGTGCCGGGAAGGCCCGCGATCTCCATCGCGAGGATGTTCGTGCAGGCGGTGACGCCCGAGCCGCAATAGTTGACGACGTCGGTGTGCGGGCGGCCGCCGAGCAGCGCGGCGAACTCGGTGCGAAGCTTGGCCGCCGGCTTGAAGACGCCGTCGGTGGCGAGATTCTGGCTCGCCGGACGATTGACCGCGCCGGGAATGTGGCCCGCGACGGGATCGATCGGCTCGACCTCGCCGCGAAAGCGCTCCGGCGCGCGCGCGTCGATCAGGAGCAGCGTGTGGCGCGACACGCTCGCTTCCACGCCCACCGAGCTCACCGTCGGCTTGACGTTGCGCACCGCGAACGTCGTGGCCGCCGGCACGATCACTTCGTCGGTGACCGGACGCTGCTCGCGCGTCCATTTCGCGAAGCCGCCGTCCAGCACGGCGACGGCTTCGTGGCCGAGCCAGCGCAGCATCCACCACAAGTGCGCGGCGTACGCGCTCGGTCCCTGGTCGTACACGACGACCTGCTTTGTGCCGTCGATGCCCACGCGTCCGAACAGCGCGGCGCAGGCTTCGGGCGTGGGCAGCGGATGCCGGCCGGTGCCGGGCCCCACCTTGGCCGAGAGATCGCGATCGAGATGCAGGAACACCGCGCGCGGGATGTGCGACTTGGCGTACTCGTCCTCGCCCCAGGATTTCGGCGCCGCGAGATCGTGGCGCACGTCGAAGAGCGCGAGCGCGGAATCGTCGAGGCGGGCGGCGAGTTCTTCGGTGGTGATGAGCGTGGTCAGCATGGTCTTCGCGAGCGCGGGAGGCACCGAGGCGGCGCCCTCGCGTCGATCATAACGCGCTCGGGCACCGGCGTTCGTCCCCTTGTCAGAAAAGTTCGGCCGGCGTCAGCGTCTCGACGGGCAGGAGGCCGAGCTTCTCGCGGCCGGCGGTCAAAGACGCGGGCGCGCCCACGCCCACGACGACCATCGAGGACGGATCGAGATAGCGCTTCGACGCCGCCAGGACCTGCGCCGCCGTGACCGCCGCGAAGCGTTGCCGCAGCGTCGCGTAGTACGTCGGCGCGAGGTCATAGACGTAGAGCGTGCCAAAGGCGCCGGCGATGCCCGCGTTCGTCTCGAACGCGCCGGGCAGCGAGCGGATGACGCCGTCGCGCGCCTTCGCGAACTCCGCGGCCGTGGGTGCCACGGTGCGCATCCGGTCGAGCTCGTGATCGATCTCCGTCACCGCTTCCGCCGTCGCGTCCGCGCGTACGGTCGTCGCGACGGTGAACGGGCCGGGGAGGCGGCCGAAGTCGAAGCCGGAGAACGCGCCGTACGCGTAGCCGTGCGTCTCGCGCAGGTTGGCGTTGAGGCGGCTGGTGAACTGGCCGCCCAGCACTTCGTTCGCGAGTTGCAGCGGCAAATAGCCGGGATCTGTGCGCGCCGCGGCGACGCGGCCGACGCGAAGCTCCGTCTGGTTCACGCCGGGCCGCTCGACGAGCACGAGCCGCGCCGCCGTCGCCTTGGGCGGCATCGCGACGCCGGGGGCAGGCCGCGCCGCCGCGTCGCCGGACCAGCCGCCGAACTCGCGCTCGGCCAGCGCCTGCACCGTCGCGCGGTCGATCGCCCCGACGACGACGAGCGCGGCATTGCCCGGATGGAACCAGCGCTGCCAGAACGCCTTCAGCATGTCGGCGTCGATACGCTTGATCGACGCCTCGGTGCCGAGCGACGTCTGCCCGAACGGCTGGTCCGGCCCGTACAGCGCGCGCCGGAACGCGGCGTCGGCGAGCGAGTCGGGATCCTCGCGCGCCGCGACAATGCCGGCGAGCCGTGAGCGTCGCGCACGCTCGATCTCGGCGGCGGGAAACGCGGGATTCAGCGCTACATCGGCGAGCAGCGCGAGCGCTGCGGGGAATTGCGCCGACAGCGCGTCCACGTAGAGCATCGACGCGTCGCGACTCGTGCTGGCCGCGAAGTCGGCGCCGAGCTGCGCGAACTGGTCGGCGATCGCGAGCGCGTCGCGCGACGTCGTGCCGTCCTCGAGCGACGCCAGCGCAAAATCCGCGACGCCTGGCGTGGCCGGCGGGTTCGCGGCAAGCCCCGCGCCGACGACGAGCCGCGCGTTGACGAGCGGCACGTCGTCGCGCTGCAGGTGATAGACGGTAAGGCCGTTCGCGAGCTTGAACACCACGGGCACGGGCAGCTGCGGCGCGACCGGGGGTCCGCCCTTCGGCGGCGTGTTCCGCCATTGCTCGTCGCGGTTGATCGACTCCGTCTGCGGCCCCGTCGCCTCGACAGCGGTCACGGGCACGTCCGGCGCCAGCACCTTGTCGCCCCGCGTCGCGAAGACGACGACGCGGCGGTCCTTTCGCAGTTCCGCCGCCACCACGCGCCGCACGTCGTCGGGCGAGATGCGCCGGTAGCGCGCGAGATCCTGCGCGAGATAGCCGGGGTCGCCCGTAGACTGGTTGTACTGATTGAGCCGGTTCGCGCGGCTGCTCACCCGCTGCAGCGTACGGAACAGACCATGCTCGTACGCGCTGCGCGCGCGGTCCACTTCGGCCTGCGTGGGTCCGTCGGCCACGAGCTTCGCGAGCTCCTCGTCGATCGCGGCCTCGAGCTCCGCCGGCGTGTGGCCCGGCCGCGCGACCGCCTGGATGTCGAAGATCGACGTCAGCGCGCTCGATTCCTGCGACGCGTCGACGCTCTGCGCGAGCTCCTTCTCGTAGACGAGCTTCTTGTACAGCCGGCTCGACTTGCCGCCGGCGAGAATGGCCGCGGCGATGTCCAACTCGGCGTCGCCGGGCGCATACGCCGGCGGCGTCAGCCACGCGAGATCGACGCGCGGCAGCTCGATCCGGTCCGTTACCTCCAGGCGCCGCTCGCCGGCGATCGGCGGCGTGGCGACGGCAGGCTTCGGCACGTCCGCGCCGCGCGCGAACGAGCCGAAATAGCGCTGGACGAGGCGCCGCGCGTTCGCCGGATCGAAATCGCCGGCGATGACGAGCGTCGCGTTGTTGGGCCGGTAGTAGCGCTTGAAGAAGTCGCGCACGTCGGCGAGCTTGGCGGCCTGGATGTCCGCGTGCGATCCGATCACGGCGGGTCGGTACGGATGGCCGGGCGGAAAGAGCTCGCGATAGAGCGCTTCGTCGACGATGCCGTAAGGGCGGTTCTCGGTCGTCTCGCGCCGCTCGTTGCGCACGACGTCCTGCTGGTTCGCCAGCGCCTTCTGGTCCAGCGCGTCGAGCAGGTAGCCCATCCGGTCGGCGTGCGTCCAGAGCGCCAGCGCGAGCTGGTTCGCCGGCACCGTGTCGTAGTACTTGGTGCTGTCGAACCCGGTAGTGGCGTTGGAGTCGGCGCCGCCCGCGGCCTCGAGCAGTCGCTCGGCCTCGCCGCGCGCGACGTGCTTCGTGCCGGTGAACATCATGTGCTCGAAGAGATGCGCGAAGCCGGTACGGTCCGGCGTCTCGTTCGCGGCGCCCACGTGGTACCACAGGTTCACGGCCACCACGGGCAGGCGCTTGTCCGGCGCCAGGATCACCTCGAGGCCGTTGTCGAGCCTGTACTTCGTGAACGGGATCGACGGCGCCGCGGCCGCGACGGCAGGCGGCGGCGCGGGCGTCGCGGCGCCTGCGAAGGCCGCGATCGAAGACGAGAGGAGGAGCGTGAGGACGACCGCGACGTTTCGCATGGCGAGGCTCGCAAAGTGAAGGGGGCGGGCCCGATGATCGAGCCCGCCCCCCAAGCAGACGACCGCAAGTTTACAGGTGGCCGATGTGCGCTTCCATCTCCCGGCGATAGAACCCGTGGAAATGGCGCATGCCGTCCTCCATGGGGCTCTGGTACGGCCCGACCTCGCTCTTGCCTTGTGCAACCAGCGCGCGGCGGCCGGCGTCCATGCGCTCGGCGATCTCGTCGTCTTCCTTCGAGGTCTCGCGGTACGCCGCCTGCTCGGCCTCGACGAACTCGCGCTCGAACAGCGCAATCTCCTCGGGGTAGTAGAACTCGACGACGTTGAGCGTCTTGTCCACGCCCTGCGGGATCAGCGTGCTGATGACAAGGACGTGCGGGTACCACTCGACCATGATGTTCGGGTAGTACGTGAGCCAGATGGCGCCGTGCCGCGGCGGCGCGCCGCGGTAGAAGTCCAGCACCGCCTTGTGCCAGCGCTCGTAGGTCTTGGAGCCCGGCTTGGCGAGCCCGTTGTTGAGGCCGACGAACTGCAGCGACGCCCAGTCGGTGTACTCCCAGCTCAAGTCGTCGCAGGTGACGAACTGGCCGAGGCCCGGATGGAACGGGCCGACGTGATAGTCCTCGAGGTAGACCTCGATGAACGTCTTCCAGTTGTAATTGCAGCGATGGAGCTCGACGTGGTCGAGCACGTGGCCCGAGAAGTCGAGCGCCGACGTGGTGAGGCCGGCGAGGTCGGCCGCGACGTTCCGCGGGCCGTCGAACAGGAGCCCGTTCCAGTTCTGGATCGGCGAGCGGCCGAGGTTGAGGCAGGGCTTTTCGGCGAAATGCGGCGCGCCGAGGAGCTCGCCTTTGAGATCGTACGTCCAGCGGTGGATCGGGCAGACGATGTTCTGCGCGTTGCCCTTGCCCGTGAGCATGATCGCCTGCCGGTGGCGGCACACGTTGGACAGCAGCTCGATGCCGGCGGGGTTGCGCACGAGCGCCTGCGCGTTGTCGCGTGCGGGCAGCGCGTAGTAGTCGCCGGCTTCGGGGACCATCAGCTCGTGGCCGACATAGCCGGGCGCGCGGGGCAGGAGCAGCCGCCGTTCGGCGTCGAAGACGCGCGGATCGTTGTACCAGGACGCCGGCAACTGCGGCGACGCTTGCCGCAAACGCGCGGCGGAGGCGAGATCGGACATGGCCCTTCCAACCCTTTCACGAGAATCCAACCAACCCAACCCAACAACCCGGACGAATGGCGCCGCACGTCGGTGAGGCGCCCGTTTGGTACATTGCGGTCCGGACCGCTTTGCTAAGTCAGCCGCGCGAAAGGTTTCGCGTGAGGCCGCGTCGTCAAACATGCTAGTATATAGGGCTGTCCGTCTCGGGGTCAAGCCGGGCGTCGCCCGTTCCGTCAAATCGACTTCGCAACCCCCGCCTCGCATGACCACCCCGAACGCGCCCCTTCCGACCTTCGAAGCTGCCCTGGACGAGCTCGAATCGCTCGTGGCCACGATGGAAGCCGGGCAGCTCCCGCTGCAGGAATCGCTCGCCGCCTACAAGCGCGGCGCCGAGCTGCTCGCGTTCTGCCAGACGGCGCTGAAGGACGCGCAGCTCCAGGTCGACGTCCTGGAAAAGGGTGTGCTGAAGGCCTTCCGGCCCGACGCCGCCGGCGATGCATAGCGACGTGCCCTGGGAAGTCTGGTCGCGCGAGCGCCAGCAGCGGGTCGAGGAAAACCTTGCCCGTACGCTCGCCGACGAGCCTGGCCGGCTCGGCGAGGCGATGCGTTACTCGGTCCTGGGCGGCGGCAAGCGCGTGCGGCCGCTCCTCGCCTATGCGGCGGGGGAAGTCGCCGGCGCCGATCCGGCGCGGGTCGACGCGCCCGCGGCCTCGGTCGAGCTGATCCACGCGTATTCGCTCGTCCACGACGACCTTCCGGCGATGGACGACGACACGCTGCGCCGGGGCAAGCCGACGTGCCACGTCGCGTTCGGCGAGGCCGTAGCGCTGCTCGCCGGCGACGCGCTGCAGGCGCGTGCGTTCGGCGTGCTCGCCGGCAGCGGCCTGCCGGGTGCGGCCGAGGCCTGCGCGCTGCTGGCCGGCGCCGCCGGCGCCACCGGCATGGCAGGCGGCCAGGACATCGACCTCGGCGCCACGGGCCGGACGCTCGCGCTGTCCGAGCTCACGACGATGCACCGGATGAAGACCGGCGCCCTGATCGCCGCCGCCGTCCAGCTCGGCGCCCGCAGTGGCCGGCCGCTGGCGGCCTCGCAGACGACGGCCCTCGACCTCTACGCGTCGGCGGCCGGCCTCGCATTCCAGGTCGTCGACGATCTGCTGGACGTGGAAGGGTCGGCCGCGTCGCTCGGCAAGACGGCCGGCAAGGACGAGGCGTGCGGCAAGCCGACGTTCGTCTCGCTCCTCGGCCTCGACGAAGCGCGGTGCCATGCGGCCACCCTGCGCGCGCAGGCGCACGACGCGCTCGCGCCGTTCGGCAACCGCGCGCGACGCCTGCACGAGCTCGTCGACTGGATCGTCTCGCGCGATCGATGACGACCCCCACGCTCACTTCGTTCGCTGCCCCCGGAGGGGGAGCAAGCCTCCCTTGGGACGGCCCGGCGGGAGGCTGGACCACCCCCACGCTCACTTCGTTCGCTGCCCCCGGAGGGGGAGCAAGCCTCCCTTGGGACGGCCCGGCGGGAGGCTGGACCACCCCCACGCTCGCTCGCTATGTCTAGTTACCCGATCCTCGAGACGATCGAGGTCCCCGCCGACCTCCGCGCGCTGCCGCGCGCCGAGCTGCCGGCGCTCGCGCGGGAGCTCCGCGCGTTCCTGCTCGACTCGGTCTCGCGCACCGGCGGGCACCTGTCGTCGAACCTCGGCACCGTCGAGCTGACGATCGCGCTGCACTACGTCTTCGACACGCCGCACGACCGCATCGTGTGGGACGTCGGCCACCAGACGTACGCGCACAAGGTCCTCACCGGCCGCCGCGCGGAGATGGACAGGCTGCGCCAGGCCGGCGGGCCGGCGGGATTTCCCCGCCGCACCGAGAGCGAGTACGACACGTTCGGCACCGCGCATTCGTCGACGTCGATCTCCGCCGCGCTGGGCATGGCGGTCGGCGCGAAGATCGCCGGCGACGCGCGGCACGTCGTCGCGGTGATCGGCGATGGCGCGATGAGCGCGGGCATGGCGTTCGAGGCGCTCAACAACGCGCGCGGCACCGACGTGCTGGTCGTGCTGAACGACAACGAGATGTCGATCTCCGAGCCCGTGGGCGCGATCAACCAGTACTTCGCGAAGATGCTGTCGTCGCGCCTGTACAACACCGTGCGGCGCGGCGGCAAGGAAGTGCTGTCGCGGCTGCCGCCGGTGCACGAGCTCGCGCGGCGCGCCGAGGAGCACATGAAGGGCATGGTGCTGCCCGGTACGCTGTTCGAGGAATTCGGCTTCAACTACATCGGCCCGATCGACGGCCATGACGTCGACGCGCTGGTCGCCACGCTTTCCAACGTGCGCGATCTCAAGGGCTCGCAGTTCCTGCACGTCGTCACCAAGAAAGGCTACGGCTACGCGCGCGCCGAGACCGATCCGATCCTGTACCACAGCGTGTCGAAGTTCGATCCTGCGGTGGGCATGGTGCCGAAGGCGCCGGCGGCGCCCGCGTACACGCAGGTGTTCGGCGACTGGCTCTGCGACATGGCGGCCGCCGATCCGCATCTCGTCGGCATCACGCCGGCGATGCGCGAGGGCTCGGGTCTCGTGCGCTTCTCGCAGCGATATCCGGAGCGCTACTTCGACGTCGGCATCGCCGAGCAGCACGCGGTGACGTTCGCGGCGGGGCTCGCCTGCGAAGGCATGAAGCCCGTGGTCGCGATCTATTCGACGTTCCTCCAGCGCGCGTACGACCAGCTCATCCACGACGTCGTGCTGCAGAACCTGCCGGTCGTGTTCGCGATCGATCGCGCCGGCATCGTCGGCGCCGACGGACCGACGCACGTCGGCGCGTTCGATCTCTCGTTCCTCCGGTGCCTGCCCAACACGACGGTGATGGTGCCGGCGGACGAGAACGAATGCCGCCAGATGCTGACCACCGCGTTCCGGCTCGGCACGCCGGCGGCGGTGCGGTATCCGCGCGGCTCCGGCCCGGGCGTCGCCATCGATCCCGCGCTGACGACGCTGGCGGTGGGCAAGGGCGAGATCCGCCGCGAGGCGAAGCGCCGCACGCGCCGGATCGCGATCCTCGCGTTCGGGCCGATGCTCCATCCGGCGCTTGCCGCCGCCGACAAGCTCGACGCCACCGTCGCCAACATGCGGTTCGTGAAGCCGCTCGACACCGCGCTCGTCGCCGCGCTGGCCCGCGAGCACGACGCCCTCGTCACCGTCGAGGAGAACGTGATCGCCGGCGGCGCCGGCAGCGCCGTCGCCGAAGCGCTCGCGGCCGCCGGCATCGTCGTGCCCATATTGCATCTCGGCCTTCCGGACGCATTTCCCGAACATGGCGAGCCGCAGGCGCTGCTGTCGGCCGTCGGCCTCGACGCCGCCGGCATCGCCGCGGCGATCGAGGCGCGCTTCGCCGCGCGCACGCCCGACGCCTGGGCCAAACCCGCAGCGTGAAGAGGGACATCTGACGTATCGCGGGGCGGCCGGTGCCTTGCTATAGTGACTTCGCCATGAACAAACCCGAACAGCTCGCCCATCTGATGGCCATCCCCGACGTGCAGTCGGGCTCCGACGACCGGCGGCTCGCGATCGACCAGGTCGGCATCAAGGGGCTGCGCTATCCGCTGCCCTTCGCCGACCGCAGCGGCGTCGTCAACGCGACGATCGCCACGTGCAACGTGTACGTCGCGCTGCCGGAGGATCGCAAGGGCACGCACATGTCGCGGCTCGTCGCGCTGCTCGAGAAGCGCGCGGCGCCGGGCGCCGCGCCGCTCACTGTGGCCAACCTCCGCGAGCTGCTCGACGATCTCGTGGTGCGCCTCGACGCGCCCGGCGGCCGCATCGAGCTGGCGTTCCCGTATTTCGTGCGCAAGATCGCGCCGGTCTCCGGCGTGGCGAGCCTCCTCGACTACGACGTCCGGCTCACCGGCGAGCTCGACCGCGGCGCCTATCGCCAGACGATCGTCGTCAACGTTCCCGTCACGTCGCTCTGCCCTTGCTCGAAGGAGATCTCCGACTACGGCGCGCACAACCAGCGCTCGATCGTCACCATTGGCGTGCGGCCGCGGGAGCACGTGTTCATCGACGAGCTGCTTCGGATCGCCGAGGAGGAAGCCTCCGCGGAGCTCTACGGCATCCTGAAGCGCGCCGACGAGAAGTACGTCACCGAGCGGGCCTACGACAATCCGCGCTTCGTCGAGGACCTGGTGCGCGGCGTCGCGGCGCGCCTCGCCGCCGACGCCCGGCTCGACGGCTTCGTCGTCGAGGCCGAGAACTTCGAGTCGATCCACAACCACTCGGCGTACGCGCGGATCGCCCGCAATTTCTAGCCGGCCGTCATTCGTCGCCGCCGGGCGGCGCTGACGCCCGGCCGGCCGTCGCTCGTCCGGCCCGTCCCCCCGCGGACGGCCGCCGTCACTAGAATGCCGGCGATGGCCACCGGCAACCCACGCTGACGATGTTCTCGCGCCTGCGCCGCCGCTACGAGGCTTTCGCCGAGCGCGTGCTGGCGTCGCTCTCCGAGATCGAGCGCCAGGACGTCCGCGCGTTCGACCACTGGTTCTACAGCGAGCGCGGCTACCTGTGGATCGTGTGGATCTTCCTCGGCACCACGGTGGTCGCCGGTGCGGCGTCGCGCCTGCCGTGGAACATGTCGTTCGCCGAGGCGGCGGTCCTGTTCAACGTCGTCGTGTTCCTGCTGCTCTGGGCGGGCCTCAGCGCATGGTTCGGCTACCGCAAGTACCAGGGCAAGCTGCTGCGGTTCGTCCTGGTGACGCTGGCGCTGGTGCTGGCCGGCGCGTTCGCCGGCGGCACGCTCGCCGATCTCCTCCAGGGCCGGGCGGCGCTCGCGTGGCTCTTCGACCGGTCGAGCCTGCGCCACGTCGTCACGGCGTCGCTGGTGTTCGGCTTTCTCTACGCGACGCTGGTGGCGCTGATCGCCAACCTGCGCAACCGCGAGTACGTGGCGCAGTGCGCGCGTCTCGAGGGCGACGCGCGGCAGAGCGAGCTGTCGCGGCGCCTCGCCGAGTCGCAGCTCCGCCTGCTGCAGCTGCAGATCGAGCCGCATTTCCTGTTCAACACGCTCGGCAGCGCGCAGCAGCTCGCGGAGAAAAGCGCGCCCGACGCCGCGCGCCTCATCGCCGATCTCATCCGCTTCCTGCGCGCCGCCACGCCGGCGCTGCGCGAGAACGCGACGACGCTGAAGCAGGAGGCCGCGATGGTGGGCGCGTACCTCGCCATCATGCAGACGAGGCTGCCGCGCGCGCTGGCGTTTCGCATCGACGTTCCCGCCGAGCTCGCCGACTGCGCGATCCCCCCGGGCATGCTGATCACGCTGGTGGAGAACGCGATCAAGCACGGCATCGAGCCGTGCCCCGGCGGCGGCGCGATCGACGTGACCGCGCGCCTGCAGGACGGACCCGCGCATTTGCCGCCGGCGCTGGTCGTCACGGTCGCCGACACCGGCGCGGGGCTTGGCAGCCACGCGCCGGGGCAGGGCATCGGCCTCGCGAACATCCGCGAGCGCCTTGCGCTGCTCCACGGCGACCGCGCGGCGCTGGAGCTCGAGGAAAACACGCCGCGCGGCTTCGTCGCGCGGCTCGTGTTCCCGGCGGCGCACGCGCCGTCGAACCCTTCCCTGCCACTCGCCCGCGAGTTTCCATGACCGCCCCGACCGCGCTGATCGCCGAAGACGAGCCGCTGATGCGCGAGCGGCTGAAGGAAAAGCTCGCCGAGACGTGGCCCGAGCTCGACATCGTCGCCGAGGTGGGCGACGGCGCTGCCGCGATCGAGGCGTTCAACGAGCACCATCCGGCAATCGCGTTCCTCGACATCCGCATGCCGGGCCGCACGGGACTCGACGTCGCGGCGGCGATCGGCGACGAGTGCCACGTGGTGTTCATCACGGCCTACGACCAGTACGCGCTGAAGGCGTTCGACGCCGGCGCAGTCGATTACCTGCTGAAGCCCGTTGAGAGCGATCGCCTGGCCGCGGCGGTCGACCGCATCCGGCGCAAGCTCGACAAGCCGCCGGCCGACCTCTCGGCGCTGATCGCGGGGTTGCGCGCGTCGATCGGCATCGAGGTGCCGCGGATGAAGTGGATCAAGGCGGCGGTCGGCAAGACGGTCAAGCTGATCGCGGTGGGCGACGTCGCGTACTTCCAGTCGGACACCAAGTACACGCGCGTGGTGATGGAAGGCGGCGAGGCCCTGATCCGCACGCCGCTGAAGGAGCTGCTGCCGGAGCTCGACCCGGAGAAGTTCTGGCAGATCCACCGCGGCACGATCGTGAATCTCGACGCGGTGGCGAGCGTGCTCCGCGAGGACGCGGAGCGCCAGTTCGTGCTGCTGAAAGGGCGTCAGGAACGGCTGCCGATCTCGCGGCAGTTCGTGCACCTGTTCAAGCAGATGTAGTCCCTTGGCGGGCGGTCTACTGCCGGTTGCCTCCCGCAGGCTTCAGTGTTCAGGCGCCCCGCGGGAGGCAACCGGCATCAGCCCGCGCGTGACGCGACGCAAACTGCGCGAGCGACGCACCATCGCGTGGCGCAGCTGAACTCGATGTCCCGACTCGCGAAGGCGGTGTCGGTCCCCTTGCGCGGGCGCCTGAACACTGAAGCCCGCGCAAGGGGACCGACGCCGCCTCTCCGTCGAGAATGCTATTTCAGCAGCCGATCCTCGATGAACGCGATCATCGTGTAGAAGAGGAAGTCGACGTTCGCCTTGCGCGCGAACCCGTGGCCCTCGTTGTCCGCGAGGAGATACCACACCGGCACGCCGTTCCTGCGCGCCGCCGCCACGATCTGCTCCGCCTCGGTGTACGGAACCCGCGGGTCGTTCCGGCCCTGCACGACCAGCAGCGGCGCCTTGATCTTCCCGGCGTTGTTGACCGGCGAGACTCGCGTCAGGAACGCACGCATCGCCGGGACGCGCTCGTCGCCGTATTCCACGCGGCGCAGGTCGCGGCGATAGCTCTCGGTGTTCTCGAGGAAGGAGACGAAGTTGGCGATCCCCACGACGTCGACGGCGCCGGCGATGCGCTCGGGGAAGAGTGTCGCCACGCCGAGCACCATGTAGCCGCCGTAGCTGCCGCCCTCGACCAGCACGCGGTCGGCATCCAGCCCCGGCTGCGTGCGGATCCAGTCGAGGAGCGCGCCGATGTCCTTCACCGAGTCCTCTCGCTTCATGCCGTTGTCGAGCTTCGCGAACGTCTTGCCGTAGCCCGTGGATCCGCGCACGTTCGGCTCGATGACGGCGACGCCGAGCACGTCGATGAAATAGTTCCAGCGGCCCATGAAGCCCGGCCGCGACTGGCCTTCCGGACCGCCGTGGATCGAGACGATCACCGGCCGCTTGCCGCTGAACTTCTCCGGCGGGCGGATCATGAAACCGCCGATCCTGCGGCCGTCGAAGCTCGTCCACTCGATGCGCTCGGCGCTGCGGAACTGCGCGGCGTCGAGGCCCGCGACCTTGCTCTCGGTCCAGCGCGTGACCTGGTTGTCGCGCACGTCGACCGAATACGCGTCGCCGGGGCTCTGCGCGCTCGCGACTGTGACGGCGAGGTCGCGCGAGTTGTCGTGCCAGCGCAGCTGGCGGGCGCTGCCGACCGGCAGCGGCGGCCGCGGCAGCGCGCGGCGGGTGGCCGCGTCGTAGAGCCGCAGCACGCCGACGCCGCCTTCGTTGGTGATCACCGCGAGCGTCGCGCCGTCGGGCGACAGGGCGATGTCCTCGACGTCCCAGTTGCCCCCCTCTCCGAAGTAGGCGACGCGGCCCGTCGCGAGGTCGAGGTAGCCCAGCCGGTTGAACTCGCCGTCGCGGTCGGTGGCGAGAAAGATCCCCTTGCCGTCGCGCGCGAAGTTGAGGCCGGCGGAAGCGACCGGCTGCCTGGGCTTGCCGCCGCCGGCCGGCAGCACGCGGCGCCGCTTGCCCGTGGCCACGTCCATCACCCACACGTACGACTCGTTGACCGAGATGTACTCGATCATCGCGAGCTGCCGGTCGTCGAACGAAAACGAGAAGTCGCCCCAGCCCGTTCCCGGAAGCGTCGCGAGCTTGCGCGTGCGGGCGGCGTCGAGCGGATCGACGAGCGAAAGGTCCAGCGTCGGGTTCTCGCGCTTGCCGGTCTTGTCGACGTCGGTGGAATCGAGCAGGACGTAGTCGCGCGCATGCGTGATGCCGCCGACCTCGTGCTTGCGGTTCGCGTCGGTCAGCAGCACCGGCGCGGCGTCGCCGGGCGCCATCCGGTAGAGCTGCTGCTGCTCGTTGCCGCCGGTGTCGCGGGAAAACACCAGCGTGTCCGGCGCCTTCGGCCAGTAGACGCCGTTTCGCACGGGCTCGGCGAAGTCGGTGAGCTGCACGGGCTCGCCTTGCGGCGTGGCGACGCGATGCAGCTGCGCGACGTTGCCCGCGCGCCGCACGACGACGAGCTCGCGCCGGGTGGGGTGCCAGCTCACCGCGCTCGTGGGCCGGAACTCGGTGTACGGCGCGACCTTGGCGGCGAGCGCCGCAGGGATCGGCGGGATGCCGTCGGCGCGCAGGTTCGCGTTGGGCGGGACGACGTCGGCGTCGGCGGCAAGGGAGTGCAGCGGCGCCGCGCAGGCGAGCGCGCAGGCGAGCGAGGCACAGGTCAGGGAAGGGCGGAGGCGCATGGCGAAAACGCGAGGACGTCGCGGCTGGTAAAATCGCGCCATTGTAGCGGCGGAGGTGCCCGATCCGCGCTCCGCTTCGTCGCCTCCCGATGCGCCCCGTCGCCATCTTCCGCTTCTCCCCCACCGAAGGCCCGGCGCATTTCGCCGAGTGGCTGGATGCGCGCGGCCTGCCCTGGCAGCTCGTCCCGCTCGACGAGGGCGTCGCCGTGCCCGGCGACCCGCGCGCGTTCTCCGGCATCGGCATGATGGGCGGCCCGATGAGCGTGACCGATCCGCTGCCCTGGATCGCGCCGCTCTCCGTGCTGCTGCGCGACGCGGTGCGCGAAGGCGTGCCGGTGATCGGCCACTGCCTCGGCGGCCAGGCGCTCGCGCAGGCGCTCGGCGCCCGCGTCACGCGCACGCGGGTCCCCGAGATCGGCTGGATCGAAGTCGACGTGGTGGAAGGAGCTCCGCGCGAGCGCTGGTTCGGCGGCCGCGAGCGCTTCGCCGCGTTCCAGTGGCACTACGACGTCTTCGATTTGCCCGCCGGCGCGACGCGCGTCCTCGGTAACGCGTTCAATCCCAACCAGGCGTACGTCGTCGACGACCGGCACATCGGCTTCCAGTGCCACGTCGAGATGACGCGCGACCTGGTCGAGACGTGGTGCGCGTCGGGCGGCGACGAGCTGCCGCGCGTCTCCACGCCGTCGCAGCAATCGGCCGCCGACATCCTGGGCGACGTCGACGCCCGCGTGGCCACGCTGAACGGCGTCGCCGACGGCATCTACGCGCGCTGGGCCGCGCGGCTCCCGGCCTGACGATGCGGGCGATCCATTCGCTGCCGGACCTGCTGATCAACCAGATCGCGGCGGGCGAAGTGGTCGAGCGGCCGGCGGCGGCGCTGAAGGAGCTGCTGGAGAACAGCCTCGACGCCGGCGCCACGCAGATCGACGTCGACCTCGCGGGCGGCGGCATCAAGCGGTTGCGCGTCGCCGACGACGGCGCTGGCATCGAGCGCGAGGACCTCGCGCTCGCCATCGCGCGCCACGCGACGTCCAAGATCTCGCAGCCGACCGACCTCGAGGCGATCGCCACGCTGGGCTTTCGCGGCGAGGCGCTGGCGTCGATCGCCGCGGTGTCGCGGCTCGCGCTCGCGTCGCGCGCGCAGGGCAGGCCGCACGCCTGGCGCATCGAGGTCGAGGGCGGCACCGTCGGCGCCGTCGCCCCTGCCGCGCTCGCGGCCGGCACGACGATCACGGTCCAGGAGCTCTACTTCAACACGCCGGCGCGGCGCAAGTTCCTGCGCACCGAAGCCACCGAGTGGGCGCATTGCGACGAGGCGTTCCGCCGCATCGCGCTGTCGCATCCGGAGGCGGGCTTCACGCTGCAGCACAACGGCCGCGTCGCGCAGCGCCTCACCGCGGGCGGGCGCCGTGCGCGCATCGAGGCGCTGCTGGGCGACGCGTTCGTGCTGCACGCCGCGCTGGTCGACGAGGAGGCGGCCGGCGTGCGGCTGACGGGCTTCGCCGTGCGGCCGGCGTTCGCGGCACAGGGACCGAACGCCCAGTACGTGTTCGTGAACGGCCGCTTCGTGCGCGATCGGGTGCTGTCGCATGCGCTGCGCGAAGCGTATCGCGACGTCCTGCATCACGAGCGCCAGCCCGCCTATGCGCTCTGGCTGACGCTCGATCCGCGCCGCGTCGACGTCAACGTCCATCCGCAAAAGACCGAGGTGCGCTTTCGCGACTCGGGGGCGATCCATCAGTTCGTCCGCCACGCGGTCGAGCGCGCGCTCGCCACCACGGCGGCGGAGCAACCTGCGGTCTCGGCGGCGGAGCGCCTGGGCATCGCGGCCGCGCGCCTCCCGCCGTATGGCCACTCCGCGCCGCTCGACGCGGGCCCGCCGGCCGCCGCGGGCCTGCCCGTCTGGACGCCGTCGCAGCGCGGCTTCGACCTGCCCGCCGGCGAGCCGGCGGGTTTCTACGCCAGGCTCTTCGGCCCGCGCGACGCGGCCGCGCCGCCGTTGCCGGAGCACGCGAACGGCGACGACGACGCGCATCCGCTCGGCTTCGCGCTCGCGCAGCTGCACGGCATCTACATCCTCGCGCAGAACCGCCACGGCCTCGTGCTGGTGGACATGCACGCGGCGCACGAGCGCATCGTCTACGAAAAGCTCAAGAACGCGATGACGGGCCGTGTGCCGGTGCAGCCGCTGCTCGTGCCGGCCACGTTCGCCGCCGAGCCGCTCGAGATGGCGACGGCGGAGGAGAACAGCGCCACGCTCGACGCGCTCGGTTTCTCGATGGCGGCGCTCGGCCCCGCGACGCTCGCCGTCCGCGGCATTCCCGCGCCGCTGGCGGACGCCGATCCCGCCGCGCTCGCGCGGGCCGTTCTGCACGACATCCGCGAGTTCGGCGGATCGCAGGCGCTCGCCGCGCGCCGCGACGAGCTGCTGTCGTCGATGGCCTGCCACGGCGCGGTCCGCGCGCACCGCAGCCTCGCGGTGCCCGAAATGAACGCGCTGCTCCGCGAGATGGAAGCCACCGAGCGCGCCGGCCAGTGCAATCACGGCCGGCCCACGTGGTACCACCTGACGCTCGGCGATCTCGACCGGCTGTTCCTGCGCGGCCGCTGACGCCGCGGCCGGCCGATGCTCCCCGTCGTCCTGCTGATGGGCCCGACCGCCGCGGGCAAGAGCGCGCTCGCCCTCGAGCTCGCGCAGACGTTCGGCGGCGAGATCGTCAGCGCCGACTCGGCGCAGGTCTACCGCGGGATGGACATCGGCACGGCGAAGCCCGACGCCGCCACGCAGGGGCGCGTGCGCCATCACCTGGTCGACATCGTCGATCCGACCGACGCGTATTCCGCGGCGCGCTTCGTGGCCGACGCCACCGCGGCGATCGCGGCGCTGCGGGCGCGCGGCGCGCTGCCGATCGTCGCCGGCGGCACGATGCTCTACTTCAAGGCGCTGACCGAAGGGCTGTCCGCGCTGCCGCCGGCGGACCAGCGCGTGCGCGACGCCATCGACGCGCGGGCCGCGCGGGACGGCTGGCCCGCGCTGCACGGCGAGCTCGCGCGCGTCGATCCCGCGGCGGCGGCGCGCCTCGCGCCCACCGACGCGCAGCGGATCCAGCGCGCGCTCGAAGTGCACGCGCTCACCGGCGAGCCGCTGTCAGCGCTGCAGGGGCGCCGCGCCGCGCCCGGCGCCGGCCTCGGCCCGCTGCTGCGCCTCGCATGGCTGCCGCGGGATCGCGCGGCGCTGCACGACGCCATCGCGCGGCGATTCGACGCGATGCTCGCGGCCGGCCTCGTCGCCGAGGTCGCGGGCCTCCGCGCGCGCTATCCGCTGACGCCCGCGATGCCGTCGATGCGCTCCGTCGGCTACCGGCAGGCGTGGGAGCATCTCGACGGCGCCGCCGATGCGGCCACGATGCGCGCGCGCGGCATCGCCGCGACCCGCCAGCTCGCAAAGCGGCAGTTCACGTGGCTCCGCACACTGCCCGCGAAGGCGTTCGATCCGGCCGACGCCGGCGCCGCCGCCGCGCTCACGCGCGCGGTAGCCGCCGCGGTCGAAGCGGGGCTCGAAGCGCCGATGCGGTAAAATCGCCGCATGGTCGCCCGCACGCTCTACGACAAGCTCTGGGATGCGCACGTCGTCCGCCAGGAGGACGACGGCACCGCGCTGCTGTACATCGACCGCCATCTCGTGCACGAAGTGACGAGCCCGCAGGCGTTCGAAGGGCTGAAGCTCGCGGGCCGCAAGCCGTGGCGCGCGCAGTCGATCGTCGCCACCGCCGACCACAACACGCCGACCAAGGACTGGCACAAGGGCATCGCCGATCCGATCTCGCGCACGCAGGTGGAGACGCTCGACGCGAACATGAAGGGCGTCGGCGCCAAGGCCTACTTCCCGTTCCTCGACCGCCGCCAGGGCATCGTCCACGTGATCGGCCCCGAGAGCGGCGCGACGCTGCCGGGCATGACGGTCGTCTGCGGCGACTCGCACACGAGCACGCACGGCGCGTTCGCCGCGCTGGCGTTCGGCATCGGCACGTCGGAGGTCGAGCACGTGCTCGCCACGCAATGCCTGCTCCAGCGCAAGGCGCGCTCGATGCTGATCCGCGCCGACGGCCGCCTGGCGCCGGGCGTCACCGCCAAGGACCTCGTGCTCGCGATCATCGGCCGCATCGGCACCGCGGGCGGCGTCGGCTACGCGATCGAGTTCGGCGGCGACGCCGTGCGGGCGCTGTCGATGGAAGGCCGGATGACGATGTGCAACATGGCGATCGAGGCCGGCGCGCGCGCCGGCATGGTCGCCGCCGACGAGCGCACGATCGACTACGTCCGCGGCCGCATGTTCGCGCCGTCGGGCGAGATGTTCGAGCGCGCGGCCGCCTACTGGCGCACGCTCACGAGCGACGCCGGCGCGCGGTTCGACCTCACACACGTCATCGACGCGGCCTCGGTGCGGCCGCAGGTCACGTGGGGCACGTCGCCGGAGATGGTGGTCTCCATCGAGGATCGCGTGCCGGATCCCGACCGCGAGCGCGATCACACGCGGCGCGAGGGGATGGAGCGCGCGCTGGCCTACATGGGCCTCACGCCGAACACGCTGATCTCCGACATTCGCATCGACAAGGTGTTCATCGGCTCGTGCACCAACTCGCGGATCGAGGATCTGCGGCAGGCCGCGGCCGTCGTGCGCGGCCGCCGCGTGGCCGGCAGCGTCAGGCTGGCGCTGGTCGTCCCGGGCTCGGGTCCGGTCAAGGTGCAGGCCGAAGCCGAGGGACTCGACCGCGTGTTCCGCGACGCCGGCTTCGAATGGCGCGAGCCGGGCTGCTCGATGTGCCTCGCGATGAACGACGACCGCCTGGAGCCGGGCGAGCGTTGCGCGTCGACGTCGAACCGCAACTTCGAGGGCCGGCAGGGCGCCGGCGGCCGCACGCACCTCGTGAGCCCGGCGATGGCCGCGGCGGCGGCGGTCGCGGGCCATTTCGTCGACGTGCGCCGGCTCTACTAGCGGACAACGGTACACTTGGCAGTGCCGCAAGGCGCCGCTGTCGGGTCCGCTCACCGCGCGGCTTCGCGCGGCTTGGTCGTACAACGGGAGATTGTCATGCTGAAGCGAATCGCAGCCCTCGTGGCACTGGCCGGTCTGGTGCTGGGTGTGACGGCCTGCAACACCGTCGAAGGCGCCGGCAAGGACGTCAAGGCCACCGGCGGCGCGATCGAAAAGGCCGCGGACAACGCCAAGCCGAAGTAGCCGCCGCGATCGCCATGCAGCCGTTTCGCCTCCACACGGGCATCGTCGCGCCGCTCGACCGCGCCAACGTCGACACCGACGCGATCATTCCCAAGCAGTTCCTGAAGTCGATCAAGCGCTCGGGCTTCGGCCCGAACCTGTTCGACGAATGGCGTTACCTGGACCACGGCGAGCCCGGCATGGACAACGCGCGGCGCGCGTTGAACCCGGACTTCGTGCTGAACCAGCCGCGCTACCAGGGCGCCTCGATTCTGGTGGCACGGCGCAATTTCGGCTGCGGCAGCTCGCGCGAGCACGCGCCGTGGGCGCTCGGCGACTACGGCTTCCGCGCCGTGATCGCGCCGTCGTACGCGGACATCTTCTTCAACAACTGCTACAAGAACGGCCTGCTGCCCATCGTGCTGTCGGACGCCGAGATCGACCGGCTGTTCGCGGCCGTGGCGGCCTTTCCTGGCTTCATGCTGACGATCGACCTCGAGCACCAGCTCGTGACGATGCAGGACGGCTCGGGCGCGTTCCACTTCGACGTCGACCCGTTCCGCAAGCACTGCCTGCTGAACGGCTTCGACGACATCGGGCTCACCCTGCAGCACGCGGACGAGATCCGCACGTTCGAGACGAAACGGCTCGCCGACCAACCCTGGCTCGCGTGAGCAAATTGCAGTAGCGTGACGCGGCGCCGGGAACACGGCGCCGCGTTTTTTTGCAAAGTGCGTTTGCGAGGTACGAGATGAAGATTGCCATTCTGCCGGGCGACGGCATCGGCCCCGAGATCGTCGGGCAGGCGCAGGCCGTGCTCGCGGCGCTCGCGGCCGAAGGCCTGCCCCTGGCAACCGAGACGGCGCCCATCGGCGGCGCGGGTTACGACGCCGCGAAAGCGCCGCTGCCCGACGCGACGCTCGCGCTGGCGGAGCGCTCCGACGCCGTGCTGCTCGGCGCCGTCGGCGGACCGCAATACGACACGCTGCCGCGGGCGATGCGGCCGGAGCAGGGGCTGCTCGCGATCCGCAAGCGTCTGGGACTCTTCGCCAACCTGCGGCCGGCGCTGCTGTTTCCCGAGCTCGCCGCCGTGTCCACGCTGAAGCCCGAGGTGGTGGCGGGGCTCGACCTCCTCGTCGTGCGCGAGCTGACCGGCGACATCTACTTCGGCCAGCCGCGCGGCCGCCGCACCAACGCTGCCGGCGAGGCCGAAGGCTTCGACACGATGCACTACGCGGAAAGCGAGATCCGCCGCATCGCGAAAGTGGGCTTCGAGACCGCGCGCCGCCGGCAGAAGAAGCTCTGCTCGGTCGACAAGGCCAACGTCCTCGACACGAGCATCCTGTGGCGGGAGACCGTCACGGCGCTCGGCCGCGAGTACCCGGACGTCGCGCTTTCGCACATGTACGTCGACAACGCGGCCATGCAGCTGGTGCGCAACCCGCGGCAGTTCGACGTGATCGTCACCGGCAACATGTTCGGCGACATCCTCTCGGACGAGGCGTCGATGCTCGCGGGCTCGATCGGCATGCTGCCGTCGGCGTCGCTGGATGCGAACGGCAAGGGGCTGTACGAGCCGATCCACGGGTCCGCGCCGGACATCGCCGGCAAGGATCGCGCGAATCCGCTGGCGACGATCCTGTCGGTCGCGATGATGTTCCGCCACACGTTCGCCCGCGCCGACGTCGCGGCGCGGATCGAGGCGGCCGTGCGCGCGGTGCTGGCGCGCGGCCTTCGCACCGGCGACATCGCGCTGCCGGGCGAGCGCGTCGTCGGCACGCGCGAGATGGGCGCCGCGGTCGTCGCCGCGCTGAAGGAGTGAGCATGCGAGTCGGAATCGTGGGATGGCGGGGCATGGTGGGCTCGGTGCTCGTGCAGCGGATGCTGGCGGAGCACGACTTCGATCACATCGAGCCGGTGTTCTATTCGACGTCGCGTGCCGGCGGCGCGGCGCCGGCGATCGGCAAGGCGGCGGGGGCGTTGCGCGACGCGAACGACCCGGCGGCGTTCGACGGCCTCGACGCCGTGATCACCTGCCAGGGCGGCGACTGGACGAGCGCGATGTTCCCGCGGCTGCGCGCCGCCGGCTACGCCGGGTACTGGATCGACGCGGCGTCGACGCTGCGGATGGCGGACGACGCGGTGATCATCCTCGACCCGGTGAACCGCGACGTGATCGACCGCGCGCTCGTTGCGGGCACGAAGAACTACATCGGCGGCAACTGCACGGTGAGCCTCATGCTGATGGGGCTCGCGGGACTCTTCAAGGCCGGCGTCATCGACTGGATGACCTGCATGACCTACCAGGCCGCCTCGGGCGCGGGCGCGCAGAACATGCGCGAGCTGCTCCAGCAGATGGGCGAGGCGCATCTCGCCGCGAAGACGCTGCTCGACGATCCCGCGTCGTCGATCCTCGACATCGATCGCGAAGTGGCGGGCATCCTGCGCGACGAGCGCTTTCCCACCGAGCACTTCGGCGTGCCGCTCGCCGGATCGCTGATCCCGTGGATCGACAAGGACCTCGGCAACGGCATGAGCAAGGAGGAATGGAAGGGCGGCGCCGAAGCGAACAAGATCCTCGGCCGCGGAACGGCAGGGCACGGCGCCGCAATCCCGGTGGAGTCGCTGTGCGTGCGCATCGGCGCGATGCGCTGCCATTCGCAGGCGCTGACGATCAAGCTGACGCGCGACATACCCCTGGCGGAGATCGAGCGGATGGTGGCGGCCGGCAACGACTGGGTCCGCGTCGTCCCGAACCAGCGCGACGAGAGTGTCCGCCGCCTGACGCCCGCCGCGGTCACCGGCTCGCTGGAGATTCCCGTCGGACGCCTGCGCAAGCTCGAGATGGGACCGGAGTACCTGTGCGCGTTCACGTGCGGCGACCAGCTGTTGTGGGGGGCGGCCGAGCCGCTGCGCCGCATGCTCCGCATCCTGCTCGAACGCTGACCGCAAAGCCGACGAGTCGCCAATCCGCGGTCCGAAGCGACGATCCACGTGGGAGCGCGGATTTCCGCACGTTTCGCGGCGGCTGCGAGCGCGATTCCGGGGCGCCCGGCTGCCCGTTGCCAGCCGAAATGCAACAGTGGGCGCCCGTCGGGCGCGCCACCATAGCTGGTCCCCCACAGGCGTCCCGGCCACAACATCTGGCGACCGCGGAGCGCGAGGAGTAGTCTTCGCTGTTGCGCGAAAGATGTTGACCACAAAACCACAAGCTAATACCTAGGTTTAGCTTGCACCGCTAAATCCATGATGTTAAGTTAGCTTGAGCTTAAAAGCGTTTCCAAATGAGGTCGGCATGCGAGCAAAACCCCTCTTGACGTACGGCCTCGTCGCGAGTGCGCTGGCACTGCCGGCGAGCGCCTGGGCGTTGGGTCTCGGACGGCTGACCGTCGATTCGGCGCTCGGCCAGCCGCTGTCCGCGCGCATCGAGCTCACGTCCGCGACGCGCGACGAGCTGGAAACGCTGAATGCCAAGGTCGCCGATCCTTCGCTCTACCGCCAGAACAATCTCACGTACCAGGGCGTGCTCGCCCGCACGCGCGTCGTCGTCGAAACGTCCGGCGGGACGCCGTTCCTGCGGGTCACCTCGCCCATCGCCGTCAACGAGCCGTTCCTCGACCTGATGGTCGAGCTGAACTGGTCGTCGGGTCGCGTCGTCCGCGAATACACGTTCCTGCTCGATCCTCCGGGCGCCGCCGCGCCTGCCGTCGCCGAGCCGGTGACGCCGCCGCGTACCGGCACCGCCGCCCGTCCCGCGCCCGCGTCCTCGTCCTCTGCGGCCGCAGCAGCTGCCGCCGCGCCGTCGTCCGGCGCCATCCGCGCGCCGTCCGCGGCGTCGCCGGGCACGGGCAGCCAGTACACGGTGAAGCGCGGCGACACGCTCGCCGGCATCGCGAGCCAGTACAAGCCGGAGAACGCCACGCTCGAGCAGATGCTCGCCGCGCTCTTCAAGGGCAACCCGAACGCGTTCGACGACAACAACATGAACCGGCTGCGCCGCGGGGCGATCATGAACGTGCCCGCGCCGGCCGAGGTCGCGGGGAGCGATCCCGCGGAAGCCGCGCGCGTCGTGCGCATGCAGGCGTCCGACTGGCGCAACTATCGCAATCGCGTCGCCGGCACCGTGCCGGCCACCGATGGCGCGGGCACGCGCTCCACCGCCGGCCGCATCGGTGCGTCCGTGACGGAGACGACGCCGTCCGCCACACCCGGCGGCGACCGCGTCGTGGTCCAGACCACGCCACGCACCCGCGCGAACGAGGATCTCGCCGCCGCGCAGAAGGACGCCAAGGAGAATCGCGACAAGGTTGCACAGCTCGAAAAGATGGTCCGCGACCTGCAGGAGCGCCTGAACAAGCTCTCGCCGGGCGGCGCGGCGCCGTCGGACGCAGCCGGCGCGAAGGGTCCGCAGCTGGCCGTCGCGCCGCCGGTGGCGCTGCCCCCGCCGGCCGCGACCCCGCCGTCCACGTCCGCTCCTGCGCCGACCGCCACTGCGCCTGCGGCCCCGCCCGCGGCCGAGCCGCCGAAGGCCGCGGAACCGGCCAAGGCCACGCCCGCCGCGCCGGCCGCCACGCCCGCGCCGGCCGCGCCCAAGGTCGAGCCGGCCAAGGCCGCGCCCAAGGCAGCGCCGAGCTTCTTCGAGGACATCTTCGCCAACACGCCGCTGTGGGCGATCGGCGCGGGTGCGGTCGCCGTGCTGGCCGGGCTCGCGGCGCTGATCGCCGCCCGCAGGCGCAAGGCGACCAAGTTCGAGGACAGCATCATCTCGGGCACGGACATCAAGACGAACACGGTGTTCGGCTCCACCGGCGGCGGCGTCGTCAACACCGGCGAGAACTCGCTCGCCAGCGACTTCAGCCGCGAAGGCCTCGGCAACATCGACACCGACGAGGTCGATCCGATCGCCGAGGCCGAGGTCTACCTCGCCTACGGCCGCGACGCGCAGGCCGAGGAGATCCTGAAGGACGCGCTGAAGAAGGATCCGCAGCGGCAGGAGATCTACCTCAAGCTGCTCGAGATCCACGCGCAGCACAACAAGCCGTCCGCGTTCGAGACCGTGGCCACCGAGCTCTTCGCGGTTAGCCAGGGCCAGGGCGAGGTATGGCCCAAGGCGGTGGCGCTCGGCCGTCAGCTCGATCCGAACAATCCGATGTTCGCCGAGGGCGGTGCGCCGCCCATCCCCGGCATGGCCGCCGCCCGCGCCGCGGAATCCGCCGCCGGCGGCGCCGCGCTTCGCAAGAGCGAGCCGCCGCTCGACCGGATGATCGACGACGACATCACCATCGCGCCCGGCATGAAGCCGCACGCGCAGGACAGCGTTTTCGGCGGCGCGCCCAAGGCGCCGGAGATGAGCGTCAAGGACAAGATCGAAGCGTCGGCGGCGTCGTTCAAGTCGACGATGGCCGACGTGGCCGGCGCCGGCACCGTCGCCGTCGCGGGCGCGATGGCCGCCGGCAAATCGGAGATCGACACGCTGGCCGGCAATCTCGGCGACAAGGTTGACACCGCCACGCAGCCGGCGAAATACGATCTCGACTTCCACCTCGACGAAGCCGACAAGGTGGCGCCGCTGAAGCCCGTGGGCGACGCCGCGCCGGACACCGGCCCCACGCCGTCGCAGCTGATGCGGCCGGCCGCGGCGCTCGAGCTCGACAAGCTCGATCTCTCGTTCGACCCGGACAAGGCGACGTTCGAGGATCCCACGCCTTCCGTGCTGGACGGCCAGTGGCACGATGCCGCCACCAAGCTCGACCTCGCGAAGGCGTACCAGGAGATGGGCGACGTCGAAGGCGCGCGCGAGATCCTGCAGGAAGTCCTGCACGAGGGCGACGACCAGCAGAAGACGGAAGCGCAGACGCTGCTCGGCAAGCTCGGCTGACCGTGACGGCGCGATAGCCGGCGGCTGCCGTCGGCCCGATGCGCATCGCCCTCGGCCTCGAATACGACGGCAGCGCGTTCTGCGGCTGGCAATCGCAGCCCGGCCGCTGCGGCGTGCAGGACGCGCTCGAGGCGGCGCTCGGCGGCATCGCCGCCACCCCCATCGGCACCCACGCGGCCGGACGCACCGACGCCGGCGTCCACGCCACGTCGCAGGTCGTCCACTTCGATACCGACGCGTCACGGCCGCTGACCGCCTGGGTGCGCGGCGCCAACGCGCTGCTGCCGTCTGCCGCGGCCGCGCTGTGGGCGCAGGCCGTCGCCGGCGATTTCCACGCCCGCTTCGCCGCCAGCGCCCGCCACTACACCTACCTGCTCGTCACCCGCGGCGAACGGCCCGCGCTCGGCGCCCGCCACGTGGGCTGGTACCATCATCCGCTCGACGTCGATGCGATGCGCGCGGGCGCCGCGCACCTCGTGGGCACGCACGATTTTTCCGCGTTCCGCGCGGCGGAGTGCCAGGCGAAGTCGCCGGTGAAATCGCTCAGCCGGCTCGCGATCGACGGCGATGCCGGCCTCGTGCGCTTCGACTTCACCGCCAACGCGTTCCTTCATCACATGGTCCGAAACATCGTCGGCTCGCTGGTCTACGTCGGCGCCGGCCGCCAGCCGCCGGCGTGGATCGGCGAGCTCGTGGCGGCGCGCGATCGCACGCGCGCGGCGCCGACCTTCGGCGCCAGCGGGCTCTATTTGTGCGGCGCCGATTACGACCCGCGGTTCGGATTGCCGGCCACGCGCCGAGGCGTCGCGCTGCCGCTCGC
>Ga0070673_100000071_pt1 | contig 43094 bp, 35 predicted proteins | sample KBSM23metaG_FD_65342 | JGI IMG/M metagenome (GOLD analysis project Ga0070673, IMG submission 65342) | Miscanthus rhizosphere microbial communities from Kellogg Biological Station, Michigan, USA - KBS M2-3 metaG | ecosystem: Host-associated > Plants > Roots > Rhizosphere > Soil ... | reverse complement strand
TGCTCCCCCACTTCTTCCCCCACTTGGCCATGGCGGAGCGTGGCGCTCCGTGACCCCGTGTGGCAGTTGGCCCCGCCACGGCGCAGGTTCTCGTCGGTGATTCAGCGGCGATTCAGATTCAGGTTCTGGCGCATGTGTCAGCCTCCTTCGCTTCCCAGGGCCCGACCACCAACGGCGTCGGCGCGCGCATCGCCAAGGCAACATCCGTGCCCGCCCCGGCCTAGCGCGCGTATCGAGGAACCGCGCGCGCCGGCGGCGATTCAGGTCTGTTCCTGCGCGGTTGCAGAACGATCTGTTGAACGGTTCGTTGAACAGCGTGAGAGCCGAGATGACTCGACGCCGGGCGCATCAACCCCGCTGCGCAGATCGATCAGCCGCGGCGAAAGGCGCCGGTAAGCTTCAGAACCGCCACTGCGCTTGCAGGTCCGCCGACGTGGGCGACGCCGAGAACCCGATCACCGGTTCGGTCGTGCCGGCGTCGTGGCGCGGCCACAGCAGGTACAGGCCCACGCCGACCGCGACGGCGCTGCCGACAACCAGGCCCGTCGCGACCGCGTTGCGCGTGCCGATGCTGTCGTTGCGCGCGGCCGCCTCGCGCTGGCTCTCGATCGCTGGCGCGTCGTTGTGCAGCGCGCGCGCCGACAGCTCGACGGCGCCGGCCGCCACCGCGGCGGCGACGCCCGTGCCGATCGCCGTCCAGCCCAGCGTCCGCTTGAGGCGCGCGTTCTGAAGCTGTCGGTCCTGCGCGCGCGCCGCGGCCTCGACCTCCGCGCGCTCGACGTCCGAACGCTGCACCCACTCGACGACCGCCTGGTTGTCGAACGCGATCGTGAACAGGTCGTTGAACGCGTCCTGGGCGGCGCCGCGGCTGGCGGCGTGCGACGCGGTTCGCGGCAGCGTCGCCAGCACCACCGGCCCGGGCGTGCGCGGGACCGACTGCTCGGTGTTGTCGTCCAGCCGCCGCAGATAGAGCGCGCCTTCGCCGGGCGGCCGCACCAGGCGCACGGGCGTCGCGCCGTTGCTGTGAAAGTCGGCGATGCGCACGCCGCGCGTGTCCTCGATCAGGTAGTGCCCGGCGCTGGCGGACCCGTCCAGGCGAAGGTCGTTCTCGCGCGTGGCGCGCAGGTCCAGCAGCAGATCGCCGTCGCGCGGCGGCCGCGCGTAGACCCGCGGCCGGTAGCGCTCGCCCTTGACCGCGGCGTTCGCGCGCGCCACGAAGGCGGCGATCTCGGGGTACGTCACGCGCCCGTCGCCGTCGGCGTCGGCCGCGCCGTACAGGCCGGACCGCATCTCGTGGCTGAACACACCCGCCTCGAAGCCGGCCCACTCGTGGCTCTCGCCCGACGCGGAGCTGGAGAGCAGAAACCCGACGCGCCCGGCGCGCGACGACGCTTCCAGCGCGACGAAGCCGGGCGCCGGCCGCCGCTCGCCACCCGGGCCGCGCGGCAGCGCCAGCAGATACGCGTGGCACGCGTCGACGATCACGTGCGTCTGCTCGGCGCCCGCGCGGTCGATGACCTCGGACAGCAGCGCGCTGCCGTCCAGGCGCCCGTCTTCCAGCGTTAGCGACCAGCCGGCATCGGTGACGTCGCCGTGACCGGCGTAGATCACGTACAGCGTCGAGCGCACACCGGCGGCGCGCGCCTGCGCGATGTCGCGGGTCAGCGCGTCCACGACCTGGCGCAGCTCGGCCCGGCGCGGCGGCAGCGCTTCGGCCGCCGCCTGCGCGTGCAGCCGCCGGGTGTTCTCGTCGAGGCGCGACAGCAGGTACGTGCGCGCCCCCAGCGCGCGATACAGCTCGAGGTATCGGGCCGCGTCGTCGTCGGCGTAACGCAGCGGAACGACGCCCGGCGACGGGCTGGCGTTGACGCCGACGATCAGCGCGAACAGCGCCTGCGCCGGCGCGCCCACCGCCGCCGCAGTGTCGGACGTCGCGGGCGCCGCGGGCGCCGCCGCGGCCGGCGCGGACACGGCCGCCGCCGCGAGCAGGGTCCACGCGGTGAGCGCGTTTCTCACGGGCGCACGTCCAGCACGCGTTCGGTGACCACCACGTCCGATCCCAGCCGGGACGCGAGCGCGCCGCTGTCGGCGCCGGCGCTCTGGACCGCCGCCTCGATGTCGCCGACGGCCAGCGGCCGATCCGCGAACGCCGCGCGGATCGTCAGCCGCCGCCCGGCCACGTCGTGGTGAATCGCCTCGGGCAGCTCGTGCGGTCCCGGCCCGGGCGCCGCGGCGATCGCGCGCGGCGCGGGCGTACCCACCGGCCATGCCGGGTGGAACCAGTACACGCGCCGCTCGTCGTCGACGCCGAAGATCGCGACGTAGCGTCGTCCCGCGGGGTTGCTGTACGCGAACGCGAGCTCGTCGTTGCCGCGCACCGAATGATCGACGAGCTGGGGCGCGACCCGCTGGGGCGCGCGCGCCGCCGTCCCCCCGCCGTCGAATCTGTAGACGAAGAGCCGCGGCGCCCGCTCGGCCGTCACGGCCGCTCCGCGCGCCACCGGCGCCTCCGCGACGGCGTGGTCGCCGCGCGAGCGCTCGCCCGGCGCCCACACGACCAGCGCCGCCGCGACCGCGCCGGCGAGCGGCAAGCTGAACGCCAGCCATCGCGCGGGCCCCGGCGCCCGCCGCGGCGCGAAGCCGAGCGCGCGCGCGATGCGCTCCTGGGCGGGCGGCGCCGCCGGATCCAGCCGCGACAGCAGGTGGTGCCGGCGGTAGCAGTCCCGGCACTCCGCGCAGGTGGGCAGGTGCTCGCGCATCCCCGCCTCGGCGGCCGGCGAGACTCGTCCGGCGAAATGCGCGCTGATGGCGGCGCGCGCCGTCTGATGCGAGCTGACGTTCACGGCAGTCGTCATGGTGTGCTTCCTTTACGTGCGGGCTCGTCGAGCAGAAATCGTCGCAGCGCGTGGCGGATGCGGAGCTCGCGGTACGCGAGCGTGGTCCGGTTGATGCCGAGGCGAGACGCGGCATCGCGCTGGGGCAGCTGCTGCAAGAACCGCAGCTCGAACACGCCCACCCAGTTCGGCTCGAGGTGCTCGCGGCGAAACCTTTCGACCAGCAGGCGCGCATCCGCGGCGTCCTGCCAGCTGCCCGCCGCGTCGGCAGCCGCCGTCTCCGCCGACTCGCCCAGCGCGACCTCGCGGCCAGCACGACGCCGGTAGTCGATGGCGAGGTTGCGCCCCACCGTCGCGATCCACGCGCCGAACGCGCCGCCCCGGAACGAGCGCCGCAGCTCGGGCGCGGCGACCAGCCGCGAGAACACCTCGTGGATGATCGTCTCGGCCTCGTCGCGGGTCAGGACCGTGCGCGCCGCGCGCTCGACGGTTGCGAAGTGCTGCCGGTAGCAGTCCTCCAGCGTGCGCCGGTCACCGCGGTGGAATCGATCCAGCCACGCGCTATCCTCCCCCGTACCCTCCGGCAGCGCCGAGGGCCTGGAAATTTCGGAGGAAGGCGACGGGGTCGACATGGGAACGGCGACGGCCATCCAGGGGAGAAACGATCAAGTGCCCGGTTTTGGCCAGATCGGCGCAGCGGAATGTTATCCGGCACGGCTGAGTCAGCGTAACCGCGCAGTTTTCAAGCGCATTTGGCCTTGCCGGTGGCGCCTTTCGACCACAAGTTCGCGGGCTATCCGCCGATGATCCTTTCTCCCGCACCCCTCCCTGATTCGATGAAATCGCCGCATCGGCTTCGCATCGCCGCCCTGCTCGATCACCTGAACGCGTTCAGCGGCGGGTACGAAGCCCAGCTCCGCGACGGCATCCACGCGAAGTGCCGCGAGGCCGGCCATCATCTGCTGCTGATGTACGGCGGGCCGGTGGAAGCCCCCCAGCTGCCGGACGCCGCCGACAACACGATCTACGACCTGCTTCGCCCCGACTCGGTCGACGGCATCATCGTCGTGTCGTCGCTGCTGTCGACCTACTGTGGCGCGGCCGGCGTGACCAGGCTGGTCGACCGTTTCGCCGGCGCCAAGATGTGCAGCATCGGCATCGAGCTGCCCGGCGTCCCCAGCCTGGTGCTGGACAACCGGCCCGGCATGGAGGCGGTGGTCGAGCACCTCATCAGCGATCACGGCTGCCGCAAGATCGCCTTTCTCGCCGGCACGCCGAAGAACCCGGAGGCGGAGGTTCGCTTCGCGGCCTACCGGGCGGTGCTGGACCGTCACGGCATCGCCTTCGACCCGGCGCTGACCGCCCCCGGCTACTTTCGCACCAACTCGGCCAAGGTGGCGATGGAAGAGATGCTCGCGCGCGGCGTGGACATCGACGCCGTCGTGGCGGCGAACGACGAGATGGCGACCGGCGCGATCGACGTCCTGCGCAAGCACGGCCGGCGCGTGCCCCAGGACATTCACGTGACCGGCTTCGACGATCTGATGCTGGCGCGCCTGGGAAATCCGCCGCTCACGACCGTCGCGCAACCCTTCGAGCAGGTCGCGAACTGGGCGGTGCGCGCGATCGAGGAGCAGAAGGCGGGCCGGGCGGTGCCGGCGTGCACGCAGGTCGCGGCGCGCTTCGTCCGCCGCCAGTCGTGCGGGTGCGGCTATGAAGCGTACCGGCGGGATTCGCAGATCGCGCCCCCGTCGCACGCGACGGACGCCGACACGGGATCCATGGCGCATCGCCTGGAGACGCTGTGGCCGGTGGTGGCGGGACTGCTCGCCACCGGCTTCTCGAACGGCGCCGAGGCGGCGACGCAGCTGCTCGACGGGCTGCGCGCGGAGATCGGTGGCCGCACCGAGGCGTTCCACGACGTCATCGCCGCGCTGCTGGAAAACGCCGGCACCGACAACGAGCGGCAGCGGATGCTTCACAGCGCGATCTGCTACCTGCGCGAGGAGCTGCGCGGGTTCTCGAACATGCAGGTCGAGCGCGTCCTGTTCGACGGGCTGAACCTGGTCGCGCTGTCGAACACGACCAGCCAGATGCAGCACCGCTTGCTGCTGGACGAGAACTACCTGCGCCTCCTGGGCGTCGGCGAGCAGGCGTCGATCGCGTTCGACCTGGCGTCGCTGCGCGACGCGCTGGTCAAGGGTCTGCCCAGCGCGGGCGTCCGCACCGCGTGCCTGGCCGTGAGGAGCGGGAACAAGCACGTGTTGCGGCCCGCGATGTGCCTGCGCGACGGCGTGCTGCTGGAGGGCGAAGCCGCGGACTACGTCGCCAGCCAGCTGCTGCCGCCGGGCACCCTCACCGACGACAGACAGGAGAGCTTCCTGGTCCTTCCGCTGGCCTTCGGCGACGACCTGCTGGGCGTCATCGCGTTCAGTTACTCCGACGGGATCAACGCGTACGCGGCATTCCGCAACGAGATCGCGGCGGCGCTGAAGAGCATCCGGCTGCGCGAGGAGCTGGTGCAGACCAGCCTGCTGCACGAACGCAGCGTGCAGGAGCGGCAGGCCGCCACCAAGCGGATGGAAGCGTTGAGCGTACTGGCCGGCGGCGTCGCGCACGATCTCAACAACGCGCTGGGACCGCTGGTCGCGCTGCCGGATCTCATCATCGCCCAGCTGGAGGACGTTCAGCGCAGCGAGGAATCCGTCCGCGACCTGCGCGCCGACGTCGAGACCATCAAGGTCGCCTCGCTGCGCGCCGCCCAGACGATCAAGGACCTCCTCGCGCTCGGGCGCCAGGGCCGGATCGTCAAGGAGAACACCGACATCAACCGCGTGATCAAGTCGTGCTGGGCGAACAGCTCGCTTCGCTTCGTCGAGGACGGCAGCAAGTCGCGCGTCAACATGATCGCGGACCTCAGCCCGCAGCCGCTGGTGGTCCGCGGATCCGAGTCCCAGCTCGCGCGCGCCGTCGACAACCTGATTCGCAACGCGGTCGAGGCCATCGGCGGCAACGGCGAGGTCGTCGTGAAGAGCGCCGAGGTCGACGTGCTCGAACCGCGCGCGGGCTACGAAACCGTTCCGGTCGGCCGCTACGCGACGCTGTCCGTCTCGGACGACGGCTGCGGCATCGAACCGCACGACCTGGGTCAGGTCTTCGAACCGTTCTTCACCCGGAAGCGCGCCAAGGAGACCTCGGGCTCCGGCCTGGGGCTGGCCATCGTCCATGGTGTCGTGAAGGAACACGACGGATTCATCGACGTCGCCAGCACGCCCGAAGTGGGGACGACCATCACGCTCTACTTCCCCCTGGTCGGCGGCCTGGAGCCAAGGGCCCGGTTGCCCGCCACGCCACACGGCAGCGCCCGCATCTTGATCGTCGATGACGAGCCGATCCAGCTGCGCACCGGACGGCGCGTGCTGGTCCGGCTGGGATACGAGGTCGAGGTCCTGGACAGCGGCCTGCGCGCCTACGAGCTGTTCAGCCGCGCGGCCAGCGCCGGTCAGAGTCCGTTCGACCTGATCATCATGGACATGCTGCTGGGCGAGGTCCACGACGGCCTGCAGATCATCGACCAGATCCACCGGCTGTTCCCCGCGCAGAAGGTCATCGTCGCCAGCGGTCACGCACCGACGGAGCGGGCGGCGCTGGCGGTCCGCAAGGGCCTCACCTGGCTGGCCAAGCCGTACGGCATGGAAACGCTCGCCGAGACCGTGCAGCGAGCTCTCGGCGCCGGCGCGTAACGCGGGTTACCTCGTCGACGCACCACGTAGCGGGGGACGCCGGCGCGCACAAGAAAACTGCTCCGGCGGGGATTCGCGTGGGCACTTGGGGGAATAGATATCGTCGATGCCGGCGAGCCTTTCGGCTGGGCTGGTGGCATCTCCAGCAGAACCCCGCAAGACCGCGCTCATTGTCCTCAGAATCAAGTTACCATCCGGCCAGTTCGCCGGTTAACGGTCGGAGAGTCATGAAAAAGAGCTCGCAGCTTCGCTTTGGAATACTGGCCCTGCTCGTGGCCGCTTCGTGCGGAGGCCGCGCGCTGAACTCCGACAGTGGAGCGCCGGACGCGAAGGACGGATCGGCGGGCAAAGGCGGCGGCGGCGGCGGCCCGGGGACTGGCGGCGGCGGCGGTGCCGTCGGAGGTCGCGGCGGCGCCGTCGGCAGCGGCGGCGCGATCGGCACCGGCGGTGCCGCGGGGCGCGGCGGAGTGGGCGGCAGCGGCGGCGGGGCGGGCCGGGGCGGCAGCAGCGGTGGCGCCGTCGGCAGCGGCGGCGCGATCGGCAGCGGCGGCGTGGTCGGCAGCGGCGGCGTGATCGGCAGCGGCAGCGGCGGCACCGGCGGTACCGTCGGCGGTCGGGGCGGCACGGGCGCCATCGGCGGCACGGGCGGCATCGCCGGCACGAGCGGCATCGCCGGCCGCGGTGGCGTCGGCGGTACGGGTGGCATCGGCGCCTTCGGCGGCGAGTTCGGCCGCGGCGGCATCGGCGGCATCGGCGGCAGCGGCGGCAGCGGCGGATCGTCGGGCAGCTTCGGCGGTGGCGGTCGCGGTGGCATCGGCGGCAGCTTCGGCGGTGGGGGCAGCGGCGGCACGGCCGGCAGCGGCGGCTCGGCCGGCAGCGGCGGCACCGGCGGGACGGCCGGGACCGGCGGCAGCGTCTGCCTCACCTGCTGGTCCACGACCTTGCAGATCCCGGCCCGGGACATCGCGTACAGCGCGTCGCGGAACGAGCTCTACGCCAGCGTCTCCGGCGAGTCGGACGTGTACCCGAACACGATCGTCGTCATCAACCCGACGACGGCGGCCGTCACGTCGACGATCTTCGTCGGTTCGAACCCGAACAAGCTGTCGCTTTCCGACGACGGCTCGACGTTGTGGGTCGCGATCGACGGCGCTCACGCGTTCCGCAAGGTGACTCTGGGCGCCACGCCGGTGGTCGGCCCGCTGATCCACCTCCCGCGGGCGTTCTCCCAGAGCTTCTTCGACGTGGGCGCGATCGCGACGCTACCGGGCGCGCCGCTGTCGACCGTGGTGTCGATGACCAACGGATACGGTTATCTGGGCGAGGTCCGCGTGTTCGATGACGGCGCGCAACGCACGACGAGCGCGACGCCCACCACCATGGTGTCCGCGTTGACCGCGGGGCCCAGCGGGTACGTGTTCGGCACCGGAGCCAACTACTTCCCCGGCGCGTTCTTCGTGTTTCGCATCGGGGCCAGCGGGATCATCGACACGACGACGACCTTCAACTCGGTGGTTCGCGACTACACCAACAACCTCGTCTACACCGGCAACCGGGTGTTCTCCGACAGCGGCGACGTCGTCGACGTGACGAATCCGATGGCGCCGTTCCGGGTGAACGGCCTGCCGTATCGGGGCCCGGTCGCGCTTCGCGACGCGCAGTCGGTGCTGATGCTGACGACGACGAACTCGACCACGTTCCCGTTCACAACCCGGAACGACATCCGGATCTACTCGCCCTCGACGCTGAGCCAGACCGGCCTGGCGCCGGTTCCGAGCAGCGTCGGGATCACCAATTCGTACCTCACCAAGCTCGTCTACGCGGGCGCCGACGCGGCGGCGTTCACCATGTACGACTACTCGGGATACACGCCGACGACGCGGCTCGCGATCGTCCACGATCCCGCGCTGGGCACGTCGATCGGCGGCGGTGGCGCGGGTGGAACGGGCGGAACGGGCGGCACGGGCGGAACGGGCGGCACGGGCGGCAATCCCTGCCCGGGATGCGTCGTCTCCACCGCTGCGGCCTACGGCGTTCGCATCGCGCCTGACGCCGGCCGCGGCCTGATCTACGTCGCCGCTCACCGCCAGGCGGTGTCACACCCGAGCTCGATCGTCACCGTCGACCAGTCGACGGCCGCGGTGACGTCGATCGTCCCGGTCGGCAACGACCCGCAGCCCTTGGCGCTGTCCGACGACGGTTCGGTGCTGTGGGTCGGCCTGGCCGGTGACCACCGCGTGCGTCGGATGACGCCGGGGCCGACGCCTGCCCCTGGCGTGGCGTATCCACTGCCGATGCTGCTGACCACCGGCGAACAGTCGGCGCCGTACTCGATCGTCGTTCTCCCCGGCACGACCACGTCGCTCGCGGTCGGCGTCTACGGAGCCAACTACGGCGGCCGTGGCGTGTTCATCCTCGATGACGGCCTGCCGCGCGCGAACTTCATCCAGCCGCCCGAGATCGCCGCGTTCTATCTCAACAACGGACCGCCGGGATACCTGCTGGGCGTGGGCGACACGTACTACAACCTCGTCGTCATCAAGATAGGCACCGTGGGCGCGACGTACGAATCCTACGGCGGGCTGATCGGCAATTACATGTCCGGGCTCGTCTACAGCGCCGGCTACGCGTACGCCAGCTCGGGCGAGGTCGTCGACATGACCAACCCCGACGCGCCGGTCCCGGCCGGCCGGTTCAATTTCACGAGCTGCATCGTCGCGATCCGCAGCCCGACGCGCGTGATGATGCTGTGCCCGAACCCGCAGCCGCAGGGGCCGATCCTGCGCATGCTCGACCCGACCACGTTCACCTCGGTCGGATCGATCACGCTGCCGGCTTCGCTGATGTCGGCGTCATGGGCGGACTTCGCTTACCTGGGCGGCGACGCGGTCGCCATGCTGCCCTACGACCAGCCGCTGCAGATCCTGCACGCGCCGCTCATCGGCTCGCCTCCCTGATCGGCCGGCGGATCTTCACCAGCGCCTGCGGCGTCGGCGGACGTGGATCGGGCGCGTCCAGCGGTTCTTCGATCAGATCGAACGTTCCGTTGTCGAACGGATCACCGGGCGCCGCCGTCCTGGGGACGAGGCGTTCGCGGCGGCCGGCGCGCGCCAGCGTTCGCGCGCGATAGTGACAGTAGGGGTTGTTGCCTGGACGCCCGAACACCGCGTGGGCGGTGAAAGAGCAGCCGCCCATGCAAGTGGCGGCGAACGTGCACGTGCGGCAGAAGCCCCATAGATCGTCGACGGTCCGGCGGCGCGCGAATTCCAGCTCGGGGGCGTGGCTCCAGATGTCGGCCAGCGCCGACTCGCGCAGGTTGCCGCCGACGTAGTGCGCGGTCTGCAGCGACGGGCAGCCCTTCACCGCGCCGTCGGACTCGATGCCCATGACGAAGCGACCCGCCTGGCAGCCGCGCCAGTGGTCGCGGCCGTCGGGCTCCAGCGAGCGGAGCGTGGCTTCCTCGGGGCCGAAGTAGCCGAGGTTGTTTCCGGGCATCAGCACGATGCCGGCGGCGCGTCCCTTCACCTTCAGCGCGACCACGCGTGGGACGACGTCCAGCAGGTCCCACGGTTGCAAGAGCAGGTCGGGGCGATCGGCCGCGCGCCCCAGCGGCGCGGTGATCTGCACCTGCCACGCGGAGATCCCCAGCGACGCGAGGTGATCGAAGAGCCCTTCCAGATCGGCCGCGTTCAGCCGGTTGACGTTGATGTTCGACGCCGTCACCACGCCCGCCGCGCGCAGGTGGCGCAGCGCCGCGGTGGCGGAGGCGAAGCTGCCCTTGCACGCGCGCATCAGATCGTGCGTGCGCTCGAGCCCGTCGATGCTGACCGACGCCGTGTGCAGGCCCGCCGCCGCCATCCGCGCCGCCAGCTCGGGCGTCACGCCGCGACCACCGGTGGTGAGCGAGGGGCGGACGCCCGCGCGGGCGAGCGCGGCGACGATGTCGAGGAATCCCGGATGCAGGTACGCCTCGCCGCCGATCAGCACCACCTCGCGGGCGCCGGCCGCCGCGAGCTGCGTCACCACCTTCAGGGCTTCATCGGTGGAGAGCTCGCCCGCGCGCGCGTCGCCGGCGCGCGAGCCGCAGTGGGTGCACGGCTGATCGCAGGCGAGCGTCAGCTCCCAGACCACGTAGGCGGGGTGCAGGGGTGTGTCTTGCGTCACCTCGAGCCGGCGCAGCGCCATCGTTTTTAAATTGCTCCCGCGCGCGCCCGCCGTCTACGATCGCGTGCATGGACAAGCTTATTTCCTGCTCCCGATGCGCGGGCTTCATGATCACGACCGCCGCCGTTTGCCCGCACTGCGACGCGCGGCCATCCCGCCGCCGTCGCATCGCGGTTCTGCTCGGCCTGGCCGGCTCCGCTTCGCTCGGCCTGACCTTGATGGCCTGCTACGGCTGCCCGGAGGGCGGCGGGTGCCGCGCGGATTTCGACGCGGGCCGCGACACGACCGGCGATGCGACCGGTCCCGACGGCGGCACGATCTGACGCCGTCACGCCGGCCGGGTCCGCGCAAACTTTGCCGGGAGATCCCCGGCGTCGAACAAACCTTCGCCGCGTAGGTCACTTCCTGGTTCGCGCAGGCGGGTCACGGCGCGGTCCATCGCTTGCACATTCGCCCGATGGGGTGTTGCCGATGTCGTCGAAGCTCTCGCGTTCCCGCCGAACCGCGCTGGCGATCGCGGCGGTCGTCTTCGCGGGCGTGGTCGTGCCGACCTACGCGATCTACCGCCACGACGTCGGCCGCGCGCACGCCCGCGTCTCGAGCCGTGGTCAGATCGCGCAGACGCGTTGCGGGCCGATCGAGTACGCGGTCGAAGGCGAGGGGCCGCCCGTCCTGGTGGTGCACGGCGCCGGCGGCGGGTTCGATCAGGGGCTGGACCTCGCGGAGTCGCTCGCCCCCGGTGGTTTCCGGTTCATCGCGGTGTCGCGTTTCGGTTACCTGCGGACGCCGCTTCCCGCCGACGCGTCGGCGGCCGCGCAGGCCGACGCGCATGCGTGCTTGCTCGATGCGCTGCACATCCGGCGCGCCGCCATCCTGGGCATCTCGGCGGGCGGACCGTCGACGCTGCAGTTCGCGCTGCGCCACCCCGATCGCACCGCCGCGATGGTTCTGCTGGTGCCCGGGGTCTACGCGCCGCGGCCGACCGGGGCGCCGCCGGGCCGCATGTCACCCGCGGTCGCCTTCATGTTCGACACCACGCTGCGGTCGGATTTCATCTTCTGGGCCGGCAGCAAGCTGGCGCAAAGGATGTTCATCCGGTCGATCCTGGGCACGCCGCCGGACGTCGCGGCGCGCGCGCCCGCCGACGAACAGGCGCGCCTCGCGGTGGTCATCGACCACATCCTTCCCGTCAGCGCGCGCCGGGCGGGGCTGCTCAACGACGCCACCGTCGTCTCATCGCAGCCGCGTTACGAGCTGGAGGCGATCAGCGCGCCCACGCTCGCGATCAGCGCCGCCGACGATCTCTACGGCACCTTCGAGCCCGCGCGCTACACCGCCGAGCACGTGCCGGGCGCGCGCTTCATCGGCTATCCCAGCGGCGGTCACATGCTGGTCGGCCACGGGGCGGAGACGGCGGCGGCGGTCGCCACTTTCCTCGAGAAATCGGCCAGGTTCTGAACCTCAGCCTAAGGTTTTCGCCGGTCACGTCGAAATACGACGCATGACGAATCGGCGTATCGCTCTATCTGCAGCAGCCGTCATTGTTGTGACGGTGGTCGGGTGTGGCGGCGGGGGCGGCGGCGGCCACGGGGGCGCGGGCGCGACCGGCGGGTCGGGCGCGACGGGGGGCGGCGCGTGCCCGACGACGGGGACGGGAACCCTGGCGATCGAGATCTCGGGGACGCCGAGCGGTCACGGCATGGTCGTCGTCGGACCGGTGGCGACGGGCACCGAGGTCACGACCTCCAGCGATGTTTCGGTGCCCGCGGGCCCGCAGACCGTGACCGCCTTCATTTCGACCGAGCCGGGGACGCTGGTCCGCACCGCGTACACGCCGACCGTCGACCAGTCCAACCCCTGCGTGCGCGCCGGCGAGACGACCACCGTGCACGTCATGTACTCGATCATCGATACCAGCGGCGTGGTGTGGACGGGTCTGCAGAACGGACCGACGACCGCGTCGCTGCTCGGCTTCGACCCCGCGACGGTGACGACGACCAGCAGCGCGCTGGCGGTGGTGGTGGCCGACACGCACGGCGCGGACGGCTTCACCTTCGACATGTACGGCGACCTCTGGGTCACGGGCGGAACGACGGCCGATCCGCCGGTCGCGCGCTATCCCGCCGCGATGCTCGCCGTCGACGGCGTGAAGACGCCGAACTTCACCCTGGACAGTCCGGCTTTCGGCGGCGCGATCCCCGGCGCCAAGGTCCTGACGTTCGATCGGGACGGCGCCCTCTGGGTCTCCCTGGTCGCGGCCGGCAAGGTCGTCAAGTTCAACGCGTCCCAGCTGGTCACCGGCGGCAGCACCACGCCCAGCGTCGAGCAATCCGGGTTGATGGCGCCGATGGGCGTCGCCTTCGATGCGGCCGGCAACATGTGGGTCGCCTCGAACGACAGCGACACGGTCGTTCGCATCAACGCCGCCCACCTCACGACCAGCGGTTCGGGCGCCGACCTCGCGATCACGGCGATGACCAGCGGCGTGGTGAACAGCGTGCTCCGCTTCCCGATCGGCATCGCGTTCGACGCCACCGGCAACCTGTGGGTGAACTACGACGGCACCATCGCCGAGCTTCCCGCCAGCGTCCTCAGCGGCAGCGGTACCCTCACCGTGACGCCGCCCGTCCAGCTGGTGACCGATGTCGGGGCGCTGCCCGAAGGGATCGCCTTCGACGAGCAGGGCGGTCTCTGGTTCTCGTACACGGCCGGTAAGTTCGCGCGCTTCGCCGCCAGCCAGCTGGTGGGGCAGGGGCCGGCGACGCCGTCGACGATCATCACCAGCGCCGACATCGGCACGGGCGGCGACGCCGGTTGGTTCGCGTTCTACCCGGCCCCGGCCAACCTGCCGCTGGGCCACGCGTTCTAGATCAACGGCGCTACTGCGCGATGTCGAGCGGGGGCCCGTAGAGGCTGTCGCGGAACTCGACGTAGCCCCACGAGCCGCTGCCCTTCACCTCGAGGGTGACCGCGTCGTTCGCGTCCACCACCTGCAGCTGCGACGAGGTGGAATAGGTGATGATCGTGCTGCCGTTCGCGAGGCGCTGGACGTCGCCGAAGTTGGTGGCGCTGCCGTTGCTGGTGAACTTCTTGATCAGGTGGCCGTCCAGGCCGTACTCGATGGCCTGCGACTTGTTGGAGCCGGCGCCGTTGTTCGCGAACAGGATGATGCTGTTGTCCAGCAGCTGATGGCCGTGCTGCGCGCCGCCCCACGCTGAGATTCCGCCGCTGACCTTCTGCGTGAGCTTCCACTGCAGTGTGCCCGCCCGGCTGATGACGGCCAGCTCCTTCTGCCAGTCGGAGTACGTGTACGCGTCCTCCTTCTTCGAGTAGCGCACGGCGTTGCCGTGGCAGTTGTTCATGCCGGTGCCCGTGCTGGTCATGTTCGTCGCCTCGAACACCTCCTTGGTCGTGCCGGCGTTGTTGATCTCGAAGATGCTGTTGCAGTCGCTCTCGCCGTAGTCGAGGTACGCCATCGTGTCGCCGGTGACCGCGCAGATGTCGTGCGACGCCTTGGTGTTCGAGTACGTCTGGGTCATCAGCCCGTCGATTGTCACGCGCCGCAGCGGGGCGCCGGACAGCGATTCGTTGATCAGCCAGATGCTCTGGCTGTCGGCCGACAGGCGCGCGTGCGAGATGCCGTCCGTCGATTCGCCGGACGCGGCCGTGTACCACCAGACCACGTCCCCGTCGCTGTCGAAGATGAACGGGATGCGGGAGTTGCTGCCGTTCCAGAACGACGTGATGAAGAAGCCCTTGGGAACGCCCGCGGCGCTCTTGACGGAGAAGCTGGAGATGACCGCGGCGCTGAGCTTCGCGCCGGTGGTGACCGTCTGGTCGTCGCTCATGTACGTGTTCGTGCCGTTGCTGGCCACGATCCGGAAGTGGTAGGTCTTCGCGGGTTTCATGCCGAGCAGCAACGTCCGGTAGTTCATCGCCGTGAGATCGACGGGCGCGGTCATCCCGTAGGTCGTGTCGAGGCCGAAGTCGATGTGCGCCGAGGTGATGCCGGTCGCCGTGGTGGACCAGGTGACGATGCCGACGGTCGTCGGCGCGGTCGACTTCACGGCGCTGGCGAGCTGCACCATGATCGTGAACAGGCCGCCGCTGCTGCCGCCCGCGCCCGTCCCGGCCGCGCCGGTGGTCCCGCCGCGCGCGCCGCCGGTTCCGGTCGTGCCGCCTCTGCCGGCGGCTCCCGTGGTGCCGGCTGTTCCGGTCGTGCCCGCCGTTCCCGTGGTGCCGCCCCGCCCGGCGGCTCCCGTCGTGCCCGCCGATCCGGTTCCGCTGCCCGTCGTGCCCGCTGTTCCCGTCGTGCCCGCGATTCCAGTTCCGCTGCCGGTCGAATTACCGCTGCCGGCGACGCCGGTTCCGGAGCCGGTGGTGCCGGCGCTTCCGCTGGTGCCGGCGCTGCCGGTCGTCACCGATCCCGTGCCGGCGGTTCCGGTGTCGTTCGTGCTTGCCGATGGCAAGCAGCCCGCGAGCAGCATCAACGTGAACGTAAGAAACGAAGGACGCAGACGAAGCATGCGCAAACCTCCAGCAGGAGACCCAGACGAGCTGTGTGGGCCGTGTGAGCGGAGCGTAACCACGGCCTCATTTCGTTAACAACGCCGACGGCAGTCGAACGACGAATGAATTTTCGGCTCAAAAAAGATTTCGTGAGCCGTTTTCAATTTCGGTCGATCGCTGCGGCGGGTCGCCCGCGATCTTCACGATGCCTGGCTGATCGCGCTGTTGCTCACGGCTCTGGCCAGCGCAGGAGCTGCCCGGGCAACCATGCCCACGTGAACTTGTCATCCATCCGCAAGATCGCCGCGTAGATGTCCCAGGGCGCTTCGGCGGGATTTTCCAGCTTCGTCACGGTCCGGCCGTCGAGGCTGGTGCGGTAGTTGCGCACCAGGTGGCGGGGTTGTTCGACCCAGCCGGCCCACGAGACGCCGCGGCGAACGTCGACCACGTAGCTGGACGAGCCGACGACCTCCTCGGCGATGGGCAGGAAGCGCAGGGGGCCGCCGGCCTTGGCGACGATCGCGATCGCATCCTGCGCGTAGTCCGGGTCGCTGCACCGGCGGAGATCGAAGGTGACGTCGTTACCCAGCAGCATCGGGTGGCGGGGCATCACCAGCCCGCTGGCCAGCGTGTCGGGCGCGCCTCCGGCGATCGGGTAGCGCAGCAGGCGGCCGTCGGCGACGAGCCGTTGCTGAAATGCGCCGGCGTCGGTCTGGATCGGTCCCGAGGTGCCGCCGTCGATGACGTACAGCGACGCGCCGTCGCGGACGAAGCCGCCCACGTTCGAAAGCTGGATGTCGAGCGACGCGGCGACCGTGCCGCCGTCGACGGCGACGGTGTGCAGCCGGGTGGTGGTCGCGAAGTAGAAGAAGTCGTCGTCGGCGGTCCACAGCGACCCGTCCGCGTCCGTCGCGTCGCGCACGGTCGTCGCGACGCCGGTCTGGCGATCGACCGCGACGGTGAGGGCGCGGAACGGCGGCATCCCGCCGAAGCTGGCGGCGCTCGAGTGCACGAAGAAGGTGCGCTTGTTCGCGAGCAGGTACGGCGCCACCGAACCGCCCCGCAGGACGGCGGCCTCGCCGATCTTGGTCTCGCTGACGTCGCCGGGCCGCCAGGACCAGATCCACGCCTGGGTGCCACCCGCCGGCAACTCGAGCCAGGCGAAGCCATCGCCGTCCGTCTGCAGTGAATACGCGGACGGGATCTGCTTGACGATCTCCGGGACGACGGTCAGCGTCGTCAGCGGCCGCGTCGCGCGCCCACACGCCGAAACGTTCGGCGGCACGTCGACGTCGGCGTCGGCCGCGTCGGCGGCATCGGCTGCGTCAGCGGCATCGTCGGCGTCAGCGTCGTCGGCGTGAGCGGCGTCGGCGGCATCCCGGCTATCGGTCGCATCCCGCGCATCCGCGAGCCGATTCGTATCGGTGGCATCGTCGGCCGCGTCGGACGCATCGACTGCGTCCTGTGTGGCATCGGCGGCCGATCCGTCGGTTCCGCTCCGCGTGCGCGCCGGCGGCCGTTCACACGCCAGCGACAGCGCCAGCAGACCAGCCGCGAGCACACGCCGCATCGGTCCGCCATTGTCGGTCCTTCGCCGACCGGCGGGCAACTTGCTCAGTGATCGTGGTCGTCCGGTTTACCGTGGTGATGGTGACCGTGGTCGTGGTCATGACCGTGGTCATGACCGTGGCCGTGTTCATGACTGTGGTCGCCGTGGTCGTGGTCATGACCGTCGCCGTGGTCGTGATCGTGCGCGTGCGCCGCTTCGTCCTCCTCGATCTGCTTGCGCACGCTGTCCATGTCCAGCGCCTTCACCTTCCCGAGCAACTCATCGAGGGCCTCGCCCGGAACCAGGCCCGGGCGGGCGAACACCAGGATCTGATCGCGAAACACCATCAAGGTCGGGATCGACTGGATCCCGAACGTCCCGGCGAGCTCGGGCTGCTCCTCGGTGTTGATCTTCCCGAACACCGCATCGGGATAGCGATCCGACGCCTTGTCGTAGATGGGCCCGAACGTGCGGCACGGGCCGCACCACGGCGCCCACCAGTCGATCACCAGGATTCCCGGTTTCTCGACATGCTCCTGGAAGTTCTCTTTCGTCAGGGGGACGGTCGCCATTTGGAGTGCCAGTATGGGCCACGCGACGACGGTGGTCGAGGCCGGTTCGCAGGCAAGGTATTCTCCTGCCGATGGCGCGGGCGACGCGATATCACGTGGTCAGCAAGATCGCCGCAGGCGGGATGGCGGAGATCTTCCTTGCGCTGCAACAGGGCGAGCAGGGGTTCCAGAAGCCGGTCGTGCTCAAGCGGATCCTGCCGTCGCTCGCCGCGGATCCGAAGTTCGTCCGCATGTTCGTCGACGAAGCGCACATCGCGTCGACGTTGAACCACAGCAACCTCGTCCAGGTCCTGGATCTCGGCAAGCTGGGCGGCCAGTACTTCCTGGTACTGGAATTCGTCGACGGCTGGAGCCTCGAACAGATCCGGCGCCGCGCGCTGGCGGCCAAGCTGAAGCTTCCAACGCCGCTGGTGCTCACCATCGTGGGCGCGCTGTGCCGCGGCCTGGCCTACGTTCACGCGCGCGAACGCAACGGCAAGCCGCTGGGCATCGTGCACCGGGACGTGACGCCCCAGAACGTTCTGATCAGCCAGCACGGCGAGGTGAAGCTGGCGGACTTCGGCATCGCGAAGGCGGTCGGCAAGAGCGAGAAGTCCGCGACCGGCATCATCAAGGGCAAGTTCTCGTACATGTCGCCCGAGCAGTCGCAGGCGCTGCCGCTCGACGGGCGTTCCGATCTGTTCTCGGTGGGCACCGTGCTCTATCTGCTGACGACGGGGCGGAAGCCCTTCGATGGACAGTCCGATGCGGACATCATCATGCAGGTCCGGCGCGCCAAGCCCACCAAGCCGTCCCAGCTGGTTAAGGACATGAACCCCGACGTCGAGCGGCTCATCAACCGCGCCCTGCGCGCCGACCCCGCCAAGCGCTGGCAGACCGCCGACCAGATGGCGGACAAGATCGACGCCATCCTCCTCAAGCTGGGTCAGCCGAGCGGGCCGGCGCCCCTCAAACGCTGGCTCGACGCCCTGAGCGAGCGAGACGGAGAGAAGCCGCCCGTCCCCGACGCCGCCGCCGCGAGCGATCCCAGCGTCGCCGTCAGTCTCGGAAGCATGGACCTGGAGCTGGAAGAGGTCGCGGCGCCGACGGCCGCCGAGGACAACGCGGACACCCACTTCGAGCCCACCGCGAACAACGCGCCCACGCGGGCCGCGTCGCCGGTGGCGCTCGGGGGCCGGGAGGCGCGCGCCATTGCGCGCGCCGAAAAGGCCGCCGTGTCGGGCGTCGCCGCGCGCTTCGGGCGCTGGGCGCGCCGCTGGACGATCCGCGCGGCCATCGTCCTTGCGCTGCTGAGCGGCGCCTTCTACATCGCGCGGCCGCGCCTCCCGGCCTGGACCACGCAGCCGGTCGACAACTTCGTCCGCCGCCTGACCGCGCCGTTCGGATCGAAGCAAGCGCCCCGCTGACTCACGACGAGGCGATGCACCGGAGCGTCGCTTCGTTGCACGACGTCCCCGGATCGCGACAGGTCCCGACCGACGATCGCGATGGGCAGCACGGCTGTCCGGTGGCGCCGCACGGCTTGCACGTCTTCTGCGACAAGCCGCCGTCGGAGAGGCACCCGGTGCCGAAATCGAGGCACGTGTCACCGAGGCAGCAAGGGCGGTCCAACTTGCCGCAGGGCTTGCACAGCCCGCTGGCGGTGCTGCCGATGCTGTCGCAGGTGAGCTCGAGGCTCGCGCAGGGGCCGAGAGTGGTCGGACGGCCGTTGAAGCAGCACGGCTGATCCAGGTTGCCGCACGCGCACGCGCCGCTCTTGCACTGGCCGATGACGCCGGAGTTGCTCGTGACGCACGTGCCCCCGTCGGCGATGCACAGACCCTCGAAGCAGCAGCCGCCTCCGCCGCAGGTGCTGCCCGCGCAGCAGGGCGTGCCCGGCGTCCCGCAGGTGGCGCACGTGCCGGGGTTCGACGGCGTCGGTGATGTCGCCGAGCAGACGGTACCGGCGCCGCAGCGATCGGCGGCGTCGGGTCCCGCGCAGCAGATCTCGCCCGCGTGTCCGCACGCCGTGCAGATGTTGGTGCGGCACGCGAACCCCGCCGTGCAGTTGTTGCCGCAGCAGGGCTGGCCGGCCGCGCCGCAGGCGGGACACCGTCCCGCCGCGCACGCGCCGCCGCCGCCGGCGCAGGCCTGGCCCTCCGCGATGCACTGGTCGTTGCTGCAGCACGCCCCACCCGAGCACCGGCTGCCGGAACAGCAGGGCCCGCCCGCCTGGCCGCAGGTCACGCACGTCGATTCGCTGGAAGTGCCGGTGCAGACCAAGCCACTCGTGAGGCACACCGGCATCGACGCGAGCAGCGGCGGCGGGCCGACGCAACAGATGTCACCCGCGTTCTTGCCGCAGGAGGCGCAACGGCCCAGAGAGCATTTCGTGTCGGGCGCGGTGCAGAGCGAACCGCCGCCGAGGCCCGAGCAGCACGGCTGGCCCGGGCCGCCGCACGCGTCGGTGCCGCATTTTCCCGCGTTGCACGTGCCGGGAAGCAAGATGCACAAGGCGCTCTCGGCCACGCACAGGCCCGCCAGGCAGCACCCGTTTGTCGCGCAGCCGTTTCCCGCGCAGCACGGCTGTCCCGGGGCACCGCATGCGGTGACGGGGGCGTTCGTGCCGCCCGTGCCAGCACCGCCGCCGCCGCCCGCACCGGCACCGCCGCCGCCGGTGGAGCCGGCGCTTCCGCCGCGCCCGCTCGTTCCGCCGCCGCCGCCGCTGCCGACCGCACCACCGCTGCCGGCGACACCGCCCGTTCCGACGACGCCTCCTGTCCCGACGGTGCCCGCGGTCGCGGCAGCGCCCCCGCCGCCGCTGCCGACCGCGCCACCGCCCCCGCCGGGGCCGCCGCCGGTGGTGCCCGCGGTGCCCGCGGTGCCCGCGGTGCCGCCCGCGTCCGTGCTCGCCACCGGATTGCGCTTCCCGCAACCGCCCGCGATGATCACGATGATCAGGGCAAACATCCGGAAGGCGTTGCTCGCGACCGTCACGATTCCCTCCGGTTTACCATCGCCCTCACCTGCAGATGCCACGAACATCCCTGAAAAGCTCGCACCGGATTGTCGCGCCCGCCGGTCTGTGACATAGGAGTCGACTGATGGACACCGAAGGCCGCAGACGTTCCGACAACTTCGAGGACCGCGGGCAAGGCAGCCGTTTCGGCGGCGGCGGCGGGGCGGCGCCCGCGCTGCTGTTCGGGTTGATGCGCACGCTGGGCGTGCGCGGAACGCTGGTGGTGGTCGCGCTGGTCGGCGGCTTCTATCTGTTCGCGCCCGCCAGCCTCAAACAGAAGCTCCTCGGCGGGTCCGGCGACCCCAACGGGGGGGCGGGGAGCGCGAGCAGCACGTGCGCGGCTTCACCGGCGTTCGGTCGCGCCTGCGATTTCTCGCGCGTCGTGCTCGCCTCCACCGAAGACGTGTGGGCGGCGGAGTTCGGAAAGGGCGCGCTCCCCGATTACGGGCGCCGCGTGCCGGCGTACCGCAACCCGACGCTCGTCGTCTTCTCGGAGGGCGTCGCGACCGGGTGTGGCAACGCGACGTCAGATATCGGTCCCTTCTACTGTCCCGAGGACCGCAAGCTGTACCTCGACCCCAGCTTCTACGACACGATGGAGCGGCGCCTGCGCGCGCCCGGCGACTTCGCGCAGGCGTACGTCATCGCCCACGAGGTCGGCCATCACGTGCAGAATCTGTTCGGCGCGCGGGAGATCAGAAAAGCGGGCGACGATCGAAATCGCGCGTCGGTGCGGCTGGAGCTGCAGGCCGACTGTCTGGCCGGTGTCTGGGGCCACACGGCGCGGACCTCGCTGGCGATCACCGACGAGGATCTGCGCGAGGCGCTCACCGCCGCGCACAACATCGGCGACGACGCGCTCGGGCACCAGAACACCGCGACGTTCACCCACGGCAGCAGCGAGCAGCGGATGCGCTGGTTCAGGCGCGGCTACGACAGCGGCGACGCCCGCCGCTGCGACACGTTCGGCGCGCCGCCCGGCGCGCTCTGACCGACGGTGCAGCCGTCATAGAGGGAGGGCGTCGAGACGCGGGAGCAGCGAGCGGAACTCGAGCGCCTCGAACAGCGCCCGCGTGCGCGCGCGCGACGCCGCGTCGAACACGCCGAAGCGCGTGCCCTCGGGCAGCGGCACGTTGTCGCGCAGCCGCGCGAGATCCCGCCACAGCGGCAGGTCGCCCGCGCGCGCCGCGATCGCGTCGCGCAGCGCGGCCGGCGAAACTTCCTCCGTTCGACGGAGCAGCTCGGCGACGCCGCCGAAGCGGCGCACCAGCTGCGCGGCGCGCTGGCCGCCCACGCCCGGCACGCCGGGGATCTCGTCGGTCACGTCGCCCGCCAGCGCCTTCCAGTCGGGCAGCTCGCCGGGCGTCACGCCGAAGCGCGTCCAGATCGCGGCCTCGTCATAGAGGCGGCCGGCGGCGGCGCCGCGCCCGACCACGAACACGCGCGTGCGCGCGCCGGCGCACTGGAGGGCGTCGAGATCGCCGGTGACGACCAGCGACGTCTCGCCCGCGCCGGCCAGCGCGCGCGCGAGCGTCGCGAGGACGTCGTCCGCTTCGAACCCGGGCGCGATGAAGCGGGTCGCGCCGAACGCGTCGAGCAGCGCCGGCAGTCGCCCCAGCTGCTGGCCGAGCGGCGTCGGCGCGCGCGGCCGGTTGGCCTTGTAGCCGGCGAAGGCCTCGTGTCGAAACGTGGCGGCGGGCGCGTCGAGCGCCGCGGCGATCCCCTTGGGCCGGCGCTCGCGCAGTAACTTCAGCAAGAGCGTCGAGAATCCGTAGAGCGCGCCGGTCGGCTCACCGCGCGTCGTGACCATGGCCGGCAGCGCGAAGAACGCCCGGTACACGAGGGAGAACACGTCCAGGAGAACGACCTCGCCTTTGCCGCCGACGCCTTCGGGCGCGCCCGGATCTTTCGCTCGTTTCGCCAATTGTCGCTTGCTCGATTGCTTCGCGTCGGGCAACTATCCGCCGCCGGTTTCGCAGGTCGCCCGCAGCCAACAATTATTGGAGGTCCAAATGAAGCCTAGTCGCCTTGGATTAGTTTTGTGCGCGTCGCTGTCGCTGTCCATGCTGGTGGGCTGCGCCGACGTTCCCGACGCGACCGACACCGGCAGCGACGGGATCATCCGCGGCAAGACGGAAAAGAAGCTGCCGCAGGTGGTGGCTGTCCGGATCAACCTCCCGGGCAACGGTTGGGTGCTCTGTTCGGGCACATACTTCGCGCCGCGCGTGGTGGTGACGGCCGCGCATTGCCTTCGCGGCAACGCGATCCCGGGCCAGTCCTTCGTCTACTTCGGCGACGACTACCTGACGGACGTCGCGTCGCTGCCGGTGATTCCGCCGCCCGGGCAGCCGTCGGTGTGGGCGCGCATCGAGACCGCCGCCGCGCACCCCGACTACAACGCGGGCGTGAACTATCCCGACTTCGCGATCATGCACCTGGACCGCGAGCTGCCGTTCGATCCGATCCCGCTGCTGCGCACGCCCGTGACCGCCGACGACAAGAAGGGTGAGATCGCGGGCTGGGGCGGCAGCAAGGCGCTGACGGCCGACATCTCGCAGGTCGAGGGCTTCGGCATCAAGCGCAGCGCCAAGGTGAAGATCCTCGGCACGCCGACCGAGGCCGATTACCACCCCGACGATCCCAACCCCGGCATCCTCGATCCCGCGATCCGCGCCAACCTGCTCAAGACCAACGGCCTGGCGCCGTCCGCGAACACCTGCGCGGGCGATTCGGGCGGCCCGCTGCTGATCGAGCGCAAGGGCAAGACGTACCTGGCGGGTGTCGGCTTCTGGACCGGCCTGTTCTGCGAGGACTACGCGATCTTCACGCGCATCGATCCGTTCCTCGCCTTCTTCGACGACGTGGTCGCGCGCGCGGGCAAGGCGCCCATCGTCCCGCGCCTCGAATGCATCGAGCCCCAGGCGGACGGATCGTTCGCCGCGCACTTCGGCTACCGCAACGACAACGCGCTGACCGTCACCGTTCCCTACGGCAAGAAGAACCAGTTCGCCGCGGACACGGCGCAGGCGCGCCCGCGCGACTTCAAGCCGGGCGACTACCCGTTCGACTTCGCGGTGCCGTTCACCAGCGGGCAAGAGCTGTCGTGGAAGCTGCTCCCGCCGGGGGGCCCGTCGACCACCGTGGTGGCGAACGGGTCCTCACCGGTCTGCGATCCCGCCGACAGGACCTTCACCTGCGCGAAGAAGTGCGACGCCCAGCTCGCCGCCGAATGCGCGAACCCGTACGTCAGCCGGCCGGCTTGCCTCGAAGAATGCGCGGCCAGCATCGACGTCCTCGAGTATTACGGCTGCGGAAACGAGTGGCGCGCGTACCTCGGCTGCATCGCCACGGTCCCGCCTCCCGCGGCGAACTGGAGCTGCGGGCTCTTCTCCCCGCCCGAGCCCGCCTTCCCCAACTGCGATCCCGAGTTTGGCGCTGTCTTGTACTGCCTCTACGGGTACTGAAGAACGCCCGACCACCCGCGGCTGTTTGCCCTCTCCCGCGAAGCGGGCAAGGGTGAGGGTCCGGGGCGAAGCGTGGCGTCCCCCAGGTGCTCAGGCCGTTTCCGCGCCGCCTCCACGCTGGTGTTGATCGATGCGTCCTCGCGGTCCGCGCACCCCGGTGACAACGCGAACGCGGCGCTCGCGAGCATTAATGAAACCTTCTTTCTCATGACCTCGACTCCCCTCTGCTGTGTTGTCTTGCTTCATCCAAGCGAGACTAGGGACGTCCAGGCAGGAGAAACCGTGCCTCCTCCGACGGAACGGAATGCGTGCGACCGATTGTCGAAGCCCTTGTCGCTCACCCGCGCCCACGCCGGCAAGAAAATTTTCGTTTACATTGTTTACGCGGCTCCGGAAAAAAGCGTTCGCGCCGGAAAAACGTTGCCGGCTGATCGGCTGACGGGCGGCGCTGGCGCGACGCCGGTGAACGATCTGTTCATCCCGTCTTGAGCAGCTTGTGCGCAACGGTGGCCGTCGCAGGCGCAATGCGCGCGCGACGAGCGGGTGACGGCGCTGGCTCGTCGATTGCTGTGGTGTCGGCCGTCCGCGATCACATCCCCCGACGAGAGGAATCGTTCCAATGACACCAGCCAGACACGAGCTATCCGGCGGCGAGCGCGCAGCGCTCGACGGCGTGCTGACCCGCCTTTACGAAGTGATCTCTTTCGACGAGGGCGGCGAGCCGGACTGGGACGGGATGAAAGACGTGTTCTCGCGCCATGCGCGCATCACACGCGTCACGCCGGAAGGCATCGACCACCTGGACCTGCCGATGTTCTGCGCGATGGCGCGCGAGATGCTCGACCTCGGCGCGTACACCGGCTTTCACGAGCGCGAGGTGAGCCGGCGTGTCGACCGGCTGGGCGCCGTCGTCCACGTGCTGAGCGCCTACGAGACGAAGCGCCACCCGGCGGCGGTCGATCGGCTGGGGCAGGGCGTGAACTCCATCCAGCTGGTGAACGAGGGCGGCGCGTGGCGGGTGGTCAGCCTGTGCTGGGACGAGGAAGCGCTGCGCACGCCCGGCGTCGACCTGCGCTCCGTGGTCGCGGGGGAGGTGGGCCATGGATAGCCCGCGCTTCCGTTTCGCACCCTCGCGCATCATCGACTCCGCGAACCGCTTCGTCAGCGAGGCGGCCGACGCGGGCGTCATCATGAACCGCGCCGGGCACTACGACGGATCGTCGGTGGAGGTCGACGGCCGCGCCCTGCGCAACTTCGGCAGCTGCAGCTACCTGGGGCTGGAGATGCGCGACGATCTCAGGGAGGCGGCGTGCGAGGCGACGCGCCGTTACGGCACGCAGTTCTCGTTCTCGCGCGCGTACCTGGAGAACGCGCTTTACCGCGAGCTGGAGGAGCAGCTGACGGCGATGACGGACGGGCACGTCCTGGTGGCGCCGTCGACGACGCTGGGCCACATCGCGGCGTTGCCGGTCCTCGTCCGCGAAGGCGACGCCGTGCTGATCGATCAGTTCGCGCACGCCAGCTTGCACACGGCGGCGGCGCTGCTGCGCGACGTCCCCGTGGAACGGGTGCGCCACAACCAGCTGGACCGGCTCGAGCGCCGCGTCGCCGAGCTGTCCGCGGGCGGACGGCGCGTCTTCTACGTGTGCGACGGCGTCTACTCGATGCGCGGCGACTTCGCGCCGTTCGCGAAGCTGCGCGCGCTGCTCGACGCGTATCCGGCGCTGCACCTCTACGTCGACGACGCGCACTCGACCAGCTGGGCAGGCGCGCGCGGCCGCGGCGCCGCGCTGGCCGCTCTCGGCGGGCATCCGCGCGTGGTCGTGGCGCTGTCGCTGAACAAGGCGTTCTCGGCGGCGGGAGGTTGCCTGGTGCTGCCCGACGCGGACACGGTGAGGCTGGTGCGGCGCTGCGGCGGTCCCATGCTGTTCTCGGGACCGATCCAGCCCCCGATGCTGGGCGCCGCCGTCGCGTCGGCGCGCCTCCACAACGATCCGTGGTTCGCGGGGCTGCAGAACGAGCTGGCCGCGTTGATCGATCACGCGTGGCAGGCCGTCGGGCGGCGCGAGATCCCGCTCGCCGGCAAGGACCGCACGCCGATCTTCATGGTGCCCTGCGATTCGACGGGCATCGTGTTCCGGACGGTGAACCGCCTGCGCGACCTGGGCTTCTACGTCTGCCCCAGCGTCTTCCCCGCCGTGCCGGTCAACCAGCCCGGCATCCGCTTCACCATCACGCGCCACAACGATCGAGCGGGCATCGACGCCTTCATCGACGCGCTCGCCGACGCGCTGGCCGCCGCGATCGACGAGGCCCGCACCCGCGGCGACAGCCGCGCGGCGTAGCTCCGGGCGTTTGAGCGAGGTCAGCGCGTGGGTGCATCATGCGTCGACAACGAAGCGAGGCGAGCCGATGGTCGAAGACATCTTTCGTGAGGCAATGGACGCAGCCTTGCCGCTGGCCCGATTCGTTCGGTGGCTCGCCCGTAAGCAAAAGCGCCACGAACATCAAACCTGGCGGCGGCGATCGCTGTATCCAGTGGTGTCTACTTGATTGTCCGCGGCCTGGATAACTTCGCCGCAGGACAGAAGAAGAGCGCTGAGCCAGCCCAATCAGCGGTCGAATCGGTGCGCGCGAGTACCGCGTTCGATCGCCCGTCTACGACGAGATGATGATCGCCATGAAGCTTTCGGGCAGCAGCGTGGGCGGGATCTTCAGCTCGGAGACGACGGCGCGGCAGCGCTTGCGTTCCTCGTCGGTCACCTTGCCGTCGGCGAGGACCTCGTCTTGCACGGACTTCACGTACCGCCCAAGAACCTCCCGGACGTCGTTGACCGTGAGCAGGGCCTGCCGGTAAACCGCCTGCAGTTCCTCGCGTTCACCCGGTTCGATCTTGCCGTCCTCCATGACCCGCTGGATGAGGGCCGACAGCTGCTCCTTCGCCTGCGTGCGCGCGTCGCTCATGACGCCCTGTCTCGGCCCATGGCGCCCGGTTCTTGAGGCGCGGGCTGGATCAATCCACCGTCTTTCGGCGATTAACCGACTGGAATCATTGGCACACGCCCGGTTGACGGACTGAGCCGGTTGCGTGACGTCAGGGCGTCTTTGCCCAGGTGGGTCATCAGTAGATGAGCAAGCTTCGGCGCATCGTCCTGGTCGCGGTCTGTGGCGCGGCCGCCTTCGGTTGCAACAAGCGCACGCTGTCGAACGACGGCGGCGCGGGATCCAGCGGTGGCGTCGGCGCCGCTGGTGGCGCGAGCGCGGACGGCGGGAACCCGAACGACGCCGATGCGTCCGGCGCCGCGGGGCGCGGCGGCACCGCCGGCGCGATCGCGGGTGGCTCGGGCGGCGGCGGGGCGTCCGGCACCGGCGGGGCAGGGGGCGCGACCAGCACGGGCGGGACGGGCGGCGCGTCCGGTCCGGGTGGGACGGGCGGCGCCGCGGGCGCCGGCGGCCGGGGCGGCACTGGAAGTCTCGGCGGCGTCGGCGGCACCTTCGTGGGTCAGGGCATCGCCGGCACCTCCGGCCTCGGCGGCATCGGCGGTCAGGGCGTTGCCGGCACCTCCGGCCTCGGCGGCGCCTCGTCGACGGATCCGGAATGCAGATCGGCGCAGCCCGTGACCGGCTCGCTGATGTTCGTTTCGTTCCCCGGCGATACCGGACCTCTCGTGTCAGAGGTCCGCGGCGATCTCACCATCGACACGCACACGCCGACGCTCGCCCGCCTCGCGTGCCTGAAGACCGTCTCCGGCGGCGTCACCATCCTCGGAAACCAGGCGCTCCCGGACGTGGACGGCCTCGGTCGGCTCGAATCGATCGGCGGCGCTCTGGATATCGAATACAACACTGTGCTCAAGGGGCTGGCCGGTCTCCACAGCCTCCGCAGCGTCGGCGCCGGCCTCACGATCATGTCGAACCCCGGGCTGACCGATCTCGAGGGGCTGCAAGGCCTGACGTCGGTGGGCGGCGCGCTCACCATCTCGGACTATTCGCTGGTCAATCTCGACGGGCTGCGGAGCCTCACGTCGGTGCGCGGGTACATCAGCATCACGAAGAACTCCGCGCTCACCAGCATCGCCGGGCTTGCCAAGGTGACCACGGCGGGCGGCGTCGAGCTGGTCTCCAATCCACTGCTCACGAACGTGACCGGACTGGGAGGGCTGACCGACCTGGGCGGGCTCACGATCGCGAAGAACGACAACCTCGCCAGTCTGAGCGCGCTCGCCGTGAGCAAGACGTTGAGAGGCGACCTCATCATCACCGACAGCCGCAGCCTGAGCAATCTGGCGGGGCTGGACGGGTTGACCGCGATCGGCGGCGTCGTGACCATCACGAACGACCTCGCGTTGACCAGTCTGACGGGGCTCAAGGCCGTGACGACCATCGGCAACGACGTCACGATCTCCAGCAACCCGCAGCTCACCAGCCTGGCCGGTCTCGACGGCGTGACGAGCATCGGAGGCACGCTCTCGATCGGCGGCAACATCGGGCTCACCAGCTTGAGCGGGCTCAACGCCCTGACCAGCATCGGCACCGACCTCAAGCTCTCGGGCAACATGGTGCTCCCCCGTCTCGACGGGCTCGGCGCCGTCGCGAGCATCGGCGGATCCCTCACCATCGGGGAGAACAACGCGCTCACCAGCATCGCCGCGCTCGGCTCTCTGGCCAAGGTCGGCTCGATCGGCATCACCGGCAACCGGCAGCTGCCCAGCCTCGCCGGCCTGGGCGGTGTCAGGAACGCCGGCAGCCTGCAGATCGAGTCCAACATGAGGCTCGCGGATCTGTCCGCGCTGGCGCTGACCAGCGTCGACACCGTCCAGATCCGCAGCAACCCGATGCTTCAGAACATCGAGGGCCTCGCCGCGATCACCAGCGTCATCGATCTCGAGATCTCCGACAACGGAGCGCTTCGCAACGTCGAAGGTCTGCGCAGCCTCACCAGCGTGCAGAACATCATGACCATCATGGGCCCCATCACCACGCTCGCGGGCCTGCGCAAGCTGGCCACCATCAGTGTGCTGAACATCGGCTCGACCCGTCTGACCAGCCTCGCGGGCCTCGGTCCCGTCGTGTTCTACGGCGGCGGCGCGTTGAGCCTGGATGGGAATCTGCAGCTCACGACGCTGGCGGATCTCGCGACGGTGAAGGCGCCGGCGCTCAACAGCCTCTCCATCACGGGGAACACAACGCTGCAGGATCTGACCGGGCTCGAGAGCGTGACCGTCGCCGACTACCTCACGATCTCCTCGAACAACCGGCTCGCCACCTTGCGCGGCCTCTCGTCGCTGGGGCAGCTCGGGACCTTCACCGCGCTTTACAATTCGCGGCTGCCCGCCTGCGAGGTGCGCGCGTTGTTCGCGCGCGCCAACGGTCAGACGCTGTACGAGCTCGGCAACAACGACGCCTCGATCTGCCCCTGATGCTCCACGTCAGCGGCAGCTTCCACCTCTACGACTGACCGAGACGGCGACGTCAGGGACGTGTCGGGCATCGCGTTGCATCACCCTGTGCAACTGCGCTCTGCGGCGTGTGTACGACCGGGTCACGCGGAGAGCGGTCTCGTGACGCACGCCCCGCACTGTTGAAGATCCACCACCGCATGGCGGCTGGGCTTTTCGCCCATCGGCGGTGGCGTATCGGTTGCAATTCCGTGCGGCCATGAACAAACGACATGGCTTGGCACTACTCCTGGTGACGATGACGAGCGGCGCCGCGTGTGACGACGGAGGCCCCGCCGACCCCGGGCCTCCCGCAGCCGACCTGCGCGTGGACGGCAACTACGAGGTCGTCAGCACGTACGATCTCACCGTCGGCTCCGTGCTCCCGCAACCCGTGGCCACGTACGCGGAGGACATCGTCGGCCTGCGCAACGATCCGGCGGGCACGATGTTCAAGCTGCTCGACGACGCGGGCGTCCCGCTGGCGTCCGATCTGATGGATGCGCTGCCGGGTCCCGTCGCCGATCGGCTGAAGAAGTCGATCAACGACTTCTTCGCCTCGCAGGTGTACGGCGATGCGCGCGTGTCGAGCGAGCTGGACGCGCTGACCGCCGCCATCGAGACCGTGGTCGCGCGTCCCGACGTGGCCAGCCACCTTTCGCTGGCGCCCCCGGACGCGACGGGCGCCACCACGGCGACGCATCGCCTCGAGGAGCTGCGTTACCACCTGTACGGTGGCGCCACCGAGATCAGCGTTCCCATCGTCGCGCCGCCGGGCGTGCCGAACTCGTTGTTGACGGTCGAGACCACGGCGCCTGCGCGCGCGACGGCCGCTATCGCCGGCGAGGACGCGCACCTGCAGGTCGACGACCACGCCTTCGGCATGCCTTACGGCGACTTCGTTCTGGCGGCCCTCGATCAGGCCATGGTGCAGCGTTACGGCACCGACCTGCGCGGCACGCTGGGCGTGCTCATCGACTGCGACGGCATGGCGGCGAGCGTGGCCGGCACGTGCGTGCTGGGCGCCTGCATCGGCCACCAGTCGACGCTGGCGGCGATCTGCGACAGCGGCCTCGACCTCGCGTACCAGCAGTTGACCGATCGCATCCGCGCGCTGCGGTTCGATGCGCTCCGCCAGAGCGGCCAGGCCCAGATGTGGGACGCCGCCGCGATCGGCGACGCCGGCGATCGCCGGATCGATCGCCTGACGACAGGGAAATGGGCCGCCACCATCGACTTCGGGATGGGGCCGCGCAACGTCGCCGCGACCTTCGCGGGAACGCGCGACTAACGCCAGTCGCTTCCTCCGTCCCGGAAGCCGCGCGAGCTCGGCCGCGCTGCAGTGGCCGTGTTAGGAATCCTCTCTATCGTGAACGGCCGGTTCCCCGGGCGCCAAGAATCACGCCAGGTTAGCGCGATCACCGGCGGCCGCCGTGATCCGGGCACGCGATCGCGGGAATTGGTGGAGCTTGCAGGTGCGAAACTCTAACCAGGCATCGACCGGAGGCATTCGTGGGCAAAATTAGACTTCGCAGCGTGTTCTTGGCGGGCGCTCTCGTTGCCGCGGGCTGCGGCCCAGCCAGCACGGGACCGGGCACCGCCGGGTCGGCGGGGACCTCGGGCGCTGCGGGTACCAGCGGAGCATCGGGCGGCGGAACGACCGGGACTGCCGGCACGAGCGGCGCCGCCGGTACGAGCGGCGCGGCGGGCACCTCCGGCGCGGCTGGCACGAGCGGAGCGGCTGGTACGACCGGCACCGGAGGCTCGGTGTCGGGCATGGCGGGGACGACCGGCACGGCCGGAACGAGCGGCACGGCGGGCCGCGGCGGGACGACCGGCACCGCGGGCACGACCGGAACGGCGGGTCGCGGCGGCACGACCGGCGGCGGCGGCACGACCGGCGTCGCGGGCACGACCGGCAGCGGCGGCTCGGGCGGAACGCCCAGCGGCGTGACGGTGAACCTCACCGCGACTCGTCAGACCATCCAGGGGTTCGGCATCAACACGGCGCTGATGCCGAGCGGCAAGAACTTCCCGACCGACAAGCTGTTCACGACCACGGCGACCGACTCGATCGGCCTGTCCATCCTTCGCATCGGCATGAACTCGGACGGCAGCCTGACCGGGCAGTTCGTCTCGCAAGCGAAGTCCGCGAACTCGGCGCTGAAGGTCATCGGCTCGACCTGGAGCCCGCCCGCGAACTGCAAGAGCAACAACAGCACGCAGATGGGCGGCTACTTGCTCGCGAACTGCATCGACTCATGGTCGACGACGATCGCCAACTTCGCTGGGCAGCAGGGGCTGTACGCCATGTCGATCGCGAACGAGTCTGACTTCGCGTCGTGCAAGGCCAAGGGCCCCCCCTGCACCGACGACTACGACACCACGACGTACACCGCCAAGCAGATGGTGGACTTCGTCAAGGTGGCGGGACCGAAGCTCAGGGCCAAGGGGGTCAAGGTCATCGCGCCCGAGGCCTCGGAATGGATCCACGCCTGGAGCAACATCTCGGCGACGGGCTCGACGGTCTCCACCCATCCGAACAGCTCCGACCCGCTGAACTGCGGATGCTACGGGAACACCATCGGCAGCGAAGCCTCTTGCGCGCAAACTTGCAAAGATGGGAACGGCTACGACTACGGCCACTGGCTCGCGAAGGATGCGGCCGCGTGGGCCGCCTTCGACATCCTGGGCGTGCACGAGTACGACTCGCAGATTGCGTTCGCGTGGCCGGCCGACGTCACCGGCGGCAAGCGAGACAAGGAGATCTGGCAGACCGAGATGTCCGGCGTGAGGTACTGGCCGGAAGAGGGGCCGAACACGACCATCCAGAACGGTATCGCGGTCGCCGGGTGGATTCACTCCGCGCTCACCGTCGGCGAGGCTTCGGCCTGGCTCTGGTGGTGGTACGAGAGCTACTTCCAGAACGACAACGAAGGCCTGGCCATCATCCAGGGGAGCTCGACCGTCGCCAAGCGCTACTTCACGATGGGCAACTACAGCAAGTTCATCCGCCCCGGCTACGTCGCGGTGGATGTCACCGGGAACTCCAACGCGAGCGTGCTGATCTCGGGCTACAAGGGCACGGATGGCACCGTCGTCGTGGTGGCCGTCAACAAGGGCACCGCGGCGGTCACGGTGCCGATCACGATCACGGGCGGGACGGCGCCGACGATGATGACGCCGACGGTGACGTCGGCCAGCCAGAACCTCGTCGCGGGGACCCCGGTTGCGGTGACCAGCGGCACCTTCAGCGCCGCGCTCGCCGGCACGACGGTCACGACGTTCGTCGGCAAGTAGCGCACCGGGTCGTCGCTACGGAGGCGGGGCGCCGCCGGAGGGATCGGGATCCGGCTCCGCTCAGTCGGCGAACCAGCGGACGTAGACGCCGTCGTTTTCGCCGCCGCTGTTGACCGTGTACAGAAGCGTGTCGGGGTTCGGGCCCGCGATCGCGTAGCTGTCGACGTGATCGGCGATCGGAATCGGCGCGTCGGTGCCCAGGGTGTTGCCGTTGCCGACCAGGCGAATGCGCAGCGTGCCGCTGGCCGTGGCGTCGTCGAAATGGTCCGCGAACAGGACGCGTTCGTGGCCGACCGACGTCACCAGCGTGACGTCGGTGGCGACCGACATCGTGTTGCAGTCGCGCAGGCGGGTGTAGTGGGCTTCGAAGCCGTCGGTGTCGGCGTGCGCCCACAGGATCGCGCCGGCGTTGGGGACGAAGCTCACCGACCTGACCGGCACCGGACGGGTCGCCTCGACCACACAGGTCGCCGAGCCGTCCGCCTTCCTGACGTAGAGATCGCCTGAATTGTTGCCGAGGCGGGTCTTGACGTAGGCGACGTGCCCCGCGTCGCTGACCGACAGCAGATCCTTCACCTGCGTGTCCAGCACCAGCTCGCTGGCGGGGTTGAGCGGATCCGGGATCGCGACCAGGGTGCCGTCCTTGGTCAGCGCGACGACGGTCTTCGCGTCTGAAAGCACGACGTCGTAGTCCTCGGAGACCTCGGCCCGCACGTCGGTCGGGTTCGCTCCGGTCGGGAACGCCGCGGTCTGAAGCGTGCCGATGGCGGTGCCCTTCGTGCCGGTCAGCCAGAACCAGCGCGTGGCGTCGGGCGAGACGTTCCAGTGGTGCACGTCGGACGCGATCGTCGTCTTGCTGGCGGGGTCGCCGGCCCGCTGCATTCTCAGCGTCTCCGGGCCGCCGGCGCCGTCGCGGGTCGTCCAGACGATGTTGTCGCCGGGCCCGGGCGGGAATCCGAAGCCGAACGTCGGGCGGAAACCGATGTCGTCCGTGCTGAACACGACGACGGTGTCCGCCACCGAGAGCAGCGGCTCGCTGGCGCCGTCAGCTTTCCCGATCAGCAGATCCGCGAAGGCGATGTTCGGGTTCGGATCGGCCTCCGCGTTCGGGAGCAGGACGCAGAGCACGGCCGTGCCCCGGGGCGCGGCCGTGCAATACACGGTGTCCTCGCCGGTGGCGCGGTTCGCCAGCAGCCGCCCCTTCGTCATTCCCGGCCGCCAGATGTACGGCGCAAACCCTGCCTCGTAGAAGACGAGCGTGTCGCCCTGGAAGAACGTGCCGTGCAGCACCGGGCTCGAGCTGTCGCCCCAGAGATCCGCGGTCAGCAGCAGGCAGTCGCCGTCGGTGTTCGCGCCGCCCCCACAGTGGACGTCGACACCCGCGATCACGCGCGATGCATTGAAGACGTACAGGCTGCGCGCCTGCATGGTCGCGTCCGTGTAGGTCACGAACGCGCACCAGCGATCGCCGGTCGCGCCCTCGTCGTGCGAGCACGCGGGTCCGTTGAACAGCATCTTCGCCGTGCCGCTGAACACGCGCACGCCGGTGACCAGGTTGCCGCTGGTCCCCGCGGCGCCGTCGCCCCCGTCGCCCGCGGCGCCGTCGCCGCCGGCGACCGGCCCGCCGTCGCCGCCGCCGAATCCACCACCGAATCCACCACCACCGGCGCCGGCGTAATCGGCGTCGCTGCTGCACGCCGCGCCCGAGCCGCCGAGCATCAGGAGCAAAAGCGATCGGATAAGCGAAGACACGGTCTTCATAAGCCTACCGGTGTCGAGCTTACATGCCTCGCCGGGGTGCGAGCACACAATCCACCCCGTAAACAGCGCTGCGCGGAGGGGCGGCTAGAGGCCGACGCTCGTCCAGCCGGGATCGCCGCTGAGCATCGCGCCGAGCCACGTCTCCAGCGTGGCGCCGCCCGAGGTGATGGTGTCGACGCCGCCCAGCAGCGTGTGCGACTCGCCGGGGATGGCGAAGACGCGGAAGGTGTCGGTCGGCGCGAGGCGGTCGGCGACCAGCGCGCGGAGGCGTTGCTCGAAGTCGAGGCCCAGCAGGATCAGGAAGTACGTGCGGATGGTCGAATCCTGCAAGGACGTCAGCAGCGCCATGCGGTCCTGCGGATACTTCGCGACCAGCGCCGGATAGAGCCGCGACAGATCGTTGCGGCAGTCGGCGCCGCACAGCGGGTCGACGACGTCGCCCATGTGCCAGTTCGCGTACCAGGCGGCGCGCTCGTCCACCGGGATGCCGTCCCCCTCCAGCAGCGGGCCGGCGTCGTCGACCAGCGCGACCTGCGCGCTCGGCCAGGCACGGCGCAGGAGATCGTAGTTGAACGTCGCGCCGTAGCCGCCGGCGCTGCTGCCGGAGATCACGACGCGCGCGGGCGCGGGCCAGGTGGCGAGGAGGCGGGGAAGCAGCGCCTCGACGTTGCGGCGCCCGACGTGCGCGAACATGCGCGGGCCGAGCACGTCGTAGGTCGCGACGTTGTTGCCGGCGTGCAGGTCACCGGTGCAATACGGGATGAAGACGGTGCTCGCGTCGCGGAACGGGTTGGTGGTGCGCGCGCGATCGAGGGCGTGCGCGACGGACGGCGCGCCGCTGGCGTCCCACTGCGCCTGCCCGAACGGGCCGTGCACGGCGGTGTTCAGCACGAAGCAGGTCGATGCGTCCCAGCAGGCGCCGCCGCCCATGAAGTAGAGGAACAGCGTGTCGCCGGCCGCGCCGGCGGGCGCCGGGTTGACGGCGACGCCGGTGCCGCTGCCGTCGTCGCAGCCCATGCCCGGCACGTCGACCCAGGTCCAGCTGCCGCGCGTTCCGGGCAGGGGCGCCGCGTCCACGCCCACGCCGCCGTCGGTGTGGCCGCCCGCCGATTTGCCGCAGCCGATGGCGCAGGCGCAAACCACCGACGCCAGCAGGCGGATCGATGCAGATCGCATCGCCCCATTTTACAGGTTTCCGTCGATAATCGATCACGCGTCGCGATGAAAGGCCGGGACTTCGAGCGGCTGGCCCGCAAGCACCTCGCCGATCTCCTCGGCGGCGGATATGTCGTGAAAGGGAAGCGGGCGCACGAGACGCCGGTCGGCCTCATCCTGCGCGGGTTCGGCGTCGACGATTCGTCGTTCGACGCGCGCCGCTTCACGATCTGGGTCTTCGCCCAGCCGCTCTACATCCCGGACACCACCGTCGTCGCCAGCATCGGGCGGCGGCTCGGCCAGCTGCACGGCGGTCAGGAGAAGTGGTGGACGCTGACGCCCGACAACGAGCGCGCGATCTTCGCCGAGATCGCCGCGGACGTGCGCGAGGCGTCGCGACTGTTCGTGCAGCGCTGCCGTACGCCGGGCGATCTCGCCGACTTCATCCCCACGGTTTGCAGCGACGGGTACTTCTACGCCGAGGAGGCCATGGCCTCGTCGTGCATCCTGGCCGACCGCCTCGACGAGGCCAGGCACCACCTGGATCGCCTGCGGTCGATCATGAGCAAGCCCACGTACGACTGGGAGCGCGTGGTCGTCGATCGCGCCGAACACCTGTCCGCCACGCTGGCCACTGATCCCGAGGCGGCGAAGCGGCTGCTCCACGGCTGGGCAGCCGAGACGGCGCGCGCGCTGGGTGTCGCGGACGACTAGGCTAGGGGGCGGCCGACGCCGACACCGACACCGACAGCGCCGCCACGCGCTGCTCCAGCGCCGTTCGTTCGGTCGTGGGGAGCTGCAGGCTCGCCGCCGTTTGCAGGGCGTGCGTGAGGTGATCGACGGCCTCGGCGTCAGCGGACACCGCGCTCGCGGCGTTCCCGGCCATGACGTAGTACCGATAGGCTTTCTCGCTCTCGCCCGCGGCGGCGAAGTGCTGGGCCAGGACGTGGGCGACTTCTTCGTGCCTGTCGGCGAACAGCGCCTCCATCGCCTCGCCCACCTGCCGGTGCAGCTCGCGCCGGCGCCGCAGCAGGATGGTGGCGTAGGCCGCGTCTCGCGCCAGCTCGTGCTTGAACGTGTACTCCAGCCCGTGCTTGCGCGCGACCGCGCGCACCAGCTCGACCCGTTGCAGGGCGGCCAGCTGCAGATCCAGTGACGGCGCCGACTGGGAGACCGCCCGCAAGATGCGGACGTCGAAGGTCCTGCCGATCACCGACGCCAGCTCCAGCGTCGCGCGCGTCTCCGCATCGAGGCGATCGATGCGCGCCACCAGCAGCGCGTGCAGGGTGTCGGGGAGGGCGATGTCCTCCGGCTTGGTGGACGACTTCCAGCGCAACCCATCCTCGGTCTGATAGACGATTCCCTGTTCGATCAGGGAGCGCACCACCTCCTCGATGAAGTAGGGGTTGCCTTCGGTCTTGCCGATGATCAGCGCGCGCAGATCGCGGGGCAGGTCGGCGATGTTCAGCAGCGCCGAGACCAGATCGTTGGTGCGCTGCGCGTCCAGCGGCGAAAGCACGATCTCGGTGTAGCGGTGCGCGTACTGCGCCTCCGCTCTCAGCTTGATCTGCCAGCCGGGCGATTGGCGCTCGGGCCGGAGGGCGCACACGAAGACCATCGGGTTCGTCTCGGTCACGCGGAACACGTGCAGGAGCAGGTCCACCGACGCCTGATCCGCCCAGTGCACGTCGTCGAACACGCACACGCTGGGGAAGGCCGACGCGTTCTCCCACGCCCGCATGGTGATCCCGTACAGGTTCTCCTTCACCTCCTGCGCCTGGTAGTCGCGCGTGTCGCGGATGGCCTTGGCGGCGATGACGTGCTCCATCGTCACCTTGCACATGTCCGCCGCGCGCGGCACGCCCACGAACCCCTTCGCCACCTTCTCGTGGATCACCTCGGGCGGATCGTCGAGGTGGATGCCGAACATGTCGCGTCCGTACTTCTGGAACAGGCCGTACGGGCGCGCGCTGTCGTAGGGACTGCTCTGGACGTACTCCCACGAGTACGCCGGGTTTTCGAGCAGCCACTCCTTGCGCGCCTCCTCGACGAGGCGGCTCTTGCCGAGCCCCGCCTCACCGACCAGGCACACGATCTGCCCGTGGCCCGCTTTGACGTGCGCCAGCGCCTCGCGCAGCTGCGCCAGCTCGCCATCGCGCCCGATGAGCGGCGCGCTGACGCCGTTGATGCCGCGCAGGCGGCCGGGGTGGGCCTTCGCCGCCAGCACCCGGTACGCGCGGACCGGGACGCTCTTGCCCTTCACCTCGATGCCGCCCAGGTCTTCCAGATCGAAGATCGGCGCGATCAGGCGCTGGGTGTCTTCGGCGATCTGGATGGTGCCCGGCTGGGCGGCCTGCTGCATGCGCGCGGCGAGGTTCACCGCGTCGCCCATGGCGGTGTATTCGGCCACGCGCTGCGAGCCGACGTCGCCTACGACGACCGGCCCGGTGTTGATCCCGACGCGCACCGCGAAGTCCAGGCCGTACTGGCTCTTGATCTGCTGCGCGAAGGGTTTCAGGTCGCTCAGGATCTCCAGCGCCGCGAACACGGCGCGCTGCGGGTCGTCCTCGTGGCCGGCGGGGGCGCCGAAGAACGCGAGCAAGGCGTCGCCCATCAACCGGGCGACCGTGCCGTCGTAGCGCTCGATCGGGCTGGTCAGGATCGCGAAGGCGCGGTTCATGATCTCGCGCCACTCCTCCGGGTCCAGTCCCTCGGCGAGGGCGGTCGATCGGACGACGTCGCAGAACAGCGCGGTGATGATCCGGCGCTCACCGCCCGCGGGTGCCGTCTTGGGCGCGCGCAGGACGTCCTGAAACAGCGGGGCCTCGCGGGCCGGCCCCGCCGAGGCCAGCGCGTTGCCGCAGTTCATGCAGAAGCGCGCGTCGGCGACGTTGTTCGTCTGGCAGTGGGGGCAAACCATCTTGGTGAGCGCGGAAATATAGTGCCGTGGCGATCGCGCGTCACGTACGTCGCTGACCGCGTTCGCGGCCGTCTAACGGCCTTGCCGCCCCGCGCTGTCCAACTATCGTCGGGCCGGGCGGCGGGTTCGTCAGCTCTTCACCAGCCGGGATGCGCTAGACGCCCGCCGCTGCTGGGCAGCGCGGGCTGGCACGCCGGCTGCTGAAGCCCTGGTCCGTGAGGAATCCACGCCAGCTGCTCACCGCCGGGATCGCCGGCGCGCTCGGGACCGGCCTCGATCTGGGGGTGCTGGTCCTGCTGGTCGGGCACCACGTGTCGATCCCGCTCGCGACCTTCATCGCGGCGCTCGCCGGCGCCGTGGCGAACTTCGCGCTGAACAAGTACGTCGCGTTCCGCGACCGCTCGCCGATCACGGTCGGGCAGATCGCGCGCTTCCACTTCGTCGCTGTCGTCGCCGCCGTGTTGCTGGCGGCGGCGATGAAGATCGCGACCGCGAACGCCGCCGTGCCCGTGGTGGCCGCCAAGCTCGCCTGCGCGGCGCTCGTGTTCGCCATCTGGACGTATCCCGCGCAGCGGCGCCTGGTGTTCGCGCGCGCGGCGGAGGTCGCCTGAATCGTGTCGCTTCACCCTTCGAGGAGTCTCGCCATGTCCGAACAAAGCCCCGTCGTCGATGTCGTCGATCTTACGTTGGTCATCCCCGCGTTCAACGAGGAGCTGCGCCTGCTCCCGACGCTGGAACGCCTGCACGCCCACCTGTCGGCGCAGGCGATGAGCTACGAGATCCTGGTCGTCGATGACGGCTCACGCGACGGGACGTGTGAGGTCGTCGACGCGGCCGCCGCGCGGATCCCGAACATCAATCTGGTGCGCCAGCGGCCCAACCGCGGGAAGGGCGCGGCCGTCCGGCGCGGGATGTTCGCCGCGCGCGGCCGCATCCGCGTCATGTGGGACGCCGACTGCTCGATGCCGCCCGGCGAGCTGCCGCGCCTGCTGGCGCCGATCGTGGCGGGACGGGCGGAGATCGCGATCGGATCGCGCTACGCCGAGGGCGCCAAGACGGTGAAGCAGCCGCGCTACCGCGTGTGGTGGAGCCGCCTGTGCAACAGGTTCATCCAGCGCTTCCTGGTCCCGCGCGTGCTCGACACGCAGTGCGGCTTCAAGGCGTTCACGTCGCGCGCGGCGCTGAACCTGTTCGGCAGCGCGACGATCGACGGCTGGGCCTTCGATCTCGAGATCCTGGCGCTGGCCCGCCGCCGCGGGTTCGCGATCGACGAGGTCGGCGTCGAGTGGAAGGACGACGGAAACTCGCGCGTCAACCCGCTCAAAGACTTCTGGAAGGTGATCCGCGAGGCGCTGACGATCCGCCGCAACCTGGATCGCGGCGTGTACGGGACCACGGGCATCGTGGCGGCGCGCTAGCGGGCCACGTCGGGCACGCGCCTTGCGTTACAGGGCGGGAAAGGAGTCGTGGTGCCACACAACAGCCGCAAGCTCGCGCGCGCCTGTCAGGTTCTTGCCACCGCGCCGCGCTGGCTGACGATCCTGCTGACAGCCGTCGCTTTCGCCGGCTGCGGCGCGGGGCTCGGGGACGCCTGCGGCGAAACGTCCGCTCATGTCACGACGGACTGCGACGATGGCCTTTACTGCGCCTACGACGGCCACGGTGGCGGGACCGGCGTCTGCGTGGAGCGGGCGAAGGAGAACGAGCCGTGTCTCGGGCCGTCATCGGCGCCGCCGTGTGCATCGGGCCTCGTGTGCAGCGCGGTCCAGTCGCCTCCGACGTGCGCGCAGCCCGCCGGGCAGGGTGGCCTGTGCGTCGAGAACCCGGACTGCCTGGCAGGGCTCGTCTGCACGTCGCCGCTCGGTGTCGTCGGGAATTGCGCAGCGCCTCGCAAGACCGGCGAGGACTGCTTCCGGAACGATCAATGCGCGGCCGATCTCAAGTGTCTGCCGGATGCAGCGTCCGGAGTCGCTGCGCGATGCGGGCTGCCCGCGGGCGATGGCGGGTCCTGCGACGACCTCGACGACTGCGCGTCGCAGAACTGCGATTTCGCGAACCGGATCTGCGTTCCGATCGCGCGTCGCTGACCTCAGGGATTGGTCACGATCACGTCGTCCCAGCTGATGTCGCTGCGGTCGACCAGCAGCGCGATCTTGCCGGAGTGGAAGGTGCTGTCCGCGATCTCGAGCTGAAGAACGCCGTCGACGGACAGGCGAAGCGTCGAGCCCTTCATCTCCAGCTTCAACGTGTACCAGGTGCCCACGGCGATCGGAAACGTCGCGCGGGCGACGTCCATGCTCATGCCGCCCACCTTCTTCCGGATCTGGACCTCCGGTGGCGTCGCGTTGTAGATGCCGGCGCCGTACCAGTTGTTCGAGTCGGTGAACCGGCCCGCCAGGTAGATGCGCTTTCCCGCGTCCATCGCGTTCACCTTCACCCGCGCCTGGACGCTGTACTCGCCCCAGCCGATGTCGCCGGCGAGCGCACGCGCCTCGTTGCCGCCGTTGATGCAGTTGAACACGGTGGTGCCGTCCGCGAGCGCGCTGCACGTCCCCTGGGTCACGTCCCATTTCGCGACGCCGCTCTCGAAGTCGTCCATGAACAGCGTGCCCTCGGGCGTCGGGACGATCACGTCTGCGGATCCCCCTGTGCCGGAGCCGCCACCCGCACCGCCGCCGCTCGATCCCGCCTGACCGGTGGCCCCGCCGGCGCTGCCGCCCGCCCCGGGGGTCGGGTTCGTCGCGTTGTTGGAGCCGCAGGCGATCACGAACAAACTGCAAAGCAAGAGGAGGGTGCGCCCGATAGGATTTGTCATCGCCCCACAGGTGTTTGGTGGGGCCCCATCCGGCTCACAACCGGGGCACGCGCCGGGCATTTCGGGCTTTCAGCGCACCGGAATCCTGAACCGGACGCCCTTCGGGTCGCTCAGCTCGATGGCGGTCACACGGCCGTCCGCTTCGATGAGCTGGGGGCGCGGGTCGCGCGGGTCGAGCCAGTAGACGAAGTTCGTGACCGATTCGCCGAAGTTGGGGGAGTAGTGGGAGGGACGGCGGTGGCGCCACAAGCTGTCCCAGGCGCCGTGGAGGCGCCGCGGGTCACCGAAGTCGACGAACACGCGGTCGCCTTCGCGCGTCGTCAGGCGTTCGATCTCCGACCGCCCCCTGGGGAATCGGGCGAGCAGCCGCTCGTATTCGGGCGCGGTGAACTCCGCTTCGTCGGGGTTGATGTGGCGGCGGAACAGCAGATGGCCCGCGCGGTCGAACAGCACAAGCTGGTACGGGTTCCACAGCTTGATCGTGCTGAGGCCGAGGATGTGGCGCGAATCGGGGGAGATCCACAGGTTGGTGAGGGCGGGGACGGACGCGCGGAACAGCCGCCGGCCGGACTTGCGGTCGGTGACCTCCAGGGTCGAGTAGTCGTTCTCGGCGCGGAACGGATCGTTGTGGCCGCTGATCATCTTCCAGCGCTTGTCGTGCGTCGCCTGCGACCAGTCGTGATGGTGGGCGGCGCGCAGCTCCGCGGATTCCGCGGTCACGTCGCGGACGTCAGCGTAGCCGGTGATGTCGGCGCGCGCCGGCGCCGCGAGCGCGGCGGCCGCCGCGATCGCGGCCGGGACACCGCACCACCCCCGATGCCGTCGCGCGCGCTGCATCGGCGCTCAGTCTAACCCGCGGTCAGGGGGCGACGGCGATCGTGTCGACGATCCGCTGGAACCCGCTGGTCGCCCTGTGGCGTTCCTTGTCAGCGACCTGTTCCATGACGATCACCGCGCGGTCGCCGACCTTGAAGATCAGGTATTCGGAGGTGTGTGGCACCGGAACGCTGACGACCTCGATCGTGAAGTGCTCCTCGTAGCCGCGCACCTGCTTGCCGGCGACCGATCGTTTGATCGGCGTGGCCGGTGCCGTGGCCGGGGTCTCGCCGCCGAGATTGACGCCCGCGACAGTGAGCTCCTTCTTGACGCCGTCGCCCCTCGCTTTCGACGCCGCGTTGACGAACGTGTCCAGCGATACGTCGAGGTGGGGCGCGAAGACCGAGATGGTGAGGACGGCGTGCGCGGGCCCCATGACGGTGACGGTGCGCGCCCGTTTCTGCAGGTCGTTCGTCACCTGCCAGCCCTCGGGGTGCTCGAAGCTGAGGCCGTCCTTCTGGTAGCGACCCGCGGGTGCGCGGGTCCTGCAGCCAGCCAGCGGCGCAACGGCGAACGACAGCGCGATCAAGATGACCAGTCGGGCTCGCACGCCACCATGATAACGAAAAACCGCCCGCCCGATACGCAACGGCCCCGGCTCGAACCCGTCCGGTACACGAGTCCGAGCCGGGGCGGTGGTCAACATGTCCCAGGTCCCGGAGTCAGATGTGGTCGGTCGTCTCGCAGACCGGGCTCGAGAAGCTGCCCGAGATCATCGCGCCCGTGAAGGTGGCGGTGAAGGTTGCCTCGATCGATCCGAAGCTGCCGCCGTCTGGATCGACGAGGGGGGACCCGCTTGTGTCGTATGGATCCACCACGGTGGTGACGTTCAGCTCCGCGCTCCCGACGCGACTGGGAGCGTAAAGCGCGGCCTCGCTGTGCACGGCGCCGGTCGGGAACGATCCTGTCGCCGAGTCGCGCGCCAGCTGAACGGTCAATACGGGCGCCTTCGTCGTATCGGCGAGGGAGACCACGATGGCGTTGCCGTTGACGCCC
>Ga0070673_100000062_pt1 | contig 45212 bp, 37 predicted proteins | sample KBSM23metaG_FD_65342 | JGI IMG/M metagenome (GOLD analysis project Ga0070673, IMG submission 65342) | Miscanthus rhizosphere microbial communities from Kellogg Biological Station, Michigan, USA - KBS M2-3 metaG | ecosystem: Host-associated > Plants > Roots > Rhizosphere > Soil ... | reverse complement strand
GCCAGCCTGTCCGGGCGCACCCAGAAGCGCATGGCGTATTGACCGGCTCCGAAGATCGACACCTGCCCGATGCCCGGCACGCGGCTCATGGGATCATTAATATTGATGTATGCGTAGTTGTTCAACCACAGGTCGTCATAGGTCCCCTTGGGCGAGGACAGCGAAAAGAGAGCCAGCGGGCTAGTAGTCGATTTTTTAATCGAGACGCCGAAATTCCTGACCTCCTGCGGCAATTGGGATTCAGCCTGCAGGTAGCGCATCTGCGTTAGGATCTGGTCGTCGTTCGGCTTGGTGTTGAGATCGAAGTTCACGCGCAGCGTCATCTGCCCGTTGTTAGCGTTCACGGAGTACATATAGAGCATGTTGTCCACACCGCTCACCTGCTGCTCAATGGGGGTGGCGACGGACTGTTCGAGGGTCACCGCGTCCGCGCCCACATAGGTGGCTTGCATCATGATCTCGGGCGGGGCGATGTTTGGAAACTGCGCGATCGGAAGTTGGATCATGGCGACGAGGCCGAGAATCGTCATGACGATCGCGATGACCATCGCGACGATTGGGCGGTTGATGAAGAATTTTGCCATATCGGCCCTACTTGTTGTGACCTTTCGACTCCGGCTGGAATCCCTTAGGATTCACTGACATGCCAGCCTTGACTTGTTGCAGCCCTTCCGCCACCACCCGCTCGCCGGTCTTCAGTCCTTCATCGATGACCCAGAGGGTACCCACTCGCCCACCCACCTTGACCGGGCGGATCTCTATTTTGTTGTCGGCGGTCACGACGACGACCTGATAGCCGCCTTGCAACTCCGTCACTGCACGTTGAGGCACCAAAAGCGCTCCCTCTCTGGTTTGTGTGAGGGCCCGTACTCGCCCATACTGTCCGGGGCGAAGCAGATTATCAGGGTTAGGAAATCGCGCCCCGATCCGAATGGTTCCTGTTTTTACATCGACCTGCCGGTCCGCAAGGAAGAAGGTGCCCTTATGCGGATAGACCGTTCCGTCGCTGAGAATCAGCTCAAGTGTAGGTGTGGCCTTTTCATTTTGTTCACCTTCTTGGTAGGCTTGACGGATCTTCTCGGCCGCACGGAGATACTCTTGCTCACTGAGCGAAATGTACACTCGGATGGGATCGAGCGTGGACATCGACGCCAGCTCATCTCCGAGGCCGACCAGATCACCAATTTGCGCTTTGGCGATTCCCACGACGCCATCGATCGGGGCAATGATTTGCGTGAAGCTAAGATTCAACGACGCTTGGTCGACTGAAGCTTTCGCTGACGCCACCGAGGCTTTTGCGGCTCGATTGGCTTGAATGGAGTCGTCCAGTTCCTTGCGGCTGATCGCCCCGCCTTCGGCAAGCGGCGTATCGCGCTTCACATCCAGGTCTGTTTTCACAAACTGGGCACGAGCCTTCTCCCACTCGCCTTTCGCCTGATCGAGTGCCGCTTGAAACTTCCGGGGATCGATTTCGAACAATACTTGACCTTTCTTGACGAAGGCCCCTTCGACGTAGCTCCGCTTCATCAAGTATCCGTTCACCTGGGCCTTGATCACCGCATTGACCATCCCATCGGTTGAACCCACCGACTCGGAATAGATGGGCACGTCCTTTTGCACAACGTCCACCACTTCGACCTCGGGAGCGGATGGAGCGGCGGTTGACGGCGCCTCCTGCTTGCAGCAGAGCAGTCCTGTGGCAAGCAGCGCGATGAGAGAGATGGGAAGGCACGGTGGCCCCATACTGCAATGGCTCATAGGCTTCTATCCATTGGTGAATGCCGTAGAGTATAAATGCCAATGACAGAGCATCAGGTACGTGCCATGTCACAATCCTCCGGCGGTGCTGGACGTGGGTACCGCTTCGTACCGAGAAATTGTACTCCGCCCATGCTCCTTATCCACCTGTCACTTTTGACAGTTCAACCCGTGGCTCAGGATCTCTAAGGTGCTACTGGTACGCAGGCAGCAGTTTCTTTCCGATGTTTTGGTGTCGAAATTTGTCGCTGGCGCTAATGGGGATGGCGTCGCAGCTTGCTGCTGTACGAGTGCGCTATTGGAGGCTGCGCCGAAGTCATCGAAGGGCATCGACCATGTCCACCAATCGACCCTAGCCCTGACCTATACCGATCAATGTGAGGTGACTGAGGAGGTTCAAGGTAACGGGTCATGAAACATGAGCCCTCGGACAAACGGCAACCTTTAACGAGTAAAGGAACATCACGGCAAAAGAGGATGCGAACGGATCGGTCGCCGTTCAGTTCGGCGGCTGCGACGGCTTAATCCAGAACTGCCTGCCGATCATGACGGTGGAACTACTCGTGCGCTTATATCGTCGGCGTGCCGAGATCCTGAATGGCAAATGAACTTTCCCGCCTGCCCAACCCTCGACTTGAGAATGTGTCATGAGTTTTCTGCTGAGCATGGGTAGCGCCCTTACCGTGGATCGATTACGCAAACTTTGATAGGCCTGCTATGGCACAAGCGTGAGGTCTTCACGCTTCAATGGAAAGGAGTGGTTATGAGTCTTTTCGGAGCCATCCTTGAGAAATTGGGTTTTGGCCATTCCTCCGCGCAGGCCGCTCCCGGTTTCATGAGAAAGGACACCACGCGATCGAAAAAGACCATGGCATTTAGAACATTGCTGACCGTTGGCAGCTCACTCTGATGACTGCCGTTGTTTGCCTTGCTGAGTCCAGTTCTTCCCGAGCCACCGGCACCGGCGCTGGCTGGAGAAACCCCGAGCATGCTGCCGCGGCCGGACTTCCATTTCACTGAAGACTGCTCATTCCAGCCGCTCCCGTTCAGTCGGCTTAGCCGGCAATCCAGGCAGCCGTGGGGATGGCGGAGCGGCCGTCCGGGCTATCCATGTTGATTCACGGGGGAAAGAAGAAGAGTATGCCTGGCTTCATGGCCTCGACGATGTAGATTGGAATCTTCTCCGACGCACGTGTTGATCAACTGACGACGCTTCGCCATGAACAATTATCATTCTGATCTGACTCGTGACACGCTGGCCGTGGTGTTTCTGTTTGCCCTCATTTCGGCGTCGCTGTTTATTCTCTGGCCCTTTCTCGGCGCAGTCGTCTGGGCCATTATGATTGTCATTCCTACATGGTCCATCCTGCTTCTACTCCAGCATTTCCTGTGGGGGAAACGCTGGATGGCCGTGACGGTGATGACTCTTCTTCTGTTGGCGGTGTTCATGGTTCCCTTCTCAGTCGGCATTGCCGCTCTTGTTGAAAACTTCGGACAAATTGCCGCCTGGGCGACATCCCTGTCTCATTTCACGCTGCCTCCACCGCCCGACTGGCTGGGAAACATTCCTGTTGTGGGGCCACGCCTGTCGTCGAGTTGGCGGCAGTTTGCCGAGCTGAATCGTGAAGAGATGGCGACTCGGTTGTCCCCATATGTGGGTGGCGTCGTTCGATGGACGGCCGGACAGATCGGCAGTTTCGGGTTATTCCTCACGCAAATCCTGCTCACGGTCATCGTAGCGTCGGTGCTGTATGCCAACGGAGAATCGGCAGCGAGCATGGCGCTACGATTCGGATCTCGGCTGGCTGGAGAGCGGGGACAAGAAGCGATGCGTTTAGCCGCGCAAGCAATCCGCGGTATCGCGTTGGGGGTCGTGCTGACGGCGCTGATCAATGCCGCGCTAAGCGGCCTCGGGCTGCTGGCCGTCGGGATGCCGTTTGTCTTGGTGTTAACAGCTATGATCTTTATCTCATCGATCCTGCAGATCGGTGTGGGCCCGATCATGATCTGTGCCGTGGCATGGCTCTATTGGACGGGCAGCTCTACCTCAGCCACGGTGTTGCTTGTGTGGACGGTTCTGGTATCTCCCGTCGATAATATCTTGCGCCCCATCCTCATAAGAACAGGTGCTGACATTCCCTTGCTGCTGATCTTTGCCGGCGTGATTGGTGGATTGATTTCCTTTGGAGTCGTCGGGATTTTTGTCGGGCCCGTCGTTCTGGCGGTGGCTTATACATTGTTTACAGCTTGGATTGACGAATCTGTGGCGGTTGGTCACGTCGAAGAACACACAGGGACGGAATCTAGTAAACAGTGACAGATGATGGGTCCGATGCCTTCTTTACCGCGGTGATCTAAACGGTCAGCAGTTTGTTTCGGTTGAGTCTCGCGTCTTCGTCTACTGCAACGCTGCATGAAGTGTGTCTCCTCCAGACCCCTGTCACTTTTAACAGTTCCGGCGACGGAGGGCCATGAATAGAATCCTGGCAATCGGCCAGGGCCTACCATGCAACGTCAGCATAACGTGTTGGCTTTGAAGTAAGCCGGCCAATGACACCATCTGCGAAGATCGATGCAGGAGATCTAGGAGGACCGCACTCAGCTCAACGCTCGCATCGACGCCGACGCCGAGCGTTTGAAAGGTATCTTCAAGGACATCCATCGGAACCAGGAGCTGGGCTTTATGGAAGTCCGCACCGCCGGCATCGTCGCGAAGCCGACACCGGCATCGGCATCGGCATCGGCAAGACCGTGGTAGGCATCTTGAAGAACGGCGGCGCCGACACGAATGCTCTCGCCGTCAGGGAGAGCACCGGCCTGCGCTACTGCCTCGGGATTATAGTTCTGCCGCTGTTTTTCTACATAACCGGCTGCGCCGATTCCGTCCCTCACACGACCGCGCCAAGCGGTAAACCGATGCAGCGAATCACAGTCTTGACGTACAACACGCTGCACGGACTCGAGACTAGTGGTTGGACCGTGAAGCCTGGCGAGTCAAAGGAGGTCCATGACGCGCGCCTCGATCTGCAGTTTGAGCAACTGTCTCAGGTCCAACCGGATCTGATATTGCTCCAAGAGGTCAATCCTCTGCCCGCCATTGCGGAGCGGTATATCGCCGCGCTCGAAACCTTCGGTTTGCACTACAGCGAAGTCCACCAGGTGGATGCCTGCGGCGTTCGTGTCGCGCCGGGCGTAGCAATTGTTCCTCACCTAAATAACGGCCTTGCCGTTCTTGTCAAAGCGCCGCTGCGGTTGCGCAAAATAACCGGACTCAAACTGAGTGGGGGCTTTGGGCGCTGCGAGGACTTCATCGGTTTGCAGACAGGGGAACTTCGATATGCGCTGATCGCAGAAGTCGAGAACCCCAATACTGGCAGGAAGCTTCTAGCGGTGAGTCTCCATTTGCATTCCGGTATCGAGCGGGACGCCTTTTTTATCCAGAAAATCGCCGAGGCTCAGGAACAGGGAAAGGTACGACAGGAGGACGTCGAAGACCTTGTTTCGGTCTTGCAAGAGGGCCAAGAGAGACGGATCAATGAGGTTCGCGTGCTTGTCCGCAAACTTGTAAATCTTCAGGCCGATGGAACGTACCTAGGAGCCATCATCGGAGGCGACTTGAACTTCGAACCCGACTCTCCGGAATACCACGAGCTCGAACAAGCAGGCTATAGAGATACCTACACAATCGCCAGTCACAGCAGTGATGTTCATAGCTATGACCCTCAGCGAAACGCGCTTGCCGGCCAGGGAGAACCTGAAGTGCCTTCCTCGCTCCGTCAGGCAGTAAGACATCTTCCGGAAAGTCAGCAGCAACAGATTTTTGAGGCATATCGGAAGGGCCTCAGCCAGCCCCGACGAATTGATTTTTTGTTTCTCATGATGAAACCGTCGGATGATCCAAAAGGCTGCTTGCGACAGGAGTTATTTGGAGAGCCCAGTGCTGTTCAAGCTCAGCCTGGGTCCGATCACTACGGCGTGCTCGTTACGTATGTCGCCGACTTGTCTATGTGCTAATCGTAGAGAGCTGAAGGCAGGCGAAAGGAGGATGTCCATGAAAAGAATTGTCGGGATACTCGCAATAGCGACCGCGGTCTGCTTGAATCTGGGTTTCACGATGCTTCCCGTTTGGGCGGATGAATTCGGGCAAGATCCCTCATACCGGAAGGGACGCTGGGAAGTACTGCTAGGGCCTCAATACACCTTGGCTAAAAATCTTGGATTCGATGGCGGGACTACTGCGAAGATTAACGATACTTTCGGGTTCAGCCTTCAAATTGGCTACAATTTCAATGAGCACTGGAATCTCGCAGGCCTCTTTTCTTGGAGCCGGCCCGATTACCAGGCGGTCATCCAGCCCGCTGCAGGTAATTCCTCACCGGCTCGTCCTTCTAGTGGAAGCATTCAGACGAACACATTCGCCCTTGCGGGCACGTATCACTTTTTTGATGGTCCCTTAACACCGTACATCGAGGCGAATGTCGGGGGAACCTATGTCGTCACCGATATCGCGGATGGCCCTCCCGTTGTCGGCTGTTACTATGATCCGTGGTACGGAAATATCTGTGGAGCGAGCCAGCCAACCAAGTCCGGTACCTTTCTTAGCTACGGAGTTGGAGGCGGGCTGCGCTGGGACGTCAACAACTTGTTGTTTTTCCGCGGCGGTGCACGACAAGAGTGGATCGATTTGTCCCACACCGGCACGCCAAGTTTTACAGTGATCAAGCTCGATCTTGGCTTCAAGTTCTGATTGGTCAGTCACGAACACGCAATTCGATTCCTAGGCATAGGGAGACGAGTGCGAGAGAGTCCGGTTGAGTTTTTCATTGACTGTTGGTTCTGACAATTTATCTTTCCAGAGGTATCGGCAAGCACGAATCCGACTCCATTCATTTATAGTCAATATTCAGAGGCCAACGTGATGTATGGCCCCGGAGCATGATTCACCATACGAGCTGTGTTGACGCCCGTGGCCTCGTATTCACGTACAAAGTGAAGCATCCGAAACCGGACTAATAACCATCCCACACTTATTGTTTCCGGTTTGGGTTCGCGTGGAGCAAGCGAGTAACCCCCACTCTCCGAGATTGTTCGTACTCAATTGTTCTCCGGTCCAGCACTCAACTGTCGGTAATCAAAATTACTTTCCGACCGTGACAGCCTCCATCCACTGTCAATTTTGACAGTTCATACTCATAGCGTTACTTGGTAGGCTTCCTTAGGCCTGTCGGCCATTCCGCTGGCTTAGCGATCCCACAGACGCATGTCTGCCATGTATGGAGGTCTCGAGAATGTCGCGAATAGCTGCGTCACGTGCAGAGCGTCGTGAAGGCTGCGGAACGGCTGGCCGGGACCGGCGCACGCTTCACGGGGTTGGTACACCATACCGACTCGGAGCGAGAATGGGCGTACGATCGGACGTCCCACATCGGTCGGCTGGACAAAGCGCTCGACGAGGCCAATGCCAAAGGGTTGGACCGTTGTAGACATGAAGAATGACTGGAAGCGGGTGTTTCCGTTTGAAGAATGAAAATCAGCAGTAAGGCCACCATGTCAACGAAAGACCAAGCCGGAAAAGAATATACGCGATGTTGATGTCTTCATTGCCGCTGCATGAGATTGTTGGCTTCGTGGCAGGATTCGGAACGACTTTTGCCGCCATGCCCGATTTGATCTCGATGCTCAAGCGGCGGTCCTGCCAAGGAATGAATCCCACCATGGCCGCGATTATGGGCAGCTTCCAGATCGTCTGGGTCTATTACGGCTTTTTGATCGAGTCCATGCCCGTCATGGTGTGGAATGTGATCGCGGTGGCGATCAATTTTCTCGCCGTCAGCGCGTATCTTTACTTTCGCGCTCAAAAGGGATATCAAAACCATCCATAGGCAGCGGCAATCACTGGACGAAACCGACATTGAGGATCTGGTGAGGAGTTCCGTTGCTGACCAAACACGCCTCGATGGTCAGCGCCGTATGTGGACAGTGGAAATGGTTCTGCATCTGGTCGTTGCCTTCCTGGATGAAGACAATGCGCTGTGTAGGAGGTCATCATGATGAGGTTTTTTCGTCGTTCAGCCGTGCCGTACATCGCGGCCGGCCTTTCGGTTCTGTTTCTGTGTGTTCAGATCGTCAACGCTCAAGAAACCGAGTCGCCGGAACTGCCTGATCGTTTCATGATCCGAGGCGGGTATCTGTTTGTCTTCGGAGCAGAGACCGACATCCAACTAAACGGGCAGCGCGGCTTGGGCAGCACGATCGATTTTAACAGGACCTTGGGTGGTGCGACGGATTACAGCGGCTTTCGAATCGATGCAGCGTATCGCTTTAACGATCGGCACAGCCTCGGGGTCTCCTATTATCGGGTCTTACGAGACGGCAACCGCACGATCAGCACGGATCTGAACGTCCGGGATACTACGTTTGCCGCCGGAGCCAATGTGAACTCGAGTTTAAACTTCGATCTTTGGCGATTGATCTACAACTATTCGTTCTATCGGAACGACAAGGTCGAGCTGGGAATCTCGCCAAGCCTCTATATGCTCAGGCTGAGGACCAACATTGCGGGGGATTTCACGTGCAGCAGCAACAACACGTCAACTAACTGCGCGGGGCAGTCGACCAGTTCTGGCTCGGCAACCGACAACCTGACAGTCCCTCTGCCGTCGCTCGGCGGTTACCTCAATTATCACATTACGCCCAAGCTGTTGTCGCAGGCACGTTTTGACTGGTTCTACCTGAAAGTCGGCAACGCCTTTGAAGGCTCGATGTTTGAGTTTTATGCAGGGTTGGAATATCGGCTCTTCACCCATTTCTCGCTCGGAGCATCGTACGATCGCTTACAAGCGAATGTCGACTTACATAAAGCGACCAGCTCCTCGGGAGTCGCTATAAATAATGCCTGGAATACGGTGTTCCTATATGGCGCGCTGTATTTTTAGACGGAGGCTGACGAGAACGCGCGAAGGTCTCATTGTTCTGGTGAGCATGAGTAGTAGTCAGTGGTTAACAAGGTAGCAGCCGTCGTGTCGAGCGCCATGTCGAGCCATGCATTCGATCTACCAATGGATCTGGGTGAGCGGAGCCGTCCTCATGCTTATCATGAGCGGTGGTCCTTTAATCTGGGCCGGCGATGCTGTCCCTCCATCGAGCACAACGTCAAGTTCTCAATGTCGGACAATTCAGCAGGAGACCGATCGGCTTCGATGTTATGACACCGCGGTCGGGCAGCCAACGGATCCCAAAAAAGAGGTGCCCTTGGACGTCGTGAAACTGCCTGATCCGCCACCAACGCCACTCGCGGAGCTCTGGGAGCTGGAGCCAGACACGAAACACAAACTATTCTCGATCCGCCCCTATAAACAGGTCTATCTCCTGCCGGCACGCTACACGACGAACGTGAACAACCAACCGTCAAGCCCCACGGAAGGCACCGTTCCCAAGTCTCTGGGGTACATCAATACGGAAGTGAAGTTTCAGTTGTCGGCCAAGATGAAAATGCTGGATGGTTTGTTCAAAGACCATCTGGACGTATGGATCGGCTATACACAGCTTTCATTTTTCCAAATGTATTCTAAGTCGATCTCGTCTCCATTTCGGGAAACCAACTACGAGCCCGAAATCATTTTCACGATCCATACCGATTACGATGTGTTTGGGCTCAGAGGACGGTTCGTGAACCTGGGCATCGTGCATCAGTCAAACGGTCGGCAGGATCCGCTGTCGCGAAGTTGGAACCGTATTTATGCGCAATTCGGATTCGAACACGACGGCTTTGCTTTGCTGGTCAGGCCTTGGTACCGGATCAAGGAAGACTGGAGCGCAGACAACAATCCCGACATCGTGCAGTTTCTCGGGCATGGCGATGTGGTTGCAGTCTATAAATGGGGCGGCCATACGTTCTCCTTGCTCTTGCGCAGCAACCTAAATTTTTGGAATCTCCACGGCGCGGCTCAAATCGATTGGAGTTTTCCACTCTATCGTCAACTCAAAGGATACGTCCAAGGGTTCACGGGTTACGGAGAAAGCCTGATCGATTACAACCATAGCCAGACCACGATCGGCGCCGGCTTCTTGCTTCTCAACTGGATGTAATGCAAGTGAGAGTCATTAAGAAGGAGATTAGGTGCGATCAGAGCGCTGCAAACGAATGAGTGCTTTCTCTCTCACGGGTTTGCTCACGTACCTGGCTTTCTTGCTCATGGTTGTCCCGGGCTGCGCAAGTTCCATCTATGGGTGGCAAGTCCGAACCAGCTCGACAGAGATACCTTCATCTTTCCATCCGATAGACTTGCAGCAGCATCCTGTAGCGTTGTTTCCGGCCATCACGATGCCCGGGCTTCGAGGCAACGAGATTGGGCTGGCGCGATACCTGGGCCAGATACTTCAAAAAGTCGTCCCTGACTGGAACGTCGTGTCGGAGCAGGAGACGAGCACGCGTATCAACCGTCAAGGCTTAGCCCAACGAATGACGTTAATGAGAAATGATTACGAACAAAGCAACATCCTTGATCAGGAGGCGCTACGCACCATCGCGTCGGCAATCGGCGTGCGGTATATCTTTCAATTGCGACTCGCCGCGTTTGTACAAACGATGACGGACCGCTGGAAATTTCCTGCTTTCGACGTCCGAGTCTCGCAAACTCGTTCGAGCGTCATGCGACTGGCGCTGCAGCTATGGGACGCGGAGAATGGAGAGCTGGTGTGGACTTCCATCGCCGAATCGAACATGGCGAACGAGGCCGTATCGCAGGACCCGGTATACCTAGAGGATATCGCTCGCGCAACCTTGGGCAGCATGATGTCGGATTTTCTCAATAGAAAAACGGCCTCCCGATATACCCCGTTGGATAAAGTTCTCGACAACCTGATTAGCGAGGCCATGCCGAATGACAAGGACAACAATGAAAACACCCCTCCCGAACGGACCGAGAAATAACGGAGCTGATCGAAAGTAGAAATCCCACTTTTCTTTAATTGTGGGTCGAGCTTGTCTACGAGAGGAGACCGCGATGAAGATACCTATTCTTCTCCCTCGACTATTGATGCTAGGGATCTGTTTCTATGGCTGTACGGGTCCAAATGTGAAGACAGACTTTGATGCGAGTGAAGATTTCACCAAATTCAGAACGTTCGCCTTCTCAGGTCTGACAGATCTGAATAAGGGCGGTGTTCTCGACAATTCTTTGACCCGTACACGGATCGAATCGATCGTTGGGCGAGAATTGAACAAGAAAAGCCTCCAAGAAGTCGGCTTAGAACAACGTCCAGACTTGCTGGTGCATTATTGGGTCGGCATACAAGAAAAGCAGCGGGTTGAAAGCACCGGGCCGGCCGTAGGTGCGTACGGTTGGGGTGGTGGGTATCGAGGGGGAATGGGGTATAGCAGTGTCTCAACCTATGAGTACAAAGAAGGAACTTTGATCGTCGATTTGGTCCAACCGCTGAAAAAGGCGTTGGTATGGCGCGCGACTATAGTGGCGGATCTTCAGGATACTACCCAGGAGAATATTGAAATGGGGCAAAAAGCCATCGCCAAGGCCTTTGAAAACTATCCACCGAAGCTCACTCAGTAGCGCAGCCTTGACCAATGGTTTGTCGCCAGCGCGAGGAACCTGCTGAATCAACGGCTGAGAACGCGCAGGTCATTCAGGTCCGCCTGCATCCTTGATGTTCGCTTCGGCACTTCAGAGGGATGTCGTTACTGCCTTTGTCCATAACAGTCGTGTCATTAGTGTCGAATGGCGTTTCCACTCACCTTGTGAATTTTCCTTTTCACGAAAGCCTTCACGGCGGCGCTGAGCTCACGTCAATATTGAGCTGACTAAATTATCCAATGATCTGCATTGCGATCGCACCCTGCATCTATCGTCACTATTGTTCATCCATTATTCGTCCGACGGTTGGAGGGGTGGCAACCTACGTCTACGGTAATAATTGATCACTGAAGATTACAATAGCCCTGACTGGCAACACGCCATTTCCACGCTCATGTTATTACTCGAATGCGTTTCGCATCGATGCCCTTTCCCTGAGTGACTAACCGAAGTAGGACGAGGCCTGGCACCCTCATAATAAAATCAAAGCATTGTTGGTCGGGGACTTATATGTCGTTTGATGTGAGCCATTACCACTATTCTGCCTATGCCATACCGCCCTTATTCACGAGCGCTATTCTTTTGTGTCTTGGCATAGCCGTTCTGGTTCGTGATCGTGCTTCTTCGATCAGCCAATTATTTTTTCTCATGTTGGCGACGACCAGTTTTTGGCTATGTGCGTTTTCGTGGATGTATGCGGCATCCGATGAATCGACAGCTCTCGTGTGGGCCAAAGTCGCGTATCTGGATATCCCTTTTATCTGTGCCGCCATCTATCACTTTACAGTTCACGTTCTTGGCCTCGCGCAACAACGTCGCCGTATGGTCCTATGCGCGTGGACCGTTTCAGCAATATTCGCGGGGACGGCATACTGGACTGATGCTTTAATTGAAGGCGTGTACCATTATTGGTGGGGATATTATCCGAAATATTCCTGGCTCGGCCTGCCGTTTCTTCTCTATTTTGTTTGTATGCTCGCGCTCAGTGCTAGGCACTATGCGATGGAATATGCCGCATGCCCTCCCGGGATTCGAAAGGTGCGGATCAAATGGTTTCTCATTGGCTTTCTGGGTCCCTTTGTAGCCACCCTGGACTTTTTGCCTAAACTAGGAGTTGCTCTCTATCCGGTGGGGTATCTCCCTTTATTGTGGTGGCTCTTGGTTGTTGGGTTTGCAGTATGGAAATATCAGATTCTGCATATCACGCCCTCCTTCGCTGCGGATCAAATCCTTCAAACCATCGCTGATGCCGTTCTGGTCATTGATCGGGCGGGCGTGATTTGTATTGCCAATCATGCCGCTAGTCCGCTGTTTCAAATCACGACATCCGATCTGGTGGGAAAACCCCTGACATCTATCGATAGGTCTCTGGCAGAAACCATTCACGTGGCGAAGCACGTGCCTCATGGATCCATTCATCGGGCCGAGGTGACGCTATCACGACCTGTCCATGGTGTGGTGACCCTTGAACTGTCCGCCTCAACCATTAAAGACGTCGCGGGGGATGCGGTGGCGATGGTCTGCGTGCTTCGTGATGTGACCAGTCGAAAGCAAGCCGAGCTGACGCTTCAGAATGTCAATGAAGCGTTGGATCAGCAGGTCCGTGCGCGAACGATGGAGCTACGGTCGCTGGTGTTAGAACTGAGCCGGACAGAAGAACGTGAACGAATGCGGCTTGCCACTGAATTGCACGACAACTTAGCGCAGTTTCTCGCTCTTTCGAGGATGCGTCTGGAAAAGTTACGAACGAGCCTTGCGGGTAGCGAGCATGAGGCGATCGTGAAGATCGTGCAATTGATCGACGATGCTCTCTCATGCACGAGAATGGTGATGTCAGACCTTCGCCCCGACTTCGTCGGTTCCGGGAATGATTTGATCACGGCTATTACATGGGTTGCCGAGAGAATGCGTAAACGGGGGTTGATTGTGGACATTCATCACGAGGCTCCCCAAATCGTGCTGAATGACCAGATCTTAATGGTGACCTATCAATCCATTCAGGAGCTATTGACGAACGTGTTGAAGCATGCCCGCACTAAACGGGCCAAGGTCTTTGTTCGATGCCTTGATGCAAATATTGAAGCGATTGTAATCGACGATGGGAAAGCTTTTGACGTGTCCGTGACGAAGACTCCTTGCGCGGATGGAGGGTTCGGCTTATTTAATATCCGGGAACGGTTACATTTCCTCGGGGGACAACTCGACATCACATCTATTCCTGGGCATGGGACCACGGCAAGAATCGTGGTGCCTGTCAGTCCGTTGTCTGCTAAAGGCGAGCATGAAGCAGTGCCCATGTCGACAATCACACAATCGTACAAAGAGGAGGGTCCGACAGAGTCGAGGCGGCGGCAGGTACGTGTGGTGCTCACAGACGATCATCAAATGATGCGAGAAGGACTTCGTCGGGCGATCGAAGAGCGGGGAGATGCCGAGGTGATTGCAGAAGCTGGTGATGGTGAACGGGCCGTCCAATTGGTCCGTGACATGCTCCCTGATGTGGTGGTGATGGATGTCGGGTTGCCCAAAATGAACGGGCTGGAAGCGACCCGCCAAATAAAGACTGAGTTTCCGAACATCGCGGTAATCGGCTTTTCCGTCTCGGAAGGAAGCAAGAGCGAGGCCGCCATGCGGGCTATGGGAGCATGCGCCTATTTCTCAAAAGCCGGTTCTATCGAAGCCCTTTGCGAGGCGGTGCGCGGTGTGCCTATCAGAGACTAGGTCAATAGATGCAAAATTACGCTCCTATTCTTGAAAGGTTTTTAAAGTATGGCTGCCTCTGTCATTTGTAACAGTATGCGAAGGGGGAACAAAATTCTATCATTCTATCCTGACAACCATCAGGACAGCTTCTCATTGTCCATGCCGGACGTGCTTTTGTTAAACGCAGTCACGAATCATTATGTACGGTCGTTGCTGTGAGAATATGAGCCACTACGTTCTCAATTGTTACCTTCGCAAGCGTACCGTTCATTATGCGGAATCGTATACAACAGGATAGCGAGTATCGGTTTGACTGGCCTCGTACAATCCCAAAGGGTCCGTCTCGCTGTTTCGGATGAGCAAAAACAAAAGAGGTTTGCATGCGCATATCCATTCGACCGTTGTTCCCTCTTCTGGCGCTTCTCGCCGTACTGGGGGCCTGCACTAACACGACACCTCCCGCCACCTCTCCATGGTCCGAAGTCGGTATCTCAGATTTTAGAAATATCGCGGGACAATGGGAGGGACTGATGAGACGGATACCGGAAATGCGCAACGATGATTGGGTTCAAGTCGCGATACGAGACGATGGTATGTATGAATTCAAAAGTTACCGGACGATTGGTGTCCTCAGTGGGCGAGGGCAATTGACTCTCAATCAGGGGAAGGCCATCCGTTCGACTGACCAGGGGCAATTGACATTCATTCTCTATGAAGCAAATGGAGCTCGCATGTTGCGGGCGAGAGCTACCAAGGAAGGCATTGAGTATGCCTCTGACCTTACTCCAGCAAAATAGGCACTAGGCTTAAAACCGCTTCTCGACTTCGCTGTCGCTGCTGGAGAGCTAGCCCGAATCCGGACTCATGTGATTTCATCGGCCGGCAGTGGTAGCCTAGTGATGAATCATCGTTTGGAGAGTCCAACACCTTGGCCTTCGCGTGACAACCTAGACGGTCATGGATATACTTCATTTCAATGACTGCTGCCGCTCCCTCCGCGCCGGATTTTACGTTGATTGCCGACGTCGTTCGCACTCGGCTTCCTTTTCTGGCCGACCTTTTAAAGATCACACCCCTGCCTGGTGACGCGTCCAACCGTCGGTACTATCGTCTCAATCTCAGCAGCAGCGCTCCCTCCGTGATTTTGATGCAGCTGGCGTCGCCGGAAGCCTTCAAGCAGTCCGAGGAAGCCGTAAGCGGGGCGGTGACGATGGCGGAATTGCCGTTCATCAACATTCTGAATCATCTGGCTAAGGCGGACGTCGCCGTGCCCACCTTGTATCACTACGATCAAGATGCAGGCTTGCTCTTTCTGCAGGATTTTGGCGATGTCACGTTAGCCGAGGCCTGTACGAATGCGCCGACTGAAACCGTGAAGAGTCATTACCGGCAGGCCATCGAGATGTTGGTGCGCATTCACACGAGAGCCACGACGTCGGTCGATCCGACGTGTCTTGCCTTTGGACGAAGCTTCGATGCGCCGCTTCTCATGTGGGAGTTCGACCACTTTGTGGAATATGGCGTCATCGCACGGCGTGGTAGCCCTCTGGAAGCCAAGCATCAACAGGTCATTCGCGCCGAGTTTCACAACATCGCCGAGCGGCTTGCCGCGCTGCCCAAGGTCTTCACCCATCGGGATTACCACTCGCGCAACTTGATGATAGCTGGATCGCAGTTGGGCGTGATCGATTTTCAAGACGCATTGATGGGGCCGGCGGTGTACGATCTGGCGTCGCTGTTGCGCGATGCGTATATCGCGCTCGACGAACCTGTCGTCGACGCACTAATCGGCCATTACCTGGATGCAATGGCGGCGGAAAATCATCATTTTGCCGACCGATCAGACTTTCGGCGCATGTTCGATCTGATGAGCATCCAACGCAATCTCAAAGCGGCCGGACGTTTCGTCTACATCGACCGGGTCAAGCACAATCCGAAATTTCTTGCAGACATTCCTCGAGTGTTGAGTTACGTAAAACGCAATCTCTCCCACTATCCCGAATTGTTTGGCCTCCGCGACGCGCTGACTCCCTATGTCCCCGAACTCCAGTAGTCACTGTCTTGCTCGAAGACGGCCATGAGTGATCCATGCGTGCGATGATTCTGGCGGCAGGTCTGGGCACCCGGCTCCGACCGCTGACCAATACGATTCCTAAACCCCTCTTGCCTGTGGGCGGCACTCCGCTGATTGTCTGGAATCTGCTCTTGCTGCGGCGATACGGTATTCGTGACGTCATGATCAACGTACATCATTTGGGGTCGCTGATCGAACAGGAGCTTGGTGATGGGAAGACGTTCGATATGCGAATCTCCTACTCGCCGGAATCGACCCTTCTTGGCACAGGCGGGGGGCTGAAGCAGGCCGAAGCTTTTTTTCAGGGAGAGGCATTTCTCGTTCTGAACGGGGATACGCTGTTCGAGCTAAATCTGGAAAATCTCATTCGTTTTCATGAACAGGAAAATCCATTGGCCACGATGGTTGTGCGAGAAGATCCGGATGCGGAGCGCTGGGGTGCGGTGGAGTTGGATAGCGAACAGCGAATCATACGCATTAATGGGCGGGGCGGTATCGGCAGTGATTCACTGCGCCAGCGGATGTTCGCCGGTGTGCATATCGTCCATCCTCATTTGCTTCGTACGGTTCCTTCCGGGCGCGAATCATCTATTATCGATGCCTACGTACATGAAATTCAAAGCGGTGAACGGGTGCTCAGCTATCCCCTGGCCGGCTACTGGTCGGATGTCGGGACGCCCGCCCGTTATGCGGCCGCACAACAGGCGGTTGATGAAGGATTACTCCGTCTTGCAGACCGAAAATGATCTAGGTAAACTTCGTAGATACTTATCCGACTTTCCATTTCTTATCTTTCCGACTACAATTGGTTCTCAACATTACCTAAGGGGAGGACCTATGGAATTGTTGAAGGCTTTTGTCTGGCTCTGCGTAGGGTGGGCAGCGACTTCGTTCGCGCGTCGCGAAACGTTGCCACTCTCACCATCGTCTCAACCTACTTCTCCTCCATTGCCTCACGTAGTTCCGAAACCCCTGCGTACACGGCTGCTCGAACAGACGCCGATCCTTCCCGACGAGGCCGTCAAGCAACGTCTTGCCACGCTCTGTCTGCGTGAAGGGAAAAGCCTGATTTACATTGCCGTCTGTCCATGGCATACACCCACTGCCGACGCGAACTCGATCGGCAAATGTTTTACGTGGGATGTCGAGACGGGGATGGCCCATTGTTTTTGGTGTGGATGGGGCGGCCGTGTGGCGCGTCCGTTAACCGGACCGGTCCATCCCGATCTGCTCCCCGCGACGTTCAGACTCGTGCTCGTCACCTAACGACGTTATGGCTCGACTGTTCATCGGCACGTCCGGCTGGGTCTACCGCAGCTGGAAAGGGCCGTTTTACCCCGACACACTCCCGAGCCGCCGCTATTTGGAATTCTACGCACAGGAGTTCGACACGACCGAAATTAATTCCTCCTTCTACCATCTGCCTCGTCCTCAAACATTTACGAACTGGGCTGCGCACGTTCCTTCCAACTTTATCTTCTCCGTCAAAGCCAGCCGTTACCTGACGCATATGAAACGATTATTGGACCCGGTGGACCCATGGGAACGATTCATCGAGAGCGCGATTCAACTGGGTGAGCGTCTCGGCCCTATCCTGTTGCAATTCCCCCCAAGCTTTAAGAAGAATGCCGATCGCCTCGAAGCCTTTTTCAACATGACTACCTCCGTCGAACCTCGGCCTACACCGCTCAAACTGGTCTGCGAGTTCCGCCACGAGTCGTGGCTAAGCCCCGATATCTACCGGCTCCTGAATCGTCATGCGGTCGCCTGGTGCATTGCCGACGGCCCCAAATATCCACGCAAGGATCTTGTGACGGCCGACTTTGCATACATCCGCTATCACGGGCGCAGCCTGATGTTTGCCTCGAATTATTCGAAAGCTGTGCTCGTGAAGGAAGCCAAGCTCATCAGGCAATATCTTCGCGATGGGATCGATGCCTTTGTGTACTTTAATAACGACGCCAACGGCTATGCCGTGCGGAATGCGAGGCTACTCAAAAAACTGGTCGTCCCATGAGCGAGACGCCTTCTCCAATGGGTGATGCTGCTGCCTGGTGGCAACGCGCCGTCATCTACCAAATTTATCCGTGGAGCTTTCAGGATTCCAATGGCGACGGCATCGGCGATTTGCCGGGCATTACGAGCCGACTGGATTACTTGAACGACGGCACGCCATATTCGTTAGGCGTCGATGCGATCTGGCTGTCGCCGATCTACCCCTCGCCGATGAAGGATTTCGGGTACGACGTGTCGGATTATTGCGGCATCGATCCGCGGTTCGGCACGCTCGCGGAATTCGATCGCCTCATTGAGGAAGCGCATCGGCGAGGCATCCGCATACTGATGGATTTGGTGCTGAACCACACCTCGGATCAACATCCGTGGTTTCAAGAATCGCGCGCGTCTCGGCACTCACCCAAGCGCGACTGGTATGTATGGGCGGACCCTGGCCCCAATCGTCGGCGTCCCAGCAATTGGGCCGCCGTGTTCGGTGGGTCGGCCTGGGAATGGGATCGAGCCACGCAACAGTATTACCTTCATTCCTTTCTCAAAGAACAGCCGGATTTAAATTGGAGCCATCCCGATGTGCAGAAAGCCATGCACGAGGTCGTGCGATTTTGGCTCGACCGTGGAGTGGACGGCTTTCGCTTGGACGCGATCAATTGGATTGGAAAAGACGTGACCTGGACCAATAATCCTCGCAAAAACTTTGCGCTCCGATCGTATCTTCGCCAGCTTCATCGGTATGACCGCGATCAACCGCTGACGCACGAGGTCCTCCGCTTACTGCGAACCTGGACGAACGAATATCCCCACGCGGTGATGGTCGGCGAGGCATCGTCGGATACGCCGGGCGGCCCCGCGGCGTTCTATGGGAAGGGAACAAACGAATTGCACATGGTGTTCAACTTCCTTCTGCTCAGGTCACGTTGGTATCCACAACGATTTCGCGAATTGATTCAGAAATGGGATGGGGCGGTGCCGGCCGGTGGATGGCCCACCCAGGTCTTGAGCAACCACGACAATAGCCGGCACTGCAGCCGGTACGGCCGTGGAGTCGATGCCGAAACCGCGGCGCGCCGCGCGCGCGGGGCGGCACTATTGCTGCTCACGCTGCGCGGGACACCGTTCCTGTATTATGGCGAAGAGATCGGCATGCAGGACGTACGCTTGCGGTATCGCCAGTTACGCGATCCGTATACACGGCGCTATTGGCCTTTTCTGAGAGGACGTGATCCCGCCCGAACACCCATGCAGTGGGACGGGTCGCCGCAAGCGGGATTTACGACGGGCGACCCCTGGTTGCCTTTGTCTGCGGATGCAATGACGACCAACGTGGCGGCTGAAGCCGGTGATCCCACTTCGCTGCTGGCCCTGTATCGAACACTCATCTGGATCCGAAGGACCTCTGCGGCGCTGTCCTTGGGAACCTATCGTGAAGTGACCGGCGGGCCGCTGAGCTGCTTGGTCTATCTCCGGGAAGCTTGCTGCACATCGAAGGAGCGCCTCCTCGTCGCCGTCAACTTCAGCCGCCAGCGGCACGAATTTTCTTTGCCTTCCATAGAAGCAGAAGGCGTTGTTCTGCTTTCGACGGATCCTCAGTTCACCGGACGGCCGTTTGATCCACGACGTGTACACCTTGGACCCGACGAAGCGCTTCTCATACGTCTTAATCCATAGCACCAGAGCAGACCGATCCGGCGGCCCCGTCAGCGGGCTACCGACGCCTCATTACCCATCCCAATAGACACTCGCTCGCCTCAATACCCTCTACGTTCACCTGTTGCCGGCGCCGATAATGAATTACTGTCCGAATGGTTGAAGGAGGCCGCTATGAATACGATGCGCTTTGCCATGATCATGGGATTGGTCTTCCTTGCGGTAGGATTGCTAGGATTCTTCCCCGGCTTAATCAGCCATCCGCCGATGGCGGCTCCGGATCTTGCCGTGGAAGCAGGATATGGCTATCTGCTCGGACTATTCCCGATCAATATTCTGCATAACCTGGTGCACATCACCGTCGGCCTCTGGGGCATAATCGCTTATCGAAGCTTGACGGGATCGATGGCCTTTGCACGTGGCCTCGCAGTGTTCTACGGAACCTTGGCCGTGATGGGACTATTCCCGGTCTTGAACACGACGTTCGGACTGATTCCAATTTTTAGCCACGACGTGTGGTTGCACGCAGGGACTGCGGCTCTGGCCGCCTATTTCGGATTCTCGGGGACGGCGGAGGCTGTCCCAATAGAACGTCTCTCCCGACGTGCCTCTTAGCGCTCCAGGCTCTGGCGATAAGGCATATGCCGCAATGGACGCGCCGCGGAGGCCGGCACGTCGCTTGAACCTGTAATCGTTCGCAATTTGGCCGCTGAGACCGCGTCACTGTCCGAAGAGATTTTTGAGCGCCTTTTTGCCCTTGTCCAAATCGGGCTTCTTCCCCTTCATGAGATCGTCGACAACTCCCCGCACCTGTTCCTTGACCTGTTCTTGAACCTTCCCCGCAAACATTTTCGTGTCGAGGGCATAGGACGGGGCCTGTGTTGTTCCCGTAATGAGCATCGGGACAGTTATTCTGTTGCCGGCCATCGCCACGCGCAGGGCAGGAGTCGCGGTCACAATCTGCTTACTGAGCGGTTCGGACAGACTGAGGCCCGTTTTGAGGTTGAGCGTGTGATCCAATCCGATGATGCCTGTGCCGATGGCTTGGAAATCGTGACTATCCATAAAGAGGCGATCGACCTGAATGACGCCCTGCTTGAGCCCGAAACGGCCATCGATGGTCGAGAATACCGTAGTCTTCGGCGCCGTGAGCTGGATTCCCGCGGCCTTCAATAGGACGATGGCTTCCTGAAGGAGGTTCACGCCTTCGATCGCCCCGTCTTTCACGGTGAACGAGCCCACCCCTTCCAACCCTGAGAGCAATTCCATTTTTGAAAAACCACGGCCCTGCATGGTGAGTTTGGCGTTGACGGTTCCGCTCCCTGCCATCGTGTCTGTGAGTACCTCGGCGATGGGGCCAAGCTGGACGCCTTGCAGGCGAATATTTCCGTCAAAGGGGGGGCTAGGCGATCCCATGGTCGTCCGTGTCTCGGCCACCAACTGACCGCCGAACACATTCGCGGAGAGTTTATCGATCTCGACCTGCTGTCCAGCCATCCCCATCGACAGTTTTAATTCCTTGACCTCCACCGATTTGCGCAAAGGCACGACGATCGGAAGATCGGCCGTCGTCAGCGTCGGTGATGTGGCTAACAGCCTGGCCTTGCCTTCGAGGAGACTGCCATCGACCGTGATCACCGCATTACCAAGCAACACAGCCCCATGCAGCACGTTGACCGTCACTGCCTCCAAGGGCGGAGTGTTGGGCTTCGACGGATACTCCGCTTCCGCTTTGACGTGCAGGTCTTTAATTTGCACCGGTTTAATCAGCGGCAGCGCGAACGGAAGATCGGCCGTGCTGATCAACGGCGACGCGACCGTGAGATCGGCATGCCCTCCAATGGCGCGTCCGGTGATCGACGCCGTGATCTTCCCGAGCGCGAGCGCCACATCGATCGTTTTAAAATCGAGTGTCTCGACCAGCGGACCAACCACGCCATCGATGTTGATCGGGAGATTGTAGGGTTGTACGACGGCATCGAGATGCAACCGCGGCATCTCTCCCAGCCGGACCGATTGCAATAGGATATTTAAATCTTGCACGGTATGCTCGGCCGGTTTGGTCGAAGTCTGATCCTGATACAGAAGCCGGCCATGCTGCAGCGCGACCCGGTCCACCGCCAGGAGCGCGAGAGCGCGCAACGGACCTTCTTGCGTAGGCTGAGGCACCGGCCCTGGTGGAGGAGGGGCAGCAACAGATGGTCCTCCCTTACCTAGGGTCGATACATTGAAGACACCCTGATGATTTTTGATGACGGAAATCACGGGTTCTTTCAGCGTGACGTCGTCTATTTCAATCCGGCCGCTGAGCAACGGTTTAAATTGAATGCCGATGTCGAGTGATTCAAGAGAGGCGAAGGGCCCTGTGCTGAAGGCCGGATCATCCATGACGGTAAAGCCGGCAATGCGGACGCCGATTCGAGGGATGATGGATAGCCGGAGATTTTTCAGAACGATCTTGCGATTGAGCGCCTCCTCGATCATGGGTTGATAGTAGTTCTGGTATTTGTTGAGGTCTATCAGGAACGGCAGGAGCAAAATGGCGGCGATGATCAAGATGAGGATCAGACCAAGACCGATGAGCACGTTCCTCATAATGTCCTTTCATAAGGGGAAACTATCGTCAATCTACCAGGCGGGAAGACGTTCACTCAAGTGCGGCAGAGAGGGACCTCCGTGCCGGAGCATCCTCGTTGGCGGCCGTTCAAGGCGCTTCGTGCTGCTGCGGAATGATTGTCACGATACGCGTGCCTTTAAAAGGGGCGGCATCAATATCCAGGCGACCGCCCAGTTTCTGTGCGCGCATCTGCATGTTTCGTAAGCCGTGCCCCAGTCCGGCGGTTTGGTTGTGTTCAAAGCCGACACCGTCGTCATGGATTTCCAGGCGGACGGATGGGCCGCACACCTGAAGTGAGAGCACGGCGTGTTGCGCGTTGGCATGACGAAAACAGTTGCTGATGGCCTCACGGGCGATGGAATACAGGTGAAGGGATTGTTCGGCGGTAAGGTGCTGAGTGGCGCTCGGATCCATTTGCAAAGTAAACCGAAGTCCGTTCGCCTCTTGCATCGTCTGAATCAAGTCGGAGAGGGTGGCGATCAGTTGATTGCCGCAAAGACGGGGTGGTTCCTGCCTTCCAATATACCCGCGTACGTCTTCGATCACGTGATTTAAATTCGAGAGCGCTCCTTTGAGCGTGTCGTCTGCGGCGGTGACGTTGTAGTGTAGCAGATGCCGGGACTGTTCGAGGTTCATGCCTACCGCATAGAGCATCTGAATGATGTTGTCATGCAAATCCGCGTCGAGTTGTTGGCGCGCGTCTAGTGCCAGCGCGAGTCGCGCTTGGCTTTCTCGAAGCGCATGCTCCATGCCCTTGCGATCGGTAATATCGGTGGTTATGCCTCCGATGGCATAGGTGCGTCCCTCCGTGTCACACAGGGGAAACTTAAAAACAATACTGGTATGGGGGCCATCGTCGTGCTGAGCCACTTCCTCGAATTCCAACGGGATGCCGGCCTCGAGCACTTTTCGATCATTGAGCCGAAACGCCGCTGCCTGTCCAGGAGGAAACAGGTCTCGATCGGTCTTGCCGGTAATCTGTTCGCGAGTCAGGTGAAACACTTCCGAGAATCGTCGATTGACGAACAGATATCGCCCCTCGGGATCTTTTACAAAGACTAAGTTAGGGCTGTGATCGAGGATGGCGAGTAGTTGACGTTCTCGAGCGGACATCTCCGTCGATGTGTTTCGCGCCTCGGTGTGGACCGCATACTCGGCCACCGCTTTCACCGTTCGCACCCGGTTAGTCATAAGCTTGGTCATGGGGCGAACCCCGCCTGCGGTCCTCAGACGAGACGGCACATCATTCAGGTTGAGTAACTTAGATTTAGGTTTTGAAAGCTTCTTCATCGATGTCCTAGGACTAATCGGACAGATAAAGAATATAGGGGAAAACATAAAAAGAAAAGGTGCCGAGATAGATATTGAGAAGGAATGCTAAACGGTTTTTAACGATGAGGGGCCGAAGTCCTCAGATTGCTGGAACGTCGTCTTAGGGTTGTGGTGGCCGAAAGCGTTTCAGGCGCAGAGCGTTACCGACCACCGAGACGGAGGACAGCGCCATGGCCATCGCCGCCCAAATCGGATTCAACAGTCCCACAGCGGCCGCCGGGATAAGTAAAATATTATAAATGAACGCCGCAAAGAGATTCTGCTGGATGTTGCGCGTCGTCGCGCGCGAGAGCGCAATGGCGGTAACGACTCCGCGAAGGTCCCCACGCATTAAGGTGATATCGGCCGCTTCCATCGCCACATCGGTCCCCGTTCCGATCGCGATGCCGATGTCGGCCTGCGCGAGCGCCGGGCCATCGTTAATACCATCGCCGACCATCGCGACCACGTTCCCTTCGGCTTGGAGCTTCTGGATTTCACGTGCTTTCTGGTCGGGAAGGATGTCCGCCAGCACGCGGTCGATTCCGACTTGCGCGGCAATGGTCTGCGCCGTATGGCGGTTGTCTCCAGTCAACATCACAACGGTCAGCCCCATACGATGCAGGGATGAGACCGCGTCAGCGGAGTGTTCTTTGACGGTGTCGCTGACCGCGATGAGTCCCAGTAGCTGTAATGGCGATGAATCGGGGCCGCTGATCGATCGGCCCGCGAGGTACATCGTGGTGAAGCCCTGCTCTTCAAATTGAGCAATCTGTTTTTCGACGACGGCCTCGATGGGAACATGCTCGACTTCCATCATTCGCAGATTGCCGAGCGCAACGTATTGTCCGTCCACCGTCGCTCTTACCCCATGCCCCGGCACGGCGGCAAAGGCGGTCGTCTCGCTCAGCGTGAGACCTTTCGCATTGGCATACCGGACGATGGCCTGCCCGACGGGATGCTCGGACCCGCGCTCCGCCGATGCCGCCAATGTAGCCATCCGTTCAGAAGTCCAGCCGGGCGCCAGTGGCACAATGGCGCCGACCGACAGTTGCCCCTTTGTCAGCGTGCCCGTCTTATCGAGCACGACGGTCGTCAACTGATGGGCTCGCTCCAGAGCGATACCACGGCGAATCAGCACGCCGTTCTCCGCCCCTTTTCCAATTCCAACCATAATGGAGGTTGGGGTCGCTAGCCCAAGGGCGCAGGGACAGGCGATGATGAGGACGGCCACACTATTGATCACGGCATGCGTGAAGGCAGGCGACGGCCCAAGCATCCACCACAGGAGGAACGTCAAGGCGGCGATTCCCAGCACGGCCGGCACAAAATAAGACGCCACGTGATCGGCCAGTTGAGCCAGGGGGGGCTTCGCGGCTTGGGCTTCTTCAACGATGGCGATAATTCGGGCGAGCGCGCTGTCCCGTCCGACGGTTGTCGCTTCGACGCGCATGCTTCCGGTGTGATTCATGGTAGCGCCGATGACCGCATCGCCCGGTTGTTTCTCGGCCGGCATACTTTCGCCGGTCAGCATGCTTTCGTCTACTGTCGACTGTCCGGATTGCACCCGTCCATCCACCGGAATCTTTTCGCCCGGCCGCACCACGATCACATCTCCGACGACGACGTCCTCAATAGGAATATCTACTTCGCGGTCATGGCGAATGATGCGGGCCTCTCGCGGTTGCAGCTTCGCCAGCGCTCGAATCGCCGCCGAGGCTCGACCCTTCGCGCGTGACTCAAGCAAGCGCCCGAGAAGGATCAGTGTGATAATGGCGGTGGACGTATCGAAGTAGACGGCCGGTGCGACACCACCGGCGGAAAAAAACTGGGGCGCAAGAGTCGCTGCTACGCTGTAAAGATACGCCGCCGATGTCCCCACGACAATCAACGTATTCATATCCGTTGAGCCGTGGCGTGCGACGGCGACCGCCGCCCGATAGAATCGTCGTCCCGCCCAAAACTGCACGGGCGTGGCAAGTAGCAGTTGGAGCCAATACGACCCCGCGGGTGAAAGATGCAAGCCGACATGGTCACCCATTCCCAGGACCATGACGGGTACGGTCAAGATCGCAGCCGTCCAAAAATCGCGTCGCAGCGTCTCTTCACCGGCTGAGCCCTCTGCATGGGGGTGGGGAGCGGCGGCGCGTTCGAGCACGGGTGTATAGCCGAGCGATCGAATGGCGTCGGCAATGGCGGCAGAATTCGTCGTGGCGGGAAGGTAGTCCACCCTGGCTTTTTCGGTCGCCAGATTGACCGACGCGTTGACGACTCCCGGCGTGGCGCGCAGGCCCTGTTCGATCCGGGCGACGCAGGAAGCGCACGTCATGCCTTCGACCGGCATGGTCAATGTCGTCGCGGCGGCGGAGAGAGGCGCGGATGGCGGCATCTTCGCGATGGGTGAAGTATGTGCAGCGGGAGTGGATGCCGGCCGGCGAGGCATAAGGGGTACTATCTGTACGGCGGCACCCATGCCCTTCGGCCCGTTGTGCAGAACGCGTGCGGGATCGGCTTCGAACGTTCGCTTGCAGCCGGGGGCACAGAAATAATAGGTTCGGCCTTGATGCTCAACCTGAGCCGGGGCCGTAGCTTCATCGACGGACATGCCGCATACCGGATCGGTGGCCATCGTGACCTCAGTGATTGAGGAGTCGAATCTTAATTCGAATCGCGGGAAGTTCTATCTTACTGCAGTAACACCGGCCGGGACAAAATCAACTTTTTAATAAGTCCGCGGAGATGTTTAGTTGCCGGATGAGACGAGCGAGGTAGGTGCGTTGAAGTTTTAACTGTTCGGCGGCTTTTGTTTGGCTTCCATTGGCGCATTTCAACGCGCGCAGGATGATCGCGCGTCGATGCTCGTCGATCGACTCATGGTAAGGCAGGTGGTGATAGCCCAGGCCGTCGCTGTCGGCACCGCCGTCGGACGCCAAAAGTGGTAATTGATCGGCTTCAATTTCGTCTTTATCTCGGGGGCTCAGAATGACGGCGCGCGCGATCATATTGTCCAGCTCGCGGATATTTCCCGGCCATGGATAGCGCGTGAGGACCGTCATTGCCTCGGCCGTTAATTTCATCTGGGTGCGTTTCTCATCCGCCGCGTGGCGTTTGAGAAAAAACTCCGCCAATTGCGTGATGTCTTGCGGCCGCTCTCGGAGCGGCGGGAGCGTGAGGGTAACGACGTTGAGACGGAAGAAAAGATCTTCTCGGAACGCGCCCGTTTTGACCGCTTGCTTCAGATCTTTATTGGTGGCCGCGATGACCCGTATATTGACGCGGACAAGACGGGTTCCGCCGACGCGGGTAAATTCATGATCCTGCAGGACACGAAGCAGCTTGGCCTGCAAACCGGGGGGCATGTCGCCGATTTCATCCAGAAAGATCGTGCCGCCATCGGCCATCTCGACCTTGCCTTTTTCCAGGCGATCGGCGCCGGTGAATGCCCCTTTTTCGTGTCCGAAGAGTTCGTTCTCTAGCAACGTTTCCGTCAGCGCGACGCAATTGATGACGACGAACGGCGCCGTCCGGCGCGGGCTCCACTGGTGAATCGAGCGCGCAAAAAGTTCCTTGCCGGTTCCGCTTTCTCCCAGTAGGAGCACTCCCGCATCCGAATTCGCCGCACGCTGGGCAAGCTCGATCATCGATTTCATCTGCAGACTGTTGCCGATGATCGTCGCGTATTTTGTTCCGAGTTCGGATCGAAGGACTTCGTAGTGGCGTTTGAGCGTTTCGCGTTCCGAGGCTTTTTGGATCGTGATGATCAAATGTTCGACTTCAATCGGCTTAGTGACGAAGTCGTAGGCCCCTTCCCGCATCGCTTCGACGGCTTTTTTAATCGTGCCGTGCGCGGTCATCACAATGACCGGCACATCGTACCCGTCCCGCCCTCGCTGTTTCCCTTGCGATAAGCGCTGCAGCACTTCGATGCCCGATAGCCGTGGCATCTCCAGATCGAGGACCATAAGCCGTGGCGTTTCACGCTCGACCGCTTCCAAGGCTTGCATGCCGTCGCGTGCAACTATGACCTCGTAGCCCAGCGAATCAAGACGATCTTTGAGCACCATGGCGATATCCTCGTCGTCATCGACGACGAGGATTTTAGCCTGTACGGGTGAGTTGGGTTCAGACAAGTTACACGTCCATGACGTTGATCACCAGGCCGGTCAATTGTTTGGGGAAAAAGTACGTCGATTTATGGGGCATTCGCCCTCCCGAGGCAGCTACGGCGCGCACTTCACTGACCTTGGTCGCATTGAGCAGAAGTGCCCCGGTCGCCTTGCCTTGCATGACCAGATCCAGCGCTTCGTGATCGTCCTTGGTATAGACGATCGCTTCCTGTTCGGCCGTCGTGGGGCAGAGACGGTTGACGACTTCCTGCTGAAGAATCGAAACATCGAGTTTGTCTCGTTCAGAGGCGGTGGTCAGAGGACGGTGATCGGATCGTAACGCCAGGACGAAATAGGCGTCGACATTTTGGGCCGCCAATCCAAAGACGGTCCCCGTTTGGCCGCGGCTTCGGAGCATCTGAAGAAAACGGCTCCTCGCGTCCTTCTCCGAAGGCTGAAAAGGAACCTCCTGCAACTCGAACACGGTCCCAAGCGTCGTTTTGATCGCGGTTATGTCAGGCAGAGGTTTGGTCAAGACCCGGTGGGTCGGCAACACCGTCAAGCCTGGATCTTCCAAGGCCGCACAGAGCATTAAGACGCGGTCGTATGGTTGCGCCGGCGATCCCTCAGTTATCGTTTTGCCTTGTTCTCGTCTGAGTTGGCGATAACGAAGTGATGTTTCGTAGCGATGATGGCCGTCGGCAATGAAGAGCGATTTGGGCTTCATCAGATCGCACACCGTCTGCAGGACCGTCGGATCGGTGATGCTCCAAATCCGTTGCCGTAATCCGGCATCGTCGCGAAAGTCGATGCGGGGCGTCTTGAGATCGACGGCGGCCTCCAATAACTGCATCACTCGATGCTCAGGATCGGAATACAGCGAGAAGATGGGGCTGAAATTCGCGCGGCAGGCTTCCAGGAGATGCAAGCGGTCGGCCTTTGCTGCGGATCGCGTATTTTCATGAGGGAAAATCTTGCCGGTGCCGAACTCTTCCAGTTCGACTGTGGAGAAGAATCCCTTGAGTACGCGGGGAGCCGCCTCTGAGTCACCGGGAGGTCGGTAATCGATCATGTAGAGATATAGTGACGGCTGAGCATCCCGCCTCAGCGCGCCCTGATCGAGCCACGTTTTCAGAAACTCCGAGGCTCGCGTATAGCGGTTGTGTGCGGAGGAGTCTCCAGCCTCATCGATTCCCAATTCCAAACGAATCACATTATTGGGATGGCGTGTGTAAAGCGCCTTTTGATACTCGGCATCAATGATGTCGTAAGGTGGAGCGACGACTTTCGCGACATCCTTCACGACCGTGGGATCATACAGTACACCGCAGAACGGACTTAGGTTTGCCATAGCGCTCTTCTATAGTTAGGAAACCACCATAATGTCAATACAATTCAGGTGATTCATCAATAAGGTGAGAGGGAAATCCAGAGCCGCACCGATCACTTCTAATGTGTTAGGCAAACCGGTTGGACCGACTCGTGTACCTAAGCACATTTCGTGTTGTTTGAGCGACCATCTGTTGAGGCCTTGTTTCAACCGCCTGCGCTAACGATCTCGGTTGACCATATATTCAGCCACAATCGACAGGGCTCGCCGTGGGGAGGATTCCTCGAAGGAGGCTAAATCTAGTGTCGCCGCCATCACGAATTGTGTGGCGCGATCGTGGGCATATGCAATCGACCCGTAGTCCTGCATCAAGGAAATAATTCGGCGCAGGTCTCCATCAGACAAGGTCCGAGTCTCCATGCGGTCCTTGATCATTTGCTTGTCCTGATCCGGACAGTGTTGGAGAAGATGAAGCAACGGCAAGGTGGTCTTGCCTTGTCGAAGGTCCTGCCCAAGCGATTTCCCCAACCGCTCGCCATTCGCGGCATAGTCGAGGGTGTCATCCGCCACTTGAAAGGCGATGCCGATGCGTTGTCCGAAGCGAAAGAGGGCGTCTTGCTGATCGTCCGAGGCGTTTCCGATGATGGCGCCGATTTTACAGGCGGCCGCGATCAGGCCCGCGGTTTTGTTTTCGACGATGCGCAAATACTCCGACTCGGTAATGAGTGGATTCCCGTTGTAGTACAGTTGCAGTACTTCGCCTTCGGCCATCTTGCGGCATGCTTCCGACAAGACTTCGTTGATCCCCTGATTGCGAAAGCCGACGATATGGCAGATCGCCTTGGAATAGAGATAATCGCCGACCAAAATGCTGACCTGATTGCCCCACACCTTGCGCGCCGTTTGACGGCCGCGTCGCAAGTCGGCGTCATCGACGACATCGTCATGCAAGAGCGTGGCGGTATGAATAAACTCGACGAGACTGGCGAGGATAAACGCGTCTTTTCCGGTATAGCCGCAGAGACGGGCGCACAGCGTTAGGAGCAACGGTCGAATACGTTTGCCACCGCTACTTAAGATATGCGCGGCGACCGTATTGACCAGCGTCACGGAAGAATTCAAATTCTTGTGGATCTGTTCTTCGACCCCTTCCAGTTCGCCTCGATAGGCTTCCCAGACGTCGGTCATCGTCTGAATGGAAGAAGTTGTGGGGCCCTCTTTCATTCGGGGATACTAGGTCAGCCGCAAGTTTAATGTCAAGACGAGGCAGCCTTCGAACAGCGCGGTGAGAGCGAGTCAGATTCTTGACAGACGAACGATCTATCCAGTATCGTGACGTTTCAATTTCCGTCTCGATTGATATGCAGTGCTGCACCGACATTGGCTCGCCTCTCTGACCAGGTTTAGCCGACGAACGATCCACCGGACATCAAAATAGGACATGTAATGAACGTCCCCGGATTTCCTGAACGGCAAGGACTCTACGACCCTCAATTCGAGAAGGACGGCTGCGGCATCGGCTTTGTCGCCGATCTCAAGGGCGGTCGATCTCACACTATCATTCAGCAAGGGCTGGAAGTCTTGAACAACCTGGCCCATCGCGGCGCCCAAGGCTGCGATCCTTGTACCGGCGATGGTGCCGGGATTCTTTTTCAAGTCCCGCATGCCTTTCTCCGTCGCGCTGCTGCCGACGCGAAAATTACCCTGCCGAACGACGGCGCTTATGGCGTCGGGATGGTCTTTTTGCCGCGCAATTCTGATTGGCGTCGTCGATGCGAAGCCGCCTTCGAACAGGTCGTGTCCGAAGAGGCCGTCCAATTATTGGGCTGGCGAGACGTGCCGGTCGATAGCGAGGCCATCGGAGTGCAAGCGCGTCGAACAGAGCCGAGTATTCGCCAGGTGTTCATCGGACGCGGCGCGTTGACCGAAGCGCAGTTCGAGCGGAAGCTCTACGTGATACGCAAGCGCGCGGAAAAAGCCATCCGCGAATCGGCGTTGGAAGGGAAAGATTATTTTTATATTTCCAGCCTGTCGGCCAATACGATCGTCTACAAAGGATTGCTGCTGCCATATCAGGTCGGCGCCTATTATCATGACTTGAAGGAGTCTGACCTCGCGTCGGCCCTGGCGCTCGTCCATTCCCGCTTCAGCACGAATACCTTTCCAACCTGGCCGCTTGCCCATCCCTATCGGTACATTTGCCACAACGGCGAGATCAATACGCTCAAGGGCAACGTCAATTGGATGCGGGCCCGCCAGGGACGACTGGGGTCGGATCTCTTTGGCGACGACCTCCAAAAGCTTTATCCGATTGTCTACGACCGGCAGAGTGATTCGGCCTGCCTGGACAATGCGCTTGAATTTCTCGTGATGGGCGGCCGTTCATTGCCCCACGCGATGATGATGTTGATTCCCGAGCCATGGGTCGGCAATCCGCAGATGGATCTGGACCGCCGTGGATTTTACGAATACCACGCCGCCATGATGGAACCGTGGGACGGGCCGGCGGCAGTGTGTTTCACGGACGGAAAGTTGATCGGCGCGACGTTGGATCGCAATGGATTGCGGCCGTGCCGCTATCAGGTCACGACCGACGATCGGGTTGTCCTGGCCTCGGAAGCCGGAGTGTTGCCCACAGACATCAAGAATGTCCGTCAGAAGGGGCGATTGCAGCCCGGACGCATGTTTCTGGTCGATACGGTTCAGGGGCGCATTATCGACGACGAAGAGATCAAGGCGGACATCGTCGGGCGCAAACCCTACCGAGCCTGGGTGACGCAATACAAGATCTCTCTGGATGAATTGCCGGAACCGCTGAATGTGCAGCAACCCGATCATCCGACGATCCGTCAGCGGCAACAGGCTTTTGGATATACCGTTGAAGAGTTGAAGATGGTCATTACCCCGATGGTCGTGACCGGAGAGGAGCCGATCTCCTCCATGGGCACGGATACGCCGCTCGCGGTGTTATCTGAACGGCCCCAACTCTTATTTAAATATTTCAAGCAGCTCTTTGCGCAGGTGACCAATCCGCCGATCGATCCCATCCGCGAAGAATTGGTCATGTCCTTAGTCACGAACATCGGCCCCAAGCCGAACGTGATGGACGAGATGCCGGAGTCCGCGCGACGGATCCGGGTCAAACAGCCGATTCTGACCAACGCCGATCTCGAAAAAATCAGGGAGATCGCCGACCCGCATTTTAAAAGCAAAACCCTGCGGATGTTGTTCCGGGTCGCCACCGGGTCGGAAGGGTTGGCGGCGGCTGTCGATGAGCTCTGCGCGCAGGCGTCGCAAGCGATCAACGATGGGTACAAGTTTTTGATTCTCAGCGATCGGGGGGTGAACGAAGAGTGGGCGCCGATTCCGAGCCTGCTGGGCATTTCTGCCGTGCACCACCATTTGGTGCGGGAGTGCACGCGCACGGAGGTAGGACTGATACTGGAGACCGGCGAGCCGCGCGACGTCCATCACTTTGCCAGCTTGATCGGCTACGGAGCGGGGACGATCAATCCTTATCTTGTCTTCGAGACGCTGGTCGATATGGAACGTGACGGGTACATGCCCGAGGGCGTCGATGCGACCACGGCGGAAGTCAAATTCATCAAGGCGATCAACAAAGGCCTGCTGAAAATCTTCTCGAAGATGGGCATCTCCACCGTGCAGTCGTATTGCGGCGCACAGATTTTTGAGGCCATCGGATTGAACCGCACGCTCGTCGACCGGTATTTCACGGGGACCCCCTCGCGTATCGAAGGCATCGGCATCCGGGAAATCGGAGAAGAAACGTTACGCCGTCATGCGATGGCCTATGAACCTGCGCCGATCCGGCAGCTCGACTTCGGCGGTGAAGTGCACTATCGCGTGCAAGGGGAACACCATAATTGGAACCCGGAGACCATTTATAAGCTGCAACACGCGACGCGCGCGAACGACCCCAAGTCCTTTCAGGAATTCTCCGCGCTCGTCGATGACGAAAGCCGACGGCGCGCCAATCTTCGCGGGCTGCTGGAATTTCAGTTCGCCGAGGCGCCGATTTCGGTCGAGGAAGTGGAGCCGGCCAAGGAGATTGTCAAACGCTTTACGACGGGCGCCATGTCGTTCGGCGCGATCAGCAAGGAAGCACACGAAACGCTGGCGATCGCGATGAACCGCATCGGCGCGAAGAGCAATACGGGCGAAGGCGGCGAAGACCCGGAGCGGTTTGCGCCGTTGCCGAACGGCGATTCTAAAAATTCCTATATTAAGCAAGTGGCGTCGGCCCGGTTCGGTGTCACCGCCCACTATCTCGTGAATGCGAGAGAGCTGCAAATTAAAATGGCGCAGGGCGCGAAGCCCGGCGAGGGCGGACAGTTGCCCGGCCATAAGGTCGACGAAGTCATCGCGCGCTTGCGCTATGCGACCCCCGGTGTGTCATTAATCTCGCCACCTCCGCATCACGATATTTATTCCATTGAAGATTTGAAACAACTGATTTTCGATTTAAAAAATGCCAATCCCGAGGCCGACGTGTCCGTCAAATTAGTGTCTGAGGTAGGCGTGGGGACTGTGGCTGCCGGCGTGGCGAAAGCACATGCTGACAAGGTGTTGATCAGCGGCGACTCCGGCGGTACGGGCGCATCGCCGCTGTCTTCCATTAAATATGCCGGAATTCCCTGGGAACTTGGATTGGCGGAGACTCATCAGACGCTGGTTTTGAACGATCTGCGCGGCCGCATCAAGGTCGAAACGGACGGCCAGATGAAGACGGGACGTGATGTCGTGATGGCGGCGCTCTTAGGGGCGGAAGAGTTCGGCTTCTCCACGGCGCCCTTGATCGTTGAAGGCTGCATCATGATGCGGAAGTGCCATCTGAACACATGCCCGGTCGGCGTCGCAACCCAAGATCCCGTGTTGCGCAAAAAATTCACGGGCCAGCCCGAGCATGTCGTCAATTACTTTTTCTTCATCGCGGAAGAAATGCGTGCGCTGATGGCCAAGTTGGGTTTCCGGACCATTGCGGAGATGATCGGCCGAGTCGATAAGCTCAAGGCTCACAAAGCGGTTGATCATTGGAAGGCGAAGGGGCTCGATCTGTCGCCGCTGTTGCATGCTCCGAACGTGGGCCCGGAGGTGGCAACGCACTGCGTGACCAAGCAGGATCACGGCCTGGCCGACATTCTGGACAATACCCTAGTCGAACGCTGCCGTCCGGCAATCGAACGGGGCGAAAAGGTCTCAGTCGAGATACCGATCCGCAATATCAATCGAACGGCGGGCACGGTTTTATCGAGTCACATTGCAAAGACATACGGCGTCAACGGTCTGCCCGACGATACCATCGCCATCAAGTTAACCGGCTCGGCCGGACAATCCTTCGGCGCGTTTCTTTCCAAGGGCATCACACTGACATTGGAAGGCGAATCGAACGATTATCTCGGCAAAGGCCTCTCGGGCGGAAAAATTATCGTCGTGCCTCCGAAGGAAGCGACCTTCGTTCCCGAGGAAACGATTTTGATCGGCAATACGGCGCTCTATGGGGCGACCTCGGGCGAGTGTTACTGCTATGGGACGGCGGGCGAGCGGTTCGCCGTACGAAATAGCGGCGTGCGCGCTGTCATCGAAGGTACGGGCGATCACGGCTGTGAATATATGACGGGCGGGGTCGTTGTGGTGCTCGGCCGAACGGGACGGAATTTTGCCGCAGGAATGTCGGGAGGCGTCGCCTATATTCTCAACGAGAAAAATGAATTCGAGCAGCGCTGCAATATGGGCATGGTCGAACTTGAAAAGGTTCGGGGGACCGCGGATCAATCGCTGCTTCGTACGCTGATCGAGTCCCATTTGAAATATACTGGCAGCCGGAAGGCCAAGCAGGTCTTGGATAATTGGAAGGCGATGGTGCCCAAATTCGTGAAGATCATGCCGATCGACTATAAGCGGGTGCTCGCGGAGCGCAAGGCGGCGGCGTTGAAAGAACGAGCGCAAAAAGATATGGTGGCCCATGGCTGATCCCAAGGGCTTTCTCAAATACACGCGTGAAGGGCCGACTCGCCGTCCGGTCGAGCTGCGTGTGCTCGACTGGAAGGAAATGTACGAACCCTATTCAGACGACAAGCTGGCCCTGCAGGGGGCTCGCTGTATGGATTGTGGCGTGCCGTTTTGTCAAAGCACCAATGGATGCCCCGTCGTCAATCTGATTCCCGAGTGGAACGATCTTGTCCATCGGGGTCGGTGGAAAGACGCGCTGAAGGCATTGCACACGACAAACAATTTTCCGGAGTTTACGGGACGCCTTTGTCCCGCGCCGTGCGAGTCCGCGTGCGTGCTCGGTATCAATAGCGACCCCGTCTCTATTCGCGTGATCGAATGGAATATCATCGACAAAGGGTTCAACGAAGGATGGATCGAACCGGTGCTGCCTGTCGAGGACACCGGCAAAAGCGTGGCGGTGATCGGCTCGGGTCCGGCGGGTTTGGCGGCCGCCCAGCAGTTGGCACGCTCCGGCCATCGAGTCACGGTGTATGAAAAGTCCGATCGCATCGGCGGCCTGCTGCGTTACGGGATACCGGATTTTAAAATGGAGAAGTGGGTGATCGATCGCCGGCTGGAGCAAATGAAGGCCGAAGGCGTCGAATTCAAGACCGGTGTGCACGTCGGGGTCGATCTCGATGCCGAGGCGTTGCGGAAACAATACGACGCGGTGTGTCTCACACTCGGCGCGGAGCAGGCGAGAGAACTGCCGATCCCGGGGCGCGATCTGAAGGGCATTCATCTCGCAATGGAATATTTGACGCAACAAAATAAACGCACGAATGCCGACAACATTACCGACGAGATCATTACGGCGAAGGGCAAGCGGGTGGTCATCATCGGCGGCGGCGATACCGGTTCAGATTGTCTGGGCACCGCCCATCGGCATGGCTGTATCGAAGTGCATCAATTCGAACTGCTGCCCCAACCTCCTCCACAACGAGGACAGTCCACCCCATGGCCACTCTGGCCCATGCAGTTGCGCACTTCGCATGCGCATGAAGAAGGCTGCGACCGCCAATGGAGCGTCTCGACCACCTCGTTCATCGGCCGAAACGGACATGTCACCAAGCTGCACGGTCAGCGTGTCGCCTTTGAAAAAGGAGCGTTCATTCCGGTTCCAAATAGTGACTTTGAATTGGACGCGGATCTTGTCCTGCTTGCCATGGGTTTTACCGGACCGGTTAAGAATGGGTTACTCGACAGTCTGGGCGTGGCCTATGACGCGCGTGGATGCGTGACTGTCAATGACTTGTTCATGACTAATGTGGAAGGCGTCTTCGCAGGAGGAGACACCAAACGCGGCGCGTCGCTGATCGTCTGGGCCATCGCGGAAGGCCGGAAAATGGCCGCCGGCGTGGATCGGTATCTTCGAGGGCGCGTCTCCCCCCAAGCTCGTGAGTCAGTCAATTCCGTTGCCACGACCATCTAGACAAGCGATGCGGAACGGATGGATGAGGGACGCGTGGCTCGTCGCGCTCATCTGTATCGCCCCCTTTCTTACCGCCGCGAACTCATCAAAACCGACGAGAGTCATGGACGCCTTGACCGGCGCCGATCGCGTGCTCTGGCTTGGCGCGCATCCGGGCGATGAGACGTCTTCGAGTGCCTTTCTCGCCAGGGCAAAAGACGTGGGCGGCGCGTTATATCTGGCGAGCCTCACACATGGAGAAAACAGCGACAAGCTCTGGGGAGGACTGCGGCGAGGCACCGATATGGGGAAAGCTCGCGAAGCGCTGTTTGCCAAATCCGCAGCGGTCTTTCACGCGGATGGGTATGACGTAGGCCCGTTCGTCAACGGTCCATACTCGATCGAGGAATTGGATGCGCTGGCCCCGACGGCGCAGTTCCGTGATTGGCCTTCGTCCACGACCGCAGAGGACGTGATCGCCAAATGGCAAAAGGAAGGGGACCCGATCGGCTACATCGTGACGCTGCTCCGAGGTAGGCGGCCCGATGTGGTGATTGCCCTAGACGATTACTGCGGGGTCAATGGACACGACGAGAATATTGCCGTGGGCAAACTTATCAAACAAGCGGTGCCATTAGCCGCCGATCCTTCCGCGTATCTGGAAGCCGGGGAACCTTGGCAGGTGCGCGACGTTCTCTTCACCGCATCGGTGCTGAAGCCGGTAGTCGCCTGTCGCTATTGTAAGTGCGAAGGACCTCCGCCCGCCGAGCCGGCCGAGGACATTTTCAGTCTCGACCGCTCCCAAACCCATCACCTGACCTACATGGGAGTGCAGTGTCTTGTAGGGCGAACCTATCAAAATGCCGTCGAGATGAAAGGCTGGTCCGACGGACAGATGCGAACGAGCTGCGAACAAGCGCAGGCCGCCGTTTCACGCGCCTATCGTAATGGCGTCAAAGGCTCCCCGTTTTTTGAATCCTTCCGTCATGCTTCGATAAACTGATCTTCTGGTCCACCTCACACAGTTCAAGCCGAACCTGATCGTCTTTTCATGCTTTCTTCGGATTAAATAATCCGCATGGCCAAAGGCGTGTATGGGGTCGTTCGGCTCTGCTTGCTTAATCAAAAGAATTATTCGGCTCCCTTGAAAGCCCTAACTATGTTTACTCTGAACGGCTATCTCTTTAAGTTGGAGAATGATTTTTTGAGGTTCGGTGACAACAGTGGGCGAGAACAATCGGAATCGTTTTTACCCCTGTCGGATGAGCGACTACGCTGCTCTTCCCAAATGCTGCAATATTTCAGATATTTCATGGACATACCGATAGAACAAGACAACTCTATGAAATCAGGCTCAGGACTTTGTGAGTAGTACTACGCGTATCACGTTTTTTCTTAGCGGATTGATTCCAGCCCTTCTTGCCGGAATTTTTATTCTCGATGTCGTAACGCCACTAGGCGTTGCCGTCTGTATCCCTACCTGCTGCCTCTGGGCCTCACCGTATGGATCGGTGCGCAACGATCGCCTTTTCTTGTCGCAGGAATCTCCGGGAGACTCACCGCCATCGCTCTCTTTGTGTCTCCACAGGCCTTTTTGCAGCTGGCGATCATCAATCACAGCATGATGCTGGTGACGTTGGCCGCTACAGCTCACCTCATTTGGAGTGAAAAAAAGAATCGAGCATCGCTCGATCGGGAAGTGAAGATCAGAACCCACACGGAAGAAGAGCTGAAACTCTTGATGAAAATGTTGGAGAGACGAGTCGATGAGCGCACGCAAGAGTTGGCCCGGTCTCGAGCGGAAGCCATTCGCATGATGGAAGAGGCAGAAGCCTCGGGAAGAAAAGCTCAGCAGGCGGAGGAGCGGACTCGAAAGACGGCCGACGAATTGCGCGACCTCTACAATAATGCGCCGTGCGGATATCACTCCTTGAATCGGGAAGGACGCTTTATCGCCATCAACAATACCGAAATACCGAATTACCGAATTAAATTGGCTGGGGTACGAGCGTGCCGAAGTGGGGGACAACTTGATCTTTGCCGATGCGTTGACTCCCGACAGCGCGCGGCGGTTTCTGTCTCATTTCCCTTAATTTGTCGTCGACGGGCGGACCCGTGACCTTGAATTTGAAATGATCCGAAAGGACGGCAACTTGATGTCCGTGCTGTTGAACGCCTCGGTGATTCGAAATGCCGATGGGCAGTACGTTTCCAGTCGGTCCACCGTGTTCGATATCACCGAGCGCGATCGCGCTAAACAAGACCTCGCAAAGCAGACCACCATTCTGCAATCCGTTCTGAACAGCATGGGAGAAGGCGTCGTTGTGGCCGATATGGACGGCCGATTTGTCTTGTGGAATCCCGCTGCCGATCGTCTGCTTCGCTTGGGACCGGCCCACCTCCAACCCAAAGAATGGAGTACGTATGTGGGCTATATTTGTCCGACCAAATCACCGTGTATCCCATCGAGCAGCTCCCGCTGGTGCGAGCCATTGGGGGAGAATCGGTCGATAGCGACGAACAGTTTGTGCGGCATTCCGGAAGGCCCAGCGGAATCTCCTTAAGCGTGACGGGGCGGCCGCTCAAGGATGCTGCCGGACACGGAGGGGTCATCGTGTTCAGCGACATGACCGAGCGCAAGCGTACGGAGTCGAAGATAAAACTACATGCCGCTCAACTGGAGGCCGCCAATAAGGAATTGGAAGCCTTCAACTATTCGGTATCGCACGATCTGCACACGCCTCTTCGGCACATCGACGGATTTGCCGTTCTCTTGCAGAAGCACACGGCGTCGATCTTGGATGAGAAGGGTCGCGGGCACCTGGATGTGATCTCCGATTCTGCCAAGCGCATGGGGAAGCTCATCGATGATCTGCTGGTATTCTCACGCATGGGCCGTCACGACCTGCGCCAGGGGCAAGTCGATCTCAATGATGTGATCAAGACGTCCTCGAGGAATATGCGCAGGAAATCGGGCAGCGGCACATTGCCTGGTCCGTCACTCCAGTGCCTGCCGTTCGAGGAGACAAGGCCATGCTGCGGCAGGTCTTCATGGACCTGCTCGGCAATGCCATCAAGTATACGAGCCGGCGTCCCCGAGCGACCATCGAGATCGGTTGCCGACAAAGCGACATCGACGAGGTGGAAGTTTTCGTGCGGGATAATGGGGTGGGGTTCGATATGCAGTATGCGCACAAGCTATTTGGGGTCTTTCAGCGGTTACATAGCACGGCGGAGTTCGAGGGCACCGGAATCGGATTGGCCAATGTGAGACGCATCATTGCCCGGCACGGCGGTAGAGCCTGGGCCGAAGGGGGCGTCGATGCGGGGCGAACTTCTATGTTTCTCTGCAACCATCACGGAGGAGGTGGTCGATGTCCACCGAGGTCAAACGTATCTTACTGGTTGAGGACAGCCGCGAGATGTTCGCCGTCCTCGAAGAGCATGATATGTTTAACGAAGTCATCGTCGCGTCCGATGGGGGCGGAGGCGCTTGATTATTCTCTATCGCCGACAAAAGTTTGCCGGGCGGCCGGCGGGCAATCAAGCGGTCATTCTGTTGGATCTCAAAATGCCCAAAGTCGATGGTCTGGAAGTGCTGCGAATAATTAAGCGCGATGCGCATTTGAAGTCTATCCCCGTCGTGATGCTCACCTCGTCGAGAGAAGAGCCCGATCTGACGGAAAGTTACACACTCGGCGTCAATGCCTATGTCGTGAAACCGGTCGATTATCAGGATTTCGTTCAGGCGGTCACGGGACTCGGTATCTTTTGGGCCATTATCAATGAGCCCCCGTTAGAGGGTCTCTCAGTCACGACAGGAGGGAGGAGGGTTTGAAGCACACCGTCCGCATCCTGCATCTCGAAGACAACGTACGAGACACCGAATACGTTCGCGGCTTGCTCGAAGCGAATGCCGTAAAGGGCGACGTGATCCGAGTGGAGGAGCGGAGCGCATTCGAGGCCGAACTCGAACGCGGCGGATTCGACCTGATCGTGTCTGACTTTTCCCTTCCGTCGTACGACGGCCGCTCGGGATTGGCGCTGGCGAGATTGAAACGTCCGGATGTGCCGTTTGTATTCTTTTCAGGCACGATGGGAGAAGAAGCCGCAGTGGAAGCCCTCAAAGGCGGCGCGACGGATTATGTGCTGAAAGAACGTCCTTCTCGGCTGGCGGCCGTCCTTATTCGCGCGATGCGCGACGCGGCCGATAAAGCGGAGCGCCGGATCATAGAGATAGCGCTTCAATCCGCGCAGGAGCGTTTTCAAGGCATTTACGAGTCGTCGAAGGACGCCATCGCCTATGCCACCTTGGAAGGCCGCTATCAGGATGTCAATGAATCGATGGTCAAGCTGACGGGATATTCACGCGAAGACTTGTTGAAAAAAACCTACCAGGAATTGACGGCCGACGAATATCGGCACGGCGAAGTTTCCATAGTTCACGCCGTTCTGTCGACCGGCCAGCCGGCCGAATACGAACAAGAGATTGTTCGCCGAGAGGGTATCCGTGTTCCGGTGGCTCTGACCGTTTTTGTCGTCAAGGCTCCCGACGGGTCCCCGATTGGTTTGGCGATGATTTTCAAGGATGTGACGGAACGGAAGCGGACGGAGCGGGAGATTATGGAGCTGGCCTACCATGATGTCTTGACGGGACTTCCGAATCGTCGTCTTTTGTATGATCGACTTCATGTCGCGCTCAATCAGTCCGCGCGGACATGCCGGTCGCTGGCCGTGCTGGCCCTCGACTTGGATGGGTTTAAGATTGTCAATGACAGTCTCGGCCATGCGAAGGGCGATGTCTTGTTGCAATGGGTCGCGGAATGTCTGAAGTCCGCCGTGCGTGCCGGAGATACCGTGGCAAGGGCCGGCGGCGATGAGTTTATCGTGCTTTTGCCGGATCTCGCCAATCCGGACGACGCGGTGAAGATCGCGCAAAAATTTTTGGACTTGTTGCAACCTGGGGTTGCATTAGAAGGCCACGAATTTCCAATCACCGCAAGCATCGGCCTGAGTCTTTTCCCGGTCGATGGCACCGATTCGGACGCGCTCATTCGACATGCGGATGCTGCGATGTACCGTGCCAAACAACAGGGCGGCAATGCCTATCAGTTGTGCACCCCCATGATGAAGGCCAGCGCAGTTGAGCGCCTAAGTATCGAACGAAGCCTGCGCCAGGCGCTGGATCGACATGAATTTCGACTCCATTACCAGCCTGTGATCGATCTTGGCACGGGAGAGATTGTAGGCATGGAGGCCCTTTTGCGTTGGCAACATCCACGGAACGAGGCGCTGGTATGCCCCAGCGAGTTCATTCATGTGGCGGAGCAAACCGGCTTGATCGTTCCGTTGAGTGTATGGGTGCTGCGAACGGCGTGCAGACAGGCGACCTTCTGGCATCGGCGGGGCTATCCCGCCCTGCGCGTGGCGGTGAACCTTTCGGACCGGCAGTTATGGCGATCTGAATTCGTGCCTCAAGTCGCCAAGATTTTACAGGAGACCGGGATGCCGCCGGACCGGCTCGAATTCGAAATTACCGAACGCATGGCGTTACAGAATACCGATTTTACAATTTCGGTGCTCGAATCGCTCAGTCACATGGGAATCGATCTATCTCTCGACGACTTCGGAACGGGCCATGGTTCGCTGAGCTGTCTACGGCAGATTCCGGTGAAGACGCTCAAGATCGATCAGTCGTTCGTCCGCGGCATTGGTCACAATGGCGATGACACCGCCATTGTGCGGACGCTCATTACGCTGGGGCACAGTCTGAGACTAAAAGTCATCGCCGAGGGGGTTGAAACGCACGAGCAACTGGAATTTTTACAGGCCCATCGCTGTGATAGCATTCAAGGCCATCTGTTCAGTCCGGCGGTGCCTGCAGAGGCATTTGATCGATTGTTGACCGAGCACAGGATTGCATCTCGTTATCGTGGACCCTCCTCTTAAAAGCGATTGGACCACTGATCGAGTTGAGGTCGTACCAGACCAACCAACCCCATAAGGATATCCGCGGCCTCTCGCGAGTGGGTTTCTGTCAGAACGCTTCACTGTCTGAGGCGAATGAGCAAAGGGAAGAATCAAAGCGGTCGTGAGCTATTTTTGTGCCTCGCCTATCGGACAATTAGCCTAAATCATCTATCACCCCGACGCAGTTGGGGAGTGTGGCCGAGGGAGTAAAGGTTCCCATCCATGTGTCGAGTGCTTCAATGGCGCAGAGGCGTCCGCACAAATACTGTACATCGACCGGAGCGCCAGGCTGCAGCAGATTCAGGGGCGTTAACGCCATGGGCCGAATGCTGGCCTCCCGATCTGTGACAACTAAAATATACCAGTGGTTCGTTTCTTTTTTGACCGCCTGGCAACGATCACAGATGATTTGAGAGACGAGGGGCATGGCATCCTCCGTGTTTGTGGTACGCGATAGGTTGCATAGTACGGTGATTCGTGCACGGTGCCAATCCCGCAAGAGCATTACGACCTTGGTCTTCAATCGCTAGCCACACGCAAGCATAAGCCAACAAAACTATCGGAATAGTTTTCACAGCAACCCTGTGCTTAACCGCGCCCTTTAGTTATGCTTGCGGTTGAGAATTTTGGCCACGAGGAGTACAGTACCCGCTCACGGAACCGGGCGATAATTGAGGTGCGCAACGCCTTCACCTACATTGATAGAACCTAAAGGAGCAGAGACGATGGCACGAATTGGAGAAAAGATCGGCGGTGGGTCCTACCAGAGCTTCCACCGTGAACAGATTACGAACGTAGATTTTTCAACGTATCGTGGTAAGTGGATCGTGCTGATGTTCTATCCAGGCGATTTCACCTTTATCTGTCCAACTGAATTGTCCGAAGTGGCTGCACTCTATCCGGAGTTCCAAAAAGCCGGCGCGGAGGTCTTCGGAATCAGCACCGATTCTGTGTTTGTCCACAAGGCCTGGCACGATACTTCTCCCACGATCAAGAATGTGTCCTTCCCGCTGGTGGCAGACCCGACAGGCAAGCTCTCCCGCGAGTTTGGAACCTATTTGGAGCAGGATGGAGTGACTCTTCGTGGAAGCTTCATAATCGATCCGGATGGTGTCGTCAAGACCTGCGAAATTCATGACAACAGTATCGGTCGAAGCGGCCAAGAATTACTTCGAAAACTACAGGCGGCGATTCATGTCCGGGAAGGCAAGGGAGAGGTGTGTCCGGCAAACTGGAAGCCGGGACAGAAAACGTTGAAGCCAGGCCTCGATCTTGTCGGGAAACTGTAATGCAGTCGTTCCAGGTTGAGTGCGTGGGAAGAGGGTACTCTTCCCACAGCTCAACAGTGCGCTCCTCACTTCGGTGAAATCATGACCTCAATACGACGTCCGTCGTAATTGAGCGTCAAATCGCCTTCCAATCCCTTCGGATTCCCGATACGACCCTCGGGATCGTAGATAAAGCAAAACATCAGCTTGCAGTCAGGATGACTTCCATATCGTTCGAAGTCGACGCTGACCTGATGCGTGAGCGCTTTCGCTCCAATGCCCTGTTTCGTCTTCTTCGCAATGATGACGACTCCCTCATCTTTCAACCAGAGATCGGTCCTGGTCGTCCCGCTCGCATAGGCCGGCGCCCATTCTTCGGGTTCCATGTTGTCGTATTCGATCGTCAGTAACGCTTGAAGGAGGTCGAGCACATCTCGCTCGTCTTCCACTTCAAGCGTAGGGCGCTCGTCGCGCCGTTGACGAAGTTGTCGGGCCACACGATGAAAGGCAGAACAGATGGCCCGGAGATGATCGATCATGTCTTCTTGCGATCCGGAGTCAGACGAGCGCTCAGCGGGAGAGCCGGTTTGCCCGTTGCGCCCCGTTCCAGGTACAGACGTCGCATGGGGGCGCTGTGGCTCTATACGCTCCACTGCTGGTTCAGCCGATGGAAAACGAAGTTTTGTGGCCATGGTGCTCTCCGATAATGGTTGAGTGGGGGAGTCCTCAGGATCATCATCCGACCTTTGAAAGCGTAACGGTTCCGGTTGAGGTGCCGGCGGTTCTTCGGTGGAACGTGCGATAGCTTCGGCAGATAACTTCAATTTTGTTTGAGAGACCAGCATGATGGGCGGAGAGGAGATAGATGGCGCAACCGGTACGGCGGGCGGCGCCATCTCGGGTTGTTTGACTTCCACCGTCAGCGCGACGCGAGCGGGTTCGGGGGAAGGAATCGTCTGGATAATCGGTGCTGCGACGGACGGCGGAAGTGTGGGTTGAACGGGAGGGGCCGGTTCGCTCACTTGGTCGACGGGGATCGTACCCTGTTTGCCTGAAGAGGGCGAGCTCTTCACTTCACCCTTTGCCTCCGGCTTGGACCGAAGACCTAAGAGATCCAATCGGCGTTCTTCGAGACTCACGACAAGATGTTGCAGGAGCGAGATCGTCTCGTTAATGCTGTGCTTATTGTTGACTCGAATGCGAAGATGTTGATGGTCTAGATATTCCGGCGCCCGCTCTCCAAAAATGTCTCGGATCGTATCGCGAATCTGATATTCGGCTGTGACGCGAAGCGCATCCCGGTAGGGAAGTCCGTCACGCTTGAGTTCCTCAACCTGATGGATGCGTGCCCGCAATTTAACAATCGAATGACTGATTTCATCGGCGGAGGCAAACACCTTTT
>Ga0070673_100000061_pt1 | contig 45348 bp, 36 predicted proteins | sample KBSM23metaG_FD_65342 | JGI IMG/M metagenome (GOLD analysis project Ga0070673, IMG submission 65342) | Miscanthus rhizosphere microbial communities from Kellogg Biological Station, Michigan, USA - KBS M2-3 metaG | ecosystem: Host-associated > Plants > Roots > Rhizosphere > Soil ... | reverse complement strand
GTGCCGCCGCGCTTCTGGAGCACGATCGTGCCCGTGATGGTGCCGTTTGTGGTCTGGGGCGTGAGCGTGATGACGTCTGCGGACGCACAGTAAGAATACTGTCCGTCGGCGAAGTCGCCCGACAGCGTGAGCACGTTGCCCGATCGTGTGAAATTGCCGCTGGTCGACGGGGACGGGGATACGAGCGCCATCCCGCCCGACTGGTGCACGGTGGCCGAGCAGTCGCACCCGCCGCCCGCGACGGTCGTGCAAGCGACGGATTCGTAGCCGAGACCGGTGAGCAAACCAGCGGCGCCGCTACAAGTGACAGGCGTCGACGAGATCACAAGGCAGGACGGCGCCATAGTGAAGTGCTCGGTTCCCGTCGTGATGGTGTCGTCGGTATACGTTCCGTCAGCCTTGGCGCTCCAAGACCCGCTGACCATGAGCTGCCCGGTCACAGGGGCGGGCGGACAATCCGCGCTGACAAGCGTGAGATCGAGATTGCCGCTCATCGTCAGGCACGACGACATCACGGTCCAGGTTCCGACCACGTCGCCGCCGCAGGCGGTCACGTTGGGGCACGGCGCGCCTCCGCTTCCACCCGTGCCCGCCGCTGCTCCGCCGCCCGAGTTTCCGCCCGCGCCCGGCGATCCGCCGGCGCCCGGGGTGCATGCCTGTGAAACCAACCCGACCGTCATCGCAACCGCGAGCGCCGCTAACCGTGCGTTCATGCACACGATTGGCGCAATTCGGATCATGTTGTTAACAAATCCGAACGACGCGCCGGTCACGCCGCGGCAATTCGGCCCGGCGCATCAGCCCGCGTCGTCAGGGCTTGCCGACGAACGGGAGGGGGAGCGCGAGGGCCGGCCGACCGCGAGGTCCGCTCTCCGCGCACGCGGCGTTCACGGCGTGGTGGCGACCGGTTACTTGCAGACGAACGAAGTCACCGTGGTCGCGGCGAGCGAGGCCGTGAAGGTCCCGCCCGTCACCGTGACCGCGGTCTGCGCGGCGAGGTTGGCGCTCGACGAGGTCAGGTACGGCGTGCACGAGGCCGGTGCCGTCCCGCCAGCGACGCTGATCGGAACGGTGGCTGCTGACGTCCCCTTGTTGACGGCCACCACGACGACGGTGCCGTCCGTATTTTTGAACGCCGAGAGGAGGAGACTCGCGTTGGAGTTGCCCGTGACGTCGACCATGACGTAGCCCGGCCGCACGAACTTGGCGTAGTTGCCGAGCGTGTAGGCGCGCTTGGTCAACGACGAGGTCGAGATGATCAACCCTTCGTTGTCGCCGCTCGCCTGGTACCACCAGTAGAGCCAGGCCGAAGCTTCGCCGACGACGAGGGCGGAGTGAATCCACTCGGCGACCACGACGCCGTTGGCGATGTCGCTCGACGGCCCTTCGTTCGGCCAGTAATGGACGCCGGACACCTCGGTCTCGTAAATCGGCTTGCTTCTCTTGCCGCCGTCGACATCCGCCGGCCACGCTTCCGCCTTCTGCGTGTCGTACTCGTGCGTCCCGATGATGTCGATGAGGCCCCAAGCGGTCGCATCCTTGGCCAGGAAGTGGCCGTAGTCGTATCCGCCGCCCGTGGCGCACGTGCTGGCGCAACCGGTGGTGGTCGGCGTGTTCGAGAAGCATCCACACTTCAGCGGGTCCGAGCTGTTCGGATGGCCCGCGACGGTCGAGCCCGTGGCCGAAGCATTACTCCAGAGGTGGATCCACTCCGACGGTTCGGGCGCGATGAGCTTGACCCCGTTGGCCTTGAGCTTCGGTCCCAGCACCTTGACGAAATTCACCATCTCGTTGGCCGTGAAGACCATCGTGTCGTAGTCGCTGTAGCAAGGTGGACCGATGGAGGATCCACACGACGCAAAGTCGGGCTCGTTCGACGCCCCCATCGCGTAGAGCTTGTTGTTCTTGGCAAAGTTGGCGATCGCCGTCGACCATGACTCGTAGGAGGTCGTCTTCAGGTGCCCGCCCTTCTGGGTGTTGTTGTTGTCCTTGTCAGCGGCGGGCGCACTCCAGGGCGACCCGATGACCTTCGCGTTGTAGCTCGCCGGCGGGATCACTCCCGACAGGCTGCCATTCGGTTGCATTGCGACACGCACGATGGACAGCCCGAGCCCGGTGCCGGTCGTTGTGTAGAACTGGTCCCAGTTCGGGGTCGCGCTGCTGAGAGCGGTGTTGAAGCCGAACCCCTCGATCGTCTGGCGTGTTGCACCGAGGTTCACGGTCACGCCGCTGCCCGAGCCGCCCGTACCGCTGCCGCCCGTGCCCCCGGCGCTGCTGCCGCCCGTGCCGGCCGTGCTGGAGCCGCCGCTGCCGCCGCGACCGCCGCTGCCCGTGGTGCCGCCGCGTCCGGCCGCGCCGGTTCCGGCCGTGCCGCCGCCGCCCGTCGTTCCACTGCTGCCGCTGCTGCTGCCGCCGGTCCCGGCCGTGCCCGTCGCGGATCCGCCGGTGCCCGCCGTCGAGCTGCCGCCGGTGCCGGGCGTCGAGCTACCGCCGGTGCCCGCCGTCGAGCTGCCGCCGGTGCCGGGCGTCGAGTTGCCGCCGGTGCCGCCCTGCGGATTGGATCCGCCGCTCCCGGTGGTGCCGCTCGCACCGGCCGTCCCACCACTGGCACCGGCAGTCCCTCCGGAGCCCGGGGAGCCGCAGCCCCACGCGAAGAGCGCGCTCGCGAAAATTACACTGCCGAACCTCTTGTCACCCATCTCGGCCTCCGGTGGAACCTGGTTGGACTTGTCCCTGGCAACCCAATGGATCCCCGCGATTAGGCAGCCGGATCGCTACGGTCGGTACTTGACGGTCGCCCAGCCGCTCGCGGGCATCGCGAACAGCAGCTTCTTGCCGCCGATGGAGACGACGTAGCTGTTGTTCGCCGATCCGCTGTTGAACATGACCGCCACCAGGCTGCCGTCCGGGTTCTTGAACGCGATGGCGTCGCCGCCGGTCGCGTCGACGCGCTTCGCGCCCGGATCGACGAACTGCGAGAAGTGCCGGAACACGTAGTACGCGGGGGTCGCCGTCACCGTGCCCGAAGCAGCGACGAGCAGGGCGTTCTGCGGCCACTTGCGCGTGTCGTCGATGCCGAGGCCGCCCTGGTCCAGCACCATGTTCCAGGCGTTGTACGCGGTCAGGCCGTTCTTGATCGCGCCGCTGATGTAGCCCCAGGTGTCGCGGCCGTAGTTGAAGTCGTTCGGCGCCGGCGCGGTCGATCCGATCGAGCCGCCGCATTTCGTTTCGGAGAGCCAGAGCGGAATGCTGCCGGCCAGGCCCTTGAGCGTGTTGACCGGGCCCGAGTCGGCCATGCCCCACTGCACGCCGATCGATTTCACGTAGCCCTTCGCGGTCGCGTCCTGGAGCACCCCCTGGCCGATCTGGGCGTCGCCGCTGGGATTGGACAGCGTGCCGTCCATGACGCGGGTGGTGAGGTTCGCGGTGGTCAGCGCCGGCCCCAGGTACTTGCCGACGAAGGTGACGAACACGGAGGTGTCCCAGTGGCAGGACGGATAGTTCTGCTGGTAGTTGGGCTCGTTCTGCGGCGAGACGATCTCGACGTTGATGCCCTCGGCCGCGTAGGCCTGGACGAACTTGACCAGGTAGAGCGCGAACGCCTTCAACGTCGCGTCGTCGCTCTTCATGACGCCGCCGTCGAAGTTGGAGTGCGACGCGCCCGTGTTGGGATTGTACGGGCCCGTCTTCATCCAGGTCGGCGGCGACCACGGGCTGGCCCAGAAGCGGATGTCCGGCTTCACCGCCTGCGCCGCCTTGATGTACGGGATGAGCCGCATCTTGTCGCGGGCGATCGAAAAGCTGGTCATCGTCGTGTCGCCCGCGGTCTCGTTCAGCGAATACCGATCCATCGCGTAGTCGCTGGCGCCGATCGGGATCCGTCCCCACGCGAAGTTGCATCCGTCCTTGCCGAACAGCAGCGCGATGGCCTGGTCTTTCATCTGCTGCGAGGTCAGGTAGCTCCACCCCTTCTCGTTGAAGGCGCCGCCGAAGCCTTCCCAGGTCTGGTAGGCGTTCGCGTCGTTGACGGTGACGGTCGCGGTGGCGGTGGACTCCGTCCACGTGCCGGTCTTCCAGAACGCGCCGTTCGCCGAGGTGACGAGCGTGTTCGCGGGCGGAGCCGATCCGCCGGTGCCCGAGGCACCGCCGCCGCCGGGCCCGGTCCCGCCGCGGCCCCCGGCCGTACCGGTGGTTCCGCCTGTCGCGCCGGTGCTTCCACCGGTTGACGACGTCCCTGCCGCGCCGCTCGCCGCGGCACCTCCTGAGCCGGCGGTTGACGACGTGCCGCCGCTGCTCGTCGCGCCGCCCGAGGCGCCGCCGCCTCCGACGCCCGCGCTTCCCGACGGATCGATGGTCCCGCCCGCGCCGGCGCTCGCGCCACCCGTCGCGCCGGTTCCCGAATCGCCGGCGGTCGCCATTCCGGCCGCGCCGCCCGTTGCGCCCGAGCCGGCCGCGCCCGCCGGCGCTCCCGAATTGCCGCCCGCGCACGCCATGACGCCAGCGACCAACCCAACGAGCAACAACCGCGGCGCCGTCTCGAATCGCATGTCTTTCGTGTATTCCCGCTCCTGCTATTCGTGATCCGCCCGACCGTTTCGCTGTGTCATCGACCTCGGCACAAAAAAACCGCTCGCATTGGCCTCGGCGGCAGACTTTTGTCAGAAAAGCAGCGCGCGCCAGGCGGAACATTTCTGGACCGGTTTTCTCGATAGCGGCGACTGCGTTTAAATCAAGATCTGCACGCCGCTCGGTCGACGGACACCGGATCATTTCGGTTAACAAGTTGGGCGCCGTTCCGGCAATTGGGTTGTTGGCGTCCCCCATGTTCGCCAAAGCTGAAACGACCCCAGCCGACCGCCAGGCCCGTCTGCGATCGCTGGTTGACGATCATCACCGCCTCGTTGCGCGCACCTTGCGCAAGGGAGGCGTTCCCCGCGCCGATCTGGACGACGAGGTCCAGAGGACGTTCATCATCGTCTCCCGGCGCCTGGACGACGTCAGGCAGGGCGCGGAACGCAGCTTCCTGCGCGAGGTCGCGCGCAACAGAGCCTCCCACGCGCGCCGATCGTTCGCGCGCCAGCGGGAATTTCCGAGCGATCCGCTGCCCGAGCGCAGCGAGCAGCGCGGAACGCCCGAAGACATGGCTGGACGCAGGCAGATACGCGCGCTGCTCGACGCTGCCGTCGCCAGCTTGAGCGAAGGCTTGCGTTCCGTGTTCTTGCTTTACGAGGTCGAGGAGATGGACATGCCGGAGATCGCGGCAGCCCTCCAGTTGCCGCGCGGGACGGTGGCTTCGCGCTTGCGGCGGGCGCGCGAGCAGCTCCGGAGCAACCTCGTGGCCATCGAGCTCGCCGAGGATCTTGGCGTACCGGGCCTGGACGGCAGCGGCGGACCGGGGTTGCTGCGAAGTGAACGTGTGAGTCGACTGGAGCGCGCTCTGCTGCGGACCGGCATGAAGAAAAGCGGACGCGGAGCGCTGCGTGAGAAGACGCTCGCCGCCTGCGCGCGCGCTGCGCCCTGAGGGGTTCTCATTTTCGGTCGTCAAGTTGGTGATCCTCGACGGTGGGGGCGGGGATAGCACCAGGGGATAGCACCAACAGAGGGCGCGGGCGGGCTCGGTCCACGCTCAACAGAGGAGGAATGCATGCGTTGCTCGCCCCAGCGAGCGTTACGCGACACGACTGCCGTGTTGTTTGCGGTCGTTGCTCATATCGCTTGCGTGCCGGCTGAAACACTCCCCAACGATGGCGACGGGGGAACCACCGGAGCCGCGGGTGCGTCCGCGGGACGAGGCGGCGCGTCCGGCGCGGCCGGAGACACGAACGTCGCGGGCACCACGGGCTCTGGCGGCGCGAACGACAGCGGCGGCACGACCGGCGCGGGCGCGGCGGGTTCTGCCGGTGTTGCGGGCGCGACGGGCGCCGCTGGGCAGGGTGGTAGCGCGGGCACGGGCGGCGGCAGCGCGGGCGCGGGCGGCAGGGGGGGCGCGGGTGGTTCCGGCGGTGCGGGAGGGAGAGGGGGCAGCGGCGGGACGGCGGGGCGTGGCGGAACGGGTGGCCGTGGCGGCGCTGCCGGCGCGGGCGGCTCCGGACTCGCCGGTGCATCCGGTTCCGCGGGCACGGGTGGCGCGCCGCCGCCCGTCAAGAAGTACGTCGGCAACATCGACACGCGCGGCCAGGTCCGGTCGGACTTCAGCAACTACTGGGACCAGCTCACGCCGGAGAACGCGGGCAAGTGGGGATCCATCGAGGGGACGCGCAACACGATGCGCTGGACCAGCCTCGATGCGATGCACGACTACGCCAAGATGCACAGCATTCCGTTCAAGCAGCACAACTTCATCTGGGGCAGCCAGCAACCCGGGTGGCTGGGCGGGCTGTCGCAAGCAGATCAGAAGGCCGAGGTCGAGGAGTGGATCCGCCTGTTCTGTGAACGCTACCCCGACGTGCAGCTCATCGACGTCGTCAACGAGCCGCCGCCGCACACCACGCCGCCCTACGTCGCCGCCCTGGGCGGGTCCGGCGCCAGCGGGTACGACTGGATCGCGCAGGCGTTCAAGTGGGCGCACCAGTACTGCCCGAACGCGATCCTGATCCTGAACGACTACAACAACATCGAGTACGGCAACGACAACGCCCACACGATCGACATCGTCACGAAGATCAAGGCCGCGGGCGCGCCCATCACGGGTGTCGGCGCGCAGGCCCACGCGTGCTCCGGTCTGTCCGCGAGCACCATCCAGGCGAACATCGACAAGATCGCCGCGCAGACGGGCCTGCCGGTCTACATCAGCGAGTACGACCTGAACATCGCTGACGACAACCAGCAGAAGAACGTCATGCAGAGCCAGTTCACGATGTTCTGGAACGACCGCAACGTCGCCGGAATCACGCTGTGGGGTTACGTCGTCGGCTCGACGTGGGTGGCGAACAGCGGCCTCATCACCAGCAGCGGCACCATGCGGCCGGCAATGACGTGGCTCATGAGCTTTCTGGGCCGTTAACCAACGCAACGAAAGGGACGCAAATGTCGTCACAATCAATCGGCGGGAACTTCGGGGCAGCGCGGGCGCGGGCGCGTTCGTTGCGGCTGATCGTCAGCGGGTTCGCGCTGTCGACGGCGTTCGCGGTCGGGTGCGGAGCCGGTCCGGGCGAAGGCAGCGGCACGGCCGGCGCGAATGGAACGGCGGGCACCGGCGGTTCGGGCACGACCGGCGCGGCCGGCACGATGGGCCAGGGCGGAGCGAGCGCCGGCACCAGCGGCCAGGCAGGAAACGGAGCAGGTCAGGCGGGGACCGGCGGCAGCGCCACCGGCTCAGCCGGTACCACCGGAGCTGCCGGTACGACCGGCAACGCCGGCACGACGGGCGCCGCCGGAACGGGGACCGCGACCGGCACGGCCGGGACGAATGGTGGGCGCGGCGGAAACTCGGGCACTGGCGGATATGCCGGCACCGGCGGCACCGTGGGATCGGGCGGGCGGGGCGGCACCGGAACGGCGGGCCGCGGGGGCAGCGGCGGAACCGCGACAGCAGGGACGGGCGGCGGCGCGGCCGGCACGGGCGGCTCGGGCATGTCCGGTATGTCGAGCGGATGCGGCAAGGCGCCGACCATCGCGAGCAGCATGTACAACAACGGCCAACACATCTCGATCACGGCCGCAAACATGCAACGCCGGTACATCCTCAACGTGCCGACCAACTACGACAACACAAAGCCGTACAAGCTCATCATTGCGTACCACGAGCTCAACGGGAACGACGACGAGATGTACCGGAACCAGTACTACCACCTGCTTCCGCTCTCGAACAACAGCGCGATCTTCGTGGCTCCGAACGGGCAGCAGAACGGAGCCAGCTGCACGCAGGCGAGTGGATGCGGCTGGCCCAACCCGCAGAATCAGGACATCGCGCTCGCCGACGCCGTCGTCGCGCAGATCGAACAGAACTTCTGCGTCGACACGAATCGGATCTTCGCGACGGGCTGGAGCTACGGCGGCAGCATGTCCTACAAGACCGCGTGCGAGCGGCCGCTGGGCGGCGTGACGAACGGATTCGTCCGCGCCATCGCCGTCTACTCCGGCGCCCAGCTGAGCGGTAACTGCACGCCGAGCAAGCCGGTCGCCTACTACGCGTCGCACGGCACCGGCGACTCGGTTCTGCAGTACAGCCAGGGCGTGGGCCTGTTCCAGAACTTCGCCAAAGCGAACGGGTGCACCTACGTTGCGCCTCCCTCATCTGTCGGGGGCACGCACGTTTGCAACACGCTGATGGGTTGCATGACGGGCTACCCGGCAGAGTTTTGCGCGTTCAACGGAGACCACACGCCCGACCCGAAGGACTCCGGCCAGGGGAATAGCTGGGAGTACCAGAACGTATGGACCTTCTTCAGCCAGTTCTGACCGCGTTCGTGAAGGTCACGCGTAGTTCGACGGCACTCGTGCGCGACCGGCATGCGCGCGTGCGCGCCATGGTCGACGCTCACGTCAAGGTCGTGGCGCGCACCCTGCGCCGCGCAGGCGTTCCGTCCTCCGACCTCGAAGACGAGATCCAGCGGACGTTCATGGTCGCGGCGAGCCGGATTGACGACGTTCAGGTCGGCGCGGAGCGGGGCTTCCTGACTCAGGTCGCCCAGAACCTGGCGTGGCACGCGCGGCGGAAGCTGGCCCGACGCCGTGAAATCCTGGACGGTGACCCGCCCGAGCGCATCGAGGCCGTCGCCACGCCGGAGTACCTGGCAACGCGCAAGCAAATGCGCCAGCTCCTGGACGGCGTCCTCGCAAAGCTCAGCGAACCGTTGCGCACGGTGTTCAAGCTGTTCGAGTTCGAGCAGATGAGCATGACGGAGGTCGCCCGGGCGTTGCGCCTTCCGCGGGGCACCGTCGCGTCGCGGCTGCGGCGCGCACGGGCACAGTTTCGACAGCACGTCGAGGAAATCGAGTTCGGCGGCGCGCTGCGCGAGGAGGTCGTCGCGTGGTTCGACGGGCCGGCACGGTTGAGGCGCGAGCGGATGGGAGCTCTCCAGCGCGCGCTGCTGGCCGCGGCCCGCTCGCCGACCGCCTCCGCCGCGGCCCACGCGAGGACGCTCTCGGCGCTTGGCTTGGCCCGTGTGCGGGTCCGTCGGTGATGTTGGGCGCGACAGCGCCGGGCGATCACTGCACTTGCACGAAGTAATCGGCGAGCGCCGACACGTTCGCCAGGTTGCCTGCCGCCGTGAGGTGCGGGCCGCCGCCCTGGAACTCGGAGCACGCGTGCGCCTGAACCTTCGGGCCCGCGAACACGAACCCGGGGAACGCGCCGGCCACGTCCGCCATCGCCGCGTCCTGCTCGGGCGGCACGGCGATCGTCTCGCCCGCGGTTGGTGGTGTCGGGCAGAGCATGTTGTTCGGGCCGCGGATCTGGGTGACCAGATCAATGCGCCGGACGCTGGGCCACTTCGACCTGAAGTTGTTCACGGCCCCCGTGATTCCGGCGCGCCATTCGGCCTGCGTCTTGTACTTGAAGCTGACCGTGCCGAACACCAGCCGATCGGGCGCGCTGGTGTTTTTCGCGCAGACCGAGTCGATCGGGGCCGTCCAGAACGAGCTCTGGAGGTTCGCCCATTCTTCCACGTAGGCGTCCTCGCGCCACTTGACCTGCCAGCGCGCGTTGTCGACCACGTTCTCGAAGCCGGCGATGAACCACTCCTCGGTCAGCTTGCCGCCGGTGACCTGATTGCACACGAAGGGGCCGCTCGCGCCGCCGGTGCCGCCGGTCGCGCCGCCTCCAGCGCCCGTTCCGCCGGCTCCCGCGCCGCCGGTGCCCGCGGCGGAGCCACCCGCGCCGCCGCGGCCTCCCCCGCCCGTGCTACCGCCGCGACCGCCGCTGCCGCCCGCGCCCGTCGTGCCTGCGGTACCCGTCGTGCCGGCGGTGCCCGTGGCGCCGCCGCCGCCCGTTGTGCCAGAGCCACCCGTTGTGCCAGCGCTGCCCGTTGTGCCGGCGGTGCCGGTCGTGCCGGCGATGCCGGTCGTGCCCGCGACGCCCGTCGTGCCCGCGATGCCCGTCGTGCCACCCCGTCCGGTCGTTCCACCGGAGCCGACCGTTCCCGCGCCGCCCGTCGTGCCGGCCTGGCCGGACGTACCCGCGGATCCCGAAGCGGCCGTTCCGCCGGTCCCCGTCGGCGTTCCTTCGTCGCCACCGGCGCAGGCGCCGATCACGACACCGGCCACGGCGACAAACAACAGCCAACGAGAGCGACCGCGCATGGGGACCTCCTATTCGCGAGCGACTGTCGGATGGCGTCTCCGATTGTCGTTTTTTCTGACGGCGCCGCTCAGCGGTGATAGAGCGCTTCGACCTCGCCCGCGCTGAGCGCGCGGCCATAGAGGCGCAGGTCGTCGATCTCGCCTTTCATCACGCGCCCGAGGTTGTCGGGCTGCGGCGCGCGGCCGCCGATCGCCCAGGGCGTATCGATGTTCGGAGGCGGCGTGGTCGTGTCCGCGGTCGACGCCGCCAGCGCTCCGTTTCGGTAGATGAAGTAGCCGCTGCCGTCGAACACGCCGCACAGGTGCACCCAGGTGCCGACGTCCGAGGCCGGAATGGACGCGCTGACCAGGTGATCGACGGTGTTCCAGTAGGTGAATTCGTAATTGCCCGCGTACATGCGCAGCGCGACATCGTGATTCGGGTTGTTGCGCCAGCCGTGCGCGAGGATGTTGTGGTAGCCGTCGTCGATGCTCGCCGGGCGAACCCAGGCCGCGATGCTGATCGGCCCGCCCGCGTTGAGGAGCGGCGGATTGCCGGCGTTGACCCACTGATCCGTTCCGCTGAAGGACAGGCTGAACGGATCCGGAAAATGCACCGGTGGAACGTCGCGCGTCGGCGTGGGCGGATCGGCGGACGGCATCGCATGGAACCCGAACGGCGACGAGTCCATCGCCACGGCGCCGGGCTCGCTTTCGTCGAACGCCCAGTGTCCGAGCAGGCCGCGGTCCGGATCGAACAGATCGAGCGTGCTGTTCCCGCAGCCGCCGCCGGCGACGAGCAAAAGGCCGACGCCGCCGAGCAACGCGCGCGAGGGCTGGGCGTTCACAGCGCCACCACCAACCCGAGATGACCCGAAAGGACCAGGCCGGACATGCTGTCGGTCTCCGCGCCCTGCGTGCGAACGACGATTCCGTGGACCGGAAGGCCGGTCGCCGCGCTCGCCGCGATCGAGATCCGGCGCGTGACCGCCACGAGGAGGCGCGGCTCGACGGCGACCACGAACGCGCCCAGCAGCGCCGTCCGAGAGCCGCCGTCACCGAGCTCGGCGCGGTACTCGACGCCGTACCCTTGCGCGCGGAACATCAGCGCGAACCCGACGGCGCGCCGCTTCGACCAGACGTGCAGGCCTGCTCCCAGCGCGGCGGTTCCGGCGCGGGCCGTCAGGCGCCCCGAGGGCAGCGTCTCGCCGTTCGCGAACCGGCCGCCGACGCGCACCTCGCCCAGCGTCCAGCGTCCGAGCGACGCCGCCAGCGAGAGGTCGCCGCCCGCCAGCCACTGACCGCCGGTGAAGTAATCGAACGACGACAGGGCGACGATCCCCCAGCGGCCGGGCGGCGCTTCGGACGGCGAGGGTGGCGCCACCACGATCGGCGGTGGTGGTGGCGGCGGTGGTGGCGGCGGTTCCAGGGGACGGGTGATCTCCAGCCGGCGGATCAGCTCCGCGATGGCCAGCGCGAGCTCGCGCGAACGCGCTTCGAGCGTGGCGGTCGCGTCTTCAGCGTCGGGGAGCGCGATCGTTCGGATGCCGTCGTCGCCGCGCGACGCCCAGGGCTCGACGCGGATCTCCTGGGCGCCGTCGAGGCAACGCACGACGACCGAGATCGGGATGTTGCCGCTGCGGGCGCGGGCGTCGCGCAGCTCCAGCTCGACCAGGTTCTGGACCGACGGCTCGTCGACCTGCAGGCAAGCGTCGAGCTCGAGCAGCAGGCCGTGCTCGGCGGCCGCCGGAATCTCTTCGCTGCCCGTCGCGAGGAGCGAGAGGGCCAGTACGCGCGCGATCAACGCTTGCCGATCAAGCCGCGCATCAGCGCAATGTAGCGCCCGGTCGGGTACACCTGCTCGTAGCGGCGAGCGGCCTCGGCCGCGCGGCGCGACTCGCCTGCTTTCTGCCAGGCCTCCGCCACGCGCGCCGCCGCATCCTCGGCCAGCGCGCCGCGTGGCGCGATCCGCTCGGCCACCACGAACGCGGCGGCCGCTTCGCGCGGTCGGTTGAGATCGGTCAGCAGCACCCATCCGAGCGTGAATGCCGCGGACGGCGCGCGCGGATCTCTCGGATAGCGATCGATCAGGCGGCGCAACGGCGCGACCGCCGCGCCGGGCTGGTGCGATCGCCGCGCGACGTCGGCGGCGGCGAGGAGGGCGGCGGGATCGTCCGCGAGATGGGCGCGCGGTTGTCCGCGCGCGGGGGCACCGGCCGCGGGGAGGGCGGCAGGCGCGGGCTCCGGCGCTTCCGCCGGACCTTCGATCGTCGCCGGGGCTTCGACGGTGGGGAACACGCGCGCTTCGCCGGCGCCGAGCTCGACCCGCGCCCCGCCTACGGCAGAGAGGACCGCCACGCGGCCTTCGGACACGACGACGCGGACGCGTCCGCCCGCTTCGTGCGCGACGCGGAACACGGTGCCGATGTCGTCGATCTGAATCGGGCCCGCGTCGACCCGGAACAGCCGCCGGCTGTCGTGACGCACGCGGAATCGGGCCGCCCCCGCCGGTAGACGCACGACCGTTCGCGTGGCGGTCTGCTCGCCGATCTGGACCGTCGTCGCGGCGTCATCAGGCGCGACCTCCGATCCGTCGGCGAGGACGAGCGGAGGCTGCGGCGCGGCGGCGGTCTCGGCGGTCGTTGTTCCAGCCGTTGGGGTTCCAGCCGTCGTGGCCGGTCGGGGCGCGTGCGGGTGGAAGACGGCCAGCACGACGGCGGCCGCGGCGGCGGCGCCCAGCGCGACGAAGCCGATCGCCGGCCGCAGCCTCCGCCTTCCGCGCATCGGCTTCGCGCCGGCCGTCGCGCCCGCATCGAGGTGTGCGATCGCCCGCTCGACCGCCGCGTCGTCGAGGGCGTCATCGGCGGCGGGCGCCACCGCCGGCGACGCGCCTGCCGCGTCGAGGCGTGCCATGGTGCGTTCCACCGCCGCGTCGTCGAGCGCGTCGTCGTCCGGACCGGGCGCGACCGTGGCGTAGAAAATGCGCATCGCCTCCAGCTGGGCCGCGCACGTCGGACATCCCGCCACGTGTTTCTCGAGGCGGGCTCTGTCGTCCGCGTGCAGCGTGCCGCGAACGGCGGGGCCGATCAGCGCTTCTTCCTCGTGATCGAGCGATTCGTCATTCACCTGCACGGCGTCCCTCTCCGCTCCGCCGCATCCAGCGACGGAGACGATCCTTGGCCAGGCGCAGTCGCGTCTTCACGGTGTTCACGGAGACACCCGTCATGGTGGCGATCTCGTCCAGCGAGTGACCCAGCATGATGTGCATCAGCAGCGCCTTCGCCTGCGCCTCATCGAGATCGTCGAGCAGGGTGCGCACGAGCTCTGCGTGGGCCGTCGGCGTTCGGTCGAATCCGGCAGCGGGGAGGTTGGCGACGTCCAGCGCCGCATGCTGCTGCGCGCGAGCCCGGGCACGATCGCGCGTAGCGATCGCCCGCCGCATCGCAATCTTTGTCACGTAGTGGGCGGCACTTCCTTCGAAGCGGAACTGCGGTAGCGAACGCGCGACGTCGATCAAGCAATCCTGAATTGCGTCTTCGAGCTCGGGATTGTCGCGGCCCATGACGCCGCGGCAGACACGGCGAACGAGAGGCGCCACCGCGCGCAGAAATTCGCGCAGCGCCGCGGGATCGCCGCCCAGCGCCGCGCGCGCACCGTCGTCGAGCGCCGCGTCCTTCGCGGCGACTTGCGCTTCCTTGCCGTGTCCGCCCTCGAGCACTTCGAGCGGCGCTGCCCTGCTGGGGCGAAGCATTGATCGAGCATGCAGTGCGGATTCTGGGACGTCAATCCGCGCGCGGCACGATCACGCATGAAAAATGGGCGATCCGCGAGCTGACGCGCGCGGGCGACAAAAACGCACCTGGGCGCAGATCGACAGACCCGGATCCAGATCGCGGCCCCCCCTTTACCGGACCAGGCAGCGCCCCCTGCGGGCGTCGCCTTGCGCCCGCAGGCCCACGACGTCATGCAGCTCAATGCAAACAGACGGGATCCGCCGTTCTCGGACGACGTTTCGTCCCCGCTCACCCCCATCGACGCGGACGAGGCGTGTCTGCGCGCGTTCCAGGACGAGCTCGACTACATCCACCGGACGCTGCTGCGACTCGGCGCGCTCCGCGCGGATGTCGAAGACCTGATGCAGGACTTGTTCATCGCCCTGCGCGGCTCGTGGCATCGTTGCGACAAGAGCCGCCCGCTTCGGCCTTACCTGTTCGGGATTGCGTTCCGGATCGTCGCGGCGCACCGGCGCAAGCGGAATCGCGAGGTGCCGCTGGGGCTCGTCGACGTGCCCGACACGCAGGTCGATGTCGACGCCGGCTTGCGGAGCAAGCAGGCACGCCGCCTGATCCGCGCCGCGCTGGATGGCGTCCCCCTCCCGCGGCGTGCCGTTCTGATCATGCACGAGCTCGACGACGTCCCGGTCGCCGAGATCGCGTTGCAACTGAAGATTCCGCTGTTCACCGTGTACGGGCGCTTGCGGACGGCGCGACGCGAGCTCGCGGCGGCGGTCCGCCGGGCGGTCCGATGAACTTTCAATGACAACGATCGCACGCCCGCGACAGAGCCCCTACACCGCCGTTTCAACCGACCAGGAGTGCTCCGTCATGATGATTGGACAGAACTCGGCAAAGAAGATCTCGTCCTCCCGCGCCGTTGCTGCCTCCGTGGCGGCATTGGTGGGTGCATTGGTGGGCGGCTGCGCGGGCAACATGGAAACCGGCGGCGACCCCGGGACCGGTGGCGCGTCGAGCACGGGGACCGCCGGCACAACCGGTGTCGCCGGAAGTGCCGCGGGAAACGGCGCCGCGGGAACCGGCGCCGGCGCCACGGGCGGATCGGGAAACGGCGCCGGCGGAACGTCGTTCACTGGAACCGGTGGATCCAGCGGGGCGGGCGGGTCGGCCGTCGGTGGCGACGGCGGCAGCGGCGCAGGCGCGGGAGGCTCGACGGCGGGCACCGGCGGCGGTGGCCGCGGCGGGACCACGGGCAGCGCCGGCACCACCGGCAGCGGGGCGGGCGGCCAGGCGGGCGCGGCGGGACGAGGCGGCGCGGGGGGCACGACCGGTGTTGCCGGTCGCGGCGGGACGACGGGCGCCGCCGGAACGGGCGCCAGTGGCAGCGGCGGCACGCCGGCGTTCCAGAAGGCCGCCGGCACGATCGCGAATTCGCCGCAGCCGGCCTCGATGATCAACCTCGCCAAGACCGACTGGAAACAGGGTCTGATCTCGCCGTCGATGAACGTCGGGCACCAGGTCAACCAGCCCACCGTGATCAACGGCTACCTCGCCATCGGCGGCAACGAGGAGTTCTGGATCTACGACGTGTCCAACGCCGCCGCGCCCAAGCAGCTCTCCAGCTTCACCACGCCCAGCCGAACCGGCGCCGAAGCCGAGAGCCACACCGTCTCGTACGCCCGCTACGGCGACACCTTCTACATGGTCACTATCGGCGGGCGCGGGATTAACATCTGGGACGTCACCAGCGCGACGGCGCCCAAGCACGTCAAGGCGGTGGCGATCCCGGGCACGAACTACGGCGACTACACCGAGGCGGTGTGGGGCGTGTCGTGGCAGGGGCAGTACATCTACGTCGGCGCGACGAACAACGGGATCAAGGTCATCGACGCAGCCAATCCCGCGTCGGCGGCGATCGTGAAGGAAGTTCCCACCTCGGCCTACGGCGGCATCAGCGCCGGTCCGCTCGATGCCATCGGCAACGTCCTGGTCGTGATGACGCCGAAGGAGAGCGGCGGCGCCGCCACCCTGGACATCAGCGATCCGATCAACCCCGTGCGTCTCGCGTCGTTCACGACCGACAAGGCGTACATCGGCATGTTCCACCGGCGCTACGTGTTCCTGATCGGTCTCAAGGCGTGGGATGTGCTCTCGAATCCGAAGAGCATCGGCAGCGGCACGGCGCCGATCGGGCGGCTGTCGACCGAGGGCTCCGAGTACATGAGCTTCCAGGACGACTACATGTTCCTCGGGCACGTGCGCGCCGAGATCGGCGGCACGCCCGGCGCTTCGAAGATCAACGTCGTCGATCCCCGGAGCATGAAGATCGTCAGCCGCATCTGGGGACGCCAGGACCGGGCGGACAAGAACGACGATCAGTTCACCATCGGCATCGGCAACCTGCTGGTGCTGGGCGACGATCAGGCGCCTTTCGCCGGCTGGGTGATCGCGGTCCATCAAACCGAGCCGGACACGAAGCCGCCGGTGATCGACACGGTGATCCCGAACAACCAGGCCACCGGCGTCTCCACCAAGACGCGAATCGGCGTGACGTTCTCCGACAACATCGAGCTCGCCACCGTGAACGCCGCGAGCTTCATCGTGCGGCCCGTGGGCGGGCAGCCGCTGGCGGGCAAGTGGGGCGTGCGGATGAGCGTGCTGAACTTCGATCCCGACCAGGATCTGCAGGCGGGTACGACGTACGAAGTCGTGCTGCCGAAGGGTGGCGTCGCCGATCTCGTCGGCAACACGCTGGCCACCGAATGGAAGTCGACGTTCACGACGAATTGAAGAAATGATAGGCCGGCTCGCTTCCTGCGCCGTACTGGCGGGAGTGTCACTGGGGGCGGTGCCCGCGTACGCGCTCACGGTCGACGTGACGCACGCCGGTCCCTCGGTCGTCGGGGAGGCGCACGCGTTCACCGCGACCGTCACGGGCGCGAACGGCGCGCTCACGTACGAATGGACGTTCGGTGACGAGGCGCCCCAGATCGGGGGCGCCCAGCTCTCGCACGCCTTCGCCGCGCCCGGCCTGGTCGGCGTGCAGGTGCTCGTCACCGACGCGAAGGGCGACGCGGGGAGCGCCTACTTTCAGCACCTCGTTCACTATCCGCTGACGGCGAAGCGCCCGACGTCGTCCAGCTCGATCGTTCACGACGCCGCGCGGAACCGCGTCTACTCGGTCAACCAGGACAACGACACGATCACGGCGATCGATGCGCGCACGCTCCAGAAGATCGCCGAGCTCGCGGTCTATCGGCGGCCCGAGTCGCTCGCGCTGACGCCGGACGGAAAGCTGTGGGTCGTCCACCGGGACGACTACGCTATCGCGGTCGTCGATCCCGACGCGTTCGTCGTCGAGCGTGGTTTTCGTCTGCCCTACGCGTCGCAGCCGGCCGGCATCGCCGTCAGCCCCACCGGCGGCGCCGCCTACATCACGTTGATGGCGGTCGGCAAGTTGCTCGCCCTCGATCCCAGGACGGGCACCGTCGTCGGTGAGGTGGACGTCGGTTCCCGGCCGCGCGGGGTGGCCGTGTCGCACGACGGCAAGGACGTCTATGTCACCCGCTTCATCTCGCCGGACAGCGGCGGCGAGGTGGTCAAGGTCGACGCGGCGGCGATGAAGGTCGCGACGCGCATCTTGCTGAAGGTCGACACGGAGACCGAGGACAACGATCAGCGGGCGCGCGGCCTTCCCAACTACCTCTTCTCGGTCGCGCTGACGCCCGACGGCCGGCAGGCCTGGGTCCCCGGCAAGAAGGACAACGTCTTGCGCGGCAAGCTGCGGGACGGGCGCGACATCACACACGACACGACGGTCCGGCCGCTCGCCGCCGTCATCGACACGCAGGCCGCGCAAGAGATCTACGCCAATCGGATCGATCTCGACGACCGGAGCCAGCCGGTTCACGTCGAGTTCAGCCCTTATGGGAACTTCGCCGTCCTTTCGCTGGCCGGTTCGAACCGCGTCGAGGTGCGCGACGTGAACCGTCCCACCCAGGTCTTCTCGGCGATCGGCGACGTCGGCGCGTTCCCGCGCGGGGCGGTGCTGGCGCCGGACGGGCACCTGTTCGTGCAGGCGGCGCTGAGCCGCAACGTCCTGGTCTACGACCTGTCGGCGATGCTCCGGGATTTCGCGGCGTCGACGCCGCCGCTGCTCGCGGACATCCCGGCCGTCGGCAGCGAGAAGCTTTCGGCCCAGGTGCTCGCGGGCAAGAAGGTCTTTCACAACGCCGAGGACACGCGGATGGCCTTCGAGGGCTACCTGAGCTGCGGGGGCTGCCACTTCGAAGGCGACGACGACGGCCGCGTCTGGGATTTCAGCACCCGCGGCGAAGGGCTGCGAAATACGCCCGCGTTGATCGGCCGCAAGGGAACCGGGCAGGGCCGTCTCAACTGGTCCGGCACGCTGGACGAGGTGCAGGACTTCGAGCATCAGATCCGCGAGCTCTTCGATGGCCGCGGGTTCATCCCGGACGACGCCTTCCACGTCGGCACGCGCGATCAACCGCTGGGGGACAGCAAGGCGGGACTCAGCCCGGACCTCGACGCGCTGGCCGCCTACGTCGCGTCGCTGGACCACGTGAATCCCAGCCCGTACCGCAACGCGGACGGGTCCCTCACCGCAGACGGCGTGGCCGGCCAGGCGCTGTTCGGCAAGCTCGGCTGCGACTTCTGCCACGGCGGCGCCGAATTCACCGACAGCGCGCGCGGCACGTTGCACGACGTCGGCACGATCACCGCGCTCTCCGGCCTGCACGCGGGCGGACCGCTGCTGGGGATCGACACGCCGACGTTGCTGGGCGTCTGGGAGACCGCGCCCTACCTGCACGACGGATCGGCGGCCACGCTGCGCGACGTCTTGACGACGAGGAACGCCGGCGATCAGCACGGCTACGTGAGCGCGCTGTCGTCGCGGCAGATCGATCAGCTGGTCGCGTACGTGTCGCAGATCGACAGCGAGAATCCCGTGCGCCTGCTGCCGTTCGAATCGGCGCTGCCGACGGGTGAGGGCGGCTCCGGGGGCGCGATGGTCGTGGGCGGTAGCGGTCCCATCGCCGGGGGTTGTGCCTGCAGCGTGCGAGACGCGCGCGTTTCCGGCCCGGGATCGGTCGTCGTCTTCCTCCTGTTCTTGCTGGGGGCGATCGGCGTCGCGGCGATCCGGCGGCGATCCCGCCGGGACCGGCGCCTCGCGACTGTCGCGTCGTTGATCGTCGCCATCGCCGTCCACGGGTTCGGCTGCCGGGCCGACGACGCCGGCAGCGAGCCGCCTGTCGACTGGTCGACGCTACCGGCGGTTCAGTCGCCGGATCCCGAGCTCGCGGCGATCGGCATGCGTCAGGAGCGCTACGACCGGATCTGTCAACGGAAGCGCGGGGACAGCTTCGCGCAGGCCCTCTGCGAGCCGGGCGGGCATCTGCAAATCCGCGACCTCGCGGCGCTGCTGAAGCTCGTGGGGCTGGACCAGGACCGCGCCTTCGCGCTGACGGGTAACTCGACGTCGCTGGTCGCGATGAGCGTCAACCCGCTCAATCCCCGCATCATTGTCTTCCCGCGCGTCGGCGCGGATCTGAAGCGGCCCGACGAGATGACCGCCGTCGGGTTCGTGCGCGGCGAGCCGTTCGTCGAGGTCGTGAGCCGCGATCCGGGAACGGGCGATCTCAACTTCTATCTCATCAGCTTCGAGCGCCGGTGCGACTACGAGGCATCGGGCTGCGATCTCGCCAGCGTCCTGACCGAGGAGATCGAGCACGACTGGACGGCGTACAGCGTGTACGACCACGACGACCTGGAAGCGACGTCGTTCGATTGCATGTCCTGCCACCGGCCCGACGGGCAGGGGACGAAGCGAATCCTTCGGATGCAGGAGCTGTCGAGCCCCTGGCTGCACTGGTTCCCGCAGCGGTTCGCGCAGCGGACCGACTCCGATCGAATCCTGCTCGCGGAATTCACGGACATACACGCCGGCGACAAGCAGTACGGCGGTGTCCCCATCGCGACGATCGCCGGCGCCATCGACGAAGGGAGCGGCGCGCAGCTCGAGGCCCTGGTGCGCGCGGAGGGCTTCGGCGACCAGCCCAATCCCTTCGACGCGCAGATTGTGACCGAGATGAAGAACACCGGCACCAGCGCCACCTGGCAAGCGCGCTTCGACGCGCACCTGGCCGGCCAGGCGATCGCGGTGCCGTATCCGGCCGTCGACGTCACGGACGCGGCGAAGCGAATGGCGGCGGCGCGTTCGTATCAGGACGTCGTTCGCGGCGCGGCCGCGCGGGGAACGTTGACCGACGTTCGCCCCGTGTTCTCGGCGGACGCGACGGAGAAGCTCGGCTTCGTACCGGCGCCCGGGGCGGACGGCAAGACGGTGTTGCTGGAGATGTGCGCCCGCTGCCACGACGGCCGTGGAAACCCCGGCCTGGCCAAGAACCAGTTCAACGTCCTGACGCTCGACGGGCTGTCGCGCGCCGAGAAGGACATGGCGATCGCCCGCATCGGCGCGTCCATGACGACGACGCGCATGCCGCCCTGGCGCGTCGGCACGCTCTCCCCGGACGCCATCGTCGCCGCGACCGCGGAGCTGCAGAAATAGGCCCGTCCGACGCTGACGCGTGCGGTCACAGAAAAGGCGCGCTCGCGAGAATCGTTGGACCCGCTTTTCGGTCGCTCGCCCCCGTCATGCGGTAGCGATCGTCCCCAGGAAAGTTTCTTAACAAAAACGCCGGCGATCGCGCAGTTCGATCCGGGAGAGACGAGATGAAGAAGCCGTTTCTTTACGCCGTGACCGGAGGCGCGTGCGCGCTGGCGCTGGCGGCGTGCACGGGCACGGTTGGACCGGGTCGGGGGACCTCCGGTCAGGCCGGCAGCAATCCCGCAGGCGTCGGCGGCTCCAGCGCTCCCGGCAGCGCAGGGACGGGCGTGACGGGCGGCGGCGGCAGCAGCGCGCCGGGAAGCGGGGGCACGGGCGCGGCGACCGGCATGGGCGGCTCCGCAGGCAGCGGCGGAATGCCCGACGTGGGAACGATCTTCACGAACCCGCCCGCCTTCGCGCCCGCCCCCGGGCTGCTGCGTCGTCTGACGCGAAATCAGTTCCGCAACGCCGTCAAGGACGTGTTCGCCTACGACGTCAACGTCAACGATCTCGACGCCGACAGCTTCACCGCGAACTTCGCGAGCATCGGCGCCGGCACCGTCGTGACGTCCGATCGCGGGGTCGAGCAGTACAGCACCGCCATCGAGAACGCCGTCAGCGCGGTGTTCGCCGACGCCACGAAGCGCGCGCAGTTCATCGGCTGCACGCCGACCGGTCAGAGCAACGACACCTGCGTGCGCGGCTTCATCCAGAAGCTCGGGCTTCGCGCCTGGCGGCGGCCGCTCGAGACGGCGGAGCTCGATCGCTTCGTCGCGCTCGCTGCCAGCGCGTCGACGACGCTGGCCAGCCCGACCGAAGGGGCCCGCTGGGCGACCGTCGCCCTGTTCACGTCGCCGAGCTTTCTCTATCGCCCCGAGATCGGAACGGCGTCCGCGAACGGCGCGCTTCGACTGAGCGGCAACGAGATCGCGTCCCGCCTCTCGTTCCTGATCTGGAACAGCCTTCCCGACCAGATGCTGATGGATCAGGCGACCAGCGGGATGCTGGGAACGGCCGACGGGATCCGGACCGCCGCGACCCGGATGTTGAACGCCCCCGGCGGGCGCGAATCCGTGGGCGGCTTCGCCGAGGAGTACATGCGGCTCGATCGGATCGCCACGCAGGCGAAGGATCCGGCGCTGTTCCCCGACTACGGCGCGAACCTGCAGACCGCCATGGTCCGGGACATCCGCGACACCTGGGCGTCGCTGGCGTTCGACGACCAGACCAGCTTCTACGATCTGTTCACGACCACGAAGGTCGTCGTGAACGCAGACCTGGCGCGCCTCTACGGCATCGACGCCACCGGTCTGACCGCGACCACGTTCCAGACCAAGACGCTGCCGGCCGGCGGGACGCGCAGCGGCGTGCTGAGCAAGGCCGGATTGCTGTCGGAGTTCGCGAACCAGCAATCGGGCTCGCCCACGCTGCGCGGGAAGTTCATCCGCGAATCGTTGATGTGCCTGACGATTCCGCCGCCGCCACCCGGCGTCAACACGGCGGTGGTCGATCAGCCGACGAACGTGCCGATGACGAGGCGCCAGAAACTGGAGGCGCACATGACCAACGACGGCTGCGCCGCGTGCCACAAGTACATGGACCCGCTGGGGTTCCCGCTGGAGAACTTCGACGCGATCGGAAAGTACCGCACCACGGACAACGGCTTGCCCGTGGATCCCAGCGGCAGCTTCGACGGCGTCGCCGTCGCCGACGCCAACGGCCTCGGCGTCGCGGCGAGCCAGAGCGTCACGGTCGCCCAGTGCCTGGTGCGCAAGTATTACGCGTACGCCGTCGGTCACGAAGAGCGCGACGTCGACGGGAGCGTGCTGAACACCCTGGCCACGGCGTTCAAGGCGTCGGGCTTCAAGATGCGCGACCTGATCCTCGCCGTCGCCACGAACGACGCGTTCTCCGTCGTCGCCCCGCAACCCTGAGCAACGGACCACACCGCATGGCGAAGAAAATCCTGGATCGACGAACGGTTCTCAAGGGCGTGCTGGCGACGGGCGCGACGGTGACGGTGCCGCTGCCGTTATTGCAAATCATGCTGAACGGAAACGGCACCGCCTACGCACAGACCATGACGCCGGTGTCCCCGCTCTTCGTCACCTGGTTCTTCGGCAACGGCTCGCTGCCGGGGAAGTGGAAGCCGGCGAAGACCGGGACCGGCACGGCCTGGGATCTCAGCGCGCAGCTGCAGCCCATGGCGGCCCTGAAGTCCTACTTGACCGTCATCAGCGGGCTGACGAACAACATCGTCACCGGCGGCCTCGAGCACCCGACCGGATCCTCCGGGGCAACGACCGGCGCGGGGCTGAGCGGAAACGCCGTGAAGCTCGCCTCCCTCGATCAGGTCGTCGCCGGCCTCATCTCGGCGGGCGCTCCGTTCAAGTCGCTCGAGGTCGGCGTGACGCCCGCGACGCCGAACGGCCCGCAGGACTCCCTGGCGACGGTTTCGCACAAGGGGCCGAACGCGAAGAACGTGCCGGACTTCGATCCCAAGTCGGTGTTCACGCGTCTGTTCACGGGCGGTACGACCACCACGATGCCGGACCAGGCGACGAAGCTGGCGAACGTCCGGAAGAGCGTGCTCGACGCCGTGCTCGCCGACGGTGCGGGCCTGCAGAAGAAGCTCGGCGCGGCCGACAAGCAGCGCGTCGAGCAGCACCTCCAGTCGATCCGCGACATCGAAGCGCGTCTGGTGACGACGCCGCCCACGACGCAACCGACGATGTGTACGAACCCGATCGCGCCGACCACCGCCAAGGACACCAAGAGCGAGGCCCCGCCCGCCGTGAACACCGCCATGGCGGACCTGTCGATCCTCGCGCTGGCCTGCGACAGGACGCGCGTCCTGACGTTCATGTTTTCGCTCCCGGCCGCGCACGTCTACTACCGGCACCTCACGGACGCGAGCAGCGACATGAACGCCGACTTCCACGACACCATCTGTCACGGCGACAACGGCGACATGTCGAATCAGCCGCGCGTCGACAAGGGCGTGATGTACGCGATGAACTGCCTGAAGGAGTTCCTGACGAAGATGCAGGCCACGCCCCACGGCGCGACGAACCTGCTCGACCAGGCGCTGGTCTACGTGACGTCCGACAGCGCCTGGGGGAAGACGCACACCAAGACGGAGTGGCCGGTGCTGCTGGCGGGGAAGGCGGGCGGCAAGTTGAAGGGCGACGGACACTTCAACTATCCGGGCGACAACCTGAGCAAGGCGCTGTTCACCACCGCGAAGCTGATGGGCTCGACCGCGACCGACTACGGCCTCGACGCGGGCAAGGTGACCGCCACCCTCAGCGGCATCGGCTGAACGCCCGCGTCACGCGCGCTTCGCCTCGAAGGTCACGACGTTTTCGATGAGGCCGCGCCCGGTCAGCGGCGAGACGAGGTGCGGCTGCACCGCGCTCTCCCAGGCGCCCATGCGGAAACCGACGGCCTCCGCCAGCTCGAAGATCTCCTGACGCGCGTACCAGCGCGCGATCGGAAGCGCGTCGGGTCGGTAGATGAGGGGTCCATGGTTGATCCAGCGGCCTCTCGGCGCGAGCAGGCCGTGCACCCGCCGCAGGAAGGCGTCGAGATCGGTCGGGACCTGGTCGATGAACCACGGCGTCACCACGGTGTCGAAGGTTCGGTCCGCGAACGGCGGCTCGGTCCCGTCGGCCAGAAAGAAATGGAAAACATTCGGGCCCACCGGGCCGGCGGCTGCCGACAGAGTCCAGGCGCGGCTCACGGGATCCACCGCGGGCGCGTTGGCGCTGGCCTCGGTGAGGCCGACCGACGCGCCGCGGATCACCGCTTCGGCGACCGCGAGCAGAAACGGGTCGACGTCGACGACCGCGGTCTCCGTTCCGCCGCAGCGAACGTGAAGGTCGTACGCCAGCCGGCAACCACCCGCGCCGAGCACGAGCATCCGGCCCAGATCATCGCCGCGGGTGACGCGCCGGATCGCGGCGAGCGACCGGTTGTTCTCCTCGTCGTGCGCGTTCGACCCGGCCCAATCGCGGAACAGACAGCTGAGGTAGTCGCCGGCGCCGCGCGGCAGCCCCACGCCGTCACGCGGCGGCAGCGGATCGCCGATCGCCGGCACGAGCACCGCCGCGACGTCCGCCACCTGCTCTGCGATCGCGCGCGCGAGCGCCTCGAGCCGTGTCCGCGTCGCCTCCCGGACGCCGTCCTCCGCCGCCTGGAGCTGGAGGGCGTGATTCGTTCGGCTCGCCTCCTGGATGATGAGGCCGAGCTGCATTCGCCAGTGATCGAGGTGCGCGGACGGATCCGGCATGAGGACGCGGATGCCGCCGGCGCGCGGATAGGACTGCCCGCACGACGCGCAGCCGACGCCGCCGTCCAGCCGCGTTCGACAGCGCGGACAGATCGCGCGGTCGGCAAGGTCATGACGCCGGTGCTCGTTCGCCAGGGCGACTACCAACGACAGGTACTGTCATCAGCCCTCGTAATTTGTTAACAACCTTGGTGCAGCCGCGACAAGTACTCCATATGGTTTCCGTACGCGTGCCGACCACCCTTGCGCATGTCGCCGGCGCCCTTGGCGCGCTGGTGCTCGCGTCGCAGTTGTTCGGTTGTTCGCCCTCGGGTGGCGACACGGGCGAAGGTTCCGGAGGCAGCGCCGGCGGCGCGACGGGCGGCACCGTGGCGACGGGCCGCGGCGGCGGCGGCGGATCGAACGGCGGCGCCGGCGTGACGGGCTCGGCGGGCACGGGTGCAAGCGGTGGGGGCGGGGGCTCGAGCGGCATTGCCGGTGGCGGCGGCGCGACCGCGTCGGGGGGCGCGGGCGGCACTGCAGGAGCGACCGGCAATGCCGGCTCGGGCGGCGGTGGCACGACCGGAAGGGGCGGGGCGGCGGGGACGGGAACAGCCGGCGGCGGCGCCGGGGGAAGCGCCGCGGGCCGCGGCGGTGGCGGCGGCGCGGCGGGCCGCGGTGGGGGCGGCGGAACGGGCGGCGCTGCGGGTACGGGGGGCAGCGGGGGCAGCGGTGGATCGACGGGGGGCCGTGGCGGTGCGGCCGGCGGCGCCGGAACGGGCGGCACGGGAGGCGCCGCGATCGTCGGCGCGACGCCGCCGATGGGCTGGAACTCGTGGAACAAGTTCGCTTGCAACGGCCTGAACGAAACCGTGGTCAAGGCCATGGCGGATGCCTTCATCACCAGCGGAATGAAAGACGCCGGGTACCAATACGTGAACCTCGACGACTGCTGGATGGATGGGCGAGACAGCGCCGGTAAGATCAAGGTGAACACCAGCAAGTTCCCGTCGGGCATGGCATCGCTGGCCGACTACGTGCACAGCAAGGGCCTCAAGATCGGCCTTTACTCGACCCCGAATACCAAGACCTGCGCGGGCATTTACGGCGGCTACACGGGCGGCGTGGGCAGCCTCGGTCACGAGACCGCCGACGCGCAGACGTACGCCGACTGGGGCATCGACTATCTCAAGTACGACAAGTGCCAGGGCCAGCTCAGCGCCTTCGCGGTGATGCGCGACGCGCTCAGGAAGACCGGGCGCCCCATCTTCTACAGCATCAATCCTGGCGACCAGGGTCCCTATTGCACGCCCACGAGCTGTTCGATCGACCTGGTCAACATCGCGAACATGTGGCGCATCGAGTTCGATATATCGGCCAACTGGGCTGACGTGATTCGGCTGATCGACAAGAACAAGCCCGAATACATCGGAGCGGGGCCGGGCCACTGGAACGACCCCGACATGTTGGAGGTCGGCAACGGTCTGAACGACACGGAAGGGCGCGCCCATTTCAGCATGTGGGCGATCATGGCGGCGCCGCTCATCACCGGGAACGACCTGTCGACGATGAGCGCAACGACAAAGGCGATTCTCACGAACAAGGAGATCATCGCCGTCGATCAAGACCCACTCGGCAAGCAGGGACGCGTGGTGGCCGGGAACGGAACGAGCCAGGAAGTGTGGTCCAAGGAAATGTCCGGGACCAACACGCGGGCGGTGGCGCTGTTCAACCGCGGCACGGCCAGCGCGAACATCACCGTGCAGTGGAGCGCGCTCGGCATTCCGACGGGCGCCGCGACCGTCCGCGACCTGTGGGCCGCAACGGATCAGGGATCGTTCACCGGCTCATATACGGCGAACAGCGTGCCCAGCCACAGCGTGGTCATGCTCAAGGTGACCAGCACGCCCTGACCCCGCCGTGTCGCGAGACGACGACAACGCGAAGCTGATCGCGGCATTGCACGCGCAGGATCCGGCCGTCGCGCGTCTGCTCTGGAAACGTTTTGCGCCGAGAACCTTTCGACTGCTCGGGCGCACGCTGGGACCCGAGGCGCCCGTCGACGCCGCCGTCGAGGTGGTGCTTCTGTGCGCGTTTCACCGCGGCGCCCGCGTTCGATCCGAAGCCAAGTTCAACGAGCTCGTCTTGAAGGTCACCGCGCGCGTCGCGCGCGCCGAGCTCCGGCGGGTGCCCGCGCGGGAACCCTTCCGGTCGACGGACGACGCGAAGACGCGCTTCTATCGGATCCTCGATCGCCTCGGCCCCGCCGACCGGATCGCTTTCGTGTTTCACCACGTCGAGAGTCTGGACGTGCGGGTGGTCGCCGCCGCGATGGGCGGCACGGTGTCCGGCACGACGCAGCGCCTTCGACGGGCGCTGCGGATGGTCTTCGCCGGCATCCAGCGCGATCCGGTGCTGCGCGCGCTGGCCGAGCCGCGCGAGGTGGAGATTTTCAACGCGGAGAGCAGGGATCTGGCGGCCATCCCGAGGGCATAAACAAATGGACCGTCGCCGGTCCCGCGCGCGACGGCCGCGCCGCTCTGTCCCTGACGACGCGAAGCGCCGCTTCAGGCCGGCCTCGTTGCTGAAAAATGAACCAAACGGCCGGGTAGCGGAAACTGCCGCCTGTTCCGACGTGTGCACCGGCCATGCCGATTCCTCGTGCTCGTACGCCCCTTTCATTAGTCGTCGGTCGAGAGCGACGAAGAGCCTCCGATGCCGAGGTGGCGCGCGGCCTGACCGCTGACCAGGACTGGGCGATCGCCGAGGCGTGGCACCGGTTCGCGCCCATGGTGTTGATGACGGCGGAGCGCGCGCTGGGCTCGAGAAGCGAGGCCGAGGACGTCGCCCAGGAAGTCTTCAGTCGCCTGTTTCGCAAGATAAAGACGCTTCGCGAGCCCGACCGTCTTCGCAGCTTCGTGTATTCCTTCGTCACCCGGGTGCTGAAGGCCGAGCTGCGCGCCCGCAGAGTGCGGCGCTGGTTCAAACTGCGTGAAGCACAGACCGCCACGGACTTCCGCGCGGTGGACGTCGAGTCCCGGGATCTCTTGCGAAGGTTCGACGCTCTGCTCGATCGCCTGACGCCGCGAGATCGGCTGGTCTTTGTGTTGCGGCGAATGGAATCAATGACCGTCGACGAGATTTCCGCGACCATGGAGCTCTCGATCTCGACGGTCAAGCGATCGATGACGCACGCTTCCGAACGCCTGTCGCGCTGGATCGAGGCCGACCCAGGGCTGACCGGGTTTCTCGAGGAGCGGCGGTGGCGACGCTGACCGGCCCGCCGGACGATCCGCAGGACTCGCCCGCGCTGGTGGACCTGGTCGAGCTCCGGCGCGAGGCCGTGCCTCCTCCGTCGACGGCGGAGCTCGACGAAGGGCTCAGGTCGTTGAAGTCGCGCCTCGCGGCAGGAAGGTCGAAGCGTCGCGCGGTGCTCGTGGGTTCCCTGCTGGGCGTGACCGTTGTGGCGCTCGTCGCGGCGGCCGTCCGGTTCGCGCCCATGGCGCGGCGGATCTCGCCGGCGCTCGAGGCGCCGGTGGCCATCAGCCGGGTCGAAGGGGCGGCGCTGCTCGACGGCGGCTACCTCTCGGAGGCCGGCCACGCCGGCATCAGAGTGGTCTTCAACGAAGGAACCGAGTTCGCGCTCAGACCGGGTTCGCGCGGCCGTCTGCGCCGGGTCGCCGCCGACGGCGCAGAGTTGTTGATCGAGGACGGCGCCGCCTCGTTCCGGGTCACGCCGAGCCGTGAGCGGCGCTGGGCCGTCGAGGCCGGCCCCTTCCGCGTCACCGTCAAGGGGACCGTCTTCAGCGTGTCATGGGATCGCGCGACCGAGCGATTCGAGCTGACCCTGCGGCACGGGCGCGTCGTGGTCAGTGGTCCCGTCGTGGGCGACGGCGTCTCGGTGCAGGCAGGCCAGCGTCTGGTCGTGAGCTTGCCCAGGCAGGAGATCGGAATCACCCCTGCGCCCGCGGAGGAGTCCGCGAGCGCGCCCCTGTCGCCGGCCGTCGCGCTTGCCGACGATGCCAGTCGGTCGCGCGCTCCGGTCATCAAGCACCAGGCCGCGCGACCCGATGTCGCCGCCGCGTCCGCCAACCGCTCAGCAAGCCGCAGCTGGGCGGCGCTGCTCTCGAGCGGTGAGTGGGATCGAATCCTCGCGAACGTCGACCAGGATGGTGTCGACGCGACGCTCGAAGGGGCGCGGAGCGAGGATCTCTTCGCCCTCGCCGATGCGGCGAGGTATCGGCGCCGCATCGATCTGGCGCGCGCCGCGCTGCTGGCGCAGCGGCGCCGCTTCCCGAGCTCGCCACGTTCGCTCGACGCGGTCTTCCTGCTCGGTCGGGTCGAGGAGCTGCGCACCGACGGGAGAGTCCAGGCGATCCGTCTGTACGACGAGTATCTGGTCCGCGCCCCGAAGGGGGCCTACGCCGCGGAAGCGCTGGGACGAAAGCTGATCCTGACCAACGAGTCCGATGGCGCCGCGACGGCGCGACCGATCGCTGTCGAGTATCTCCGCCGGTTCCCGGAGGGAAGCTACGCGGCCTCGGCGCGGGCGTTGATGCGTGAGCCTTAGGTCGCGCGCCATGTTCGGCCGGGTGACCAAGATCCTGCTGGCGGCCATGGCGTTCCTCTGGTCGGCGCGCGCCGCGGCGGAGACGGTGCTCATCGTGCGGCCCGGCGCTTCGCCCCGCGATCTGACCGAGACGGTGACTCGCCTCCACGGCGAGCTGCTGTCGGTGGGGCTCGACGTGAAGATCGCCGAGCGTTCCGCGCTCACGCCCGCGTACGGGAAGAAATCGCCCGTCGCGATGGAGCAGATCGCGTCCGAATGGCAGGTGGATGGGATCATCGACGTGGTCGACGACGTCGTGCCGGCCGTCGACGTCTGGGTGTTCGAACACGAACCTCGCCGCTCGGAGGTCACGCACATCGTGCCGGAGCCGGACGACGAGAACGGCACGGCACGGTTGGCGATTCGAGCGATCGACGTGTTGCGCTCGACGCTGATCGCAAGGCGCCTGGGCCCGGCACGAAGGGAAGCACCCGCGCCGATCACGGCGGCGCCGCCGTCCGTGCGTGGCGAGCGAGACGAGCCGGCGAGCCCGTCCAGCCGCGTCGGCGTCGAGCTGGGCGCCGCCGTTCTCGCGAGCCTGGATGGAGTCGATCCAGCGATCATGCCCGTTCTCCGCATCGAATGGGCCGCGCGCCTGCCGCTCGCCCTGCAAGGGGAGATGGCGGGCCTGGGCAGTCGTCCCACCGTCAGCACCGCGGCCGGCAGCGCCCGGATCGCGCAGCAGTACCTCGTGCTCGGAGTCTGCAGCCGCCCACCGGCGGCGACGGGCGTGCGGCCCACCCTCGGGGTCGCGGCCGGCGCGCTGCGAACCGCCGCGGAGGGAAGGGCGCTGGCCCCGGGGGAAGGACACGCGGTCGAACGGTGGTCGTTTCTTGTGCAGGCGAGCGCGGGGGCCCGCCTCGGGTGGGCGGGCCGGTACTTCTTGACGCTGGCCGGGCACGCGCAGTTGGCGGAGCCGTACGTCGCGATTTACGTCGCGGACACCGTCGCTGCCACCACCGGGCGGCCGAATCTTCTGCTGACCTTGACGGCGGGCGCATGGCTCTGAGCTCACGCGCTGCCGGACCGCGCGCCTCGGGGATGCTTCTGCTTCTCGCCGTTGCAAGTTGTTCGCGCGCCAGTCTGTATCCGGTGACCGGGGGGCCGACGTTGGATGCGGGCGGCGACGCGGGCGGCGGCGATGGGAGCACGATGCCGGCGTCTTGTTCATCCACGGTCCTCCCGCCGGGGGACACGACGCGGACGGTGCAAGTCGGTTCCGTGGCCCGCAGCTACGTCCTGCATGTTCCTGCAACGTACGACGGCAAGACACCGGTGCCGCTGGTGGTGGACTTCCACGGCATCGGCGAAACGGGCTCGACCGAGCTCGCGAGCTCGCCCTATCCCGCGCACCTCGATCCCGAAGGGGTGGTGATGGCATTCCCCGACGGTCTCAAGGGGCCTGTCGGAACGGGCTGGAACGTGGGCCCGTGCTGTGTCGGCGACGTCGACGACGTGGCCTTCGCCAGAGCCGTCGTCGCGAACATCCAGACCATCGCCTGCGTCGACCCGACGCGCGTCTACGCAACCGGGGTGCTCACGGGCGGCGGGATGGCTCACTATCTCGCCTGTCACGCGGCCGACGTGTTCGCGGCCGCGGCACCGGCCGCGTTCGATCTCCTCCAGGAAAACGTGGGTGAGTGCGCGCCGCAGCGCGCGGTGACAGTGATTTCGTTTCGCGGGACGGCCGACTCACGTGTTCCATACGACGGCGGCCCGTCGTCGCTCGTGCCCGGCATGCCCATCACGTTCCTTGGCGCCGTTGGGACGTTCAACGCCTGGTCGCAGATCGATCGATGCACCGGATCGCCATCGCAGGAGGACGCGAACGGCTGCGCCCACTATTCGGGCTGCCAGGACGGCGTCGAGGTGATCCTCTGCACCAAGGCCGGAGGGCACGAGGATCCAGGCGATCCGAGCATTGCCTGGCCCGTTCTCAAACGGCACAAGCTATGAGCGTCGTGTTCGAACCGGCGACGCGACGAGCGGCTGTACCTCGAGCACGCGCTTCGCGGCGCTGAACCGCCGCCGCGGCCGTCACCTCGACAGGCGCCGTCAATCGCAACACGCGGGACTCCCGGGCCGTTTCGAGGGACACCGAGCTCCCCCGTGCGGCGACTTCTCCACTTCCCGCCAGCGGCCCACCCAAGTCGTCCGCGAGGGTCCCGCGTGCCGCGTTCGGCTTATCTTCAATACCTGGGCCAGTTGGTCCTCGCGGAGCGGAGGCTTCGCACCGGTCACGCCGCTTGAAACGGTTACGGTCGGCGTCTCCGGGGCCCGCGCCACGTCACCGAGCGAGCCTGGTGGATCGAATGAGCGAGGGCCATACTCGCGAAGTGGAGTCGAGCGGCGGTGTGGATGAGCCGCGACCAGCCGAAGCAGAAGCCGAAGGCACGGTCGAAATGCAGGAGCGCGAGGAGGATCTACGCGCGCGCGCGACGGCGCTCGATGCGCGCGCGGCTGAACAGCGCAAGACGGACGAGCTGCAGGTGCGGCGGGAGCGCTCCCAGGACCGTCGCGACCAATGGCAGCAGCAGGACGTGACGTCGTCTGAAGAGGACGGCACGCGGTTCAGCGTGTGGCTGCCGCGTTGAACCGGCGGCTCACTTGCGAAAACCGCCGCCGCCAGCGGGGGGGCGGCCACGGCGCGGCTTGAGAGGTGGCGACGCGGCCCAGTTCGTCTTCCGCTTCGGGAACGGCGCGGCATTGGGATTCTCCTCCTGCTGCCGCGCGGCCTGCTGGGCGATGATCGCCGCTCGTTTGTCTTCAGCCTTGCCCACAGATCCCTCCGATAGATATCACGCTCACGCTCTCATGCCTCCGCCATTTTGCCAGCCAGTTGCGCTTCGAGATCGCTGAGATGCTTCTTGGCCCTCACCGCCCCGAACAGAAGCAAGAGGAGGGTCGGCGTCGCCATCGCCTCGTCGCCGTCGACGTCGGGCAGGGCCGCCACAGCCGTGTCGAGCGCCGATCGCGCATCCCGGAGCGTCTCGCGGGCCACCGCCACCTCTGCCGCCACATCGCGCCTGGGTCCGCCCCGGTTGAGGGGATCGATCCCGCCTGGGTCCATGGTGTCCTCCTCATGCGGGGTCACCAGGTCGCAACGCTGGTCGATCGTCCAGCCATCACTCCGCGACGACGACTGGTCATCTGTTCCTACAGGTAGGGAGGCGGGCGCGCAAGCCGGGCCCGCCGAATTCGCACGTCACGCCGCACACGGACGTAGCGCGGGGCGCCAGCAATGCTACTGTGCCATCGAGTTCCGCACGTACGCTTTGTCGGCTTCGTCCTCGCGTCGCACTTCCGTCGCTTGCTCGAAATCCAGTTGAGCGAAACGCCCTGGACTTCTGAGGCGGCAGTTCCGTCGAACGCAAAGCAGGAGAATTCGAAATGGGCGCACGTCTGTTTGTTGGCAACCTCACCTTCACCACGACCGAGGACGATCTTCGGAACCTGTTCGGTCCGTCGGGAACGATCGTCGACGTCAAGGTCGTGACCGAGCGCGAGACGGGACGTTCGCGCGGCTTCGCGTTCGTCGAGATGAGCTCGGCCGCGGAGGCGAACGAGGCCATTTCGCAGCTGAACGGCCGCGATTTCGAGGGCCGCACCATCAAGGTCAACGAGGCCGAGGAGCGGGGCGCACGCCCGCGCTCGGGGGCCGGCGCGCGCCGCTGGTAGGCGAGAGCATGACGAGTGACCAGTTCGGCGCCAGGTTCTTTGACGTCGACAAGCGCGATCGGGGTTGGGCGAGCAAGGTCGTCAGGCGCGAGCGCTCCCTCGATCGGCTCGTCGTCCTGGACGTCACGTCGACCGACGCCGCGCTCCGAACCTTCCTCAGCACGCTCGACCGCGCTCCGCTGAGCGTCCAGCAGACCGGCGACGAGGCGCAGAGCTACACCTTCGCGTGGGCTTCGGGCTACGACAACGGCGCGACCGTCCGCATCCAGGGCCGGCTGCTAGGCGCTTGACGCCGATGTGGTACTGTCTGTCGGCCTGGCGCGATCATGACGCCATGGCGGCTTCGGCGCCGTGGCGCGAGCGGAAGCCCCACAATCCCCCGTTCGCGGGAAGACGCCCAGAGATTGGAGCGTGAACCCGTGGCACGAGTTACCGTCGAAGATTGCCTCGAGCGTGTGAACAACCATTTCGCATTGGTCATCCTGGCCGCGGAGCGGGCCCGTCAGCTCGCCGGTGGGGCCCCACGACTGGTGGTGTGCACCAACAAACCGGCGGTCACAGCCCTCCGCGAGATCGGCCGCGGAAAGGTCGCCTTCAAGGAAGACATCGACGAGACCGTCCGGACCTTCGTCGCCGACCGGAAACGGATCGACGGCGAGAACCGGGTGGCGCACCAGAAAAAGCGGTCGCACGCGACCTGATCGCGCCTGCGCGGGCCTCAAGCACCCCTCACTGCGCCACCGGAGGTCGTAGTCCCGCGTCGAGCCAGGCGTCGATCTCGCGCCACACGTCCTCGGTCAGGGGACGCCGGTGACCGCGGTTCGGGACCAGGATGAGCTCCTTTGGCGCCTGGAGCGCCGCGAAGATCCGTTCCGAATGATCGGGTTGCGTCTTGCGGTCGCGCGCGCCGTGGATGATCAGCGCGGGCACCGTGATGTGGGCGGCCGCCGCCAGCGGGCTGACTTCGTCGGCGCGGAATTTGGCCCGCTGCTCGGCCAGCTCGAACGCCCTGGCGATGTCTCGCCGGGTCGCGAAGAACGGCGCGCGCTCCTCGACGATGGTGCGCAGATCCGAGAAAGGTGAAACCGCGACGACGGCGTCGATGCGCCGATCGTCGGCCGCCGCCTGCAGCGCGACCGCCGCGCCCATGGAAAACCCCATGACGACGATCGGCCTCGCCTCCACCCGATCGAGGACGCGCTGGAGATCCTTCTTTTCATAATACCCGTAGGTGCAGGCTTCCCCCTCCGACTCGCCGTGGGCGCGGCTGTCGTAGGCGATGACTTCGAAGCCGCGCCCGACGAAGTGATCGGTGATCTCGCCGCCCGACGCCCCGTTGTCAGACAGGCCGTGCAGGAACACCACGGTGCCCCGCTTGTCCCGGGTGTGGAACCACCGACCGGCCAGCCTGACGCCGTCGCCTTCGAACTCGACGACCTCGAAACGCGCGACCGGCTGTTGCTTCACCGGCCGGCGCTTCGGATGCAACAGGGCATCCGCGCCCCACGAAGCCGGCACGCAGCCGCCCGCAAACATCCCCAGCACCAGCGCGACGAAGATCGTTCGGCCCCTACGCACGACGCCACCCACGATTGAAGGTAGGAATGCTCAGCCGCGGCGCAAGCTACGGGGCGGTACTGGCCGGCATCCGCAATCGTTGTTCTTGTGGAATCTGGATGGCCGCGCGATGCTGGGCGTCGTCATGGGTCCAGCGCGGGGCGGGCGTAAGACGGCGGACACCCTCATCAAGGGCAGCGGCGGCAAGGGGCGGGCGGGAAGCGGCGCCGAGTCGATCCGTCCAGCGGTGGAGCCGGTGGACCAGGGGGAGATCGGAACCGGCGGGTCCAGCTCCGTGCGTCGAGCGCTCGATCCCAGGCTCTGTCGCCAGATCGCGATGAAGACGCTGGCGCCAAACCTTGCCCAGCAGCCCCTCGCCATCGAACGCCTCGTGAACGAGGCCCGCCTGACCGCCAGGCTCGAGCATCCGAACATCGTCCCGGTCCACGACCTCGCGATCAACTACGGCGACCGCGTCTACTTCACGATGCGCCTGGTCGAGGGCCGCACGCTGTCAGACATGATCGACGAGCTCGACGCCCAGTTCGACGAGGCGGGCCGGCTGCACGACCTGCTGCAGGTGTTCGTCAAGGTGTGCGACGCCGTGGCGTTCGCGCACAACCGGGGCATCTTGCACTGTGACATCAAGCCCGAGAACATCATGGTCGGCGACTATGGTGCGGTCTACCTGATGGACTGGGGCGTGGCGGCGGTTACCAAGCCGATGGTCGACGATCCGACTCTGCCGCCGGCGCCAGTGGTGCACCGCCGTCGGGGCGTGCGGGGGACGCCGGAGTATATGGCACCCGAGCAGGCCGAAGGGCGCGCCGAGGCTCTCGACGAACGAACCGACGTCTTTGGCCTCGGATCGGTGCTCTATCGGATCCTGACCGGCAAGCCGCCCTACGAGGGGACGACCACCGAGGCGCTCGCCAAGGCGAGGCGGTGCGCGTTCGTTTCACCGCTCGAGATGCCCCAGCGGACGTTGCCGAAAGGGATCGTCCGCATCGTTCTGCGCGCGATGGCCGCGAAACCCGAGGATCGATATCCGAGCGTGAAAGATATGCGAAAGGAAGTCGACGACTTCCTGCGCGGCAGCTGGCACCTCCCGATCAACGTCTTCGCCGCGGGGACGACCATCGTCGAGGAAGGCGCCTGGGGAGATGCGGCGTACATCATCGTCAAGGGGACCTGCGAGGTTTCCAAGCGCATCGGCGGCAAAGGCACGGTGCTGCGCCAGCTCGGCTCGGGCGACGTGTTCGGCGAGACGGCGATCCTCTCCGGCAACGTCAGAACCGCGACCGTTCGGGCGATCGAGGACACGACCGTCCGGGTCGTGACCCGCGAGCGGCTGCAGGAAGAACTGGGCCTCGACAGCTGGCTGGCGAAGTTCGTCCTCACGCTCGCCGACCGGTTCCGGGAGCTCGATCAGAAGCTCGGCTCCGGCGAGGACCCGCCGGCCAAAGGGCGGTAGCCGCCCACCGGGGGAATTCCCCCGAGCGACGGGCCAGGCGTAAACATCCGCGCCCCTTGGCGGCCGCATCGCATTGTGTTACTTAGGCGCCCTAAGATCTAATTTCCTTGAATCCGAAAAAGCCGCACGACTTTGGGGAACCTGTCCGGGGGGCGGATCATGGATTCCAGCGCGTCTTGCAGCAGATGTAGCGCGACGATCCCGCCGGGAGCCCGGTTCTGCGCCGCCTGTGGACACGAGCTGAAGCCCAAGACGCGCCTGCTGCAGAGTGAGCGCCGTTCGCTCACCTTCCTTTTTTGCGATCTGCTGGACTCGAGCGGCTTGTCGACGAGGCTCGACCCCGAGGATCTGAGGGAGCTCATTCGAAGCTACCGGTCGCGCTGCCGGGAGGCGATCCGGTCATACAGCGGCCGCAGCACGCAAGAAGACGATCGCGCCACGGAATTCTCCGGCGACGGGGTCATGACGTTCTTCGGGTATCCCATCGCCCACGAAGACGATGACGTTCGCGCGACGCGAGCGGCGCTCCGCATCCTCGACAAGATCAAGGCCGTCAACGAGGCGATCGGGAAACGCTTCGGCGTGGAGCTTCACGTGCGCATCGGGCTCCACACCGGCGAGGCGGTGGTCGGGGAGCTGGGTCCGACCGACAGCAACCAATTCTCCGCCATCGGAGAGAGCGTCAACCTCGCCGCCCGGATCCAGGGGACGGCCGCGCCCGATACGGTCGTCGTATCGCAGACCACCGCCAAGCGGATCGAAGGCCATTTCCAGGTCGAGGCGCTGGATCCCCGGTCGCTCAAGGGCTTCGACGAGAAGATCAATCTGTTTCGCATCGTCGCGGCGACCGGCGCGCGAACGAAGCTGGAAGCGGCCGCCCGTGGTCAACTGACACCTCGGGTCGGGCGCGAGAGCGAGATGACGGCGATCGGCGCCGCGTGGACCGACGCGCAGAAAGGGGCCTCGCGCGTCGTGTTCGTGCGGGGCGAGGCCGGCATCGGGAAGTCGCGCCTCATTCACGATTTCAGGCAGTCGATGCTGGCGACCGGGGCGGAGGTCTTCGAGTGCTTCTGCTCGCGCCTCACCGATCAGGCGCCGCTGGCGCCGATCATCGAGATGCTGAACGCATACGTCGCCAGGCGGGTCGGCGGAGAGGCGACGACCGACGCGAGGCTCGCCGCGCTCGACGGCATCCTCCGGGAGCAGGGGTGCCTGGACGACGACTTTCTGCCCCTGATGTCCTCGCTGCTTTCCATCCCTGGGGCAGACGAAGGACCGATCAAGGATCTCTCGCCGGGCCGCCGGCGTTCGCGGACGCTCGAGGCGATCCGGAGCTGGCTGGCTCCCCCCGCGCGCCGATCTCCGGTGGCCTTCCTGGTCGAAGACGTTCACTGGGCCGATCCGTCGACCCTCGATCTGCTGGATCTGATCGTCGACGAGAGCGCAGAGGGGCGGATGCTGGTCTGCATCACCGCGCGTCCCGAGTTCAGAGAGCGGTGGTCCCAGCCGCGCGTCCGGACCCTCGACCTGGGCCGTCTTTCCGATGAGGCCGCCGAGGCGATCGTCACGCACGTCGCCGGCGGCCGCGCGCTGAGCGGCCTGGACGTGAAACAGATCATCGCGCGAAGCGAAGGTGTTCCGCTGTTCGTCGAGGAGGTGACCAAGGCGTTCATCGAATCCGGCGCGCTGGCGCTCGCGGACCGAAATGACCTCGATAATTCTTCCGACGGAGAAATCGTTCCGGCGGCGGTGCAGGCATCGATTGTCGCCCGCTTCGATCGACTGGGCGAAGGTCGCCTGGTCGCCCAGTTCGGTGCCACCATCGGACGCGATTTCGCCTATCCGCTCGTTCGAGCCGTCACGGGCATGTCGGACGAGGAGCTGCAAGGGCACCTCGATCGCCTCTGTGAAAGTGAGCTCGTGTACGCGGACGGCGAGCCGCCCCACGCGGTTTATACGTTCAAGCACGCCCTCATTCAGGTCGCCATTCGCAGCACGGTTCTCCGCAAGGATCGAGCCCGCCTGCACGAACAGGTTTTTGCCAAGCTCCGCGACGAGCTTCCCGACGTCGTCAACGCGCGACCGGAGATGGCCGCCTACCACGCCGAGAAAGCGGGGCTACCGGACGTGGCGCTGCCCCTGTTCCAGATGGCCGGGATGCGCGCCTTCGGGCGCACGGCGATGGCCGAGGCCGCGAAGCACCTGAGCCACGCGATCGACCTGGTGGGCGCCCTTCCGGAGCCGGATCGAACCAAGACCGAAATGGGGCTCCAGGCGATCGTCGGCCCGGCTTACATGGCGACGCTCGGATGGGCGGTGCCGCAGGTCGAAAAATCGAGTCAGCGTTTGCGGGATCTCGCCATGGCGACCGGCGACGTCGCCAGGCTGTACCAGGCCTCCTGGGGCTTGTGGACCGTGTATTTCCTGCGCGGCGAGCTTGATCCCGCGCTGGAGGTCGCGCAGCAGGTGCTCGACATGGCCGTCAAGAGCGGGGACCCGCTGCTCCGGGTCACCGGTCATCACGCGGTCGGGTACACGCACAAACGCCGCGGCGAGTACGCGGAGTCGATCCGCCACGCCGACGAAGGCCTGGCGTTGTTCGATCTCGAGCGCGAAAAGAGCATCGTGGCGCAGTTCGTCTTCTCCTCGACCTGCGCGCTCTGGTGGTTTCGCGGGCAGTCGCAGCTGGCGTCGGGACAGATCAAGGCCGGCCTGGAAAGTGTGCGGGGCGCGGCGGCGATCATCGATCAGCTGAACCACGCCCCCTCGCGCTGCTTCTTGCTGTCGCAGCAGTGCTGGTCGCTGGCCGTCGAGGACATCGTTCAGGTCGAGCGGCTAGCTCGGAAGATGCGTTCGCTGGCCATCGTCGAGGGGTTCGCGCTGTGGGTGCACTACGCCGACATCTTCCTGGCGTGGGCCGCGGCAAAGCAGGGCGGCGACGCAGCGGCCGCGGTCGAAAAGATCAGGGTTGCGATGGCCCACATGCACAGGGACCGCACCCACGTTCAGGACAACGAGCTCACGACCATCCTCGCCGAGACGTTGATCCTGGCGGGTCGCCCCGGCGAGGCCTTCGGCCCGCTCGAGGAGACGCTCGCCGTGGCGAAGCGCCACAAGGCGCGGCACCTGGAGGCGGAGCTGTTTCGTTTTCAGGGCGAGGCGGCCAAGGCCATGGGCGACGTCAGTCGGGCCGTGGGCTTCTACCGGCAAGCGATCGAGAGCGCTCGCGCGGTGGATGCCCGGCTGCTGGAGCTGCGGGCGAGTCTCGGCCTGGCGCGCGTCGGCAGTCCGCGCGAGCGGGCGCAACTGAAGGCACTCTTCGATACGTTCACCGATGGTCTCGAGCACGCCGACTTGAAGCAAGCGTCGGCGTTTCTGGCGACGCATGACGTGACGGCGGGCGGGGGACGCGATGGCCTACGCGCGTGATTACGGCCCGGCGAACGTGACGGCTCCGCAGCGCGATCCGTCTACGCCGGAATGGGCGGTGGACGGGCGAGATCGCACGATGCCGGACCTGAAGTTCGCGGCCACCGTGGTCCTCGTCCTGGAGTCATCGAAGAACGTCGGCAAGACGCCGGACGGGGTACGGTTGGAGCTGCGCGTGCATGGCGAGGTCGCGGGCCCGATGCTGAACGGAAACTTTCCGTCGCTGGCGGCCCACATGCTGGTCGACGTGAGCGGCATCGGAACGCTCGCCGTGCGCGCGCCGCTGCAGCTGAGCGACGGGGCAGTCCTGGAGATTGAAGCGACGGTCCGATATGACTTCGGAGAGGACGGATACGAGAAGGCCGCGAAGGACCAGCTGCCCGACTCGCACGTGGCGGGGGCGCTGCGCTTCCTCACGGCGGATCCGCGCTACCTGTGGGTGAACCGCGCGTTGTGCCTCGGGGTGGGCGCGCTGTACTCCAAGGAAAAGCAGATCGCCTACGACCTGCTCATCATCGGGGCCAAGCCGCTGCCGGGCGATGCCTCGACGACGGCGTCGTACCGGTCGACGGCGGCGCCGTACGGGTCACCCGCGGGCGCGGCGCCGTACGGGTCACCCGCCGGCGCGTCGCTGTACGACCGTCTCGGAGGGAATGCAGGGCTCCGCCGGATCGTGGCGGATTTCTTTCAGGGGCTGACGTCGAACCCGCAGCTCCTTCACCAGAACCCCCAGATCGCCGTCGCGTACGCCAAGGCGGATCCGGAGAAGCGAGACAGGCGGTTCGCGGACTATCTCGGCGTGCTGGCGGGCGGTCCCGGCGAGTACACGGGTCAGCCACTGGATCGCGTGCATGCCCCGATGGGGATCACCGAGGCCGACTGGACCCTGGGGGCGCAGGAGATCGTGAGGGCCTTGAACAAGAACCGGGTCAGCAAGGCCGATCAGAACGAGCTGTTCGCGCTCGTCGAACCGCTGAAGCCGCAGATCGTCCAGGGGCATCGCTAACTCATGCCCTCACCGTCCGATGGATCGCCCTGGGCCGGCGCCATGTCCGACCTCCTGAGCCAGGCGGCGGGCGTCATGAACCGCGAGGGCGCGCGTATGTACGGCGGCTCGACCGGCCGCTCGACGGGCGCCGCGCCGGTTCCGGGCGTGGCCTCGGTACCGATTGTGGGCGAGAGCCTGGCCGGGATCGCCTCGCGCATCTGCCCCGTCACGGGAGCCGCGCTCCCCGTCTCGCCGCCCGACCGGAGCCGGCTGCGACAGCAGGCGCACGAGCTCCTCGCCGGCTTGCTGGGCGGCGGCGGTCAGCCGGGCCAGTGGCTCAGCGCCGGCTCCGACGCGGATCGTTTCCGCCGGCAGGCCCACGAATTCCTCGAAACCTTGTTCGGGACGTTCAGCGGCGGGACGCGCCCAACGGCGGGCGCCACCGACGAACGCGTTCCGCTGCTGCGATCCGCCGCTCCCGTGCAGGCGGGGCATTCCACCCGCGTCGGGTTCTGCGTCTCCAACGAAGAAGACACGCCCTCCCAGGTGACGCTGTACTGCACCGATTTCGTCTCCGACGGGGGACACGAGATCCCGGCGCTGAGGGTCACGATGCTGCCGCGTCACGCGACCATCCCCGCCAAGGGATACGTGGACTTTGAGATCGAGGTCGCGGTGCCGCAGCAAACGCCGCCCGGTTTCTACTCCGGACTGATCCAGGCGATGGGCAACAGATACGTGAAGGCTGTCCTGATGGTCGAAGTCACCTAGACCGCGACCCAACAACGACCAACCCAGAGGAAAACATGGACCCGGCGCTCGAACAACTCGGCTGGACGGAAGATCAATGGAACCGCGTCTGCACCACGGTCACCGAGGAAGCCCAGCGCACGCGGGTCGGCGCGCAGATCCTTCCGGTGGTCGGCCCGGAGGACCCCAGCACCGTGGCGGTGCCGGCGTACACGCTGACATACAACCCAGCGGTCGTGCCGGTCCCGGCGCCGGCCCCGCCCGCCCAAAGGATGGAGATCTCGAGTGATCCATCGCTGTACATCACGACTATTTCAGTACTCGTCGAGCTCGGCGGGCGCGAAGCAGCGGATCAGGCGCTCTCCGCGGCGCTCACCTTGTTTCGTCGAGCAGCGAACGTCGTCGCGCGGGCCGAGGATGCTCTGATTTTCAACGGGCGAACCACTGGACCCGGGGCGATCAACCAGACGGTTGGGCTGCCTCAGATTTTCGGCGTCAACGGAATCCCGGGCACTGTGCCCAACCTTCTCGGGCTGATGGATTCGCCGACGCGCGTGCTTCTTAACGCTCCACACGACGGTGGGGAGATCGCTACTAAAATTATCCAAGCGATTGGGCGCCTAGATAACGCGGGGTTTTCCGGTCCCTATGCGTGCGCGCTGGATCAGCTGGGGTTTGATGCCGTGTGCAGCCCGAATAACAACTTGATTCTCGCGCGCGATCGGATTCTTCCCTTCCTCCAAGGAGGTTCGCTCGTGCGTGCCAGCACGATTCCACGCCGCAACTCCGGAACACCGTGGGGCACCGTCATCGCATTGTCTGGTAACCCCGTCGAGCTCGTCGTCGCCACGGACATCAAGGTGACCTACTTGCAAACGACAAACGCCACGGAGCCACGCCGCGTCTTCCGCGTTTCGGAACGCGTCGCGCTTCGCATCAAGGAACAAGGTGCAATCGCGATCCTGAGGTAGTCGTATCGATTCGAAATCGAAAAGGGAGACGAACATGGCGGTACGAGACCTCACGAAGGATAAGGCGTTGCAGGCTGTGAAGGCATTGCTGAACATCAGATTGCGCCTCCTCGGAAACGAGACTGTCCCCGAGGTCGGCGAAATTTATGGGCGCGTTGTCGAGGAAGACGTGGACGCCTTCGATGCTGAGCTCGGCGCTTGGAAGAACGCAGGCCTCACGAAGAATGAAGCATTGCCGTACGTGAAGGCATTACCCGACATCAAGAAGCGCTTCAAAAACAAGCAGAACCCGGTAAAGGAGCTCGTGGAGATTGAGGCGTGGGTTAGGGCGGATGAGCGGCAGGCATTCAAAGACGAGTTCCAGACTTGGGTGGATCTAGTCATCCCGAAAGCCGACGCGTTGATAGCCGTGAAGGCGTTACCGGACATCAAAGCGCGTCTCAAAGCAAAGGACAAAGGCGCATTACAGGACGTCGCGGGCATTCGGGCGTGTGTAGATGCGGCCGAGCAGCAGGCCTTCGATCAGGAGCTCGACGCCTGGGTGAATCCAGTCCTCACGAAGGATGAGGCGATGGCGGAGGTGAAGAAGGTTAAGGGCATCAAAGGGCGCCTCAAAGCAGGGGACAAAGGCGCATTAGAGGACGTCGCGGGCATTCGGGCGTTTGTAGATGCGGGCGAGCAGGACGCGTTCGATCAGGAACTCGACGCTTGGGTGAAAGCGTAGGCGCAGGTCTCGCTTGCAGTTCACGAACGACGGTCTTTCGGTCTGGTACGGAACGCCCGACGCGCCAGCGCCTGGGGATGGGGGCGTCGTGCGTCGTGAGGGCGCGGCGCTGGTCATCGGGGCGCGACCGGCGCATCCGCTGAACAGCGTGCTGGTGCAGTTTCGCGTCGACGGTGGGCGCGTGCAGAGTGTGCCGGGGCGGGAGGTGCGCACCGACCACGACCGGCAGGTGCAGTACTTTGCGGCCGCGTTCCCCGCCTTCATCACGGGAGACGTCGTCGAGTTTTCGGTGACGCTGAGCTGCGTGGGGCGCCAGGTGCCGGCTCCGCACCTGGCCGATCGATTTCCGTCGAAGTTTCGTCTGGCGCCCAAGGAGGCCAAGCCGGCGGCCGCAGCCAGCTCCAAGGGTCAACGCTCCACCACGCTCTCCGGCAAACAGCAGTTCGAAACCAAGCTGCAGTACGTCGGGGACGTGAAGATCTACTACGGCGCGCCCATGTACGTGGGTGACACGCCCCAGGGGATGCGGATCAATTTCCAGGCGAAGGAGGGGGACGTCAAAGGCGTCGGCTTCGGCGGGAAGGTGCTGGAGTCGTCGACCGACTCCATGATCGTGCGGCCGGACGGGATGGGTGTCGTGCGGATCCGCGCGGTGCTCGGTCTCGACGATGGTGCGATTCTGGACGTCGAGTCGGGCGGGTACGTGGATTTCGGCCCCGATGGGTACGAGCGGGCGAAGCGGCACGATTTGCCGCCGCACACGCCCATCGTCGTGAGCCCGCTGATCACCACGAAGCATCCGAAGTACGTGTGGCTGAGCCGCGTCCAGTGCATCGGCACCGGGTACACGCATCTCGACGCGGGGTGGGCCGGCTACGGCGTCTACGCCTGCATCGTCTAAAGCGGTGAACGGCCGTGGCGGGCGCGCGTAAGAAGGTCGCGATCCTCGGCGGTGGCATCGCCGGTCTCAGCGCCGCGCACGAGCTCGTGCGTCGCGGCTTCGAGGTGGAGGTGTTCGAGCGGAAGTCCATCCCGGGGGGCAAGGCGCGCAGCCTCCCCGCCGCGCCGCCCGCGCTGGTGCGGACGCCGTTCGGCGCACCGGGCGCGCCGGCGCGCGCCACCGCGCCGCAAGGGCCGCCGCTGCCGGGTGAGCACGGGTTCCGATTCTTCCCCGGCTTCTATCGCCACATCGTCCAGACGATGAGGGAGATCCCGTTCGGGGCCGGCGGCACGGTCGCCGACAACCTGGTCGACACGGCGGAGCTGAAGATCGCGCCCTCGGATCGGTCGTCGTTCAATCTGCCCGCGATGTTCCCCGCCCGCCCCGAGGAATTGAAGGTGGCGGTCTTCACGATCATCGCGGAGCTCTCCGGCCGGGTCGGCATACCTATCGACGACGCGGTCTTCTTCGCCGGAAAGATGTGGCAGTTCCTCACCTCGTGTGAGGAGCGCCGACTCGTCGACTACGAGCGGATCAACTGGTGGGACTTCATCGAGGCGGGTTCCCGATCGCCTGCCTATCGCATGTACTTCGGCAACGGGATCACGCGCTCGCTGGTGGCCGCCAAGGCCCGGCGCGCCAGCACGAAGACCATTGGTTCGATCTTCGTGCAGATCGTCTTCGACATCCTCCTTCCCGGCGTCGCGGCCGACAGGGTCCTGAACGGCCCCACCAACGACGTGTGGATCGAACCGTGGCTCAGCCATCTTCGTGGGCAGGGGCTGACGTATCACTTCGACTCCGACGTGCGCGCCATTCGCTGCGACCACGGCCGCGTGCAGAGCGTGACAGTCGCGGTCCGCAACAGCCTCCGGGAGGTCACGGCGGACTACTTCATCGGCGCGCTCCCGGTCGAGCGCATGGCCGAGCTGATCTCTCCCCAGCTCCTCGCCGTGGATCCGTCGCTGGCCAACCTCCACGCGCTCACCGAGTACGTCGAGTGGATGATCGGGATCCAGTACTACCTCACGGAAGACATCCCCATCGCCCGGGGACACATCATCCACGTGGACTCGCCCTGGGCGCTGACGTCCATTTCGCAACCGCAGTTCTGGAAGCACTACGACATCTCGAAGCGCAACGACGGCCGCGTCCGGGGCGTGCTGTCCGTCGACATCTCCGACTGGGACGTTCCGGGTTTCAACGGCAAGGAAGCGCAAACCTGCTCGCGCAGCGAGATCGCGCTCGAGACCTGGGCGCAGCTGAAGAAGTCCCTGAACGTCGGTGGCGAGATCTTGCGGGACGACCACCTTCACTCGTGGTTCCTCGACCCGGGCCTCATCGACGCCGACGCGGACGCGAACCGCTTCACGTC
>Ga0070673_100000054_pt1 | contig 47411 bp, 47 predicted proteins | sample KBSM23metaG_FD_65342 | JGI IMG/M metagenome (GOLD analysis project Ga0070673, IMG submission 65342) | Miscanthus rhizosphere microbial communities from Kellogg Biological Station, Michigan, USA - KBS M2-3 metaG | ecosystem: Host-associated > Plants > Roots > Rhizosphere > Soil ... | reverse complement strand
ACCTCGACATCATCCGGCGCGGCGCTCACCTCGTCGACAAATTGGTCGTCGGAGTGACGACCAATCCGTCGAAGGAACCAATGTTCACGACCGCCGAGCGCCTCGACATGGTGAAGCGCGAGATCGCCGACATTCACGGCAATATCGAGGTCATCGAGTTCGATTCGCTGCTGATGGACTTTGCCGAGCAGCAAGGCGCGACGGCGATTCTGCGTGGCTTACGGGCCGTCGCCGACTTCGAATATGAATTCCAAATGGCGGGCATGAACCAGCAGCTGAACGACGATATAGAAACGGTCTTCCTGATGGCCGACGCGTCGTTGCAGCCGATCGCGTCAAAGCTGGTGAAGGAGATTGCGCGCTACGGCGGGTCGATCGACAAGTTCGTGACTCCTGCGGTCGCCGAGGACGTCAGGCGGCACCGCAACGGCCATTAAGGCTGGCGTCACGCAATTTCGCCCACTAGGGCCTCAGCAGAACTTCGGGGAAGGGGCTTAGAATTGTCCAAGGCTTTGTTTGTGCTTCCAATTCTCGCGTTCGCGATCGTCGCGGCGAAGCCCGTGGTCGTAACTCCCGCGTTGCCGAGCATTGCCGCTCCGGCCGAGGTCGCAGCCAATCCCGCAAATACCCTCGACCTTGAGCTCTCGAACGGCGGCAAAGTCGTCATCCAGATGCGGCCGGACCTCGCCCCCGCCCACGTCGAGCGCATCCAGACGCTCGTCCGCCAGGGCTTCTACAACGGCCTCAAATTCCACCGCGTGATCCCCGGCTTCATGGCCCAGGGCGGTGACCCCAAGGGTGACGGCACCGGCGGCTCGACGCTCCCCGACCTCAAGGCCGAGTTCACCAACATGCCCTACTTCCGCGGCACGGTCGCGGCGGCGCGTTCGGACAAGGATGATTCGGCCAACAGCCAGTTCTTCATCATGTTTGGTCCCAACATCGGCCTTGAGAAGAAGTATACGGTCTGGGGCCGGGTGACCTCCGGCATGGACGCGGTCGACAAGATCGCGGTCGGCGAACCGCCCGAGCAGCCGACGACAATTGTCCGCGCCTATCTCGGGGATGCTGCAGCGCCCGCGAAGTGACGCTAAGGCGCGCCGATGCGCGTCGACCTGTTTGATTTCAAACTTCCCAATGACCGGATCGCACTGCGGCCCGCGCGGCCGCGCGACAGCGCGCGCCTGCTGCTGGTCGAAGGCAGCGAGATTTCTGATCGCAAGGTGCTGGAGCTCCCGCATTTGCTGCAGCCTCGCGACGTCATGGTCTTCAACGACACCAAGGTCATTCCAGCGCAGCTCGAGGGCCGGCGAGGCGACGCGAGCATCGGCGCCACGCTCCACAAGCGCGAGGGACCACGTGAATGGCAGGCCTTCCTGCGCAACGCCAGGCGCGCGCGCGTCGGTGACACGATCGAATTCGGCGCGGGCGTTTCGGCGTCCGTAATGGAGAAGGCCGAGGACGGATCGGCGCTCCTCAAGTTCGACGGCGATGAGCCGGTGGAGGCGCTGCTCGAACGGGTAGGGCGCATGCCGCTGCCACCGTATATCGCGTCGAAGCGGGCGACGGACGAGCGGGATCGCGCCGACTATCAGACCATGTTTGCGCGTGAGGAGGGGGCGGTGGCTGCTCCAACCGCCGCGCTTCACTTTACAGAGCGGCTATTGGAAGCGCTCTACCACCGCGGCATTGGGCGGGAGACGCTGACGCTCCACGTCGGCGCCGGCACCTTCCTGCCGGTCAAAGCCGACGACACGGAGGCTCACGTCATGCACGCCGAGTGGGGCCGCATCGACGCCGCTACTGCCGATCGCCTCAATGCCGTCCGCGCCTCGGGCGGGCGCCTGATCGCCGTCGGAACGACGAGCCTTCGCCTCCTCGAAAGCGCGGCCGGCGACGACGGCATCATCCGTCCGTTCGAGGGCGATACCGCGATTTTCATCACGCCCGGCTATCGCTTCAAGGCGATCGACGGCCTCATCACCAACTTCCATTTGCCCAAATCGACCCTGTTCATGCTGGTCAGCGCCTTGATGGGCCTCGACGTCATGAAGTCAGCCTACGGATACGCCGTCGATGCCGGCTACCGCTTCTATTCCTATGGTGACGCCAGCCTGTTGCTGCCAGAGCGCGCCGTGTGACCCGGTTTGCCTTCTCGATCGCCGCGACCGACGGCGCTGCTCGCGCCGGCACGATCGCCATGGAGCGCGGCGAGATCCGGACGCCGGCCTTCATGCCCGTCGGCACCGCAGCCACCGTCAAGGCGATGCGGCCGGAGGAAGTGCGCTCCGCCGGCGCCGACATCATCCTCGGCAACACCTATCATTTGATGCTCCGTCCTGGGGCGGAGCGCGTGGCGAAGCTCGGCGGGCTGCACAAGTTCATGGGCTGGGAGCGGCCGATCCTGACCGACAGCGGCGGCTACCAGGTCATGTCCCTGAGCGAGCTGACCAGGGTCACTGAGGAAGGCGTTTCGTTTGCCAGCCACCTCGACGGGTCGCGCCACATGCTCTCGCCAGAGCGCTCGATCGAGGTCCAGCGGCTGCTCGACAGCGACATCATCATGCAGTTCGACCAGTTGGTTCCGACGACCTGCGCACCTGAGCAGCAGCGAGAGGCCATGGACCGCTCGATCCGTTGGGCGAAGCGCAGTCGCGCCGAATTCGATCGGGACGGCGAGCATGCGACGCGAGCCGCGATCTTCGGCATCCAGCAGGGGGCTCTCGATGAAGGACTGCGGAAGGCCTCGGCCGACGCGCTGATCGACATCGGCTTCGACGGCTATGCGGTTGGCGGCCTCGCGGTGGGCGAGGGGCAGGAGGCAATGCTCGGCTGCCTCGATTTCGCGGTCGACATGCTGCCTGCAGAGCAGCCGCGCTACCTGATGGGCGTCGGCAAGCCCGACGACATCGTCGAGGCGGTCGTGCGCGGAATCGACATGTTCGACTGCGTCCTGCCGACGCGCTCGGGCCGCACCGGGCAGGCTTTCACCGCCGACGGGCCGCTCAATCTGCGCAATGCCCGCTTCGCCGAGGACAAGGAGCCGCTTGAGCCCGACTGTCCATGCCCGGCCTGCACGCAATTCAGCCGCGCCTATGTCCACCATCTCGTGAAGTCGGGCGAAATCCTCGGCGCGATGCTAATGACGCAGCACAATCTTTGGTTCTACCAGCGGCTGATGCAGGGGCTGCGCGATGCGATCGCCGGACAGAAGCTGCAATCGTTCGCCGCCAGCTTTTTTACGAGATACCGCCGCGCCTGACCGGTTTGCCCGGGCAAAGTCGGGATGATAATTCGCGCCGTTCGCTAAAGGAGACGAAGGATGCGTCACCTGATTGGCCTGTCGTTTATCGCCGTGTCGCTTGCAGCGTCAGCCAACGCTGCACCGGCGCCTCAGGAAAGCTGGGGCAAGTCCGGTGTCACGCTCGCCCAATATCGCCAGGACGCGATCGATTGCGCGAGCCTGGGCTACTATCTCGACATTGCGGGCACCGACGACGCCAAAACGTTCGTCACGGCCTCGCGCCGGCTGGATTCGCTGCCGATGGGCGCGACGGCTGTCAGCACGACCGGCAGCGGCAGCACTGGGCCGTCGGGCGATAACAGCGTCCAAGCCATGGCCGATTTCGCGGGCGTTCAGCAGCACATCATCGACAGCGTCCATCCGGACGCGCGCTTCCGCAGCATCAAGAAGCTTCAGCTGTCGACGACCGAGCAGTGCCTGACAAAGCGCGGCTATTCGAAATTTTGGCTGACCGATGACCAGCGCCGGCGGCTCCGCAAGCTTAAGTTCGGATCGGACGAGCGGCGGGCCTATCTCCACAGCCTCGCGTCGAACTCGGTTGTGCTGCGAAAACAGGCCGCCGTCGTCCAACCCTGATCGCGACTAGATCGCGTCGTCCTTGACCGCCTCGAGATCTTCCTCGGCCGGGGTCAGCGGAACCTTGTCCTCGGTGCGAAGCTCGAAATCGCTCGCGTCGTGGCGCTCGTGCAGCTGCTCCGACGGGTCGCCCGTCATCTTGTTGACGATCCGGCCGCGCTTGACGGCCGGGCGTGCGTCGATGGCCTTCGCCCAGCGCTGGAGATGCTCATATTCCTCGGTGGCGAGGAAGATGTCGGCGCCGGGATAGCTGCGGCCAAGCGCAATCCCGCCGTACCACGGCCAGATTGCAATATCGGCGATGCTGTAATCGGGGCCGGCGATGAACTCATTTTCGGCCAGACGGCGGTTGAGAACGTCGAGCTGGCGCTTCGATTCCATCGCATAGCGGTTGATGGGATATTCCTGCTTGGTCGGTGCATAAGAGAAGAAGTGACCGAAGCCGCCGCCGAGGAACGGCGCGCTGCCCATCTGCCAGAACAGCCAGGACAGGGTCTCGGCGCGTCCGGGGCCTGACTTGGGAAGGAACTCGCCAAACTTTTCGGCGAGATGGACGAGAATGGCGCCGGACTCGAAGATGCGCACCGGCTCCTTGCCGCTGCGGTCAACTAATGCCGGAATCTTGGAGTTCGGGTTTACCTCGACGAAACCGCTACCGAACTGGTCCCCTTCGCCGATGCGGATCGGCCAGGCGTCATATTCGGCGCCCGTATGGCCCTTGGCGAGCAGCTCCTCGAACATGATCGCGACCTTCTGCCCGTTGGGCGTGGCGAGCGAATAGAGCTGGAACGGATGCCTCCCGACCGGAAGCTCCTGGTCGTGCGTGGGGCCGGCGACAGGCCGGTTGATGTTGGCGAACTGGCCCCCGCTCGGGGCTTCCCAAGTCCAGACCTCGGGGAGGATATATTCGTTATCGTCGCTCATCGCGCGTCCTTCGTTTCCCAGCCCGCGGGTGGAGCTAGGGACGCAAGGCAGCGCTTTCCAGTGTCAACAATGTTCCTGCTGGCCTCAGTCGGCGCTCACCGACAGGAAGCTCGGCAGCGGCCCGTTCCAGTCGTTGTCGATATCCTCGACGATGGTGGAACGCTCTTCGCGCTGTTTGTCAGGCTTGCGCTCTTCGCTCTTCCGCTCCGGAGCCCGCCGCTTAGGTTCGGCTTTGGCCCTCGGCTCGGGCTTCGCCTTGGCTTCTGCTTTGCGTTCCGGCGCAGCTCCAGCGCTCTCAATCTTGTGCCCGGTGAGCTTCTCGATCCGCTCGACGGCCTCGCCATCGGCTTTGGTGGCGAGGGTGATGGCAATGCCCTTCGCGCCGGCACGGCCGGTTCGGCCGATGCGGTGCACATAATCGTCCGGCTGCCACGGAACGTCAAAGTTGAGCACGTGGCTGACCCCCTTCACGTCGAGCCCGCGCGCGGCGACGTCCGAAGCGACGAGGATGTTGATCTCGTCCTTCTTGAAGCGGTCGAACTCGGCGATGCGCTCAGCCTGCTCCATGTCGCCATGGATCTGCCCCGCGGCAAAGCCGGAGCGCCGAAGGCTCGTCGTCAGCTCGCGAACCGTCGTCTTGCGGTTGCAGAAGACGATCGCATTCTTGAGCTCGTCCGCTCGGAGCAGGTCCTTCAGCGCGTCCTTCTTCTTGTCGGCGCTGACCTTCACCAGGCGTTGCTCGATATTGACGTTGGCGGTGGCCGGACGCGCTACTTCGACCTGCTTCGGATCGGTCAGGAATTTCGACGCAAGCTTCTGGATCGGCGGCGGCATCGTCGCTGAGAACAGGAGGGTCTGCCGGCTCTTCGGGAGCTTCGAACAGATCTCTTCGATGTCCGGAATGAAGCCCATGTCGAGCATGCGGTCGGCTTCGTCGATCACCAGCAGCTTGCAGTCGGTGAGCATGATCTTGCCGCGCTGGAACAGGTCCATCAGGCGGCCCGGGGTCGCAATCAGGACGTCAACGCCTTTTTCGAGCGCTTTGACCTGGTCGCCCATCTGAACACCCCCCATGAGAAGCGCCATCGAGAGCGGATGATATTTGCCGTATTTCTCGAAGTTCTCCGCGACCTGCATCGCCAGCTCGCGCGTCGGCTCCAGGATCAGCGAGCGCGGCATGCGCGCGCGACTGCGGCCCTGGTGCAGGATATCGATCATCGGCAGCACGAAGCCGGCCGTCTTGCCGGTGCCGGTTTGCGCGATCCCGATCAGGTCCTTGCCCATGAGTACGGACGGGATCGCGGCGCGCTGAATGGGCGTCGGCTCGGGATAGCCGCTGTCGTCAACGGCGCGGAGCAATTCGTCAGAAAGGCCGAGATCGGCAAAAGTCATTCAAGTTCCGGAAAAAAATCGGCGCCGAACCGGTCGGCACGCGGAGCGTGCGGCTAAGATGAAAGGGCCGAAAAAGTCAATGTTTGAACTTCGGGATCAGCACCCTGAAGTGATCGATGGTGCAGCTTCCGCCCATTCGCGACATGACCACATCGCGCCGGGAGCAAATCTGCTGGTCTCGGCCATATTGCAGGTAGACGCCGCCGTAGAAGTCGAGCGCTGGGCATTTCTCGTCGAACTTGGCGCGAACGCGACCGCCGCCAGACAGGATGAAGTCGAGCTGGTCAGTCCCCGAGAGGGATGTTCGCCGAATGGCCGCGGCTGGAATGCATTTGGGTCCCTTCTTCTCATCCCAGTCGAATTGCGGAGCGATCGGGTGGGGCTGGATCGGGATGCGCAGGACAACCTCATCTTCCTGCACGACGAGGCGCGACACGTTTGCGGTGTCAGGCTGCCAAGCGAACAGCCCCATCAGCATGGGTATGAGATTCAATATAGTCGGAGTCACTTAGCCGCCCGCCGCCACAATCCCGTTGCCGCTTCGCAGGCATGCCTTGAACAATCAATGAATTGTGCGTCGGGTTAACGGCCCAAACGGGGAGGGCGCGGCTTGCCTAATCGGCCTTAGCCCAATAGAGCGCGCGGCCAGAAGTAGCGGCTGGCCCGGAGAGAGGGGCCGTAAGCCCGGACCCCAGGAGATCAGTCACAATGGCGACTGCCGCGCCGAACCAGAATTTGCCTTTGTTCTATCAGTCGATCGAACCGCTGAACGCAAGCCAGCACGGAAACCTGAAAATCCGCCAGGTAGAAAAGTCACCGACCATCGCCCGGACCCACGCGGTTCCGGTCACCGTCGATGAGTTCGGCCTTGCCCAGCGCGACTATCCGATCGTCTTTTCGGTCGGCGAAAATCCGATTCCGATCGCGTTGATGGGGCTCAACGAGGGCGTGAACGTCTATCTCGATCCCGACGGCCGCCCGATCGACAACACGACCTACATTCCGGCTTACATCCGCCGCTATCCCTTCCTCCTCGCTCGCCTGAACCCGAGCAGCGACGAGCTGTCGCTCTGCTTTGACTCGAAGTCCGACGCGGTTGGTGAGTTTGCGGACGGCCAGCCCCTGTTCGACGGCGAATCCCCGAGCGACGCCACCAAGGCGATCCTGGAGTTCTGCGAGCAGTTCGAGACTGCCGGCCAGCGCACCGCCGCGTTCATGGAAGACCTCAAGAAATCCGGCCTGTTGATGGACGGCGAAGTGGCGATCCAGCCCGAAGGCTACCAACAGCCCTTCATCTACCGCGGTTTCCAGATGGTCGACGAAGAGAAGCTTCGCGAGCTGCGCGGCGACGAGCTGCGCAAGATGAACCAGAACGGCATGCTGCCATTGATCTATGCGCACCTCTTCTCGCTGGCCCAGATGCGTGACGTGTTCGCCCGTCAGCTGGCGCAGGGCAAGGCGCCGCAGCAGGCGCCGCAGCCGGCTCCAGCGACCGTCTAAGCCTTATTCGGCCGCCGTCGCATAGCGGCGGCCGAGCATGGCCTCACCCAGACGCACGACGAGCGTTTCCAGAAACGCGGCAAGCTCGTCGAAGCCGGGTCCCGGCTCGCGCAGCCGCGCGTCGAGATAGGCACGGCGGTCGATCTCGATCTGCAGTGCGTGGATCGAACAGCCGGGATCGGCGTGGCGCTCGATCACATGGCCGCCCGCGAAGGGGTCGTTGAGGCCGGCATCGAAGCCGCAATCGCCGGCGATGCGCAGCGCCTCGGCGCTGAGCCACGGATCGGTCGTGCGGCCGCGGCCATCGCCCAGGACGATGGGAGGAATCCCGGCAGGCGGCGGCGGCATCGAATGGCAATCCAGCAAGAGCGCGCACCCGAAGCGATCAACCAGAAGCCCAAGCAGGTCCTCGATCGCGTCGTGATAGGGGCGGTGCGCCTGGTTCAGCCGTTCCTCCAGCTGCGGCCGGGTGACCGGCCGGCGCCAAAGATAGCCGTGCTGCGGCGTGCGGGCCGGGACGATGCCAAGACCGCCTCGCGCCCGGGCGCTCAGCCGGTCGCGCCGGGCTCCGTCGATGACCGCTGGGTCCAACTCGTCTTCGGCGCGGTTGCAATCGATGGCCGCTCGCGGGGCCCTCGCAATCACGGCGCCGACGCCCCGCCCGATTGCCCGCCACGCCAGCCGGTCGACCAGGGGGTCTTCGAGACTTGCGAGGGCTGGGCGTCCACCCGAGGCCATTCCGATCAGCCAATCCGGATAATCGCGGCCCGAATGGGGCACGGACAGCAGTACCGGCAGCTCGCCGCGCGGCGCATGGACGATTGGGGGGGCGAGTGGGCTCACTTTGGGTAAGGTTAAATTCCGTGCCAAACTAGGACGAGTGTTGAGGCGCAGCAACGCATGAGCGCGACAATCGCTTCTGGCAAATCACAAAAGTTCAGCGCATAAACTGACCCATGGCGAGAATCCTTCTGGCAGAAGACGATACGTCGATGCGTGAATATCTGCAGCGAGCGCTGCAGCGTGTCGGCTACGAAGTGTCGGCTGTCGGCTGCGGCACCGAAGCGATGCCGCTGCTCGAAACTGAACAGTTCGACTTGCTGCTGACCGACATCGTCATGCCGGAAATGGACGGGATCGAGCTGGCCCAGAAGGCGAGCGCGATCGATCCCAATATCCGCGTCATGTTCATTACCGGCTTCGCTGCCGTCGCCCTCCAGGGCGGTCGCACGGCGCCGGAAGCCAAGCTCTTGTCCAAGCCGTTTCACCTCAAGGACCTAGTCCTCGAGGTCGACCGCATCTTCCAGACCGAAGATCAGCACGGCCGCCTCTAAGCGGGGTTGCGCCTCAGGCTGAGGCCACCTAGGTAGCCGCCGAGTGGGCGTGTAGCTCAGTGGTAGAGCACTGTGTTGACATCGCAGGGGTCGCAAGTTCAATCCTTGCCACGCCCACCATTTTCTTCTCATGAAAACAGCAGCTTAGCTAAGCATACTAGCTCGACCCTGCAGGGGTCGGCTGGTGCAATTGCACTCGCACGACTGTTGTGTCTGCGCGATCATTCGTCAGCGAGGCGAAGGCTTTCATGACCCGGATCGTCATGATGATCATGATCATCCTCATCAACATGAAGGACGACGATCAGCTCACGCAGCAGCCTTCAATATGTCTTCGTGCTCGAAAGCACTCGCCATGCGGTCGATCTGCGCAACCGTTAGTCCGTTTGCTGCGGCCACGCCGCGCCAATCTAGCACTGCGGCAGCTACTTCAGCGACAATCTGCTTCGCCCGTGGCAGTTTGAGTCCAAAGTATTCCGCCACGCTCACCACTGTATCGATTGAACTTGCGTCGTCGGTCTCGTCGAGGGTCAGAGCGTGATGCCGCGGCTTCACGTCCACCGGCATCGGATTCAAGTCGTAGGCTGGAGCCAATCTCCAGCCGCCTGGCTCACGCAGGTAGCCATGGTTTCTGAGATGGTCGTCGGTGTTTGAGATTAGGACATTGAAGACCATCCGACGCCAAAGCTCGGCGGCATCCTGGTCGGGAGCAACACCGTCTTGCCGCAGCAGGTCAAGAAGTTCGATGTAGCTTCGAATGTCTCCATCTGAAGCCCCAAGCGCCGTCATCGCTGAGATGAAAGGCAGGCGTTGCTGGGCTTCATCTCTGTCGAATCTACGCATGACAAAGACCGGCCGGCCATGGACCTCGTGCAGCTCTGATGGCGGAACATTTATTCCGGCTGCTCGCGCCAGTGTCATTGCCGTTGCCTCCCAACGAGGGACGGGCCAGTCGTCGGTGGGGCTAGGAAACTTGGCGATCAGCAGGTGATCGTTCTGATCCACAACCGACGCTTTCGGCCGAGCTCCTCCCAGAGAGGCGCCGGGCGCGAGAAGAAGGCGAAGGTCATTGTCGCTTTCTTTGTCGTCGATAACGCGTGTGGCTGCGGACAAGAGCGTTCCGAGACGGACAAGTGGCGGAATAGGTCGATCGCTTTGTGCTAGGAATGTGTTTGTCCCTGAATCCGCGAAGCGAAGCGATCCGAGGCGATTCTCGTCGTCGACTAAAACGAGGTAATCGACATCGAGCAAAGTTCTCGGGGATCTGTTTTCGGCCTTTGCTTGGCGACGCTCGCGGCGAAGCAATAGGTTGCGGCCCCATCGGTCGGGGGCTGGATCCTTGAAGGCATTGAAGAGTCCGGCGGCGTGGAACTGGCCAGCTGCGAGGGGCAGCGCCGGGTCGAGCGAAAAGCGGTCCTGGCGGGCAAGCCACGTCTCATCATACTCGAAACTCGATGTCTCTTTTGAGCCTTTGGATCGTGTCCAGAGGCGACCCAGCAATAAGGTTTCGCCCTGCCAGTCTAGGTAAATATCAAGATCGCGATCGGACATGCAGCTACATGCCTCGTTCGGTGTGCGTTCGGGTGGGCAAGCGACTGTTTTCAAGCGAAAGACCGACGTCGTCCGTCAGAGGATCAGCCAGTTGGTTAAGTCGGTCTGCGAGGCCAAGCACAAATAGGACGGTGGCGTAGATGCCGATAGAGACACCGGCATCTCCTCGTTCCACGCGCGTCAGCGTGTTCCGACTAATGAAAGCTCGCTGAGCGACCACCGTCATGGGTAAGCGACGTCGTTTGCGCGCTACTCCAATGTCTGCACCCAGCTTCTTCAGGGCTCTTCTGACTGAGAGGGGCAGAGCTGCTTGCGATTGAGATGTTTTCATGTTGCACCAAAAACCGTGCGTTATCTCCGATTATGCACATGTTATAGTGCAGCCATGAGCAAACCGCAAGAGGCAGTGACTACTTATCGCTCTAAAAATGGTGCACTATGAAGCCTAATGCACTGTTTATGGTGCACTCGTTGGGAAATGCAGCGCCCCAAGAGGTCCCTGTAAACCTTCGATGTGGCGGTTTGCACCTACAGTGTTCGACTGGTTCAATATGAACTCGAACCGTTGTCGAAACGCGTTTTCGTTGGGCAAATCGAGCTTATCGCTTACGCAGAACTACGAAAAATCAACAGGTTAGCTGGGGCTGCTCGTGTTGACATCGCAGGGGTCGCAAGTTCAATCCTTGCCACGCCCACCATTTTCCCCCTTTTAAATGAAGGATGTCGCCTTGGTGGGCTCCTTTGCTCCACAAAGGTCGATTGGTTCAGTTGAACCCGTGTCCCGTGTCGCTCATGAGTTCTCCCTCGACTTCTCGAGCAGTGCCACCACCTGCGGTGCTCGCGTGAGGGTGGCATCTAAGCGTTGGCGCCAATGCGGACCTCGAGACATCGCCTCCTCGTACGCATCAACCAGATCGGAAGGGCGATCTTCGGACAGGATCGACATCAAGATCTCAGCTTGCATCAAGTCTTTATATGCCTTGAGGGACTCGGGTCCGTCGCGCCTTCGATCAGCAACTATAAGCTTGTGGATTGCAAATTTCTCAGGTCGCGGAGCTTTGACTAGTATGCCGTCCCTGTAGACTGCAGCGACATCGAGAGGATTAGAGATCAGGTAGTCCAGATAGTGCAGGGCTCGTGCACTTACACCTAGCCGCGGAAGATCTTGTAACCCTTCATCGTCGCGAAAAGATGGGGTGAGGAACTCGACAAGGGTCGTTCCGTCTGCCTGTCTCCAACGCCAGGTTTTTTCATTTTCGAGGCTAGGGACCGGATCGAACCGGCAGCTTTCAAGTAGCTGGGGGATCTCAAGCGCGGGGAACTCACCGGAATCACGTTGACCTCCAAAACTCGCGAGATCGATATCGCTCGTCCTGGCCGTTTCATCAGCTGCCAGCCGTAGCCCAAGTTCGCCTTCGTAAAGGAGAAATGCGACTGTCCCGACGAGAACACCGCCCGCGCGGAAAGCACCCGATTTCGCTAAATTGGCGACGAGACTGCCAGTGGTGGCATCCAGCCCAAGAAAACGCTCGCTTCGAAGCAAACGGACTAACCGAGCGCGCGCGCGCGCACGTTCGGCCCTTTGTTTTTTGAGCATTTGATGATTTTCGATGCGGGCGCGGAGTTCGTCGGTGTCTTCGCCGAGATATTGTTCCTTCGTGTCCTTCCCTACGCGATATCGATCATACCAATATGCCCGCGAGCCTCGTGTGCGTCGCGTTGGCGTGCCCCGAATGTCGCTCACCGTGTCATCTAAGAGAAGAGACACCAGATCATGGTAAGCGGCAGCGGCCGTGTGACTATGACGTTTAAAATGCACTTTAAGCTCTTGCCACACACCAAATAGTTTGTGTGGCAAGCTCCGTCAATGAAAACTTGCCACACATTAAAATTGCTGCGTGGCAAGCCACGTTAAACTCCGCCGTGCATCCTTCATGAAGGAGGGCGCCGACCGACGGTATCGGCGCAATGCGCCTGCGGCATCGATGCCATAACGGCTTCCAATTTCTCTGAGTTCGCGTTGCGCGGCAAATAGGCGTGGCAAACAGGGAGACCTTGCCATGATCCGAACCCTTCCAGTAGCGCAGTCGCTGCGCCGTGCTTTTTGCCTCTCCGTGATGCTCGCCGCGGCTGGCCCGGCCTTCGCTGCGTCGACACCGACCACCGCCGCCGAGCACGCCGCCGGCGTGCTTCGCGCTCCGAGCAGCCATTCGGTCGACGACACCGTAACCCGCATCAAGATCGCCGTCGAAGCCAAGGGCATCAAATATTTTGTCGCCATCGATCAGCAGCAGCTGGGCGCGGCTGCGAACCTTCCGATCCGCAAATCGACGCTGGTCCTGTTCGGTAACCCGCCGCTCGGTGTCCAGTTCATCCAGGCTAACCCCTATGCCGGGCTCGACTGGCCGGTGCGGATGCTCGTCCGGGAAACCGCCGATGGCTCGACCGAGATCGCCTACACCGACTTCGCGTTCATCGCTCAGCGCTACGGCATCAGCGGCAAGGACGACCAGCTGAAGATGGCGAGCGAAGTCGCCGCGACGATCGCTGACGAAGCCGGTAAGTAAGCAACGTGCAGGGGCTCGCGATACTGACGATTGCGGCGGCATGTGCCGCGCTGATGGGCTTTGCCGTCCAGCGCGGCGCGACCTGCATGGTCGCTGCGGTCGATGAGGTCGTGAGCAAGCGCTCAGCCAACCGTCTGATCGCGATGCTTGAAGCCTCGGCGATTGTTGCCAGCGGAATCATCCTCGCGCGCTTTACGGGCCATCTCGCCATGCAGCCTGCGACCTACCAGCTCACTGCCTGGACGCTCCTCGGCGGCGCGATCATGGGCCTCGGCGCCTTTGTCGCGCGCGCCTGCGTGTTCGGGGCGGTGGCCCGCATCGGCTCGGGCGAGTGGGCTTATCTGCTCGTGCCTGTCGGGTTCCTGCTTGGCTGCATTGCCGCGCGCCCATTGCTCGCCGTCGCGCCGCCAATGAAGGTCGCGCCTCATTCGCTCCTGCTCGACCAGGCCGCGCTGGTCGCCGCGCCGCTGCTGGTTCTCGCCAGCTGGCGGCTGTGGCGGACCTTCACTGCCGCGCGCGAGAATAGATTGAACGATTATGTCTGGTCGCCACACGTAGCCACCGGAGTGATTGGTTTGACCTTCGTGATCATGTTCCTCACCGTCGGCGCCTGGGCCTACACGCAGCTGCTCGCCGAAGCCTCGCGCGGGATGGCAATGATGGTGGGCTCGCGGACGATGCTGCTCGTCGCTTTGTTCGGCGGCGCCGTCCTCGGCGGCTGGACCGCCGGCAAGCTCAAGTTCGTGCGGCCGAGTTGGAGCGCGATCGGCCGCTGTCTCGCCGGCGGCGTACTGCTCGGCTTCGGCGGAATGCTCGTGCCGGGAAACAATGATGGGCTGATCCTCGTCGGCCTGCCACTGCTCCAGCCTTATGCCTGGGCTGCGCTCGCCAGCATGATCCTGGCCATCTATCTTGCGTTCCAGATCGAGCGCCGCATGCAGGGCGTGGCGGGCAAGCCCAAGCTGGCGTAAGAGGAAGGCGAGGGGACGGGGCCCACAGAATGGAAATGCAGCAGGTCCGCTATTTTCTGGCCGTCGCGCGGACGCTCAACTTCACGCGCGCCGCGGAGGAGTGCAACGTCACTCAGCCGGCCCTGACCCGCGCCATCAAGCAGCTCGAGGACGAGCTGGGCGGGGAGCTGATCCGCCGCGAGGGCCGCAACAGCCACCTTTCCGACCTCGGCAACCGCATGCGGCCGCTGCTCCAGCAATGCTACGACAGCGCGCTGACTGCCAAATCGCTCGCGACCAAGATCAAGAAGGGCGAGGTGTCGTGCCTCGCGATCGCCGTTTCGCAGACCCTCGATCTCGACCTGCTCACCGGCGCGCTGGGTGAGGTGAAGCGTGCCTTCCCCAACATCCAGCTTCGGCTTCGTCGTGGGACTGGCAGCGAGATTTGCGAGATGCTGAAAAACGGCGATGTCGAACTCGCCGTCGGCGGTCCGCTTGGTGAGGAATGGGACCGGCTCGACGCCTGGCCGATGTTTACCGAGTCGTTCGATTTTGTGGTCGGCGCGGATGACGATTTGGCCCAGCGCGATCACCCCGATCTCGACGTCGAGCTGGTCCGCGAGTCGCGCCTTTTACACTATGCGGGTACCGATCCCGCCGAGCTTCATCGTGACGATCTCGCCGCCCGCGGCTTCCATTACGACCTGGCCCATGAAGTCGACTCGGTTTGCGACCTGGAAGCATTGCTGGTTGCGAAGTTCGGGCTCGCGATCATGCCGGCGAGCGCGATGAAGTCGCCGCGCGTGCGGCACCTGCCTTGCTCCGCGCTGGACCTCAAGCGGACGGTTGCAATCTACAGCGTGGCGGGGCGGCCGCGCTCACGCGAGGCCAGCGCTCTGCTGAACCTTCTGCGCTCCACGGACTGGGATGCGTCGGTCGAGGAGTTGGTCGACGCCGCGTAACAGATCAGCGATCTCCATCCGGCGGCGGTAATCGGGATCGACATGGGCTGATGAAATCCGTCCGTCCTGACCAACGATGAAGACGCCCGGGATGGGCAGGATCCAGCCCGTTCCCTGATAGAGCGGAATGTCCCAGCCGGCGCCGGCGATCATTTGCGACATGCGCGTCGGCACCCATACGGCCATATTGATCGAAAGGGCGTAGCCGGCGCCGACATCGGTCAGGATCGGAAAGCGGGCGTCAACGGCACCACGCATCTGGCGAGTAAAACGGCGGGTCTCGGCGCAGATCCCGACGACTCGCGCTGGCGATAATCTGTCCTCGACCTCGGCAACCGCGCCAATGTTGAGCCGGCAATAAGGGCACCAGTGTCCCCTGTGAAAGACGAGGACGGCGGGGCCAGACTCCAGCAGGCTATCCAAGGTGACAAGCCTTCCGTCCTGGTCGGGCATGGTGAAGCCGGGCATCATGTCGCCGACCTGCGGGGCCGTGCCGCCGGCCCTCGCTGCTTCCAGGCGCCCGACAAACGAGTCGACCTCTGCGCAAAATGCTGGCGCTTCGTTGCGAACGACCTCCGCGATTGCCTTCAGGCGCTCGGCAAGCGTGGCGCTCCGTCGCGTACGTGCGATTTCACAGACCTCGTCGAGCCGAACCGCGAGAGGATGGGCCATGGCGCACCATATCATGTTTCGCAGGCGGAACTAAGCGATACCCCTGACACAACGCAGCAGCTCGTCGATGTCCATCCGCTGACGATAATCGGGGTCGATATGGCGTCCGGCGATCGTGCCATCCTGCCGGACGACGAACACCGACGGGATCGGCAGCACCCAGTCCGTGCCGCCTTGATAGACGGGGATGTCCCACCCGGCCTCCGAGATCATTCCGGCAAGCTTGGTGTCGACCCACACCGCTAAGCCCAGCGACATGGTGTAGGCGGCGTCCATGTCGGTCAGTACCGGGAAGCGCGCGCCGGTCTGGTCGCGCAGCATGCGCGTGTAGCGCTGGGTTTCGGTCGAGATGGCGACAATTTGCGCCGGACGAAGTTGCTCCTCGATTTCGGCCAGCCCGATCATGCTCAAGCGGCAAAAGGGGCACCAATGTCCCCGATGAAAGGCGATGACGGCCGGTCCGCGTTCGAGAATCGCGTCGAGTGCGACGAGCCGGCCCTCGTGATCGGGCAGCACGAACTCCGGCATCTTGTCGCCGATCTTGGGCGTGTCCGCACCGGCCTGGACGTGCTTCAGGCGGCTTGCGAATTCATCGATCGCGTCGGCGTACCACGGCTTATGCGTGCGTGCGGCGTCCGCAACCACGCGCAGCCGGTCACGCAACGACAAGTCGCTCGATCTTACTTCGAGGAACGCGGACTCGATCGGCGAGATCGGCTGGTTGGTCATTGAGCTTACCCTACCACAAGCGGGGCAAAATCCGCGAAGCGTCATGCACGCGATGCTGCCGTGTGAACCATCTCGCCGCCGCAGGCCTCGTGCAAGATGAAGCCTTCCAGAGGGTCGAACTTCCCGCGCCAGGGGGCCTGCTCGAGCGTGACCATGGTGTCGCGATAGCCGGCCTCGCGGCGCTGGCGAATGCCTTCGGGACTGAAGTCGATGTCCTTTGAATGGTCCTCATAAGCAAGGGCGGGAGCGAGCAGGCGGATGACGTGCATTGTCGTCGTGCAGCCGTAGCTTCTCATTTGCGAGACGATCTTATCCTTGGCCGAGCAATCCGGGACCATGGCGCCAAGCTCGGCGATGACGTGCCGGAGCCGGTGAAGCTGACGCTGGCGGGCGATGTGGGTGTTCGACCGGCTCGAATATTGCAGGTCCTTCTGGCGGTTCATCACTTCCCAGATCGAGCGCGGCTCGGGTCCGTGCGGGTTCCAGATGTGAACCGCGAAGACCAGGCTGTTGCGGCGTGGATTGTCGTCGAACACCACCTCGACCGGCGTGTTCGAAAGGATGCCGCCGTCCCAGTACAGCTCGCCGTCGATGCGAACCGCGGGGAAAGCGGGCGGAAGAGCGCCCGACGCCATGATGTGACGGACGTCGATTTCCATGTCGCGGCTGTCGAAATAGACCATCTCGCTATTGCTGACGCGCGACGCTCCGACCGTCAGGCGAACCTCACCCGAATTGAGCTGGTCGAAGTCGATCAGGTCCTCGAGCGTATCGTTGAGGGGCCGCGTCGAATAGAAGCCGGCCGCGTCCGGGCCGAGCGGGATGTGCGGGTTGAGGAAGGCGGCGGGCTGCGGCTGGAAAAAGGCCGGGACGCCGCTCGTCATGGCGACAGCGTTCCGCGCCGTAGCAGCGAGCCACGCCGGCATGTGGCTACCGAACGCCGGGGCGTTCTCGACGCGCTTCCAGAACTCGCACAGCCGGTCGAGACGCTCTCCCTTTGGTGAGCCGGCGATAATCCCGGCGTTGATCGCGCCGATCGAGGTGCCGACGATCCAGTCGGGCTCAACGCCAGCCTCCGACAGGGCCTCGTAGACACCGACCTGGTAAGCTCCAAGGGCGCCTCCGCCCTGCAGCACGAGGACACTCTGGCCGAGCGCCTTCATTTCCTTCTGGAGTTCGCTGTTCATTGGATTGCGCCTTTCAAAGGGGCTGCGGCCGGCGCAGGCAGCGCCTGGACCGGACCGGTTATGAGCCGCGCGCTTCGCGCGAAGGTAAGGTAGTTCCACGCCCAGCTGAGCATGACCGAAAGCCGGCTGCGGAAACCGACAAGAAACCAGACGTGCGCGACACACCAGACGAGCCAGGCGGCGAAGCCGGACAGGCGGATGCGACCGAAGTCGGCGACGGCGCGGCTGCGCCCGATGGTCGCTAGGTTGCCATAATCGCGGTAGCGGAACGGGTCTCGCGTGCGGCCGAGGATCCGGTCGGCGACGTAGCGTCCCTGCTGCTTAGCGACGGGCGCGATTCCGGGAAGCGCCTTCCCATGACCGTCGCCACAGGCAGCAGTGTCGCCGATCACAAAGATCTCAGGATGATTGGGGACATTCAGCTCTGGCGTGACCTTCACTCGGCCGAGGCGATCGGCTGCGGCACCCAGCCATTCGGCAGCGGGTGACGCCTGGACGCCGGCCGCCCAAACGATCGTATGCGCGGCGATTTGGTCGTTACCGACGCACACTTTGTTGGCGGCGATTTCGGTCACGGCTGCACCCAGGTGAACTTCGACGCCAAGTTGTTCGAGCGATTGCAGGGTTCGTTGCTGCAGGCCCTTGGGAAACGCCGGGAGAAGCGCGAGACCGGCCTCGACCAAAATGACGCGCGAGCAATGCGGCGTGATCGAGCGGAAGTCGCGGGAGACGGATTTGCGGGCAAGCTCGGCAATTGCTCCCGCCATCTCCACGCCCGTCGGGCCGCCGCCGACGACGACGAATGTCAGGAGCGCGTCGCGCCTCAGCTTGTCGGTTTCGGTCTCGGCGCGTTCAAGCGCGAGCAGGACCCGGCGGCGGACGTCGGTCGCGTCTTCGATCGTCTTGATGCCCGGCGCATGCCGCGACCAATCGTCGCGACCGAAATAGGAATGCCGGGCGCCCGTCGCGACGACGAGCCAATCGTACTCGACCACTGCTCCGCCTTGGAGTCGAACCACCTTCTCGGCCGCAATGACCGCGCAGACGCTGTCGAGCAGCACGCGCACGTTGCGGGCATTGGCCAGGATCGAGCGTATGGGCGCGGCGATATCGGCTGGCGACAGCGCGGCAGTCGCAACTTGATACAGCAAAGGTTGGAACAGGTGATGGTTGCGGCGGTCGATAACCGTCACGTCTACGCGTTGATGCGCGAGGCGCTTGGCGGCCTCAAGGCCGCCGAAGCCAGCGCCGACGATCACGATCTTGGGACGAACAGACCTCATCAGAGCGCGACGACATCGTCCATCGCGGGCCCGGCGAGCGCGCGCGCATAATAGACGCGCGGCTTGCCATTACGACGGACGCGCGTGCGCTTTGTCATCCACAAGGTGGCGGCGACAAGGTGTGGGCAAAGAGTCTGGGGTTGCTGAAGCTGGGTCATTGGGCGGTCCATCCTCCATCCATGCTGATTGCAGTGCCGGTGATCGACGCGCCGGCCGGGGAACTGAGGAACAGAGCGAGCTCGCCAAGCTCTTCCACGGTGGCGAAGCGCTTGCTTGGTTGGGCGGCGAGGAGGACGTTGGTAATGACGTCCTCGCGGCTGATGCCGCGCGCCTTGGCGGTGTCGTCGATCTGCTTCTCGACGAGCGGCGTCCAGACGTAACCGGGGCAAATCGCGTTGACCGTGATGCCGTCGCGCGCGGTTTCGAGGCCGACGGTCTTGGTCAGACCGAGCACGCCATGCTTGGCGGCAACGTAGGCGCTTTTGAAAGGCGAGGCGACGAGCGAGTGCGCCGACGCGACGTTGATGATCCGTCCGAAGCCGGCCTTGCGCATATGCGGAACAGCGGTCCGGATCGTGTGGAACGATGCTGACAGGTTGAGAGCGAGGATTGCGTCCCATTTCTCAGGTGGGAAGCTCTCGATCGGCGAGACGTGCTGGATCCCGGCATTGTTCACCAAAATGTCGAGGCGACCGAAACGCTCGATCGTGTTCTCGACGAGGCCGACGCATGCAGCCGGATCCATGAGGTTCGCACCGTCGTAGACCGCGCGCTTACCGAGGCCCGCGCACTCGCTGCAGAGCTCGTCGATTACGCGCTGGTCGGCGATGCCGTTGATGATGACGTCGGAACCCGCGGCAGCGAAGGCTCGCGCAATACCGAGTCCGATGCCGCTCGTTGATCCGGTCACGATCGCGACTCGTCCCTCAAGCGACTTGTGCTCGGCAATCATCGACGCTGGCGTCGGCATATCCATCGATATTCTCCCTGTTTTCGAGGGCGATTTTGTCGATGTGCGCGAAGTTCCTGAAATGCCGTTTGTGCATGGACTTCATGCCGACATCCGATTGGGCCGGCGAAGCACACATCCGTAATTTCCAGATCACGCCACGAGGCCGGCCCAGGTCCGGTTGAGCCGGGAAGAAATGGATCCCGCCACCGCCTGCCGACTTCGGGGCGACAAGTTCATAACAACAGGACGACCGATCATGATGAAGACCATATTCAAAGGCGCCCCGCTGGCGCTCGCTTTCGCCTTCGCGACGCCGGCCTTTGCCGGGACCTGCCCGACCCCGGGATCGATGGACCTCAAGAATGCTCCGACGATGCCCAAGGGCGTGACCGACACCGTGATCGGTGCGATCCAGCTTGGCGGCGAGATCAATGTCGAGGGCCGCCAGCTGCGCACGCGTCGCCTGGTCGTCCAGCCCGGCGGTGTGGTTCCGCTGCACAGCCACAAGGATCGTCCGGCTCTGATCTACACGGTCAGCGGTTCGATCACCGAATATAGCAGCGCCTGCGGCGCCCCGATCCTCCACCAGGCTGGCGACATCAGCCGCGAGGCCGATGGCCTCAGCCACTATTGGATCAACCACGGCAAGGTGCCGGCTGTCCTCCTCAGCTCAGACGTGTTCCACGGCTGATTGATTTTCCCTCCGGCCCATCCCGCTCCCCCGCAGTCGGGCCGGTAAACCCGTGGCGCCCCGCTTTTGCCCCTCCGCGGGGCGCCACATCCTCTTTCTGGGGCTTCAGGAGAGAAAACATGAACAAGCTCAATGCGCTTGCCGCCGCTACCGTCCTCGCGTCGTTGACGGCTGCTGCCGCCAATGCTGGCCCGGTCGCCCCGCAGCCCGGCAAGGACAAGTGCTACGGCATTTCGCTCGCGGGCAAGAACGACTGCAAGGCCGGCGCCGGAACGACCTGCGCGGGCACCTCGCACAAGGCTTACCAGGGAGACGCCTGGAAGTATGTCGCCAGGGGCACTTGCGCGTCGATCAAGACGCCCAAGGGCAACGGCTCGCTGACCCCGATCGCGCGCTAAGCACCATGACTCCCGCCGCAGGAGTCGGCTTCAAAGCCGAGCATTTTGAAGAGGCGCTCGCCGCGCCTGCGGCGGGGCTGTGGTTCGAAGTCCACGCGGAAAATTACATGGTCGACGGCGGTCCCCGCCTCGCCATGCTTGAGGCGGTTCGGAGCGAGCGCCCCCTCTCGCTCCACGGCGTCGGCCTATCCCTTGCCGGCGCCGAACCGCCCGATGCCGATCACGTTACCGCCCTCAAGAAGCTCGTCGACCGGTTCGAGCCGGAGCTCGTTTCCGAGCATCTCGCCTGGTCGCGGCTCGACGGGCGCTGCTTCCCCGACCTGCTGCCTGTCCCGCGCACCAATGAAGTATTGCGTCGGCTCGCCGACAATATCGGCCGGGTCCAGGACGCGCTCGGTCGTCAGATCCTGATCGAAAATCCGTCGCACTATCTTGCGCTTCGCGATCATCAGTGGAGCGAGACCAGCTTTCTTGCCGAACTCGCGCGCCGATCCGGTTGCCGCCTGCTGATCGACGTCAACAACGTCGCCGTCGGCTCGCACAATATCGGTTACGACGCCGCCGAATGGCTCGGCGCGATTCCCGCAGGTCTGGTCGGCGAGATTCATCTGGCGGGGCATAGCCTCGACGATGAAGGCAGCTTGCTGATCGACAGTCACGACCAGCCGATCACCAATGACGTCTGGGCCCTCTATGACGCATTCATCGCAAGAGTCGGTGCCAGGCCGACCCTGATCGAGCGCGATGGCAATTTGCCGCCCTTCGCTGAGCTGCTCGCCGAGCGTGAACGGGCGCAGGCCGCGCTGGATGGAAGCCTGGCCCTTGCTGCTTGAGTTCCAGCAAGACTTCGCGGCTGCAATCGGCGAGCCGGCGGCAGGCGCCATGAGCGTCTATCGCAACACTGTGCTCAGCGGTTGCGTCGATGCGCTTCGCGCCAACTACCAAGTCGTCGAACAGATTCTGGGCAGCGAAATGTTCGAGGCGGTCGCCGTTGAATTCGCCGCCCAATGCCCCCCGCGACGGCCGGTGCTTGCTCTTTATGGATCGCGGTTTCCGGACTGGCTCGAAGGCCAATCCTGGTTCCGCGAGTTGCCGTACCTATCGCAGGTCGCGCGCATCGAACGCCTTCATGTCGAATCGCTCTTCGCGGCTGACGTAATTCCCGCCGACATGAGCGCCCTGAAGGACGTCGAAGACTGGCGAGCGATCAGTTTGCCTCTGCATTCGGCAGCCCGCTTCGCCTGGCTCACTACGCCAGCCCTCAGCATCTGGTTCGCGCATCGGGAAACGCCGGTCGGCGAGCTGGATTTCGAGTGGCAGGCCGAGGGCGTGCTTATCACCAGGCCCCATCTTATTGTTCAGGCCACCCGCCTTTGCCGCGCCGGCCACCGCTTCCTCACCGGAATCCGCCTTGGCGAGAGCGTCGGCGCCGCCGCCATCGCGACCGCCAGCGTCTATCCCGATGCCGACATCGGTTCGCTGTTCGCTTCCCTCGTCAATGCTGGCGTCTTCGCAGCGACATCCCACAGGAGCTAATCATGACCACCACGACTGCCCCTGCCACGACCCCCTCGACAAACTGGCGCGCGCCTTTCGAATTGCTGGCCAAGATCGCCGCCAAGCTATTGCCGCTCGACCTGCTGCTGCTCGTTCAACGACTTGGCATCGCCGCTGTCTTCTTCATGTCCGGACGCACCAAGATCGTGGAGGGCAGCTGGCTGACGATCGACGACAGCGCGTTCGAGCTGTTCCGCACGGACTACCATTTGCCGTTCATTCCGCCGGTCCCGGCAACCTACGCGGCGACCACTGCGGAACATCTGTTCCCGATCCTGCTGACGCTTGGCCTCTTCACCCGGGTCTCGGCGGGCGGCTTGCTGGTAATGACCACGGTGATCGAGGTCTTCGTCTATCCCGACGCATGGCCGACGCATTTGAGCTGGGCCGGCCTGCTTTTGCCCCTGATCGCGCTCGGTGGCGGCAAGCTGTCGCTCGATCGCCTGTTCAAGATCCCTTGAAGTTCCTCTTCGTCCTCGCCCACCCGGAGCCGGCCAGCTTCACCTCGGCTCTGGCGCACCACGGCATCGACACCCTTCGCAAGGCCGGCCACATTGTCGATGTGGCCGACCTTTACGCGATGGGGTTCGACCCAGTCAGCGATCGCCGCAACTTTATCGGGCAAGCGGATTCGGGCCGCTACGACCAGCAGGTCGAGGAGCGCCACGCCTCCGCTGCATCGGGCTTTTCGCCCGATCTGCAGCGAGAAATGGACCGGCTGGCCGAATGTGATGTTCTGGTCCTCCAGTTCCCGATCTGGTGGCTGGGCATGCCGGCGATCATGAAGGGCTGGATCGATCGTGTCTTCGCGATTGGCCGGACCTACGGCGGCGGCCGCTGGTTCGATCGCGGCATGATGCGAGGCAAACGGGCCATGCTCGCCGTCACCATTGGCGGGACCGAAGCGGCCTATTCGGCCGACGGAATTTATGGGCCGGTTGCCGACGTACTGCGTCCGCTCAATCACGGCATCCTGGCGTTCTGCGGGTTCGAGGTGGTTGAGCCCTTCATCGTATTTGCGCCTGGTCGCCGGGGCGAAGCCGAACGCCACGCCATGCTGGCCGACTATGCCGGCCGCTTGCTCAATATTGGCTCAGCGCCAGTGCTGCCGACGGTCCGGTCTCACGATTACGAGCACTTCGTTCTGAAACGTTCCGGCATCGCAGACATGCGGGACCGGCATTGGCGGGCCGCTAGCCTCTCGTGAGAAAAGATGCCTGCAACAAAGCAGGTGTCGAAATGACCTACAGGCAGTCGTTTCAGATGATCTTCGAGATGAAGGAGTTCGCGACCTTCACCGCCGCCGAGCAGCGCTACATTCGCCGCTCGCTCGACGTTGCCTCGATCGGCGCGACCGCCGGTGACCGCTGGTCCCGCCACGATGGTGAGCGCGCCAGCATCGAAGCCCAGGCGCGCCTGTACCGGGGGACGCTGAGCGCCATGCGCGAGACGGTTCCCGACGACATCGAATTGAAGGCTGCTTCCAACTTCGTCACTCAGCTGGTCATGATTTCCGGATCTGATCTTGGCGAAGGAAAGCTGGCGTCCTTTGCCGCCTATCGTTTCCTTTATGAGCGTCTGCTTGGCGGCGCCGTTCGGCCCTGGCTGGCCAGCGCATTCATGGCCGCCGCCGCCCTGCCGCATGTCCATCCGACGCTTCGCAGGACCCTGCTTCGCTCCATCGGCGAGGACGACGTCCTCGCCGCCGGCTGGTCGGCCCGCGATACCGTCTTCACTCCAGAGTGGGTGGACAAGGTTCCGGTCACGGTTTTCTGATCGGGCGACTGCCGCTCGCCAGCACCGCATCGACTGTGTCCCGCAAGGAGTCCGCCATTAGCGCGCCAGCGCCGAGCGGTGCGCTCATGAAGGCGCCATCGAAGACAAGCGCGAGCTGAGAGCCGACGCGCTCCGGGTCTCTCATCTTCAGCCGTTTGGCCAGCCCGGTGAAGCGCGCTCGCATCCGATCCTTGTGCCCGGTCGCGATCTTCCGGGCGGGATGCCTGGGGTCGGTCAGCTCCGCGACCACGTTGAGCTGGGGGCAGCCGCGATATCCCGGCCGCCGAAGCCGAACGTCCATCCAGTCGAGATAAGCGTCGAGCTCGCCAGCGGCGTCGTCATCATGCTGGGCCGCAATCGCATCCCACTGCCGCCAGAAGTCCGCATCTTCACTCTCGAGAAACGCCGCGACCAACGCATCCTTGCTGCCGAAGTGACGGTACAGGCTCGTCTTGGCGATGCCCGATTCCGCGACCACCAGGTCGACCCCGACGGCGTGGACTCCGTTGCGGTAAAATAGCTTCGACGCCGTCGCCAGGATCCGGTCGCGAAGCTCGGATGGCTTCGCCTCGCGGAGCGCCGGACCATGCCTTTTCGTCATCAATCACCTCAACTCGACGCGATTGACGATGCTACAGATCTGTAGCATTGGCAAGAAACAAACAGGTCTGTATCGTTTGGAGATTCAAGATGGCACGCAACCGTCTCGATATTCATTTCCAGCAGGAGCTAGCCGCATGACGTTCGCCGATCTTCACGTTCCCGGAAATCCTTTGATTCTGTTCAACGCGTGGGATGCCGGCAGCGCGCAGGCGATTGCCCGCGGCGGCGCCCAGGCGATCGCGACCAGCAGCGCCTCGGTGGCCGAGGCCAACGGCCTGACCGATGGCGAGGAAGTCGCGATGGAATATGCGATTGCGAATGCGACGCGGATCATCGCGTCCGTCGACCTGCCGGTCACGATCGACTTCGAGGGTGGGTACGCCGACGATCCGCAATCGGTTGAGCGCAATGCCGCCTTGCTGGCGGCGACCGGCGCGATCGGCTGCAATTTCGAAGACCAGGTCGTTGGAACGGACCGGCTCTACTCGGTCGAGGATCAGGCTGCGCGCCTTGCGGCCGTCCGCCGGGCCGTCGGACCGGACGTTTTCATCAACGCGCGGACCGACGTGTTCATGAAGACGCCGATGGATGCGCACGACGAGCCGCTGGTCGATGAGGTGCTCAAACGGGCGCGCGCCTACGCGGACGCTGGTGCGAACGGGTTCTTCGTCCCGCTGCTCGCCGATCTGAAGCTGCTCGAACGGATGTGCGCGAACTCGCCGCTGCCGGTGAACTTCATGACCTTCCCCGGATGCCCGTCGAACGCTGCCGTCGCAGCGACTGGAATTGCGCGGATCAGCTACGGGCCGTTCCCGTACCGCGACCTTATGAAGCAGCTGGAGGAAGAAGCGGCGGCTTTATTGCGCTAACGCCGCTTATCGAGCTCTTGTACGATGAGATCGGCCGCCTGATCGGCCGACATTGCCATCGTGTCGATATGGATCTCCGGGCTCTCCGGCGTCTCGTAGGGGCTGTCGATGCCGGTGAAGTTCTGGAGTTCGCCGGCGCGCGCCTTTGCGTAGAGGCCTTTCACGTCGCGTTTCTCCGCGTCCTCCAGCGGAGTGTCGACAAAGACTTCGATAAATTCGCCATCGGGAAGCATCTTGCGCACCATCTCGCGCTCGGCGCGGAAGGGGGAGATGAAGGCGGTCAGAACAATGAGGCCGGCGTCCGTCATCAGCCGTGCAACCTCGCCGACGCGCCGGATATTCTCGATGCGATCGGCCTCGGTGAAACCGAGGTCGCGGTTGAGTCCGTGACGGACATTGTCGCCATCGAGGAGGAAGGTGTGACGTCCGCGCGCCACGAGCCGCTTCTCGACGAGGTTCGCGATGGTCGACTTGCCCGCGCCGGAGAGGCCGGTGAACCACAGCACCGCGGGGCGCTGGCCCTTCAGCTGGGCATGGGTTTCGCGGCTGACGTCGAGATGCTGGCGATGGATGTTGAGCGAGCGTCGGAGCGCGAAATGGATCATCCCGCACGCCACGGTGGCGTTGGTCAGCTTGTCGATCAGGATGAAGCCACCAAGCTCGCGGCTGTCGTCATAGGCTTCGAAAACGATGTCGCGATCGGTTGCGATCTCGGCGACGCCGATGCCGTTGAGACCGAGTGTCTGGGCGGCGAGATGCTCGAGCGTGTTGACGTTGATTTCGTATTTCGGGTGCTGGACGGTCGCGGTGACGGTCTGCGTCCCAAGCTTCATCCAATAGCCGCGACCCGGGAGAAGCTCGTCCTCCGCCATCCAGACGATGGTCGCCTCAAACTGGTCGGCAGCTTGCGGTGGATCGCCGGCGGCGACAATCACGTCACCGCGCGAACAATCGACCTCGTCAGCCAGCGTGATCGTCACGGACTGGCCGGCAACAGCTTTCTTTAGGTCGCCATCGGCGGTCACGATCCGGTCGATCCGGGTGAGCCGGCCGGAGGGAAGCACGCGGATTTCCGCGTTCGGCGAAATAGTCCCCGAGGCGATCTGGCCGGCAAAGCCGCGGAAGTTCTGAGTGGGCCGATTGACCCACTGCACGGGCAGCCTGAACGGCCTGGACACGTCAGCGTCCGCGTCAAGGGGGACGGTATCGAGATGATCAAGCAGCGCCGGCCCTGAATACCAGGGCATGGTTTTGCTGGTGCGAACGACATTGTCGCCGTTGAGGCCTGAGACCGGGATTGCGTGCCAGTCCCCGATGCCAATCTGTTCTGCGAAGGACCGATAGTCGGCGACGACGGCATCGAACGCGCTCCGGTCGTAATCGACGAGATCCATCTTGGTGACCGTAAGCACCACGTGGCGGATGCCCATCAGCTTCGCGAGATAGGAATGGCGGCGGGTCTGGGTGAGAACGCCCTTGCGCGCATCGACCAGGAGTAAGGCGGCATCCGCCGTCGAGGCGCCTGTCACCATGTTACGGGTATATTGTTCGTGGCCCGGTGTGTCGGCGACGATGAACTTGCGCTTTTCACTCGCAAAGAAGCGGTAGGCGACGTCGATCGTGATGCCCTGCTCGCGCTCGGCGGAAAGGCCGTCGACGAGCAAGGCGTAGTCGATCTTCTGGCCCTGCGTGCCGTGGCGGCGGCTGTCCGATTCCAACGCTGCGAGCTGGTCGTCGAAGATCTGCTTGGTCTCGTAGAGGAGCCGGCCGATCAGCGTCGACTTGCCGTCGTCGACGCTGCCGCAGGTGATGAAGCGCAGCAGCTCCTTGTACTGCTGCTCGGCGAGCCAGGCATGGATGTCGGCAGGAGCGTTCAAAAATAGCCCTCCTGCTTCTTCTTCTCCATGCTGGCGGCGCCCGCATCGCGATCGATGGCGCGCCCTTGTCGCTCCGATGTCGTTGAGGCGAGCATCTCGGCGACAATGTCCTCGACGGTAACGGCGTCACTCTCAATTGCGCCGGACAGTGGATAGCAGCCGAGTGTTCGGAAGCGGACCTTGCGGCTGACGACGGTCTCGCCGGCTTCGAGCCGCATGCGCCCGTCATCGACCATCAAGATCAGGCCATCGCGCTCAATCGTCGGCCGCTCGGCAGCGAAATAGAGCGGCACGATCTCAATCTGCTCGCGAAGCACGTATTGCCAGACGTCGAGCTCGGTCCAGTTGGACAGAGGGAAGACGCGCATGCTTTCGCCGCGGTTCTTGCGGACGTTGTAGAGCGACCAGAGTTCGGGACGCTGGCGCTTCGGGTCCCAGCGATGATTGCGGTCGCGGAAGCTGAAGATACGCTCCTTGGCCCGGCTCTTTTCCTCGTCGCGGCGAGCCCCGCCGAACGCAGCGTCGAACGCATATTTATCGAGCGCCTGCTTCAGCCCTTCGGTCTTCCACATGTCGGTGTGGAGCGGGCCGTGATCGAACGGATTGATGCCGCGTTCGATCGCTTCGGGATTCTTGTAAACGAGCAGCTCGACGCCCGGTTCGGCCGCGACCTTGTCGCGCAGCGCATACATGTCGCGAAACTTCCAGGTCGTGTCGACGTGGAGCAAGGGGAAGGGCAGGGGCGCCGGGAAGAAAGCCTTCTTCGCCAGGTGCAGCATCACCGCGCTGTCCTTGCCGATCGAATAGAGCATCACCGGCTTTACCGCCTCGGCGACCGTCTCCCGCATGATGTGGATGCTCTCGGCCTCGAGCCGGTCGAGATGGGTCAGCTGCTGCATCAGAGCCAAGCGTTAGCGTGGGAGCGGCGCAATTGGAAAGCGCCGAGCAATCAGCTCACGGGTTTCACCCGGCTTCCGTCCTTCGACGCGCCGTATGGCGACTTCCAGTCGAGTTCCGTCACAGGCGCCTTCGGGTCGTCGCCGGCTTCCCGCACCGCGGGCAAAATCGAGGTGGCGATGAAGTTGTTGAGGTAACGCCCGCCGCGTCGGTTCGAGAAATTGCCGCCCATGGCAGCGACGACAAGATCGAGCTCGGGAATGACGAACACGACCTGACCGCCGGCGCCGCGCATGGAATAGCCGAGCACCTTACGGCCCTTGTAGGGATAATATTCCACCCACCACAGGTAACCGTAGTAGACGTTGCGCAGGTGATAGAGGGGGCTGACGGCAGCCTTTGCGTAGCTGGCGTCGAGGATGCGTTTCCCGTTCCAGGTGCCGCCATTCAGCATCAGCTGGCCGAACTTCATGAAATCGCGAGCGCGGATCGAGACGCTTCCGCCGCCATAGGGCCGGCCATTGGTGTCGAGCGGCCAGGAATAGTTCGTGATCTGCATGGGCCTGGCGACGAGCCGGTCGAAGGCCCTCAGCGGCGATTGGTGGGTCGCTTCTTCAAGCATCGCCAGCGCGAGGTGCGGCTGCATGCTACAATAGACGCTGTTGGTGCCCGGATCCGTCGCCATCGGGACCGACATGAAATAATCGATCACGTTCGGCGGCTGCAGCTCGTCGTTGATCTTGTCTTCGTTGCCGGGCGCGTTGTCGTCGGTGTCGTCGCAATAATGACCCGAAGACATGGTCAGCAGGTTTTCGAGGGTCATGGCGCGCTTGCGCGGCTCCAGCCCCGCCGGGAACGTGCCGTGGTTCATCACCTGGTAGACCTTGCTGTCGAGGCGGAGCGGGGCGCTGGCGTGCATTGCGGCGCCGATCGTTACGCCCGACAGGCTCTTCGCGGCCGACCGCAGGGTGTGGAGCCGGTCGCGTGAGAAGCCGTGGAAATATTCCTCGAGGACGAGGCGGCCGTGCCGGGCGACCAGAATGGCGTGGATCTCGGGCGCGTCGGCTTCTTCCATGTTCATGTCGATGAAGGATTGAACGAGGCGTTCCATCGCCGGCCGGTCGATGTGCTCCGCGCCGAGGGTCGAGGTTGGCCAGCCATCGCTCAGCGCGGGCGGAGGTTCGTACTCGTACGGCTCGCCCGGCCTGGAACGCGGATAGACGAGGCTGGAATCCTTATCCCGGTGGAAGTCGTAGCTGCCGCCGCGGCCGGGGAAGGTGAGGGTGAAGCCTTCCATGGCGGGAACGATGTGACCCTCCGCGACTGTCGTCGGCGGCGCGTTGCCGCGTCCGGTGATCAGGCGGACGGTCTCGCCGTCGCGGGTCAGTCCGCGGACGCTCCGCTGGTTGCCGAGATCGAATTCGGGATTGCGCAGGATCGCCGAATAGGACCCGTCCGCAGCGTGCTTAGCGAAGATGTAGAAAGAGAATTCCTCGTCGCCGGGATCGACCGTCCCGGACCACCGCCCGGCGCCGGCCGGCTTCAGGATCACGGGGGACTCAGCGCGCCCCCACGACAATGCGGTGGCTGGGCGGATCCAGTGGCCATAGATCGCGCCGTCCCTGTCGAGGCTGCCCGTGAAGGCTCCCTCGTCGCCGGCAAGTTGGAATGCGATTTTCGACCCGGTCCTCGTTACAGCGACATATCTGCCGGCGATCTCCGCGCGCATGCCCCCAGGCCTCTGAGTGATGATCAGCGGCCCGCGCACCTCCGGCACGAACCACTTCTTGGCGGCCCACAGGCCGTCGAGGTTGGCGAGTGGGTCCGGCGCGGTCGCCTGAGCGGTCGCGATCGCCGCTGACAGGAGGAGCAGGGGCGCAAGACGGCTCAAGCGGAGCATGACACTCTCCCTTAAAGGGGACGCGGGCGCCCTATTGTCGTTCAGCCTAACGGCTGTTGTCTTGGATAAAATTAGTGGAAGTCGCGCCGGTAATGGCCCGGGCTGGCTCCGAACGCCGCCCGGAATTCCAAGTTCATGTGGGATTGATCGCAATAGCCGAAGTCGGAAGCGATCATGGCCAGCGGCTCCCTGCCGTCACGAAGAGCAAGGCTGAGCGAGACCAGGCGCCGCAAGCGCTGGAATGAGCCCAGCGACATGCCGGACTTGGCTCGAAATGCCTGGGCGACATGAACGGGATGTCGGTCGGCGATGTCGGCAAGCTCGCGCAGCGTCCAGCGGCGGCGCGGCTCGTCGCAGATCGCTTCGACCACCTTTCGCGTCCAATCGCCATGATCGGTGGATACGTCCTTAATCAGCCCGAGCTCGGCCTGGATTTCGGCGGCAAGCGAGGCGAGGGCCAACTCCTCGGTGGACTGGACCGCAAGCTCGAACGCCAGGCGGTCAGCAGCCAAGCGGAGGGGCGTCGAGCAATTGCCTTCGACGTCCTCGATGCTTTTATCGCCGGCCGGGAAGTGGAGGTTGACGCACATGGCGCCGCGCGGCCCGAACCTATCGTGATGCGTTTCGCCTGCCCGGTAGGTGAACACGGCGCCACTGTGCCGCTCCACGTAATCGCGGCTCTGGACCTCGCCGAACCCGCCGTTGATGACGATGCAGAGATAATCGTTGGCGTGGCGGTGCGGCGGTATCTCGTCGCCGGCGCGGTGCGAGGTAAGCGTCAAATGCTGGCCGCAGGCGGTCGTGGCCGCGACCATATCGAAGGTGACGCCAAAAGCGAGCGTTCGCGGCTCGTCGCCCATGGGCGCAAGCTTACTGACGCCGCGGAGGCGTCACAAGAAGCTTAGAGGCAAGCCTCGAGATAGGGCTGGTCGAAACCGAACTGCTTGGCCTTGTCGAGCGTATAGGGGCGCAGGCCCATCGAGCGATATTCGCCGAGGATCTTTCCGTCCGCGGTCTCGTCAAGATACTCGAATTTGAACAGCTCCTGGGTAACGATGACCTCGCCCTCCATGCCGATCACCTCGGTGACGTTGGTGGTGCGGCGCGAACCGTCGCGGAGGCGCTTCACCTGGACGATGAGGTCGACCGAGTCCGCAATCTGGCGCGAGATCGCTTCCTTCGGGATCTTGATGTCTCCCATCATGACCATGTTCTCCATACGCGCGAGGCATTCACGCGGGGAGTTGGAGTGAAGCGTGGCCATCGAGCCGTCGTGGCCCGTGTTCATGGCCGCCAGGAGGTCGAAACACTCCTGGCCGCGAATTTCGCCGAGGATGATGCGGTCAGGACGCATACGCAGGGCGTTGATGACGAGGTCGCGAATGGTAATCGCGCCCTGGCCTTCGAGGTTCGCCGGGCGGGTTTCGAGCGGCAGCCAGTGCGGCTGCTGAAGCCGAAGCTCGGCCGCGTCTTCGATGGTGATCACGCGCTCACCCGGATCGATCATCTTCGACAAAGCGTTGAGCATCGTCGTCTTACCGGAACCGGTACCGCCTGAGATGATGACGTTCATGCGGGCCGCGCCGGCGATCTTCAGAACCGTCGCCATCTTCTCCGACATCGAGCCGAAGCCCTTCATCATGTCGAGCGTGATCGGCTTTTCGGAGAACTTACGAATCGAGATGGCGGTGCCGCGCAGCGACAGCGGCGGAACGATGACGTTGACGCGGCTGCCGTCCTGGAGACGGGCGTCGCAGAGCGGGGTCGTCTGGTCGATGCGGCGGCCGACCTTGTTCACGATACGCTGAGCGATCTGGAAAAGATGCTCTTCGTCGCGGAACTGGATCGACGCGATTTCGAGCTTACCCTTGCGCTCGACGTAGGTCTGGTCGGGACCGTTGACCATGATGTCGCTGATCGCCGGGTCGGCGAGCAGCTCTTCGAGCGGCCCGAGGCCGAGAAGCTCGTCAACCAGCACCTTCTCGAGAGCGAACTGCTCGCGGCGGTTCAGGTTGATCTTCAGTTCGGTCAGAACTTCCGAGATGATCGGGCGGAATTCTTCGGCGAGCTCGTCCTTGGAGAGAGTGGCGGCCGCTTCCGGGTCGACGCGCTCGAGGAGGCGCGGAAGCACCTGCTCCTTGATCCGGTGGACCGAGGCTTCGAAGCCTTCCGACTTGCTGCTGCCGGCTTCACCACTGGCGTTCTGGCGAGCGGTGAGTTTGTCCATCGCGCCAAGGGGCGCGGAACCGCCGTGCTCCGAAGCCGGAGCGTCGGTCGGGGCATTCAGGTCTTCCAGCGGCGGGAACTGGTCGCCGCCGTCATGCTGTTCCGGAAGTGCCTGCGCCTTGCCCGGGCCACCCTTCATGGGCTTGGCGACGCCGAAACTCGGACGTCCGCCGCTCATGCCACTACGCTTGCCGAATGCGCTCATTCCACCCGTTCCACTTGCGGTTTCCGCGAGAATGGGTGGTGAATACGGCCTAAACTTTTAGAAAAGCCTAACTGCGTTAATCGCGCCGTATCGGAGAGGATTAACCAGCGCTCTCCGCAAGGACGGTGAGGCCCCGCTCGCCGACCTCGGCAAAACCGCCGGTAACCGCGATTTTCTCCGGCTGGCCGTTAGCTGCGCGGTAAACCACGACTTCGCCGTCACGGAGCGTTGTCATGTAGGGCGCGTGGCCGGCCATGATGCCGGATTCCCCCTCGGTGCCGGGAACAACGACCATGTAGACGTCGTCCGACATCACCAGCCGGTCCGGAGTTACGAGCTCGAAGTGCAGGTCGGCCATTAATTCTTGCTTTCAATTGCAGCGTCGAAGGCTTGTCGCGCCTTCTCGAACTTGTCGCGGCAGCCGGTGTTGCAGAAGCCGACGACCTTGCCCTGGTAAAGCGTCAGGCTGTCGGCGCTGACCGGGTCACCCGACCAGGGACAGACGTCGTTGACGCAATCTTCGAGGCGAAGCTCGTCGGCCAGGGCTCAGGCCTCCTGCGCCAGCTTCTCGGCTTTAGCGACCGCCTCGTCGATGCCGCCGACCATGTAGAAGGCTGCCTCAGGGAGATGGTCATATTCGCCGCTCACGACCGCCTTGAACGAGCGGACCGTGTCCTCGACCTGCACGAACTTGCCGGGGATGCCGGTGAAGACTTCGGCGACGTGGAACGGCTGCGACAGGAAGCGCTGGATCTTGCGCGCGCGACTGACGGTGAGCTTATCCTCTTCCGACAGTTCATCCATGCCAAGAATGGCGATGATGTCCTGCAGGCTCTTGTACTTCTGCAGCGTCGCCTGGACCGCGCGGGCGGTCTCATAATGCTCCTGGCCGACGACGGCCGGAGAGAGAACTCGGCTGACCGAGTCGAGCGGATCGACGGCCGGGTAAATGCCCAGCTCGGAGATCGCGCGGCTCAGTGTCGTCGTCGCGTCGAGGTGAGCGAACGAGGTCGCCGGCGCCGGGTCGGTCAAGTCGTCGGCGGGCACGTAAATGGCCTGCACCGAGGTGATCGATCCCTTGTTGGTCGAGGTGATGCGCTCCTGCAGCGCGCCCATGTCGGTCGACAGGGTCGGCTGGTAGCCCACGGCCGAAGGAATACGGCCGAGCAGCGCCGACACTTCCGAACCCGCCTGGGTGAAGCGGAAGATGTTGTCGACGAAGAAGAGCACGTCCTGGCCCTCCTGGTCGCGGAAGTACTCGGCCTGCGTGAGGCCGGACAGGGCGACCCGGGCGCGGGCTCCCGGCGGCTCGTTCATCTGGCCGAATACGAGCGCCACCTTCGAGCCTTCCGGCGTCGGGTTGCCGTCGGCGTCCTTGGCAATGACGCCCGCATCGAGGAACTCGTGATAAAGGTCGTTGCCCTCGCGGGTGCGCTCGCCAACGCCGGCGAACACGCTGACGCCGCCGTGGCCTTTGGCGATGTTGTTGATCAGCTCCTGGATGAGCACGGTCTTGCCGACGCCGGCGCCACCGAACAGGCCGATCTTGCCGCCCTTGGCGTAAGGGGCGAGGAGGTCGATGACCTTGATGCCGGTGACGAGGATCGCGGCTTCTGTCGACTGGTCGACGAAGGCAGGGGCGTCCGCGTGGATCGAGGCCGAGAGATCGCTGCCGATCGGGCCGCGCTCGTCGATCGGCTCACCGATGACGTTCATGATGCGGCCAAGCGTCTTCGGGCCGACGGGGACGCGGATCTGCGAACCGGTGGCGTTGACGACCTGGCCGCGGGTGAGGCCGTCGGTCGAGTCCATGGCGATGGTGCGCACGACGTCCTCGCCAAGGTGCTGCGCGACTTCGAGAACGAGGCGATTGCCGCCGTTGTCGGTCTCGAGAGCCGAGAGGATCGGCGGAAGCTCGCCTTCGAAGGCGACGTCGACGACGGCGCCGATGACCTGGCTGACGCGGCCGGTCAGGTTGCTCGGCGACGTAGCGGTCGCGGAGGCTGCGCTGCCGGTCGGCGCGGCTTTCTTGCGGGTCTTCGTCTCGGGGGCGGCGGTTGCCATCTCTTGTCTTCCTTGCCTTCGGTTTCGTTACAGCGCTTCGGCGCCGGAAATGATTTCGACGAGCTCAGTGGTGATCGCGGCCTGGCGCTGGCGATTGTACTGGATCGACAGGCGGTTGATCATGTCACCGGCGTTGCGGGTTGCATTGTCCATGGCGGTCATCTGCGAGCCGTAGAAGCCGGCGTGATTCTCAAGCAGAGCGCGATAGATCTGCACTGCGACGTTGCGCGGGATGAGGTCGTTGAGGATGTCTTCCTCGTCCGGCTCGTATTCGACGGCGGCGAGCGAGGGCGTGCCCTTTTCCTCCGACGTGCTCGGCGGGACGGGGATGATCTGGTCGACGGTCGGTTCCTGGACCAGCGTCGATCGGAAGTTCGCATACGCCAGATGCACGATGTCGATCCCATCGGTCACGTAGCGGTCGATGATGTCCTTCGCGATCGCCTGCGCGTCGGCGTAGGACGGGTTCTTGATCCCGCTCGTGTCGAACTGCGCGATGATGCCCTTCGGGTAAAGGCGCTGGAGCACCGGGCGGCCCTTGCGGCCGACGATGTAGAACAACACCGTCTTGCCCTGCGAGGTGAGATCGTCGGCCTTCTTGCGCGCCGCACGAACGACGTTCGTGTTGAACGCACCGGCGAGGCCGCGGTCGCTGGTTGCGACGATGATCAGGTGCGTGTCGTCCTTGCCGGTTCCGACGAGCAGCTTCGGACTTTGCGGGCCCGGCGTGATCTTGGCGGCGAGCGAGGAGACGACGTCGGTCATGCGCGTCGAATAGGGCCGCGCGGCGACCGCATTCTGCTGGGCACGGCGAAGCTTCGACGCCGCGACCATGTTGAGCGCCTTGGTGATCTTCTGCGTCGACTTCACCGAGCCGATGCGGATCTTGAGGGCCTTGAGTGAGGCCATTTAGGCGAACTGCTTCCCGAAGGCGCCGAGCGCGTCCTTGAGCGCCGCTCCGGTCTCGTCGTCGAGCGCCTTGGTGTCGCGGATCTTGGCGAGGATCTCCGGCTTCTCGGCGCGGAGGTAGCTCAGCATGGCCGCCTCGTAGCGAACGACGTCCTTCGTATCGACGGTGTCGAGGAAGCCTTGTGTACCGGCGAAGATCGAAGCGACCTGCTCCTCGACCGGCATCGGCGCGAACTGCGCCTGCTTCAGCAGCTCGGTGAGGCGAGCGCCGCGGGCGAGGAGCTTCTGCGTCGAGGCATCGAGGTCCGAGCCGAACTGCGCGAACGCGGCCATTTCGCGGTACTGGGCGAGCTCCAGCTTGATCGAGCCGGCGACCTTCTTCATCGCCTTGGTCTGGGCGGCTGAGCCAACCCGGCTGACCGAGAGACCGACGTTAATCGCCGGGCGGATGCCCTGATAGAACAAGTCGGTCTCGAGGAAGATCTGGCCGTCGGTGATCGAAATCACATTGGTCGGGATGTAGGCCGACACGTCGCCCGCCTGGGTCTCGATGACGGGAAGCGCGGTCAGCGATCCGGCGCCATGATCCTCGTTCATCTTCGCGGCACGCTCGAGCAGGCGGCTGTGGAGGTAGAAAACGTCGCCCGGATAGGCTTCGCGGCCCGGCGGACGGCGCAGCAGGAGCGACATCTGGCGATAGGCGACGGCCTGCTTCGACAGATCGTCGTAAACGATGACGGCGTGCATGCCGTTGTCGCGGAAATATTCGCCCATCGCGCAGCCGGTGTAGGGCGCGAGGAACTGCAGCGGAGCCGGCTCCGAAGCGGTCGCCGCGACGACAATGGAATATTCCATCGCGCCATTCTCTTCGAGCGCGCGGACGATCTGCGCGACGGTCGAGCGCTTCTGGCCGACGGCGACGTAGATGCAGTAGAGCTTCTGGCTCTCGTCCTTGCCCTTGTTGGCGGCCTTCTGGTTGATGAAGGTGTCGAGCGCGACTGCGGTCTTGCCGGTCTGGCGGTCGCCGATGATCAGCTCGCGCTGGCCGCGGCCGATCGGAACCAGCGCGTCGAGGGCCTTGAGGCCGGTCTGAACCGGCTCGTGGACCGACTTGCGCGGGATGATGCCCGGCGCCTTGACCTCGACGCGGCGGCGCTCGGTATATTCGATCGGGCCCTTGCCATCGATCGGGTTGCCGAGAGCGTCAACGACGCGGCCGAGCAGGCCCTTGCCGATCGGGACGTCGACGATCGCGCCGGTGCGCTTGACGGTCGAACCTTCCTTGATGTCCGCGTCGGTGCCGAAGATCACGACTCCGACGTTGTCGGCCTCGAGGTTCAGGGCCATGCCCTTAACGCCATTGTCGAACTCGACCATCTCGCCCGCCTGGACGTTGTCGAGACCGTAAGCGCGGGCGATGCCGTCGCCGACCGACAGCACGGTGCCAACTTCCGAGACCTCGGCTTCGGCGTCGAAGTTCGCGATCTGGTCGCGGATGACGCGGGAGATTTCAGCGGCGCGGATATCCATGGGTCGTCTTAGCCTTTCATCGCCTGGGCGAGTCGGTTGAGTTTGGTGCGGATCGAAGCGTCGACCATCTGGCTGCCCAGCTTGACGACAATTCCGCCGAGGATGTTGGGATCGACCTCAGCGTCGATCGTGACTTCGCGGCCGGCACGGGCGCGAAGCTGCTGCTTGAGGGCAGCAATCTGGTCGTCCTTCAGGGGACGAGCCGTGATGACGTCGGCAGTCGTCTCGCCGCGATGATCGGCGGCGAGGCGCTTAAACGCCTGGATGACCGGGCGAAGCTGGCTCTTGCGGCCGTTGCGAGCGAGTACTCCGAGGAAGTTCGTAGTGACCGCGTCGAGCCCGATTTGCGGTGCGAGCGAGGCGAAGGTCTTGGCGGCTTCGTCGCGCGAAACGAGCGGGCTGTCGACCAGCTCGGCGAAATCCTTCGAATCGAGCAGCGCCTGGCTGAGCGCATCGAGGCTGCGGCCAACGGCGTCGATCTGTTTCTGGTCACGCGCAAGGTCGAAGAGCGCGGACGCATAGCGCCCCGCTAAGCTGGCCCGAATGCCGCCGGATGTCTCCACGCGCGAAAAGCTCCAAAACGGAATGTTGCCCCGATGCGAAAAACGGGGCGCAAAAACGGGTTACCCCGCACGCCCCCATCGGTTGCCGCGGCCCCTAGCAAGCGGTCAGCAGTGATGCAAGGCGGCTAAAGCGCGCGCGTGAAGAAGCGGGTGAAGGGCGTGTCTGAATAGTCTCCAAATGGCCCGCAACGGACGAAGCCCTCGCTCTCGTACAGGTTGAGAGCGGCCTCGAATGGCTTGGTGCAGCCGGTCTCAAGGCTGAGCTTCTTATAGCCGCGAGACTTCGCCTCCTTGACGATGTGATGGAGGACCGCCCGCCCGACGCCCCGCCCGAGCGCTCGATGCGACGTCCGCATCGATTTTACCTCGCCGTGGTCGGGCGCCAGCTCCTTCAGCGCGCCGACGCCGACCAGCTCCTCGCCATCGCGAGCGGCCCAGAAGGTGACCGCCCTATCCTTGAGACCATCTGCTGGGAGCACGTGGCACGCCTCAGGCGGCGAAATCGAACGCATCATTCCGAAGTGCAATTCAAGCAGCGCCCTTACGTCACTGCTATCGAGATCGCCGGAATGGAAGGTCAGCGCCATTGCGCGAGAATCTCATGCTTCGGTTTGAGTGCAAGTATCTGACGGCGTGAAATATTGTCGGGCTAGCGGGCTTTGCAGGCGCTCAAGTCGGCGACCACCGGGAAATGATCGGACGCCGTCCGGCCGCCGTCTCCATGCCACGCCAATATCGCGTAGCGCTCAACGTCGATTTTCGGGTCAACGAGCACGAAATCGATGCGGCTTTCCTCCTTCGGCAGAGCCTGGAAGTCGTTCCAAGTGCCAGATGGCCCTACGGGCGGCGTTTTCGAGATTGTCCGGGCATCGCGCAGGCCGAGCTTCGCTGAGGTCAGCTCCTGAAGCGGCGGCGTGCCCGGCTCCGTATTGAAATCGCCGGTCATGACTACCCACTCATTCGGCGCCCGGTTCGAAGCCAGGAACCTGACGATCTGGCGGGCGCTTTCGAGCCGAGCCGTCTGCCCCTCATTGTCGAGGTGGGTGTTGAGGGCGAGGAACTTCCCGCCGTCGCTTCGGCGGACCAGATGCGCCCAGCTAGCCACCCGGCTGTAGGCGGCGTCCCAGCCTTTCGACGGAACGCTGGGCGTCGGGGAGAGCCAGAAGGTGCCGCTCTTCGTAACCTTGAAGACGGTCCGGTCGAAAGCGAGGTTTGCGGATTCTCCCATCGGGCCGCCCTCGCGCGGCAATCCCAGGAAGGCATAGGTCGGGAACGCCTTCTCCAGATCCGCCTGCTGCCCGCGCACGACTTCCTGCAGCCCCAGGATGGCCGGGTGCATTAGCCCGATCTGGCCGACGAACTGGTCGCGGCGGTTCGCCCATTTGTTGACCCCATCGGATTGGAGGTCGAGCCGGATGTTGTAAGTCATCACTCGGAGCGGAGCGCACGCCGGTTGGCGGTGTGCGGGACTGCTCGTCGCGGCGAATATCGCAAGAGCGATGGAGAGGCTGGCCATACGCACTTTTCGACCGGAGTGGGTTTGACCGCAAGGTTCGGGATGTAAGCGATTGCGGGCTCGGCCAATCTAGCCTCAGCGAACATCATTAGAGGCTTTGAACATGACCTACAAAGTGACGGGCCTGGACCCGACGCCCTACCGACCGCTGTTTGGGCTGTCCGACGAGGAACTCGAGAAGCGCGGAATTGTGCGGATGGCGGTCACGAGCCCGACCTTTCCGTGCCGGGTCAGCCTGACCGACCGCGAGCTCGGCGAAAGCGTCCTGCTGCTCAATCACACGAGCCACGATGTCGCTAACCCATACAAGGCAACGCATGCGATCTTCGTGACCGAGACCGATCAGGAAGCCGCGACCTATGTCGACGAGATCCCGCCTGTGTTTCAAAAGCGCGTGCTGTCGCTTCGCGGCTTCGACAAGGACGGAATGATGGCGGATGCGCTGCTGACCCAGCCGGGCGAGGCCGACGCCGGAATCCGCAAGCTCTTCGCCAACCCGGCAATCGCGACGATCCACGCGCACAATGCGACGCGGGGATGCTTCTCGGCAAGAATCGAAAGGAACTGATGATGGCCACGCTTGCCACCGACATTCTGGCGCCTAGATCGGATATGATGAGCAACGTCGCGCGCCTCGATGCCGACACTGCCTGGGCGGCGTTCATGCGCCGCGACCGGGGCTGGGACGGCCGGATCATCGGCGCCGTCAAAACGACGGGCATTTACTGCAAGCCGAGCTGTCCGGCCAAGCGCCCCAAACGCGAGAATGTCGAGTTCTTCACAACCGGCGAGGAGGCGCGGGCCGCCGGCTACAGGTCGTGCATGCGCTGCAAGCCGGACGAAGTCGGGCGCGACCGCGAGGCCATCGCTCAGGCAGTGAAGCTGATCGAGGCAGCCGAAGAATTGCTGACTCTGGACGATCTCGCGCAATCAGTGGGTTACGCACCGCATCACTTCCAGCGCATCTTCAAGCGCGACCTCGGCGTCTCGCCGGCGGAATATGCGCGGGGCCTGCGAAATCAGCGGGCGCAGAGTGCGCTCAAAGCCAATGGCCGGGTGACCGATGCGATCTACGACGCCGGTTATTCCGCGCCGAGCGGCTTCTATTCGGACGCGAAGGAGAGACTGGGAATGACTCCATCGGCGTGGCGCAATGGCGGACGCGGTGAGACCATTCGGTGGACGACCTTCGACAGCCCGCTGGGCGAGATGTTCATCGGTGCGACGTCCAAAGGCATTTGCCGCCTGACTTTCGACGACAGCGAGGCGTCGCTTCGCCGGTTGTTCCCGCATGCGACCATCGTGAAGGATGACGGTGGTCTCAAGGAGCTGGTCGAAGGCGCGCTGGAAGCGATCGAGCGACCACTGGCGATGCCCGACCTTCCAATCGACGTGGCTGGAACGGCATTCCAGGAAAAGGTGTGGAAGGAGCTGCGCAAAATCCCGGCCGGAGAGACCCGTAGCTATGCCGAGATCGCGGCGGCAATCGGTCATCCCAAAGCGGTTCGCGCGGTCGGAAGCGCCAACGGCGACAATCACGTCTGTGTCCTCATCCCGTGCCACCGCGTGATCCGCAGCGACGGCTCGCTCGGCGGTTATGGCGGCGGGCTCCATCGCAAAGTGAAGCTGCTCGCGTCGGAAGGCCACGCGGAGAAAGCACCGGAACTGCCGCTCGTCGATTAAGCGCTTGCCGTGACGATTCCCTTCGGCTCAACACGAGCCGAAGGGGAGGCAGCATGACCGAGGCTGAGGCAGTTCCGGCTGGAAAGCCGCTGTGGCGAAAGATCATCGATTATCCGCTGGTGACCATGGTCATCGCGACGGTGCTCTATATTTGCGCGGTCGCGCTCTCGATTGTGATCGGCAAGCAAGTGCCAGCGTCGCTCGGCAAGACCGAGGTGGCCGCGGTCCATGCCGTGATTACCATCGGGCTGCTGCTCGCCGTCTACAAGTTCATCATCACCCGCTTGGGGGAGAACCCGAAGGACGATCTTCCCGCCGGGCCAGCCATCCGCGACGGAGCCATCGGTCTTGGCGCTGGATTTGCCCTGATGGCCGCCTCGGTTGGCGTCGCCACTGTCGCGGGGGTCTACCGGATAATTGGCGAGGGCGACACGTCGACCCTGCTGCTCGAGCTGATCTCGGTTGCGATCATGCCAGGATTCACCGAGGAGCTCTTATTCCGCGGCATCCTGTTCCGGTGGCTGGAGGAATTTGGCGGAAGCTGGCTCGCGCTGCTGGTGACATCCGCGCTGTTTGGCCTGGCGCACATCATGAACCCCAACGCGACGTGGTTCTCCTCATTCGCCATTGCGGTCGAGGCAGGGGTGCTGCTCGGCGGCTGCTACATGCTGACGCGCAACCTGTGGCTGGCCATGGGTCTCCACGCGGGGTGGAATTTCACGCAGGGCGAAATCTTCGATGTGCCCGTGTCCGGCATTGATGAGCATGGGTTGGTTCAGGCGCAGCTCTCAGGCCCGCCGCTGCTGTCAGGCGGTACTTTTGGGCTCGAGGCCTCGCTGATCTGCCTGACGATCGCGACCGCGACGGGCGTCTGGATGGTCTATCGCGCAGTGCGCAAGGGACACCTGGTCCATCCGCATTGGCTGCGCGATTGACCTAGTCCTTCTTATCCTCGTCGGCATCGATGAGGCTCAAGGCCGTTTTCGCGTCACTGGCTGAGATCGCGTCCATGACCTTGGTCATTTTGCTCCGGAATTCGCCTGTCGCATGCGGCTGATAAGCGAGCGGCGCCAACATCGTCCTGGCTTCTTGGGTTCGGCTCTCGACGAGCAGCTGGCGGACAGCCATTAGCCGCAGATAATCGTCCTGCGGCGCCAGCGTGACGGCATAGAGCAGTGCGCCAGAGGCGTTCTTGCTGGGTGTTTGGCCGGCTTCCTTGAACGTTCGGTAGAAGAGCGCGAGGGGTTCCGCGTCCTCGGTGTCGACCTTGTTGGCTTTCAGGAACCAGCTGCGCACTTCGTTCCAATCGGCCCCTGTCCCCTTCGCCTTGGCGAGCTTCATCTGCGCCCGTCCCTTGTAGATGAGGGCATGCAGGTTCCTTGGGTCAGCCGCCAAGGCCCGGTCCGCAGCAGCGTCGGCTGCGGCGTAATTGCTGGCGTCATATTCCGCTTCCGCGAGCGCAGACTGAACGAAGGGATCGTTGGCGAAGGGCGCCGCGAGTTTCCGGGCCTGCTCCGCAACACCCGGAGCAGTTCTGCTGCCCACGCCATATTCCGAGCGAATCCGGACCGGCATGATCGCAGCTTCCGCGGTGGTGAGTGGTCTTACCGCGATCGATCCGAGCTTTGCTTGATCGATGTTGATGACGACGCCGGACAAATTCTTGCGGTTCGCATAGCTGTCGAGATCCCAGTCGAGGCGCTTGAGGTCCCCGAAGGCCGCCCAGGCTGAATCGATTGGCTTCTGGCCTTGCTGGATGCCGGCAACATATTTGTCCAATTGACCCCGGCGGCTTGGCTCAAAGGTCAAATAATGGGTGAGTAGCCATCCGCGAGCGTAAAGAAGCTCCTCCTGCCAGAGCGTCAGATCTCCAAAAGTGTCCCTCAACATCATCGTGAGGGGGAGCTCGTGATGGTTGGAAAGCACTCCTTGCGAGCGGAAGTTGAGCGCGCCGCCCAAGGTCACCGTCCCATCAGGGTTCATCTTTGCCGTCGACAGGAATTCGGCGAAGCCCTCGATCAGCCAACTCGGCAGCACCGCGGTCGAGTTTTGGAGCAGGAGATGATGCGAATATTCGTGAAAGAAGACGACATCCGAATCCATGTCGCCCTTCCATTCGGCCTTGTTCCGAGCAACGAAGGCGAGCGAGCCGCTGGCGCGCGCCGTATAGATGCCAAGAATGTCGCCGCGGCCTTCGAGGCGGGCGAGTTCACCCACGTTCTTGAGCAGGTAGATGGTCAGCCGGTTGGAGTCCGTAAGCGGCGGGTCTTCCATCGCCCGCGCGTTGCGAACAGCCTGGTCGAAACGCTCGACTTTCGTCGCGAACTCTCGAAGCTCATTCGGCGTGCCATCGCCGTAGATGACGAAATGCTTTGAGCTCGCCTTAAACCAATCGGCATGTGCGGGAGATGCGGCTGCGAGTGCCAGCGCGGCCGCAAAGCTCAACAGCGAACGACGCATTTCACCCCTCCCGAGCAGTAACCCCCCGTTCGAGCTCCCGTCAGTCGCCCTTCTTAGCCTCGTCTTCCCACTTCTTCATCAGCGCCGCGAGCTTGGTGTGCGCTTCGCTGACCTTATTCGCGTCAATGAGGTCGATGACTTCGCGCATATCCTTCTGGCCCTTGGATTGGTGCGGATCCAGTGCCATCGGAATGAGGATCTCGCGAGCGAGAGATCCCTTGTTTTCCCCCAGGAGCTGACGGCCAAGCACCAGCCGGACGTTATAGTCCTGGCGCGCGCGCATGAAGGACTGCTCAAGCCCAATGAGCGCGGTCTCGGGAATAGCTCCGCCTTCGTAGAAGTAGGTCTGGTAATTGACGAACAGCGGTTCGGGATTCTGCGGGTCGAGGTCATGCGCCTTGGCCACCCAGACCCTCGCTTCGGGAAGATACTTCTTGTCCGTCTTGCCGCGTTCCAGCAGCACTTCGGACTTGTCGATAAGGGCTTCGACTGACTCCGGGTCGATCTGGATTGCACGGTCCGCAGCGGCCTCGGCGGCGTCGTAATTTTCGACATCGAATTCCGCTTTCGCGAGCTCGAGATAGACCTGCAGGCTATTGGGATATTGCCTGGCGAGATCGCGCACGTCGCCTGCTACGCCGCGCTCTTCCGACTTCGTTGGGCCGGATCGGGTGCGGATGACCGACTTCATCACCGCTTCTTCATCTGGGCCCAGCCGGCGCAGGGTGACTTGCGGATTGGCCTTTGTCCCTGGAACCACATCAGCACCGCCGAGCCGGCCGCTATGCTTGTACTTTTGAATCTCGCTGGCGAGCTTGTCGAGGTCGCCGAATGCCTGGCGGGCGGCCGGAGCCGAGTTCATCCCGCCATTCACGAGTCGAAGATAGGTTTGCAATTGGCCGGCCCGATTGCCCGAGAATGTCAGGTAATGGTTCACTAACCAGCCGACGGTGTACCAGCCGAAAAAATCCTCGAAGTCGGGCTTCGCCGTGCTCGCGAGGAGGCTTTGAGGAGTCACCGTCAGCATCTGATTGAACAAAGCGTCCGAGCGATATTGGGGCGGGTTGCCGACGTGAAAGCTGCCATCGGGATGGAGGTCGATCGTCGCGACCGTCTCGGCGAACGCTTCTCGGTACCAGGTTGGATAAGCCGCTGGGAAATACTGAAACATGAAATGGTGAGCATATTCATGGAACAGCACGGACTGCGGATCGAGATCGGTTCGACTGTCGCGCTTGATGATGCTGTCGGTCTTTGATTTTTCGCCGTGAACCGGAGTAAATTCCACCGGGTTCATCTGCGGTACGTAAAAGCCGCCGGCGGGACCGTGAGCGAGCCGCTCCATATAATCCAGATCGCCGCTGCGGTAGATCGTCACGCGCTGCCAGTCCGCCGTGACCGGGTCGAATTTCGTCGCCTGGAGCGAGCGTAGCGCATGGTCGTACGATTCCAGCTTGGTCGCGAACTCTTTCGTGCTTCGTTCGCTGTCCTGCGCATAAATGACGAAATGTTCGGTCTTGGCTTCCCACCATTCGGCATGGGCCGGAGTGGCGGCCAGAAACACAGACGCGAGCAATGGAATCAGACGGCGCACGATTTACCCTCCCCAGGACACTTGCGGTGGTTAGCAGTGCCTTAGTCGTTGAAACAAGAGCAAAATATTAAAGGAAACTATAAGGATCCACGTCCACGCTGACCCTGACGCGGGAGCTCCAATCGACGTCGGACAGCCAGTCGCGGATGACGTCCTGAACGTCGAGACTTCGGCGCGCGTGGACCAGCAAGCGCTGGCGATGACGGCCCCGGAGCATGGCAAGTGGGGCGGGGGCGGGGCCGAAGACCGCCATGCCTTCGACCTCGGGTGCGGCATGGCCGATGCGGCGGGCCACTTCGCCGGCTTCGTCAGCATGTTCGGCCGAGACGACGATGGCGGCGAGGCGGCCGAAGGGGGGCATGGCCGCGTCGCGGCGGGCCTCGGTCTCGGCGGCGTAGAAGCCCTTCGCATCTTCGTTGACGAGGGCGGCGATGACCGGCGCCTCAGGGTCGTGGGTCTGGACGAAGACGCGCCCCAGCTTCTCGCCTCGTCCGGCACGTCCGGCAACCTGCTGAATCTGCTGGAAGCTGCGCTCGGCGGCGCGAAGGTCGCCGCCGGACAGGCCGAGATCGGCATCGACCACGCCGACGAGGGTCAAGTTGGGGAAGTGGTAGCCTTTGGTGACGAGCTGCGTGCCGATCACCACATCGATCGCTCCTGCATCCATCGCTCCGACGAACTCCGCGGCCCGAAGCGGGGACCAGATGGTGTCTGAGGTGACGATGGCGGTGCGAGCATCGGGGAAGAGGGCTGAGACTTCGTCGGCAATGCGCTCGACACCGGGGCCGCACGGGACGAGGCTATCCTCGGTACCGCATTCGGGGCAGGCGCTCGGCGGCGGCATGACATGCCCGCAATGGTGACAGGCCAGGCGGTGCATCAGCCGGTGCTCGACCATCCACGCCGTGCAATTCGGGCACTGGAAGCGGTACCCGCAATGCCGGCACAGGGTCAAAGGTGCGAAGCCGCGGCGGTTGAGAAACAGGAGTGACTGCTCGCCGCGCTCGAGATTGGCTTCGAGCTCGGCGACGAGCGCCGGAGCGAGCCAGCGGCCGCGGGGCGGCGGGTCTTGCCGCATGTCGATGGCGTGGATGTCGGGTAGCGAGGCACCGGCGAACCGCTCGGGCAGCGAGACTTCGCGGTAGCGGCCGAGTTCGACCATGTGGCGGCTCTCGATCGCGGGGGTCGCCGAGGACAGGATCACGGGAATTTCCTCGAACCTCGCGCGCATCACCGCGGTGTCGCGGGCGTGGTACTGCACGCCTTCTTCCTGCTTGAAGCTGGGCTCGTGGGCTTCGTCAACGACGATCAGGCCGAGGTTCCGATAGGGTAGGAACAGCGCCGAGCGGGCGCCCACGGTCACCGCAGCTTCGCCGCTGGCGATCCCGCGCCAGGCGCGCCGACGCTGCGACGAGCGCAGGTCGGAGTGCCAGGCGACCGGAGCGCAGCCGAAGCGCGCTTCGAAACGATTCAGGAACGGTTCGGTTAGTGCGATCTCCGGGAGTAGGACGAGCGCCTGGTGTCCTTGGCGAAGGCATTCGGCGATGGACTCGAAATAGACCTCGGTCTTGCCTGAGCCAGTGACGCCGTCGAGCAGCACTGGGTCAAAGCCCTTGCCGACCGCACTGGCGAGGCTGGCGGCGGCCTCGCTCTGAGCGTCGTTGAGATGAGGTGGAGCGAATTCCGGATCCGGGACGCGCAGTGGCCGGTCGGCATCTACTGCGACGGGTTCGAGAGCGCCGGCGTGCATCAGACCGCGCATGACATTGTCGCTGACACCGGCATGATCGGCGAGCTCGCGGATCGTGCCCTGCCGGCCTTCGATGCCGGCGAGCGCCTTCTCGCGTTGCGGGGTCATTCGGGCTGGCGCGTCACCGGTCGGACGGTATTCGACGAGCTGACGTGAACCCTCGAGTGCCGCTGACGACGGAAGCACCATCCGCAGGACGGACGCGAGAGGCGCGAGATAATAATCCGCCGTCCACTCGCAGAGGCGACGCAAGGGCGCGGCGATCGGCTGGACGTCGACGAGGCCGGCGATGGGACGCAGGCGCTCGTCCGGCACCTCACTGGTTGGCAGGCGCTCCGCTTCCCACGCCACGCCCAGCAGCTGGCGCGGGCCCAGGGGCGCGACCACCACCGAGCCTGGCTCGACAGTCATCGCATCGGGCACTCGGTAGTCGAGCGGGCCGAGCGCAGAATTCAGGGTA